>Ga0105090_10000006_pt1 | contig 97270 bp, 89 predicted proteins | sample PPLLak3March2015_FD_79110 | JGI IMG/M metagenome (GOLD analysis project Ga0105090, IMG submission 79110) | Freshwater sediment microbial communities from Prairie Pothole Lake near Jamestown, North Dakota, USA - PPLs Lake P7 Core (1) Depth... | ecosystem: Environmental > Aquatic > Freshwater >...
ATGGCCTTCCTTGGCTTCGAGACCCGTGGTCTCGGTATCGAGCACGACCAGCCGGGTCATCCCCTCACTCCGCTCCGGCGGGGTGGCGCGCAGGCTCGGCCACCGGCCCGTCGCCCTGGTGATGGTGATGCGTACCCATCCACTTGCCCAGCCACTGCTCCATCAGCGTGTACATCGTGGGCACGACGTACAGCGTCAGCAGCGTGCCGAACGTGAGTCCGCCGACAATCACCCAGCCGATCTGGATGCGGCTTTCGGCGCCAGCGCCGACTGACAGCGCCAGCGGCACGGCGCCCAGCACCATGGCGCCGGTGGTCATCAGAATCGGCCGCAGCCGCATTTCGGCCGCCTGCTTGACTGCCTCGACGATGCCCTGACCCCGCTCCTGCAACTGGTTGGCGAACTCGACGATCAGGATGCCGTGCTTGGTGATCAGTCCGACCAGCGTGATGATGCCGATCTGGCTGTAGATGTTCCAGGTGCCACCGGTCACCCACAGTGCGAACAACGCGCCCGTCATTGACAGCGGCACCGACAGCATGATGACGAACGGATCGGCGAAGCTCTCGAACTGCGCGGCCAGCACCAGGTAGATGAACACCAGTGCCAGCACGAAGGTCAGGTAGATCGAGCCCTGCGAGGCGCGGAACTCGCGCGAGACGCCATCGAGGTCGGTCAGCGCGCCTTGCGGCAGCACGCGCTTGGCGGTTTCGTCCATCATCTTCAGCGCGTCGCCGAGCGCGTAGCCGGGCGCCACCTGCGCGCTGATCGTGACCGAGCGCAGGCGCTGGAAGTGATTGAGCGACTGCGGCGACACGCCCTCGACGACGTCGACCACATTGGCGAGTTGCACCATGGTGCCGTCGCGCCCCCGCACGTAGATGTCACTGATGTCGTTCGGCCGGCTGCGGTCGCGTGGCGCCACCTGAACGATCACGTCGTACTGCTCGCCGTCCTTCTTGAAGCGAGTGACCTGGCGGCCGCCCAGCATGGTCTGCAGCGTTCGGCCGACGGTCTCCACCGAGACGCCCACGTCACCCAGCTTGTCGCGGTTGACCGCCACCTTCAGCTCGGGCGTATTGAGCCGCAGGTCGGACTGCGGGCTCAAAACGATGCCCGTCTTGCTGATCTCGGCGATGAAGTTCTGCACCATGCGGTCGAGCTCGGGGTACGACACCTGGGCCATGATCACGTACTCGATCGGCAGGGAGCGCGGCGATTGCCCAAGCGACGGCGGATTGACCGCGAAGCCGATCACGCCCGGCAGCTGCGAGAACTTTGCGTTCAGCTCGCGCGCGATGTCCTGCTGCTTGCGGGTGCGCTCCTCCCATGGCTTCAGCCGCAGGATCGCGTTGCCGAAGTCCACCGTCGGAAAGCCGGCCACGGCGTTGTAGGCGGATGCCTCGGGAATGGTTTCGTAGTAACTTTCGACGGCCCGCAGCTGCTCCGAGGTGTACTGCACCGTCGAGCCGGGCGGCGACTGCAGCCGCCCGAAGATCACGCCGCGGTCCTCCAGCGGTGCCAGTTCGGAGCGCAGCAGCGAGAAGAACAGTCCGCCGAGGCCGGCGACCACGGCCCACAGGACGACCACTAGCCAGCGTCGATCCAGGACCCACGCCAGCGAGCGCGAGTACCCGCGCGTCAGGCTGTTCAACCAGCCCTCGACCAGGGTGAACAGCCGGCCGTGCTGCGGCTCGTGCTTGAGCAGCTTGCTGCACATCATCGGCGACAGCGTCAGCGCGACGAAACCCGACACCAGAACCGCCCCGGCCAGCGCCAGCGCGAACTCGATGAATAGCCGTCCCGTCCGCCCCGTCGCGAACGCCAGAGGCGCGTAGACGGCCGTCAGCGTCAGGGTCATCGCGACCACCGCGAAGCCGATCTCCTTGATGCCCTTGATCGAGGCGGCCACGCGGTCCATGCCTTCCTCGATGTTGCGGTAGATGTTCTCCAGAACGACGATCGCATCGTCGACGACAAGGCCGATCGCCAGCACCATCGCCAACAGCGTCAGCGTGTTGATGGTGAAGCCGAACACGTACATCAGCGCGAACGAGCCCACCAGCGACAGCGGGATCGTCACCAGCGGAATCAGCGTCGCCCGCAGGTTGCGCAGGAAGAAGAAGATCACCAGCACCACCAATATCACGGCCTCGCCGATGGTCTTGAACACCGAATCGATCGAACGGTCGATGAAGACCGATGAGTCGTAGGCGACGTTGATCCGCATCCCTTCCGGCAGCGTCTCGTTGATCTTGTCGACCTCGGCGCGCAGCGCGCGCGACAGTTCAAGCGGATTGCCGGTGGCCTGCTTGACCAGGCCCATGTTGACCGATGGTTCGCCGCGGAAGCGCGCGATGACCCGCTCTTCGGCCGGTCCGACCGCAACGTCGGCCACGTCGCGCAGCCGAACCGGGTAGCCGCTGGATACGGCGATGATCAGGTTCTCGAACTGCTCGCGCGTGCTGACGTCGGTGGCGGCCACGATCGGGAACTCGCGCTGGGCGGACTCGATGCGGCCCGACGGCAGTTCGATGTTCTGGCGGCGCAGAGCGTCCTCGACGTCGCCCGGCGTCAGCCGGTAGGCGGCGAGCCGGTCGCGGTCGACGTTGATGCGCATCGACGTCTTGCGCTCGCCGAAGATCCAGACGTCGGCGGCACCGGGCAGCACCGACAGCCGCGGCTTGACGTAGCGGTTCAGGTAGTCGGAGACCTCCAGTGGTGTCTTGTTGCCGGCCGTGACCGCCATCCAAATCACGGGGAACGAATCCGCTTCGACCTTGGCGATCACCGGCTCGTCGACGTTGTCGGGCAGGCGCGCGCGCACACGCGCCACCTTGTCGCGCACGTCCGCAGCGGCGGAGTCCGGATCACGCGTGATGCGGAAGCGCACGTTGATGTTGCTGCGCTCGGAGCGGCTCGACGAGGTCAGCAGCTCGACGCCTTCGATGCCGGCCAGCGAATCCTCCAGCACCTTGGTGACCTGCGACTCCATGACGTCGGCCGACGCACCCGGATAGGTGGTCGAGACACTGACGACCGGTTCGTCGATCTTCGGATACTCGCGCACCGCCAGCCGTGAATACGAAATCAGGCCGATCACCAGCACCAGCAGCGACAGCACCGTCGACAGGACGGGGCGGCGGATGCACAGTTCGAACAGGCTCATCGCAGTCTCGGCAGGTGGGCGCTCAGGACGAGCCGCTGCCCTTCGTGCTATCGGACTTCGGTGCAACGCCGCTCGCCGGCGCAGGTCCGCCCTTGGACTGCGCGGCCTTGGCGGCGTCCGTGCCGGCGGGCGCTCCCGACAGCACGCGCACCGGCTGGCCGTCGCGCGACAGGCGCATGCCCGCGGTCACCACCTGGTCCCCGGCGGCCAGTCCCCGCAGGATCTCGACCTTGGCATCGCGCCGCACGCCGATCGTCACCGGCACGCGCCGCGCCGTGCCGTCGACCACCTTGTAGACGTAGAACTCCCCGCCCTGTGGCACGATCGACTCCTCCGGCACCAGCAGTGCATCAGTACGTTCACCGACGATCACGCGTACCCGCACGAACATGCCCGGTCGCAGCTTGCCGCTGGTGTTTTCGAGCCGGCCGCGGATCTCGAGCGACCGGCCGTTGGCGTCGACCTTCGGGTTGATCGCTTCGATCTGGCCCTGCCACACCTCGCTCGGCAGCGCGTCGGCGACCACCTCGATCGTCTGGCCCACGTGGACCTGGGAATAGTTCCGCTCGGGCAGGCGGAAGTCGACCTTCAGGACGCGGAGATCCTCGACGTTCACGAGATCGGTACCGTCCTTCACGTAGTCGCCGAGGCTGACGTTGCGGATGCCGACCGATCCGTCGAACGGCGCAACGATTCGCATCTTCGAAAGGCGGGCCTGTGCCAGCTTGAGCTTGGCCTCGGCCACCTGCGCGTTCGATGCGGCGGTCTCCTGGGCACTCGAACTGATGAACTGGCGGCTGGCAAGGTCCTCGCTGCGCTTGAGGTTTGACAGCGCAAGGTCGTATTCCGCTTTGGTCTGCGCGACCTCGGCCTCGTTGAGGGTCGCGTCGAGCTGGATCAGCAGCTGGCCCTTGCGCACGATGGCGCCATCCTTGAAACCGATCGCTGCGATGCGGCCGGACACCTCAGGCCGCAGGATCACGCTCTCGTTCGAACGCAGCGAACCAACGGCCTGCAGGTCTTCCTTGACCACGGAGGTAGCGAGGCTCACCACTTCCACCGGCGTCGGCCCTCCCGGTCCGCCCTTGCCCGGCGCGCCCTTGGGGTCCGCCGTGCCGGCGGCCTTCGCATCAGTCTTGCCCCCTGCCACCGGGCCCGGGCCCGGCGCCAGCCGATCACGCGCGTAGTACGCGGCGGCGCCGACGGCGACCAGCGCGCCGATCGCAATGATCGTGACTCGATGCTTCATCGGAAACTGGCTTGGACGGAGGGGACAGCAAAGAGGCGCGACTTTAGCATTCGCGACTGTTGCTCTCAGGACTGATCAGCACGTTAGGACAACGAATCGACCCCGCGGTTCGCCAGTTCGTCGGCCCGTTCGTTGCCGTCGTGCCCGGCGTGGCCCTTGACCCAGCGCCAATCGATGTCGTGACGGGCCGCCGCGGCCTGCAACTGCTGCCACAGGTCGGCGTTCTTCACGGGTTTCTTGTCCGCCGTCTTCCAGCCGCGCCGTACCCAGTTCGGCAGCCACTCCGTGATGCCGAGCTGCACGTACTTCGAGTCGGTGTGCAGCACGACGCGGCAGCGACGCTTCAGTGACGAGAGCGCCTGGATGACGGCGGTCAGTTCCATGCGATTGTTGGTGGTCAGGGCCTCGCCGCCGAACAATTCCCGCTCGTGGTCACCGTACTTGAGCAATGCGCCCCAGCCGCCCGGCCCCGGATTGCCCTTGCAAGCGCCGTCGGTCCAGATCTCGACACTCGCCGCGGCCTCGCCCGCATGCCCCGGGGTGAGCGCGACGCTCTTCGCGTGCCTCATCCGCGCTGTGCACGCGGACGTGGGTCGTTGGCCGCGTCGTGGTCATCAAGCACCACGGCACTGTGGGCCTCGCCGGTCGCCAGCGCGATGCGCGTGGTTGCCACCGGCGTCAGCTGGCGCACGCGTTCCTCGCTGTGCTTCCACACCTTGCCCACCAGCCGCATGCCGCGCACGCGCTTCACCGCAGTCAGCATGTAGACGGCGCCCAGCACGGGCCACCAGCGATCGCCGGCCTTCTCCATGAAGCGCCAGCGATTGAGCCAGGTGGCCGAGCGCGCCGACGGGGCGTAGCAGCCAAAGCGGCCACGCGCGAAGTCGAACGACAGCAACTTGAGCCAGTCCTTCACACGCGGCAGCGAAATGAAGTGCCCTTCCCGCGGCAGGAAGGGCGACGCGCCGAGTCGCGTGCAGAACTGCCGCAGCCCCCACATGCTGGCCGGATTGAAGCCGGTGATGACAACGTGGCCTTCGGGCACCAGCACGCGCTCGACCTCGCGCAGCACCTGGTGCGGATCAGGCGCAAACTCCAGGATGTGCGGCATCACGACGAGGTCGATCGAATGCGTGGCGAACGGCAGTTCGTCATAGCGGTTGATGATGGCAACCCGGCGTTCCCCCTTTTCCGCACCGACTTCGAGCTGGCGGTCCGCGGCGCAGAAGCGCAATGGCATGCGGTTCTCGCGCAGCGCGTCGATCTCCGGCAGCCCGAGCTGCAGCGCGTGGTAGCCGAAGATGTCGACCACCGCGGCGTCGAGATGCAACTGCTCCCAGTCGAGCACGTAGCGCCCGGGCGGCGAGCACAGGAACTCGGATAGCTTCACAATCGAACCGCTCGAATTCACGTGACGTCCACCATGGTCAGCGCTGCCGAAATCTCGATCACCCCGCTACCCGCCTTCAGCGACAACTACCTGTGGCTGCTCGACCGCGACGGCCACGCGGCGATCGTCGATCCGGGCGACCCCGCGCCGGTGCAGCATGCGCTCAACACGCGCGGACTGACGCTGGACGCGATTCTAGTCACCCATCATCACGGTGACCACGTCGGCGGCGTAGCTGCGTTGCGCGCCACCGGAGCCCGAGTCTACGGGCCAAGCGGGGAAAGCATCGACGGCGTCGATGTCCGGCTGCGTGCGGGCGACGTGATCACGGTGCTTGGCGCGCCGTTCAGTGTCATAGAAGTGCCTGGCCACACGGCGGGCCATGTCGCCTACTATTCGTCCGCCTTCGATCCGCCGGTGCTCTTCTGCGGCGACACGCTGTTTGCCTGCGGTTGCGGACGGCTCTTCGAGGGAACGCCGGCGCAGATGCTCGATTCGCTCGATCGCCTGTCAGCCTTGCCCGCGGCGACACGCGTTTACTGCGCGCACGAATACACGCTGGCCAATATCCGCTTCGCGCTTGTGGTCGAACCAGGTAACGCCGACCTGCAGCGGCGCGCACTCGAGGCCACCGCATTGCGTGCGCGCGGCGAACCCACGATTCCGTCGACGATTGCTCTGGAACTGGCGACGAATCCGTTCCTGCGCAGCGACATAGCTGCGATCCAGGCCGCAGCCCGTGTGCGTGCCGGTGCGACAGGCGCGGCCGATCGCGCTGCGACGTTCGCCACGATCCGGGCCTGGAAGAACGATTTCCGCTAGCCCGGTCGTTCGACTTGTCCCTGCGAGGACCGTTGCCTACACTGCGCCTTGCATCCCCCCATCGAGAAACATGCACAACGCGCTCCGCCTGCTCCCTGCGGTGCTTGCCTTCGGCTTTGCCATGGCAGGTGCGAGCGAGACTACGCCCGGCGCATCCGAAGGCCAGTCGCCAGCCGCCGCTGCACCGGCAGCTGCCATCGCGGCGCCTTCGGCGCTGGACGCAAACGACATCCCGCTCGACGTAATACTCGAGTACATGCCCGAGCTGGCCCCGCTCGATAGCGTGACCACCCGGCGGACTCCGCTGGTCGCGGCGCCCTCGATCGACCTGTGGCAGCGCATCCGCGCCGGCTTCGGGATGCCCGACCTCGACACACGCCTGGCCGACCAGCGCACGCGCTGGTACGCGGAGCAGGTCGACTACTTCGCGCGCATGACGCAGCGCTCGAGCCGGTACCTCTACTTCATCGTCGCCGAGATCGAACGTCGTGGCATGCCGACCGAGCTGGCACTGCTGCCGTTCGTCGAAAGTGCCTTCCAGGCCGAGGCGGTATCGAGCGCCAAGGCCGCCGGTCTGTGGCAGTTCATTCCGTCGACCGGCAAGGACTATGACCTCGAGCAGAGCGTGTGGAAGGACGAACGCCGCTCGGTCATCGACTCCACGCGCGCGGCCCTCGATTACCTGGAGAAGCTGCACGAGATGTTCGGTGACTGGCACCTCGCCCTCGCCGCCTACAACTGGGGCGAAGGCTCGGTCTCGCGCGCGATCGAGAAGAACCGGCGCGCCGGGAAGCCGGTCGGCTACACCAGTCTCAAGATGCCGGCCGAGACGCAGCACTACGTGCCGAAGCTGCAGGCGGTGAAGAACATCGTCGCCGAGCCCGAAAAATTCGGCATCGAACTTCCGTCGGTGCCGAATTCGCCGTACTTCGTTGCCGTGCAGAAGTCGCGCGACATCGACGTGCAGACCGCGGCCAGGCTGGCGGAGATGTCGCCGGAGGAATTCAAGGCGCTCAATCCACAGTTCAACCGGCCTGTCATCGTCGGCGCGGCCTCGCCAACACTGCTGCTGCCCGCGAATCGGCTGGATACGTTCAATGCGAACCTCGCGGCGTGGGAGGCCACCGGCCAGCCGCTCGCCAGCTGGTCGACCTATAAGATGAAGCCGGCCGACACGCTGGCCTCGGTCTCGCAGCGCGCCGGCATCGCGGAACAGCAACTGCGCGAAGCCAACCGGATTCCGCCGCGTTATCGCCTCGCACCGGGCTCGACGATCCTGGTTCCGCGCGACGAAACGATGGAGGACATCGCGGCCAGCAGCCTGGATGCACGCTTTGCGCTGGTGCCGGAGGCTTCCAACCTGCGCAAGGTCACCTACCGCGTGCGCCGCGGCGACACATTGCATTCCGTTGCGCGCCGCTACCGGGTCAGCGAGAAGGATGTCATCGTCTGGAACCAGCTGACAGGCCCCACACTCTTCGCGGGTCAGCGCCTGGAAATGACGGTGCCGTTGGCGGCGACCAGCAGCGCCAAACGCGGCAAGCCCAAGACATCCGCCAACGCGGTTGCCGCCAAGTCAGGCAAGACCGCGCCCAAGGCGGCGCACAAGTCCTCCACCTCCAGCGCGGGCAAAGTCGTCGCCAACGTTCGCTGACCGGCCGTGAGTGCGGGACGCCGGCAACGGTTGCCCACGACCCCCTATACTGCCCGCCCGACTCCACGGTACGGCGACTGACGACACAACATGGGCTTCCTGTCCGGCAAGCGACTGCTGATTACCGGTGTGCTTTCCAACCGCTCGATCGCCTACGGCATCGCGCACGCCTGCAAGCGCGAAGGCGCCGAACTCGCGTTCACCTACGTCGGCGATCGCTTCAAGGAGCGGATCACCGAGATCGCGTCCGAGTTCGGCTCCGATCTCGTGTTCGACATGGACGTGTCGAACGATGCCCAGATCAACGCCGCCTTCGATGCGCTGAAGCAGCGCTGGCCTGCGCTTGATGGGCTGGTGCACTCGATCGGCTTCGCGCCCCGCGAAGCCATTGCCGGCGACTTCGTCGACGGGCTGTCACGCGAAGGCTTCCGCATCGCGCACGACATCTCCGCCTACAGCTTCCCCGCGCTTGCCAAGGCGGCGCTGCCGCTGATGGAAGGCCGCAACGCCTCGCTGTTGACGCTGACCTACCTCGGCGCCGAGCGCGCCGTGCCGAGCTACAACACGATGGGGCTCGCCAAGGCGAGCCTCGAGGCCAGCGTGCGCTACCTCGCGGCGAGCCTCGGCCCGCGCGGCATCCGCGTCAACGGCATTTCCGCCGGCCCGATCAAGACGCTGGCGGCAGCCGGCATCAAGGGCTTCTCGAAGATCTTTTCAGTCGTGGAAAGCACAGCCCCGATGCGACGCAACGTGACGATCGAGGATGTCGGCAACGTGGCGGCCTTCCTGCTGTCCGACCTCGCCGCCGGCGTCACCGCCGAGATAACGCACGTCGACTGCGGCTTCAATGCCGTGATGGGCATCCCGACCGGCCTGGAGTAGCGCTCAGGCGGCGGCAACGCCCGCCGGCATCCGCCCGCTCAGGAAGTAGTCGATCAGTTCGCGCACGGGCCGGATCGCCGTGCCGAACGGCACCGTCGCTGCACCCCTGAAAAACAGTCCGCGCGCAAGTTCGCCGCGCAGTGCGGCGGCGAGCTGGGTGTCGATGCAGAACTGGCCGATGCTCGCGATGCTGTCGCGCAGCCCGCACGTCGTCAGGCATTGCAGCGCTCCACTGCACTTGCCGACAGGGTCGGGCGGCAACCTCTTTGCCGTCCACTCAGCCGCCTCCTGTTGCAGCACCGACTCGCGACGCAGATAGCGATCCAGCCAGACCGAGCGGACGGCGCGCGCCGGCAGGCCCGCGACGCTCATGAATTCAACGATGTCGCGCGGCTGCGCTTCGGCCAGAACCTTCTTGAAGTTCGGATGGGCATCGCCTTCCGTCGTCACCGCGAACGCGGTACCGATCTGCACCGCCGCGTAGCCCAGCGCAAGTACGTCGCGCATCTTCGCGTGGGAGTTGATGCCGCCGGCCGCGATGAGCGGAATCCTCTCGGCTTCGAGCTTCAGGTCGCGCAGCGTCAGCGACACGTCTTCGATCACGCGGTCGAAGTCGAAACGGGGATCGTTGAGGTCATCGATGCGCGTCGCGCCGAGGTGACCACCGGCATAGCGCGGATGCTCGATGACGATCGCGTCGGGCGTCCGGTTCTTGCGCAGCCAGCGGCGTAGCACGATGGACACGCCGCGCGCATCGGACAGGATCGGAATCAGCGCCACGTTCGGGAAATCGGCGCAAAGGTCCGGCAGATCCAGCGGCAGGCCGGCGCCCATGACGATGGCATCCGCTCCCGATTCACACGACTGGCGAATCAGCGCCACGTGCTGGTCGACGGCCTTCATCACGTTGACGGCAATCGCGCCGCGACCCTGCGACTGTTCCCGCGCGAGACGGATCTCCCGATCCAGTGCGATCAGGTTCAGTCGGTCCAGCACGGCGCGGTCACGCACGTCCTTGCATTGCGCCATCAGGTCAGGATGGTGATGCCGAAGGTCGACCGAGGCGATCGTGCCGAGCGCGTCCTCGCGCGCCACCGCCGAGGCGAGTCGGTGCGCCGACACGCCGACCCCCATGCCCCCCTGGACGATGGGCAGCAGCTCGCGGCCCCGTAGTCGCAATGGGCGCAGGCCCCCGGCGAGTACTCGTTGCACCCTGGCTTCCCCTGGAAAAACCGGCAGGCTAGCCCGGCACCCGTTGGCGTAATTGATCCGGGTCAGCGGCGGCGGATTACGTCCCTCCCCTATACTCGACGGCCGCGCAGTTGGCACCAGCCCAGGTCAGGCCCCGACTGGGGTCATCTGAAGGCCGCTGACTGCAACCCCCGCTGGAGAATGCCATGGCTTCGAACGCCGACCTCGACATCTCGATGGACGCCTCTTCGCTGTATCGCGAAGAGATCTACACCGACCGCAAGATCGGGACGATCCGTGCGCTGGTGCCTGTCACCACGCTCGGCGCAACGGACGGTGCGCGCCCTGTCGTCTACACCGGGGAGGCTCAGATCATGACGCAGATGGGGCCGCTGCCGATCAACTTCGACATCGAAGCCAAGTCGCTCGCCGAAGCGGTTGCAGGCTACGCCGCCGCGGCAAAGATCGCCGTCGAGCGTACGGTCAGGGAGCTGCAGGATATGCGCCGCCAGGCCGCGTCCTCGATCGTACTGCCGGGCCAGGGCGGCGCCGGGTTCCCTCCGGGCGGCCTGGGCGGTGGCGGCAAGATCCAGATCCCGTAATTCGCGCCGGGTGCGCGCCGCACCAACGGGCCAAGCTCGATTCATGGCATGTGCGGTGCCGGCACGTTCGACTAACGTGGCCGCAATCTTTCTCGGAGCACCCACATGGCCGATGCAATCCACCTCAGCCTGACCGGTATCAAGGGCGAGTCCACCTCGAAGCGGCACCGCGACGAGATCGTCGTCGAAAGCTGGAGCTGGGGCGTGGCCGTGACGCCGCCGGCCCCCGGGGGTGGCGGCAGCAGCGTGAGCCGGCCCACTTTCACGCCGTTCACATTCACCCACCGCGTGGATACGGCGTCCCCACCGCTGTGGCGCGCGTGTGTCACGGGACAGCACATCGCGGAAGGCATCCTGAGCGTGGCACGGCCCATGACGATGGTCGGCGACTACCTCACGCTGCGCATGACCGACGTGATGATCACCTCGGTGAACGTCGCCGACGCGTCGGCCGACACGCAGCCGCCGCTCGAATCCGTCACCCTCGCCTGCGCCGTCTTCGAGTACACGTATCGGCCTCAGCTCGCCAACGGCAGCTTCGGACCGGCGGTCGTGCTGAAGTTCGACATCCGTCAGAACCAGGTGCTGTCGTAGCTCGTTCTGATTTCTGCGTTCCCGCGTTCACCAGCGGCGTCACGGCGAGCTGCCTGCACAAAGGCAAGTCCTGTGCTTCGCCACGAAGCGACCGCACCGGTCGCCGCCGCGACGGTCGCTCTCAGGCGAAAGCTGCAACGACTACCCGCCAGGCCGCTTGCCAGGTCGTTTGGCGGGACGTTTGCCCGGCTTTGCCGTGACCCTGGGCGTCTTTACGACCACGGGACGTGAGCCGGCCGGACGCAGGCGCTCACCGCGTTGCAGGGCAGTCCGCAGAGCATCGAAAGCGTCGTTGCGCGCAAAGCGCTGCAGCGCCGTGTCCAGCTTCTGCTTGCGCGCCAGCAACACCGTGCGCTCGGCATCGAGTTGCGCGAGCCTCGCATCGGTCTGCACCCGGACCGCATCTAGGTAGGAGCGAAGTCCGGCGAACTGAGCGGGCGAGAGCCCGGCCACAACGGTGCGTATCAGTTGCTGGCGGGGCGTGAAAGTGGTGGCCATCACGCCTCCTCAGAAAATCGAGTCGAGAAAATCGCCGACGGCGTCGGCCGCACCGCCGACGACTCCGGCCGCGTCGCCTGCGAAGCCGGCCAGTCCGCCGGCAAGCCCGGCTGCTGGCCCGAGGAGGACCTCAAGCGGATTGGGCAACCGCGAGCCACCGGGCTGCTTGCCACCCGGAGCAACACCTCCTGTACCTGCACCGCCCGGCGGCGGCGCAACGACCACGCCCGGTCCGGCAGGTGTCGGTTGCGCCCCGTAGTAGCCGGAAGGACCGTGCGCATGTCCTTGGCAGCAGCAACAGGACTGTGGTGGGTAGATAACGACCGGCGGGTACGGTGGATATGGCGGATACGGTGGATACGGCGGTTGACCTTCCATGTTCGATACCTCCGTCAGAGATGCGTCGCCGCCCGGATTCGCGGCAGCGGGAATTGTCGGATCCACGGCAGGCGGCTGGCACGCCCGCGTTTGCGGGACGGAGGCGCCATGCGCCGACGGCGCAAGACTCAATAGCTCAACGGTGGCAGGGCGCCGATCCTTCGTCACGCGGTGCGACTCCGTCAACCGGTACGAACGCCCAGCGATAGTCAGTTGAACTCAGCGTCAGGCGCAACACGCCGTGCGACGACGCGTCGCGCACTTCGCTGTTCGGCCGCGGCTTGCGCAGGGAGTACAGACGAGCGCCTCCGGTTCCAACCGTGAAGCTGCGGACTCCTCGGTCCGGATCCGCGTTGCCCGTGGCATCCTGCAGCGCGAACCGCTCATAGATGTGGTCATGGCTGACCAGCACGATCTCCGCGCCGGCGGCGTGCAGCAGCTGGAACGCGTCGGCCATGCGCCGATCATTGCCGTGCGGCCCCGAACTGAACACCGGGTGATGCCAGTAGGCGAGCGTGCACAACGTGTCTGAGTTAGCAGCGAGATCGGCCTGCAGCCACACGTACTGCGCCGACCCGACGCCCGCGTCCGCGTTGCTGTTCAGTGAGATGAAGTGCCAGCCGCCGGCATCGAAGCTGTAGTAGCCGCGCCGGTCGGGCCCGGCCGCGGCGCCGAAGTAGTCGAAGTAGGCATCGGCATCTGTCGACATGTAGTCGTGATTGCCGGGGCTGGGCCGGATCCGCTCTTTGAACCGGCCCCAGGTCGCCTGGAAGCAGTTGGCGAACTCCGCCGGCGCGCCGACGGGATAGGTGTTGTCACCCAGTGTCAGCACCACCGTGTCCGATGGCGCGACCAGGTCGGCAGTGCGGAAGGCGTTCGGAAACAGCAGGCCATCCGAGCCGCAGTCCGCGATGTCGCCCGCCGCAACGACAGATATCGGCGGCGACGAAACGGCCTGGACCGGGTCGGCTGCCTCCGTGACGCCGCAGACCATCGACCACAGACCAAGAACGGCCCAGGCCATCGAGCGCATGGTTGGCCGGCGGGTTCGCGTTGCTGTCAGAGCCCGCCCTCAGTTCACGAAGCGCATGTGGATGTAGAGGTAGAACGGTGCACGCGGCGGCGGCGCAAAGCGGTCAAACAGCAGACGCCCGCGCATGCACTGGTACACGTTCGTGCTGCGATCGCTCCACAGGCGCAGCACCCGGCCATCGGCGCCGATCGCCGCCACGAATGAAAAGGGCGTCGACTCCGGCTGCGGCACGCTTGCGGTGCAGTCCCGGAAGTGCGCGCGGTAGCGCGCGCTGAACTGCGGCAACAGGACATCGCGGTGATAGTCGCGCGTCGCGGCATCTGACTCGTCGCGGCGGCCCAGCTCCTGCGCCTCAACGTAGCTGCTCGCCAGTTCGCCGTTCGTAGGCGCCTGCGCCTGCAGGCCCGATCCGAACAACAACAGGCAAGCGGCCAGCAGCTTCGACCGCAAGCCGGATGGGAAGCGCAATCGTTCTTTCATGGCGCGGAGTATTCCGGAAACCGGCGCCGCTTCAAAACAGGAATCCCACGCACCCGATCGCTGCGGCGCGCCAGCCACCTGACCGCATATCGACCGATCGGACGGCTGCCGGCCGGACCCGGCCTCCCTATACTCACCAAGGCAATCACGAGCCTGGGCCGGCCTGTCGAGCGCGCCGATCCTGCCCCCTGCTTTGAACACTCCCCGACCTTCCGTCTGCATCGTCACACCGGCGTCGCGCGAAGCGAACACCGGCAACTGGCACACCGCCGCGCGCTGGGCGCGCTTCCTGCGGCCGGACCATCGCGTGCGGATACTCCAGGAGTGGGACGGCAAGCCCTGCGATGTCATGATTGCGCTGCATGCGCGGCGCTCGGCCGATTCGATCGCGGCATTCCGCGCCGCCTATCCGGACCGCGGCCTCGGGGTCGTGCTCACCGGCACCGATCTTTACCGTGACTTGCCGGCCAACCGCGAGGCACAGCGATCACTCGCGCTCGCCGACCGCCTGGTGGTACTGCAGGAGCTCGCGGCACAGGCCCTGCCCGCGCATCATCGGACCAAGACCACGGTCATCTTCCAGTCGGCGCCGGCGCTGAAGCGCGGCGAGCGGCGGCGCCGTACCTTTGATGTCGCCGTGGTCGGCCATCTGCGCTACGAAAAGGACCCGCAGACCGTCATGCGCGTCGCGCTGGGCCTGCCCGCGGACTCGCACGTGCGCATCCTGCACGCCGGTGCAGCGCTCGAAGAGCGCTATGCCACGGCCGCCCTGCGCACCGAGGCGCGCACAACGCGCTACCGCTGGCTGGGTGAACTGACGCGTGCCCGCGCCCGCCAGTTGATGCGTCATGCCGCACTGCTGCTGCACCCGTCGAAAATGGAGGGCGGCGCGCAGGCCGTGCTGGAAGCGATCCGCAGCGGCACGCCGGTGCTGGTCTCCAGCGCCGATGGCAACGTCGGCATGGTCGGAGGCCGCTATCCCGGCGTGTTCCGGGTGGGCGACGTAAGGGAGGCGACCGAGCTGGTGCAACGGGCCTCGACCGACCGTGCGTTCCTGCGCCGGCTGGGGTCGGCCTGCCGCGCCCGCGCCTGGCTCTTCAGCCCCAAGGTCGAGCGGGCTGCCGTGCGCGACCTCGTGCACCAGCTCCTTCATAATCGCGAGGTTCCGCGCCGCAGGCCCTCCCGATGAACGCTCCCTCCGATCTGAAGATCAAGCTCACGTCCTTCTCGCATGGCGGCGGCTGCGGCTGCAAGATCGCGCCCGGCGTGCTCGGCGAGATCCTCAAGGGCTCGCAAGGCCTGATCCCGCCGCAGTTGCTGGTCGGCATCGAGACCTCGGACGACGCCGCCGTCTACCAGATCAATGACGAGCAGGCGCTGATCGCGACGACCGACTTCTTCATGCCGATCGTCGACGATCCCTTCGACTTCGGCCGCATCGCGGCGACCAATGCGATCTCCGATGTCTACGCGATGGGCGGCACACCGATCATGGCGCTGGCACTGCTCGCGATGCCGGTGAACCAGCTGCCGCTCGAAGTGATCCGCCGCATCGTCGAGGGCGGACAGGACGTCTGCGCCGCGGCCGGCATCCCGATCGCGGGCGGCCACACGATCGACTCGGTCGAGCCGATCTACGGGCTGGTGGCGCTCGGCCTCGTGCACCCGAAGAGGGTCAAGAAGAACTCAGGCGCCAAGGCCGGCGATGTACTGATCCTCGGCAAGCCGCTCGGCGTCGGCATCTACTCGGCCGCGCTGAAGAAGAATGCGCTCGATGCCGCCGGCTACGCGCAGATGATCGCCAACACGACGAAGCTCAACACACCGGGGCGACGCCTCGCCGGCATGGACGCCGTGCACGCACTGACCGACGTCACCGGCTTCGGCCTGCTCGGCCACCTGAACGAGATCGCACGCGGCAGCGGGCTCGCCGCGCGGTTGCGCGCCCGCGATATCCCGCTGCTGCCCGGCGCCGCCCAGCTCGCCTCCCAGGGTTACGTCACCGGCGCCTCCGGGCGCAACTGGGCCGGCTACGGCCAGGATGTGACGCTGAACAACGTCGACGAAACGATGAAGGCGCTGCTGACCGATCCGCAGACCAGCGGCGGGCTGCTGGTTGCCTGCGCGCCGGGCGCGGTCGACTCCGTGTTGGAGGTCTTTCGGGGCGAGGGCTTTGGGACCGCCGCTGTTATCGGCGAACTCGCTGTCGGGCAAGGCATCGCGGTCGAAGGCTGATCGCGACACTTCCGCCGCGGCATGCGCGCAGCCGCGCCGAGGGCTCTTGTCCCTATCCAGGCATAAGTCAAATGCACCGATGAGCGTCCTGCCGCTCGTCGATGTGGCGGTCTCCCTTCGTGCCCAAGTCGAGGAGTTTGCCGCCGTCATGTTCCAAAGAACTGCGGCAGCGGCACGATGGGCACCAAGCCGGGAACGAGAGGTCTGGCCCTCACGGGTACCGGTACGACGAACCGGTGCCTGTTCCTCCCGTCCCTGCTGAAGTAGCGCGCAGATCGCCCGGTGACCCATCGTTCCGGAGGCCCGTCGGCCGGTACACTTCTTAAACTCGACTGGAGCGCCCCAGCCGATGAAGGTTACCGCCGTGTATCAGAAGGTTCCCGAGGGCTACGTTGCTTTCGTAGAAGAACTTCGCGGTGCGAATGCGCTGGGCGAAACGCTGGACGAGGCGCGCGACAGCCTGGCCAAGGCCATCGAACTTGTACTGGGCGCGAACCGTCAGCTTTCTGAGCTATCACTCAAGGGCAACGACGTCATCCGCGAACCACTTGTCGTCAACTGATGACGCGGGCCGACCTGGTCCGTTTCCTCCTGGACAACGGATGCAGGCTCCGGCGGGAAGGCTGACGTCACTCGGTCTTCGTCAACGAGGCGACCGGCAAGGTTTCGACGGTACCGCGCCACCGCGAGATCAATGACTTCCTCGCGAGGAAAATCTGCAAGGATCTCGAGTTGTCCGGTCCCGTCTAACCCAAGCCACCGATTGCCGCCAAGAAGTCTCACCCGCCTGACGAGCCGGCGGCGTTGTGCATACAGAAATGCAAAGCGTCTAGTAGACGCTTGCCAGAGCTTTGCGCCGAACTCTGATTATCAGATCAGACCGCTCGGGCGGGACTGGCGGAGCGTACGTCGGCCCCGTCGCCCCGGCCATGCTTGCCCTCCGTGGCTGGCCCAGTAGCGCCACAGATTTGGAAGGAGTCCTCGGCCGGGCCTGAAATCAGGACGCGGCGCGTCCGGCTAGCAGCAACTCCTGCGCGCGTGCGAGGCGGCGATCATAAGTGCCGGTATCGAAGGCCTTGCCCAGCGCGCCAAACCCAATCACCGGTCCCCGCATCAGGGTCGCCTTCAACTTTCCCGCACCGCGCCGTGCTTCGAACAAGGAGCAGAGTTCCTCGCGCAACTTGCCGGCACGCTCCTCGTCACCCACAGTAACGCGCGCAACAAGGGCGGCCATCAGGACATCCGCCAGCGCGCGCGGCACGCAGCGGGCTTTCTCGAGCGCGTTAACTAGCCGTACCGATGCGCTGCTCGCGCCTTGCACCAGGTCCACCGCACCGCGCGCAGCTGTGTAGGACAGTGCCGCTCCGACTGTTCGGGTCCGCTTCGCATGGCGGTCGAGCGAGTCGAGCAGCGGATGCAGGTGCTCTTCAGAGCCGGCGAGAAGTCGCAGCAGCGCCTCGGTGTAGTCGAGCGCCGCACACAGGCCGGCGTCGGCGTCGCCTGCGAGGCATCGGCGGGCGTTCGTTACCGCGGCCAGTCCCTCGGCCCCCTCCTCCATACAGAGGTGCCACTGCGCGATCGTGATCCAGGCCAACGCGCGCAGGTCATCTACGTCGTCCGCGTTCTCGGCGACGACCAGCGCGTGGCTGGCCAGCGCCTCGGCGCCGACCGGGTCGCCACCATGCCTCATTGTCTGTGCCGCCATGACCAATGAGGCCACCTCGGCCCGCACTAGCCCGATGTCGCGCGCGAGGGCCCGGGAAGCGCCGTAGGCCTCGACCGCTTCAAGGTGGTTGTCGAGTTCGTCGTGAATCAGCGCCTGGGTCATGAGCGCCGACAGTCGTTCCTGCGGCCGCCCGAGTGCGAGGGCGCGTTTGCCCAGGAGGACGGCCGCCTCCAGCGCCTGCGCACTGTCGTGATCGGGCTCCTGGAAGTAACGGCAAACGCCGGTCAGCGCCAGCAGCTGTCCCTCGCTGTTCACCGCAGGCGGCACATCGCGCAGATCGCGCGCGATCCGGCCCAGCCGCACTGACTGTTCGGGAGATGGGTGGCACAAGGCCGCTCGTACCGTTTCAACCGCGCACTGCACTCGCTCGGCATGGGACAGTGCGTCTTGTTGCATGGTGTGCGTGGCGGGGCTAGACCGCGGCGATCGGGGCGCCATCGATCACCTGGCATCCCGGCATAAAGAGGTCTTCGACTTCGGCTGCCCGCAGCTCGCGGTGTAGCCACTTCTCGACGACCTCGTAGCTCTGCGCACGTTCCACCGCATCGAACGGAATCAAGAGCCCGAACCACAGCGAGGGCAAGGGCGCCGGCATCGGCACCAGTCGCATGCGGCCGAAGTTCGGGTGTTCGAGGTTGTGCGGGTTCTTGAGGTCGTTCTGCACCGCGGTGAGGAGCGCGTCGAGGTCCGGCAGCGGTATCTCAGCGCCGGACATCGAACAGCCCATCGTCGCCGCGCAGTTCGCGGTTGATGGCGGCGCGGTCCTTGATGAAGGGCGAGTCGACTCCCGGCGCGGCTAGGTAGGTCTCCAGATCGCCCGTCTCGCGGATCAGGCGCGGCACCACCGTCATGAAGATGTCGGTGAGTTCCGGGTCGAAGTGCGACCCGCGCCCACGCTGGATCTCGGCCAGCGCGTCGGTGATCGTCCAGGCTTCCTTGTAGCAACGGCGGTGCGTCAGCGCATCGAAGACGTCGGCCAGCGCCGTGATGCGGGCCGACAGCGGAATCTGGCTGCCCTTGAGGCGGTTTGGGTAGCCGGTGCCGTCGTACTTCTCGTGGTGGAAGTGCGCGATTTCCTCGGCGATGTGCATCTGCGCGCCGCCGGTGGTCATCTCGCGGATCAGCCGTGCACCCTCGGCTGCGTGCGTCTCCATGATCGTGCGTTCGTCGGGCGTAAAGCGTCCGGGCTTGTTGAGGATCGCGACCGGGATCACGCCCTTGCCGATATCGTGCCAGCGCGCCGCCACCTCGATCAGGCCGCAGGTCTGCTTGTCCATGCCGAACGCCTTGGCGACTTCGCTCGACATCGTGCCGACGCGGAACACGTGATAGCCGGTGGAGTCGTCATACAGTTCGGCCGCCAGCGCGGCGGCTTCCAGGAACTCGGCGCTGGATTTAGCCAATACGCCCGACTCCAGCTGCGACATCAGTTCCAAACGCTGCTCCGCCTCTGCGGCCGAGTAGCGGGCATTCCACTCGCGCTGTGCAGCCTTGAGGTGCCGCTCATGGTGCATCTTCAGCAAGGCAGTACGCACGCGACCGTTGATGGTCATGATTTCGTGCATGTTGAGCGACGCAACATCCGGCTTGCCGGCGAGCTGGTAGCCGCGCGCGGAAACCAACAACGCCTCGCGCAACTGCGCCTCAGGGCCGTGCCGCGCGTCTTCCACCATCTTCTTCAGCCGCGTCAGGCCGATATCCATGGCTCCCGCCGCCACTTCGGCCATGCCTTCTGCACCGATTGCCAAGTTGAGCGCAAGCGGCGCGCCGGACTGCGTGGCAATCTTTTTGGCGATCCGCGCCCGTTCGCGGGCCCGCTCAAACTGCCGGACCTCGATGAGGAGCCGCGTATAGATCGCCTCAAGCTGGACGCGGTTGACCGCCTCCACAGGTGTCCCCATTTCCGAGCTCGAACCCAGCGCTTCTTCTACAGCCGCAAAGCCTCTCGGAATGTCCCGCATGAGAAGAGACTGGTAGGCAATGTTGTTCAGCGCTGAAGTTCGCTGACGCGCCAGCGCAGACTTCCCTTGTGTGGCGTTGAGCACCGCCTCATAGGCCTCAAGCGAGTCCGCGTACTGCCCCGCGTTATGGTGTGCGACCCCGATGTTGACGAAAGTCTTTACCCGACACTCGGAGTCGCCCAGTTCGTTCGCCACTTGCAGTGCTTCGTTCAACTTTCGCAGCGCACCCGGGTAGTCCAACGTCTGGCAACTCATGACGCCGCCGGTGTTTAGGGCGCGCCACAGACGTCGTCTCTCAGGAAGTTGTCGCGCCACAACCTCCGCTTCATCGGATGGGTCCAGAGCCTTGTCCGCATTGCCTGAGGCAAAGTAATGCGTCGCGACGTCGAGCAGGCAGTCGACCAGCGCTGGGCTCGGGGAGAGGGCCTGAAGCGTCGGGTACACACGCTCCACGAGGGCGGCCGACGTGTGCGCGCCTGGCTGGGACGACAGCACACCATGAAGTTCGGAAAGCCGATCTTCCAGGCAGGGGTCGCCCGCCTTCAGTTCGGCCAGCAGTTCAAGGTCCGGAGCGCCCATATCCCAGCGGAGTGGATTTAGTCAGTGGGCACACACTCCCAAATGTTGAGGGGTCTTGCGCCCAGCGTAGAAAAAGGTACATTTCGCCTATCCGGTTCATTCGGCCGAATAGGTACCGGACTTGAGGGCAGTTCGAGCAATCATTCAACCGTGCGCACAGCGAGGGGATCGAAAATGGAACAAGTCATTGACGTCGTTGAGACCAAAGAAGAAGTCGTTGAGCTGACGCTGGAACAGCTGGAGCAAGTGGGCGGTGGCTGCGGCAACGCTGTCGAGCTGTAAGCGGTTTCCGACTGATTCGCCAAAGGGCCCTCCGGGGCCCTTTCATTTTGCCCCAGTGACCCACGCTAACCTTTTGTTGCACCACTCTTCGCTGGAAAAGAGCAAAAAAATGCCGCCGATCGCTCGGCGGCTAGTTTGCTGAAAGTCAATTCTCAGTGAACGCGGGGCTCGGCAGGATCGCTGAAGGATCCGACCCACTGCTCGCCGTGTTCCCAAAGGTCGCGACAAACGTCGCTTTGAACTTCGCCTCCGGCGATTATCAGGCGACTCTAAGCACGAGCTGCTTACCGCACGCCTTGACGTATCTACGCAGTGTTGCAACCGACGGCGAGTGCTTTCCCGTCGCCAGCGCGCGCTCAAGCCGGGCGACCGCCGGGGCCTGGGTGCCCATGCGCTCTGCCACCTGCGCCTGCGTCAGGCCCGCGTCCTGGCGCGCCTTGAGCAGTGCATCGAGCAACGCGGACTCTTCGCGCTCAAGACGCTCGACCTCTGCACGGACGCCGGGCCGCTGCATGAGCTTCTTTACAACTTGGTCATGAGTTCTCACGTTTGATCTCCTTCAACCTGGATTCGGCGATCTCCCGATCACGCACCGGCGTCCTGGCCGACTTCTTGACAAAGCTGTGCAGCATCACAATGCGCCGCCCGATGAGCGTGCAATAAAAAACGCGCGCGATGCCTTCAGCACCCTTTAGTCGCAGCTCGAACAAGCCATCTCCAAATGCCTTGGTGTGTGGCTCGCCGAGGTTGGGACCCAGGACAACCATCCTGCGGGTCAGCACGATGTAACGCGCGGCCAGAGTGTCAGGGAGCAAGAGGATCTGCTCCTGCACCGCCTCGCTGAAATACTCGATCGAGTAATCCACGGAGCGATAATAACAAATTTGTTATTGAATTGCACCACAGTTGCGGTGGCGCGCGGTCGCGCTGCCCGAACTGGCTGTTAGTCCGAAGTCTTGACTGCTTTCACGCGCCGCTCCGGCATCTTGGCGATGCCGGGCTCGGGCGTGGTGTCGTCCACCATGGCGCGTAGGACGACGCGCTCCAGCGTCTCGCCGTCGAGCGACTGGCACAGCATTTCGACGAAGCGCTCGGGCGTCGTGTCGCAACGCTGTGACAGCACACCGAGGCGGGCGTCGGTCGTTTCGTCGAGGTGAACGGTCAGGGACTTGATCGTCATTTTCGGCCGCGCGATCCGCTCAATCGGCCGCGCGGCACCTACCAAAAATGACACTCCCGGCGGCGAGTAACTATCCGCTTGGAGGCGGACAACGCCTCCCAATTCATGGGATGGCTAGCACTAACCCTCCCCCACCCAGCTCCGGCCGCGATCAGCCCGCCGCCACTTCCACCATGGTTGGACCGTCGGATAGCAGATCCGCGGTACGGCGCCACGACCGGCATATGACATGTCACCTTCGCGCGTGCTTGGCCAGGCCCGCCGGGCGCGCTATGGTGGCCAGATGGACAGCGTCGCGCTCGACCGGCCGGCCGCCCTGCTTCGCAGCGAATTGCTGGCAGCTCGCGCACACACGGATGCGCTGTTCGCGCTGGTCGATGAGCTGACGCTCTACGAGCGGCCGATCCCGGACCGGCACCGGCTGATCTTCTACCTCGGTCATTTCGATGCGTTCGACTGGAACCAACTTGCGCGCGGGGTGCTCGACCTGCCTTCGTTTCATCCTTCGTTCGACCGCCTGTTCGAGGCCGGCATCGACCCGCCGCCGGGGCAGGCACCGGCCGATCAGCCGTCGGACTGGCCGCGTCTCGACGAGGTGCAGGCCTACGTCGCCCGTGCGCGCCATGGGCTTGACGAGGCCTGGGACGATCTACCGACCGAGCGCGTGCTGACGGCGCTGGAACATCGCTGGATGCACGCGGAGACGCTGTGTTACCTGTTGCACGAACTGCACCCGTCACAGAAGCGCGCTCCCACGCCGCCGTCCGGCCAGCCGCAGCCTCCGGGAAGTGCGTCTGCGCAAGGGCGCGCGCCCCGGGTCACGTTACCGGCGGGCATTGCGAGGCTCGGCCAGGAGCAAGGCGCGTTCGGCTGGGACAATGAATTCCCACCGCACGAGGTCGCGGTCGGCGCGTTCGAGATTGCGCGCCACAAGCTCACGAACGGCGAGTACGTGCGGTTCGTTGCCGACGGCGGGCCCGCGCCGCACTTCTGGAGCGAGTGCAATGGCTCGCTGCGTCTGCGGCGCATGTTCGACGATGTGCCGCTGCCACTCGACGCGCCGGTGTACCTGACTCAGCAGCAGGCCGTCGCCTATGCGACGTGGGCCGGAGTGCGCCTGCCGACCGAGGCCGAATGGCAACGTGCGGCCTACGGCCACGGCACGCGCCGCTATCCATGGGGCGATGCCGCGCCGGAGGCCGCGCGCGCGAACCTCGACTTCGTGGCCTGGGATCCGCTGCCCGTCACGGCGCACCCGGCGGGCGCCACGCCACTCGGCGTCGAGCAGATACTGGGCAACGGCTGGGAATGGACCGCCACGCCCTTTGCGGGCTTTGACGGCTTCGCGCCGCGCCCCTACTACCCCGGCTACTCGGCCAACTTCTTCGATGGCGCGCACTACGTGATGAAGGGCGGCTCGCCGCGCACCGCGCGGCGGCTCGCGCGCCCGTCGTTCCGCAACTGGTTCCGCGCCGAGTATCCCTACGCCTATGCCACGGCGCGGCTGGCGCGCTCCTGATCGACGCGCGAGCTACTGCGCCAGCGCGAGTGCGAAGCGCCCGGCCGGGTCCATGTAGAGATTGACGTCGGCGAATCCGGCCGCTCGCAGCAGATCAGCCAGCCTCGCCGGCGTGGTCTTGTAGGAGTTTTCGGTATGGATGCGCGCACCGGCGGCAAAGTCTCGCCCGCCGCCGGGCCAGCGGACCTCCACCGCGCGGCGCGCCTCCAGGTGCATCTCGATGCGGCTTTCAGCGGCGTTGAAGAGCGCCACGTGGCGCCAGTCGGCGGGCGCGAAGTCCGTCCCAGCGACGCGATTGACGACGTTCAGCACATTGAGATTGAACGCGGCCGTCACTCCGAGTGCATCGTCGTAGGCGGCGACGATCTCCGCAGCGTCCTTCACAAGATCCGCGCCCAGCAGTAGGTGGCCGCCTGCACACTGCGTGTGGATGTCCGACAGAAACACCCGCGCTTCCTCCGGTGAGAAATTTCCGATCGAGGAACCGGGGTAGAAGACCACTCGCCGTCGGCCGCGCACCTCGCGCGGGAGCACGAGCCCGCGCGAAAAGTCGGCGGCGACGCCGACGATGTCGAGCGGCGGATGGCGCCGCGCCAGTGTCTCCAGCTGCGCGCGCAGGAAGTCCCCGGCAATATCGACCGCGACGTACTGCGCCGGTCGCAGCGCAGGAAACAGCTGTTCGGCCTTGGCGCAGTTGCCGGCGCCGAGGTCGATCAACGTGCAACCCGGCCCGAGCCGGGTGGCGATCTCGTCGGTGTACCGCTCGAAGATCGCGCGCTCGTCGCGCGGCAGCGTGTATTCGGGCAGTTCGCAGATCGCCTCGAACAGCCGCGCACCGAGCGCGTCGTAGAAGTACTTGGGCGGGATCGTGGCGGGCTGCGCGGCGAGGCCCGCGCGCAGTTCGGCGGCCGGGTTGGACGTCTCCGGCAACAGATCAATGAAACGCACGCGTGATGCGGCATCGGCGCTCGCCATGCCGAAGTCTAGTGGCAGCGCCCACGCACGGCGCTGCTACTGAACGATGCCTGAGCCGCTCGCTAGGCGGGTGCACTCCCTGGATTCAGTACCAGCCACGCTCCCGCCCTATGACCGAGCCGGACCCCTTCCTCGCGCAGGCGAGTCGCGCGATACAGGTCGTCCAGCGGCCAGGTGGTACTGATAGCGCCGTTGTCGCTGACGAGACGCCAGACCGGCCAGCGCGGCTTGTGCCCCTGCACGAGGTCCTCCGCCACGGCGCCGGCCAGAATCTTCAGGAAGATCCCGGTCATCAGCGGACAGGTGCGGTCAGCGCCAAAGCGCCTGGCAAGGTCGGCCCGTACCTGCGACACCGTGATCGTCCCACCCGCCGGTACCTTCGCGATCTCCTCCGCCACCAGCAGCGGCGTAGGTAGCAGGAGACGGTCACCGAGCCGCTTGTCGGTGACGATCTCCGGCTCGAGCTCCGGCCGCAGCTTGGCGCTCCAGTTCGGCGCCTTCGGCTTGGCCTTGCGCTTTGCCGGCGCTGACTTGCGTCCGGTGGCAATGCTGGTGTTCGGGGTTCGCGCTGCGACCATGCCGCCTCCCTCTTCCCTCTCCGCGACATAAGGTAGCGATGCGCACGAAGCGGCCAATGATCTGGCGCAAGCAGACTCGCCGCACGCAAAGGCGCGCAATGCCGTGCACTGATGTGGAGCACGGCTCGCGCGGAAGGAGACCGAAAATCGCGCGAAGCCGGTTTGTCTAGTACGGATGCGTCTCGGCGAACAGTCCCGCATCCCTCAATGTGCGCAGCACTTCTTCAATGTGCTCCGGACCGCGGGTCTGCAGGACGAACTCCAGTTCGGCGTTCTGCACCGGCAGAGTCGTAAAGGCGCGCTGATGCTCGACTTCCTCGATATTGGCGCCCGCCTGCCCGATCAGCGTGGCGGCGCGCGCCAGTTCTCCCGGGACGTCGCGCGTGTGAACCCGAATGCGCGCCAGTCGCCCTGCGCGCACCATGCCGCGCTCGATGATGTCGGCCAGCACCATCGGATCGATGTTGCCGCCGCAGAGGATCAAGCCGACCTTGCGGCCCAGAAAGCGTTCGCGATGGCGCAGCATCGCTGCCAGACCGGCGGCACCCGCGCCCTCGACGACGGTCTTCTCGATCTCCAGCAGCATGACGATGGCCTGTTCGATGTCGCCCTCGGCCACCAGCACGACGTCGTCGACCAGGCGCTTGACTATCGGCCAGGTGAGCTCACCCGGCCGCTTGACCGCGATACCCTCGGCCAGGGTGGCGTTCGCGGTGGGCATTTCGACGCCCTTGAATGCCGCGTACATCGAGGGAAACTGTTCGGTCTGCACGCCGATGATCTGGATGCCCGGCTTCACCGCGCGCGCGCCGGTCGCGATCCCGGAGATGAGTCCGCCGCCGCCGATGGCCACACACAGGCAGTCGAGCGCCGGCTGCTGCGCCAGCATCTCGAGCGCGACCGTGCCCTGCCCGGCGATCACATCGGCGTCGTCGTACGGATGCACCATCGTGAGGGCGCGCCTCGACGCGAGCAGCGATGCTTCCTGGCGGGCGTCGTCAAAGGTGTCGCCGGTCAGGATGATCTCGGCGCCAAACCCGCGCGTGCGCTCGATCTTCACCATCGGCGTGAAGCGCGGCATCACGATCACCGCCGGAATGCCGAGTCGCTGCGCGTGATACGCCACACCCTGCGCGTGATTTCCGGCCGACACGGCGATCACGCCCGCCTGGCGCTGCTGCGGCGTCAGGACTGACAGCTTGTTGAGCGCACCGCGCTCCTTGAAGGAGGCGGTGAACTGCAGGTTCTCAAACTTGAGGTAGACCTCGGCGCCGGTGATCTGCGACAGTGTCCGCGAGTGCACGCACGGCGTCTCTTCGACATGCCCATGCAGGCGCCCGGCAGCCGCGCGGATCGAATCCAGTGTGACGGTGTCGCTCAAGGGGAAGGCTCGCGCCGGCAGCGAAAGGGGTGCGATTGTAGCGAGCGCCACGTCGCCGTCGCCGGGACGACCTCGTAGCCGCCCGTAGAATCGATCGCATGCTGCACCTCGTCGGTCTCACCAAGCGTTATCGCGAGCGCGTCGTGCTCGATCAATTGCAGCTCGAAGTCGGCAGCGGCGAGTACATCGCCATCGTCGGTGAGTCCGGCTCAGGCAAGTCGACACTGCTGAACCTGATCGCGGGGCTGGACCGGCCGGACGTCGGCTCGGTGATCATCGATGGCGCCGACATCGCCCGCATGCACGACGATGCGCGCACGCTGACACGGCGTTCGAAGCTCGGCTTCGTGTTCCAGGCGTTCCACGTGCTGCCGCATCTCTCGGTGCTGCAGAACGTGACCTTGCCTCTGGTGCTGCTCGGCGAGTTGCCCGAAGCGCGCGAGCAGCGCGCCCGGGAGCTGCTGGCAGAAGTCGGACTCGCGGGTCGCGAGGACAGCATGCCGCGCGAGCTGTCGGGCGGCGAACTGCAGCGCGTGGCCGTGGCGCGTGCACTGGTGCACCGCCCGGCGCTGGTGCTGGCCGACGAGCCGACCGGAAATCTCGACCCCGACACCGCGGCGGTCGTGCTGGACCTGCTCGCGCGCGAGATCCGAAGCCGCCGCGCCGCCGGTGTGCTGGTCACGCACTCCGAAGCGGCGGCGGCCACCGCCGACCGCATCCTGCGACTCGACCACGGGAAACTGGTGCCGCTTTGATCCCGGTTTGACGCCCGGCCAAGCCACGGTCGCAAACGCGACTAGGCTGGCGGCATGGCCGGAGACGCCTCGACTGTACCGCCGATGACGCCGTGGGCGCAGGATGCCGACACGGTGCTGGCCGCGCTCGAGAGTCGCCGCGAGGGACTCGCCGCGGTGGAAGCCGAACGCCGCCTGCAGGCGACCGGTCCCAACGAGATTGGCCGTTCAAGCCGTGCCGGCCCTCTCGCCACGCTGGCGGCGCAGTTCAAGAGCCCGCTGCTTCTGATCCTCGTGTTCGCCGCCGTGATCTCGGCGATCAACCGCGACTGGCTCGACTCGCTGATCGTGATGACGATCATCGCCGCCAGCGCTGCACTCACTTTCACGCAGGAGTACTCGGCCTCGCGGGCGGTGGAGAAGCTGCTCGCGCGCGTCAGCCTTCGCGCCCGCCTTCTGCGCGACGGCGCAGTGGTCGAGCTCGACGCGCGAGACGTCGTGCCCGGAGACATCGTGCTTCTAACGGCCGGCAGCCTCGTGCCAGCCGACGGCCTGGTACTCGAGGCCGATGATTTTTTTGTCAACGAGGCGACACTGACCGGCGAATCGTTCCCGGTCGAGAAGTCCCCGGGCCATGCCGATGCTGCGGCAGGCCTCGCGCAGCGCTCCAATTACGTCTGCCTTGGCGCGAATGTGCGCAGCGGCTCGGCGAAAGTACTCATCACCGCGACGGGTCCACGCACGGAATTCGGCGAAATCGCCGCGCGCCTCGCCCAGCGGGCGCCCGAAACCGATTTCGAGCACGGCCTGCGCCGCTTCGGACAGCTTTTGACCCAACTGATGACGCTGCTGGTGCTCGTGATCTTCGCCGCGAACGTCGCGTCCGACCGGCCGGTCACCGACTCGCTGCTGTTCGCGGTCGCACTCGCCGTCGGCCTCGCGCCGGAGCTGCTGCCGGCCGTCGTGAGCCTGACGCTGTCACGCGGAGCGCGCCGCATGGCGAGTGCCGGTGTCATTGTGCGGCGTCTCGCGGCGATGGAGAACTTCGGCGCCATGACGGTGCTCGCGACCGACAAGACCGGGACGCTCACGGCGGGAGTGGTGCGACTGGACGGCGCGACCGACGCCGAGGGACAGCCATCCGAACAAGTCCTGCGATTGGCGGCTCTGAATGCACGGCTGCAGACAGGCCTGCCGAATGCCCTCGACGAAGCCATCTGCACTGCGAGCAGCGCGCTCGCCCTGGACGACTGGACCAAGACCGAGGAGATTCCATACGACTTCGTCCGCAAGCGACTGACCATAGCCGTGCGGCGCCCGGGACAGGACGACGACACCCTGATCACCAAGGGCGCGCTGGACGCGGTGCTCGCTGTCTGCACGGGCTGGCGCCACGCATCGGCAGCCGCACCCATGGTTGAGACCGAACGAGAGCAACTTCGTCAACGCGCGGCCGCCTGGGCCGATGAGGGCTTCCGCGTACTGGGGGTTGCCACTCGAACCGTCGAGCGACGCGAACGCTATGCGGTCGATGACGAGAAGGCGATGGTGTTCGAAGGCTTCCTGCTGTTCTTCGACCCGCCAAAGCCCGACGCCGCGGAGGCGATCCAGCAGCTGAAACGGCGCGGCGTCACGTTGAAGATCATCACCGGCGACAGCCGTCGGGTCGCAGCGCATGTCGCGCAGGCCGTCGGTCTCAAGGCCGGACGAATCCTGACCGGCGCCGAACTGCGCGAGATGCACGACGAGGCGCTCTGGCATGTCGCCCACCGGACCGCCATCTTCGCGGAGGTCGACCCCGGACAGAAGGAGCGCATCATCCGGGCGCTGCGGCACGCGGGCCATGTCGTCGGTTACCTCGGAGACGGCATCAACGACGCCCCGGCCCTGCACGCGGCCGATGTCGGCATCTCGGTGGACACCGCCGTCGACGTGGCGCGCGAGAGCGCGGACTTCGTCCTGCTGCAGCACGACCTCACGGTGCTGACCCGCGCCATTGACGAAGGGCGGCGCGTGTTCGCCAACACGTTGAAATACGTCTTCACGACGACGAGCGCCAACTTCGGCAACATGATCAGCATGGCCGCGCTGTCGCTGGTGATTCCGTTCCTGCCGCTGCTGCCGAAGCAGATCCTGCTCAACAACTTCCTGTCGGACCTGCCGGCGATGGCGATTCCCGGTGACCGCGTCGACGCGGAAGCGATCGCGCGGCCGCGCCGCTGGGATGTCGCAACGATCCGCAATTTCATGCTGGTGTTCGGGCTCGCAAGTTCAGTCTTCGACGTTCTGACCTTCGTCTTGCTGCTCGGCGTGCTGCACGTGTCTCCGGCGGAGTTCCGCACCGCTTGGTTTGTCGAGTCGCTGCTGACCGAGGTCATGATCCTGCTGGTCGTGCGGACGCAGCGGCCGCTGTGGCGCAGCGCACCCGCTCCGGCGCTGCTGTGGATCAGCGTTGCAGTGGCGGCGGCGGCTCTGGCGCTGCCGTACCTTCCGGCCACCCAGGAGCTGTTCGACTTCGTCCCGCTCGGGCCGGACGTGCTGGCGCTGCTGGTGGGCATCACGGTTGCGTACGTGATCGCCAACGAACTCATCAAGTCCGCGTTCGGCAAGCGCGTGCACGTCTGACCTCGCGCCCTGCGGCGGCGCCTCGGTACACTGGCTCGCATGCTGTGGCTGCTCGCTCACCTCTCCGGCGGCTACGCGCGCCACCACCCGCTGCGGGCGATCGTGCAGGTGATCGCCATTGCGATCGGCGTAGCGCTCGGATATGCCATCAATCTGATCAACGCTTCCGCGCTCGACGAGTTCTCGGGCGCGGTGCGCCATGTGCTTGGGCAGGCCGACTTCACGGTCAGCGGCGGGCGGCAAGGCTTCGACGAGCAGTTGTACGCGCGCATCGCGGCGCTGCCGGAGGTCGACACCGCGAGCCCGATCGTCGAGGTCGAGGCCCCGGTGCCGTCGATGCCACGCTCGTCGGCCGGGCTCGCCACGCTGCGTATCGTCGGGGTCGACATCTTCCGTGCCGCGCTCATTTCGCCCGCGCTGGTGGGCGAGGCCGAGGCCGGGGACACCGCGCCGTTCGAACTGCTGGGCGGTGGCCTCTTCCTCTCTCCGGCCGCGCTTGAGCGCTTCAAGGTCCGGCCCGGCGACACACTCACGCTGCAGGTTGGTCCGAGGGTCGTCGCCTTCCCGATCGCCGGCCGCCTGCCGCGCGCCCGCGAAGGGGACGAACTTGCGGTGCTCGACATTGGCGCCGCGCAGTCGCGACTGGACCAGGTCGGGCGCCTGCACCGCATCGACATCAAGCTGGCCGCCAATGCCAGCCCGGCGGCGGCGCGCGAGGCAATCGGCGCGCTGCTGCCACCGGGCGTGACGCTCGCCACGCCGGACGAGGCTGCGCAGCGTGTCTCGAACGTCTCGCGCGCCTACCGGGTCAACCTCAATGTCCTCGCGCTGGTGGCGCTCTTCACCGGGTCCTTCCTCGTGTTCTCGCTGCAGGCACAGGCGGTCGTCGCACGACGGACGGAACTCGCGTTCCTGCGCATCAGTGGGCTGACCGCCGGCGAACTGCAGCGCTGGCTGGTCGGCGAGGCGGCGATCGCCGGAGTGCTCGGTTCCGCGCTGGGCATTGCTGTCGGCATGGCACTGGCAGCCTCGGCGCTCGCGGTGCTGGGCGGCGATCTCGGCAGCGGATTCTTCGCAGGTGCGCAGGCTCGGCTTTCGATCAACCCGGGCTGGACGGCTGCGTTCTTCGTGCTCGGCGTGGCGGCCGCGATCGCCGGCGGCTGGGGACCCGCGCGCGAAGCGGCGCGCGTCGAACCTGCGCTGGCGCTGAAGTCCGGCTCGGAGGTCGATGCCCTCAAACCCCTGGCCGCCACGCTGTGGCCCGCGGTCCTGGTGCTCGCGGTCGGCGCGGGTGCCGCCATGTTGCCGCCTGTGGGCGACCTGCCGATCTTCGGCTACATCGCGATCGCGCTGCTGCTGGTCGGCGCGATCCTGCTGCAGCCGCGGTTGGCGCAGATGATCTTTGTGCGCATCGGTCATGCCAGCCGCCGTTCACGCAGCGTGGCGTGGCTCGGGGCCACGACGCGGCTCGCCCAGGCGCCCTCGGGTGCTGCGATCGGTCTGGCTGGCATCGTCGCGAGCTTTGCGCTGATGGTCGCGATGGCCACGATGGTCACGAGTTTCCGGCAGTCGCTCGACGTCTGGCTCGGACAGGTCCTTCCTGCCGACCTCTACGTACGCGCGGGCAGCCGTGGCGAGTCGATGACGACCGCGTATCTGTCGGAGCGCGACCGCGCCTTGCTCGCGGCCGCCCCTGGTGTGCAGCGCGCCGAGTTCTCGCGCTTTGTGCGTGTGATCTGGGACCCCACGCGATCTCCCGTGACGCTGGTGATCCGTCCGCTGGACACCGCTCGCCCGGCTCTGCCGCTGATCGGGCGAGCGCTCGACTGGAAGGCTGGCGATCCGCCGCCGGCCTGGATCAGCCAGCCGATGAGCGAGTTGTACGGAATCGCCGTCGGACAACGCATCCGGATTCCGCTTGCGGGCGCAGAACACGAGTTCCTCGTCATCGGCACCTGGCGCGACTATGCGCGCCAGAGTGGCGCGATCGCGCTGCGCGACACGGACTACCAGCGCATCACCGGCGACAGCACCCGCACCGATGCAGCCCTGTGGCTCGCGCCCGGCGTCCGCCCCAACGACGTGATCGAGGCCGTGCGCGATCAACTCGACGTCGGCCACCAGGCCGAATTTCTCCAGCCGGGCGAGATCCGGCGCCTCAGCCTCGACATCTTCGACCGCAGCTTCGCCGTCACCTACCTGCTGGAGATCGCCGCGATCGTCATCGGGCTGATCGGCATCGCCGCCACCTTTTCCTCGCAGGCGCTGGCCCGCACCAAGGAGTTCGGGATGCTGCGCCATCTGGGCGTGACACGTCGGCAGATCCTGGGTCAGTTCGCGATCGAAGGCCTGCTCGTGACGCTGCTGGGTATTGCGAGCGGTCTCGCCGTCGGCTTTGCGGTGGCACTGGTGCTGATCCACGTTGTCAATCCGCAGTCGTTCCACTGGACGATGGAGTTGCACGTCCCGGCGGGCTTGATTTCGCTGCTGGTGACCGCGCTGCTCGCGACCGCCACGCTGACGGCGCTAATGGCCGGGCGCCGCGCGGCCTCCGGCGAGGCGGTGCGCGCAGTGCGGGAGGATTGGTGATTGTTCGAAATGCAATGTACGCGCCGCTGTGCGGCGCACGTGCATTGCATTTTGCTCTGAAGTGCGCACGAAGCTTGGGAGCGGCCCCGCGCTTCGTGCGGATACAAAGGCAGCAATGACAACAGCGGCGGAATGGATGGCAGGTCGTGCGGATTAGCCGACGAGCATTGTTGCTGGCGGCCGGCGCGGCTCCGCTCATGCGCGGTGCGCGGGCGGAGGTGACCTACGCGACGGTGACGCCGCGGCCGCTCGTGTTTCCGCGCGACCACGGGGCGCACCCGGAGTACCGCACCGAGTGGTGGTACCTCACCGGTTGGCTGGAAGCGCGCGGGGAGGCCCCCATCGGCTTCCAGGTGACGTTCTTTCGCGTCCGGACGAACCGCGAGCCCGGCCCAAGCCGGTTTTCGCCGGCCCAGCTGGTCATCGCGCACGTTGCAATTGCGTCACCGGCGCGCGGCGCCCTGCTGCACGACGAGCGCGCGCAACGCATCGGCTTCGGACTGGTCGAGGCGTCCACTGCGGACACGGACCTACGGCTCGATCGCTGGCGCTTCGTGCGCGATGCCGCGAGCGGCGAGTACCGCGGCACGATCCCGGCGCGCAGCTTCGACCTCACGCTCTCCGCCCGGCCCACGCAGCCGCTGCTGCTGCAGGGGCGCGACGGATTTTCGCAGAAGGGCCCCCAGCCGACACAGGCGAGCCACTACTACAGCCAGCCGCAGCTCGCCGTGCGTGCGACTCTGCGCCTGGATGGCGCGACGCGCGAAGCGGGCGGCATCGCCTGGCTCGACCACGAGTGGTCGAGCAGCGTGCTCGACGCGGACGCCATCGGCTGGGACTGGATCGGCATGAATCTCGACGATGGCTCCGCACTGACGGCGTTCCAAATCCGCTCGGCGGTGGCAGGGCGCATCGTGCATCGCTACGCGTCCTTGCGACCTGCGGGCGGTCCCGTGCGCGTCTACGAGGGCGATGCGGTGCGCTTTGAAGCGGTGTCCACCTGGCGCTCGCCGCGCACCAACGCGATCTACCCGGTCGCGCAAGGCATCCGCGTGGGCGACCGCATGTTCGAGACACGTCCGCTGATGAACGACCAGGAGCTCGACTCCCGGGCGTCCACCGGGTCCGTGTACTGGGAGGGTGCGAGCACGCTGCTGGAAGGTGGTCGCCCTGCCGGACGCGGTTACCTGGAGATGACGGGCTACGTTGCCCCGATGAAGCTGTAGCGCTCCGCACGGCGCATTGGAAACGCGGCTACGATCCGCCGCGGTCATAACGAGGAATACGACATGGGCATGACGACACACTGGGCGGCACTGCTGACGCTCGCCACGCTGGCGCTGCTCTTCGGCTGCGCTTCGTACGTAGGCGCGGCACGCGGCAAGTACAAGGTCGCCGCGCCCGCGACCACCGGGCCGGAACCGTTCGAGCGCGCGTTTCGCGTGCAGATGAACACGCTCGAGAACGTCGTGCTCTTCCTGCCGGCGCTGTGGCTGGCGACGCTGTACTTCAATCCGCGCATTGCGGCCGGGCTCGGCGCCGTGTGGGTCGTGGCGCGCATCTGGTACGCGTTCGCCTATGCGCGCAATCCCAAGTCGCGCGGCGCTCCGTTTGTGCTTGCGTTTGTTGCCTGGGGAGCGTTGATGGTGCTGGCCGCATGGGGCGTGCTCACCTCACCGCTCTGGTAGGCCGCCGATGGCCGAAGCCGTTCCCGCACCCAGGCGCCTGAAGCCGCTGCGCGGCCTGCTGCCGTTCATCGCGCCCTACAAACGCCAGATCGCGCTGGCACTGCTCTTCCTGCTGCTGGCTGCGAGCGCGACGCTGGCGATGCCGTATGCCGTGCGCCTGCTCGTCGACCAGGGCCTGGCCCTTCCGGCCGGCAGTGAACTGGGGGACAAGCTGGTCGCGATCCGCAGCCACTTCGGCTTGCTGTTCGGCGTCGCGGTCGGCCTCGGCGTCTTTACCGCAGCGCGCTTCTTCATGGTGACGTGGATTGGCGAGCGCGTCACGGCCGACCTGCGGCAGGCTGTCTACGCGCACGTGCTGACACAAAGCCCGCAGTTCTTCGAAACGCTGAAGACCGGAGAAGTCCTGTCACGGTTGACGACGGACACGACGGTGATCCAGAGCGCCGTGGGGTCGAGCGTCTCGATGGGGCTGCGCAACGCGGTGCTGTTCGTGGGTGGCATCGCCATGCTGATCGCGACGAGCCCACGGCTGATGCTGACGGTCGTCGGCATCATCGTGCTGGTCGTGGCGCCGGCAATGCTGATCGGTGGGCGCGTGCGGCGGCTGTCACGTGCCAGCCAGGACCGCATGGCGGACTCCAGCGCAATCGCAGGCGAAGTGCTGAACGCCGTGCCGGTCGTGCAGAGTTTTACTCAGGAGACCACTGAAACCCGCAAGTTCTCCGACGCGAACGAGCGCGCCTTTGCGACGTCGATCCGGCGCACCGGAACCCGCGCACTGCTGACGGCGTTTCTCATCGTCGGCATCTTCGGCTCGCTGCTCTACGGCCTCTACGGCGGTGTGCAGGCGGTGATGGCGGGCCGCATCACGGCCGGCGAGCTGAGTCAGACAGCGCTTTACATCATGGTCGTGGCGGGCAGCGTCGCAGTACTGGCCGAAGTGTGGGGTGAGCTGCTGCGGGCCTCGGGCGCGACCGAGCGACTGATGGAACTGCTGGGCACACAGTCACCGATTGCCGCGCCAGCGCGCCCTCGCGTCCTGCCGCGCACGCACGGCGGGATGCGCGTCGTCTTCGACGGTATCCGCTTCTCGTATCCATCGCGGCCGCAGCATGCGGTGCTGGCCGACTTCTCGCTCGCGGTCGAGCCCGGCCAGACGGTGGCGCTGGTCGGTCCCTCGGGCGCCGGCAAGAGCACCGTGTTCCAGCTCCTGCAGCGGTTCTACGACATCGAAGGCGGATCGCTGCGGGTCGACGGCATCGATGTGCGCGAGCTTGCGCTGGACGACCTGCGCCGCCACATCGCGGTCGTGCCCCAGGAGGCGACGATCTTCTCCGGTTCGGTGCTCGACAACATTCGCTACGGGCGCCCCGACGCCAGCGAGGACGAAGCCCGGGCGGCCGCGCGCGCCGCGCGCGTGGAGGACTTCGTGCTGCGGCTGCCTGACGGCTACAACACGGAAGTCGGTGAGCGCGGCCTGCGGCTGTCGGGTGGCCAGCGCCAGCGACTGGCAATCGCGCGGGCGATCCTGAAGGACGCCCCACTCCTGCTGCTCGACGAAGCCACGTCGGCGCTGGACGCCGAGAGCGAGCGCGCCGTGCAGTCCGCGCTCGAAACCGCCATGCGCGGGCGCACGACCATCGTCATCGCGCACCGGCTGGCCACCGTGCAGCGAGCCGACCGCATCTTCGTGCTCGACCATGGCGGCATCGTGGATGCCGGCACCCATGCCGAGCTGATCGCGCGCGGTGGCCTATACGGCCGCCTCGCCGCGCTGCAATTTTCCGCCTGAAGCTCTCAGCCGCGGCGCGCAGCCGCGAGCCCCGGCCCAGCCGCCTTAAGGCGCTACCGCGCCTTGCCGCGCCGGAACAGATTGACGATCGCGAGCAGGATGACTGCGCCGACCAGCGACACGAACAGGCCGGCGAGGCTGAAGTCGCTCTGGTTGATTGTTCCCGCACCTACCAGCGGGGAAATCAGCCACCCGCCCAGCATCGACCCAACAATGCCGACCACGATATTCAGGAACACGCCCTGTTGCGCGTCGGTCCTCATGATCTTGCTGGCAATCCATCCGATGAGCCCACCGACCACGAGCCAGATGATGAAATTCATGGAGTACTCCTCTGTTGAGTCGACCTGCAAGACGCGTTCCGCGCCGGGAATCGATTCTCGTGAGCAGACACGATCGCCGCGTCGATGACGGGCGATCGATGGCCATCATAGTCACTCTTCAAGACATGCCTGTAACGACCGGAAGCGGCTCGCCGCGCACGACCCTATGATCTGTCCCATGACAGCGCAGGTTTCAGGTTGGAGCGTGGTCGCCGACCTCGGTCGGTCCGCCTGGGAGTGGTGCATCGGGTGGTGGCAGATCATCCTCTTCAGCGCCAAGCTGCTCGTGCTTGCGCTCTCACCCTCCAGTTACCGCGGCGCCAACCTCGCTGCGCTGGCGCGGCACCTGGTCAAGGACACCACTCCGGTCCTGCTGTGGTTCACGCTGATGACGTCGATCATCAGTCTCGTGATCATCCATATCGTCGTCGTCACCTCCGTGAGCTATGGACTGTCGCGCTACGCGCTCGAAATGGTGGTGCGCGTGCTGGTGCTGGAGCTGATCCCGCTGACGGCCGCCATGTTCGTCGCGCTGCGCTGCGCGTTGCCCAATGCGTCGGAGGTCGCCGCGCTACGGGCGCAGGGTGCCCTGGACGCACCGGCGGCAGCCGGCGGCGAAGAGCTGCAGCGCGAAGTGCTGCCGCGCGTGGTGTCCGGCACGTTTTCGGTGCTGCTGTTGGCGACGGTGAGCTGCGTCGTGGCCGCCCTGATCGCCTACCTCTGGGTCCACGGCTTCACAGTGGGGGGCTTCGCCGGCTATACGCGGACGTTCGGGCGAGTTTTCAGTCCTGCGGTCTCGCTGATCTTCACGCTGAAGACCCTGGGTCTCGCACTGGCCGTCGGCTTGATTCCCATCGCATCGGTTCTCTACGATCGGCCCAATCCCCGCCTGCGCACCAGCTCCGAACTGCGCGGGCTGGTGCGACTCTTTGCCGTGATCCTGCTGATCGAGGTCGCCGCACTCGTGGGCAACTACACCTGAGGCCATGACGATGGGCGACAAATCGACCTTGACGCCTGCCGCAACGCGATCACTCGCGGTGCGCGCGGCGCTGCTCGTGATGCTGCTGGCGCTGCTCGTCGCCGGCTCGGTCGCGTACCTGCTGTACGCACGCGGCGTGTTCGAGCCGTCACAAAGGCTGGTGCTGCTGGCCGATGATGTCGAAGGCGTCACGGTCGGCATGGATCTGACGTTCGCGGGCTTTCCGATCGGCCGCGTGCGCGGCATCGAGCTGGCGGCCGACGGGACGGCGCGCATCATCATCGACATTCCCCGCAAGGATGCGCGCTGGCTGCGTGAATCGAGCGTGTTCACGCTGACACGCGGCCTGGTCGGCAACACGAACTTGCGTGCCTTCAGCGGTGTGCTGAGCGATCCGCCTTTGCCGGGCGGGGCCGAGCGCCGGGTGCTCGTCGGCGACGCCACCGCCGAGATACCGCGCCTGGTGAACGAGACGCGCGATCTCATCCGCAACCTGACGCAGCTCACGAGTGCGGACTCGTCACTGGCGACCACGCTGGGCAATGTGCAGAGCGCCACGGATAAGATCAAGGGACCGCGCGGCGCGCTGGGCATGCTGTTCGGCAACGACGCCGACGCGAAAAAGCTGGTGGACGCACTCGACCGGACCAACGCGCTGCTGGCGCGCATCGACGGCCTGGCGGCCAAGGCCGACCAGCAGGTCTTTGGCGCCGAGGGCGTGATGCCCGAGGCGAAGGCGGCCGTGGTGCAGCTCAATGCGGCGCTGCTCGAGGCCCGCGAGAGCCTGAAGAAAATCGACGCGATCCTGGTCGACGCGCAGGCCATCGCCGGCAATACGCGTGCAGCAGCGAACGATCTGGGCGCCCTGCGCGCCGAGGTCGACGCGAACCTGCGCAAGGTGAGCGGCATGATCGACGAGGTCAATCGCCGCTGGCCGTTCGCGAAGCCCGCGGAGATCAAGCTGCCATGAACCGCATCATGCGGCTGACCTGGAGTGCAGCGGCGGCCACCGCGCTGGTGCTGGCCGCCTGCAGCAGCACTCCTTCCGCACCGGACTGGCAGTCGAACGCCAGCTCGGCGCTCGGTCGTGCCGTGAAAGCCTACCTTGTCGGTGACAGCCGGGTCGCCGGCGTCGAGTTCGATCTCGCCCGCCGGGAGCTTGCGAGCACCGGCCGTGCTGAGCAGGTCGCGCTCGCCGTCCTGACGCGCTGCGCGGTGCGCGCCGCGAGCCTCGATGTCGGTCCGTGCAAGGAGTTCGACGCGCTGCGGCCCGACGTATCCGCCGCCGAACGCGCGTATGCCGACTATCTTGCCAACCGCGTGCAGGCGCAGGACATCGCACTGCTGCCGGCGCAACATCGGCCGATCGCGGCGTCCAACCTCAGCGGAGATGCGGCGGTCAAGGCATTGCAGGCCATCGACGATCCGCTGGCCCGGCTGGTCGCGGCCAGCGTGTTGTTCCAGGGTGGCCGCGCGAATCCTGCGGCGATTGCGCTGGCTGTCGAAACGGCCTCCGAGCAGGGTTGGCGGCGGCCACTGCTGGCCTGGCTCGGGGTGCAGCTGGCACTGGCCGAAAAGTCCGGCGATACAGTCACGGCCGAGCAAATCCGGCGGCGCATTGCATTGGCGGGTGGACCCTAGCGCTGCATCGCCCGCTGTCCGAGCGACGCGGACGCCGCCGCGCCACCCGGTCACATCGAGATCGATCCTTCGCGGAAGTCCGTGCGGTCGAGCCAGACGTTGACCAGCACTGGCCGGCCGCTGCGCGCGATCTCGCGCGCCTGGCGCAGCACGGCTTCCACCTCTTCGGTGCGCCGGGCGACGAGACCGGCGGCGCCGAACCCCTGCGCGACCGCGTGGTAGTCCGTGCGTGCCAGTACGGTCGCGACGTCATCCTTGAACATCTTGACCTGCTCGCGCGCAATCTGCGCCCAGCTTGCGTCGTTGCCCACCACGGCGATCACCGGGATGCCGTGGCGCACGAAGGTGTCGAACTCGACCAGCCCGTAGCCGCTCGCACCGTCGCCCCAGATCAGCCAGACCTCGGCATCGGGCCGCACGAGCTGCGCGCCAAGCGCAAACCCGGCCCCGACGCCGAGCGTGCCGAAGGCGCCGGGGTCGAGCCACGCGAGGGGACCGCGCGGCCGCACGATGTAGGACGCGGTCGCGACGAAGTCACCGCCGTCGGCGACCATCACCGCGTTGTCGCTGGCCACGCGATCGAGCGTGCGGAAGAACGCGATCGGGTTGACGTGCTCACCGTTGGCTGCGGCCTGCGTGTCGATCTCCCGTTCGCGCGTCTCGTCGCGCGCCCGCAGCTGCGCGATCCACTCGGGTCGTCGTGCGCCCTCGCCGACGCGCTGCGCGAGCGATTCCAGCGTCAGGCCAGCGTCACCGAGCACGGTGATCGTCGGCCGGCGATTGAGCCGCGCATCCTTGGCGCTGCGGTTGGCCGCGATCAACGTCGCCGAACGGCGCACATGACGGCCGTAGTCGAGCCTGAAGTCGCACGGCACGCCGGCCAGCAGCACGCAATCGGCTTCGCGCAGCGCATTGCGCCGCGCGTGGCGCATCTGCAATGGATGCTTCGGCCCGAGCAGGCCGCGCGCCATGCCGGAAAGATAGACCGGGATGCCGAGTTGCGTGACAGCCGCCGCGATCGCGTCCGCCCGTTCCGCGACGAGCAGTGCCTGGCTGCCGATGACCAGCAGCGGACGCTCTGCGCGCGCGAACGCTTCGGCGCTGCGCGTGATGGCGCTCTCCGCGGCGCGTGGTGGCTCGACCTTCGAGACCGGCGGTGTGCTCGTCTGTGCCGAACCCGCGAACATGCGTGCGGCATGCCGGTTTAGGTACCAGCGCAACGCACGGTCGCCGAGCGCCGTGCCCTTGCCGGCCGCCTCCGCGTACCACTGCCGGATCATCGCTTCGTCGTACAGCAGGTCGACCGCACACTCGATGAAGGTCGGACCCGGCACGCCGTCGGCGGCAATGCGCAGCGCCTCGTCCATCGCCGGACCGAGGTCGCGCACGCGCGTGACCTGCGCGATGTGCTTGACGTGCGGCGCCACCAGCGAGCGCTGGTCGATATCCTGCAGCGCGCCGCGCCCCTGCAGGGCGGTGGGTGCGCCGCCGCCGATCAGCACAACGGGGCTTTGCGCCAGCTGGGCGTTTTTCAGCGGCGTGATCGTGTTGGTGAGGCCGGGGCCCGCCGTCACCGCCGCCACGCCCGGCCGGCCGGTCAGGCGCGCCAACGCATCGGCGGCGAACACGGCGGTGGCTTCGTTGCGCGTGTCGACGATGCGGATGCCGCGCGCCTTGGCGCCGACGAGGATCGGCGAAATGTGGCCGCCGACCAGCGTGAACACGAAGGGCACGCCGTGCGCCTGCAGGACGTCGGCGACACGGTCGCCGCCGTTGCGCACCGCCGCGGCATCGCCCTGGCCGGCGCTCACAGCCAGTGCACGCGGCGGCCGGTCGCGTACCAGGACTCGACGTGCGACGCCACCGCCGCCTCGATGCGCGCACGGCGCACCTTCATCGTCGGCGTGAGGAACCCGTTCTCGATCGACCAGGGCTCTCGCGCGACGACGATCATCTGCAGCTGCTCGTAGTCGGCCACCGCGCGGTTGACGTCCTGCAGCAGCGTAGAAAACTCCGTCTCGACCTGCTTGCGGAATTCGCCGTCACCCGCGCGCGGACGCACGTGCTCGGCCAGCACGACCAGCGCATAGGCCGCCGGCTGGCCCACACCCGACACCAGCGACATCTCGACCATCGGATGGATGTTGATCCGGTTCTCGATCGGCGCCGGCGCGACGTACTTACCCTTCGCCGTCTTGAAGAGTTCCTTCGCCCGGCCCGTGATCTTCAGCATGCCGTCGGGCCGCTGTTCACCAAGGTCGCCCGTGCGGAAAAAGCCATCCTCCGTGAAGGAGGCCGCGGTCAGTTCCGGCTGCTTGTAGTAACCGCTGAACTGCCCCGGCGACTTGATGAGGATCTCGCCCTCGGGACTGATACGCGCCTCGACACCCGGCAGCGGCACGCCGACATAGCCGGGCTCGCTGAATCCTTCTGTCGACGAGTGCGAGTAGGAATTGTCCTCGCTCATGGCGTAGCCTTCATAGAGGCGAAGCCCGAGCCGCCGGTACCACGCGATCAAATCGGCCGGAATCGGCGCCGACCCGCTGCCCGCGAGCACAACCTCGTCCAGACCCAGGCCCTTGAGCACTTTGCGCCCGACGATGCTCCGGACGATCGGGATGCGAAGCAGCCGGTCGAGTTTTTCAGGCGGCATCTTGGCAAAGACGCCCTGCTGGAACTTGAGCCAGAGGCGTGGCACCGAGATGAACAGCGTCGGACGCGCGCGCCGGAGATCATTCAGGAACGTCTCGAGTGTTTCGGCGAAGTAGACATGCATGGCACCGTCCACCAGGGACAGGGACTCGACCCACGAGCGCTCGAAGCTGTGCGCCAGCGGCAGATACGAGAGCATGCGACCCTCGGCACCCGGGCCGAGCAGGCGTCGCGTATAGCCCGTAATGCCTTCACCGACCCGGGTGATCGCGCTGAAGCTCACCATGACGCCCTTGGGTGTGCCGGTCGAGCCGGAGGTGTAGATCAGCATGGCAAGCTCGTCGGCGGCCCGCGTTGGGCGCCCCGCCAGCGGTGGCGTGCGGGCCACGATTGCGTCCCACGTCTCGAAGTCCGTCTTCGGCGCGAGCGGGAACGCGATGCAGGGCAGGCCCGCCGGCACGCCACTTTCCTGCTGCGGCCAGGTGTCGAGCTTGCCGACGAACAGGAGGCTGGCCTCGCTGTGCTCGAGCACGAACCTGACCGTGTCGGCGCCCTCGGTGGGAAAGATCGCCACCGTGGTGTAGCCGGCGAGCCAGATCGCCAGCTCGGCCATGATGAAGTGCGCGCAGTTCTTTGACAGGATCGCAATGCGCGCGCCGCGCGGAAAACCGCGCGACTGCAGGTGCGCGGCGATGCGCCGCGACTGGTCCAGCGTCTGCGCCCAGGTGTAATCGACGACCTGCCCGCCGCCGACAGGCTGGGTCAGGAAGATGCGGTCAGGATGGCTCGCCTCGTGATCGAACACATAGTCGAGTATCAGGCGGTTCTGGCTCATGTCTCCCCCGGGGTTACGCCTCGTGTGCGCCGTTCGCATTCGGCGGTGGCGCAGACTACTCCGAGACGTAGCGCCGGACCACTGGGTTAGCCCTGACCGCCCCCGCATCGCGCTCCCGCATCGCAGCAGCACGCCGTGCGGAAGGACGCCAGGTCCGTCCCGATAGAATCCCGCCATGCGTCAATACGAAGATTTCATGCGCCATGTGTTCGAGCACGGCGTCGTCAAGGCGGACCGTACCGGCACCGGCACGCGTTCCTGGTTCGGCTACCAGATGCGGTTCGACCTCGGTGAGGGTTTCCCGCTCGTCACCACCAAGAAGCTGCACCTGCGCTCGATCATCCACGAACTGCTGTGGTTCCTGCAGGGTTCGAGCAACGTCGCCTATCTGCGCGACAACAAGGTCACGATCTGGGACGAATGGGCGCGTGCGGACGGTGAGCTCGGCCCGGTCTATGGGGTGCAGTGGCGCTCGTGGCCGACGCCCGACGGCGGCTCGATCGACCAGATCGCGCAGGTGGTGCAGCAGATCAGGACCAACCCGGACTCGCGGCGGCTGATCGTCTCGGCCTGGAACGTCAGCGACATCCCGAAAATGGCGCTGCCGCCCTGCCACCTGCTGTTCCAGTTCTACGTGGCTCCCGGTGAGTCGCCTTCGGCTCCGGGCAAGCTCTCCTGCCAGCTCTACCAGCGCAGCTGCGACATCTTTCTCGGCGTGCCATTCAACATTGCCAGCTACGCGCTGCTGACGCACATGGTGGCGCAGCAGTGCGACCTCGATGTCGGAGATTTCGTCTGGACCGGTGGCGACTGCCACATCTACAGCAATCACTTCGAGCAGGTGAGTGAACAACTGGCGCGCGAGCCGCGCCCCTATCCGCGCCTTGCCCTCCGGCGCAAGCCGGCGTCGCTCTTCGACTACGCGTTCGACGATTTCGAGATCGTCGACTACGACCCGCATCCGCACATCAAGGCGCCGGTCGCGGTCTAGGTCCGCATCATGGCAACGGCTCCAGGACCCGCGCTCCGCAGCGGCGCGCTGATCGGGCTGGCCGCACTCACGCTGATGTGGGGGCTGAACTGGCCCCTGATGAAGTTCTCGCTGCGCGAACTGACGCCACTGTACTTCCGCGCCATCACGATGACGGGTGGTTCCCTGCTGCTCTACGCCTTCTACGCCTTGCGCGGTCAGGACATGCGGCTGCCGCGTGCGGCCTGGCCGGCGCTGGCAGTACTCGCTGCGACCAACATCTTTGGCTGGCACCTGTTCTCCATCCTCGGCGTGCAGGCACTCGCCTCGGGGCGCGCGGCCATCCTCGGCTTCACGATGCCGATCTGGACGGTGCTGCTCGCAATCGCGTTCTTCGGTGAGCGGCTGACGCCGCGCATCGCGTGGGCCGCGGCCTGCGTGGGCGTCGCCGTTTTGCTGTTGCTCGGCGATGAGCTGGTCGCGCTGGCCGGCAATCCGCTGGGCGTGCTCTGGATGCAGCTGGCCGCCTTGTCGTGGGCGCTGGGCACGATCCTGATGCGCCGCAGCCGCCTCGTTCTGCCGACCCCGGTCATCACGGTCTGGATGATGCTGCTGTCGAGCGTGGTGTTCTGGGTCGTCGCGGCACTGGCAGAACCCTTCCCGCTCTGGAACTTCTCGGCGCCGATGTGGGCCGCGCTCGTCTGGGGTTTCGCGATCAACTACGGCATCGCGCAGATCATCTGGTTCGGCCTGGCACGCGAACTGCCCGCCACCGCGAGCGCCTTCTCCATCATGGCGGTGCCGCTGGTCGGTATTCTGTCGGCCACGTGGATCGTGGGCGAGATTCCGCGCTGGCAGGACTGGATCGCCGCCGTCTTCGTCGTCGGAGCGATCGCAGCAACGCTGCTCGCCCGCAAGTCATCACCACCCCAGCCATGACCCAGCCTCGCCTGACCCTGATCGTCGCCCGCGCCCGCAACGGCGTCATCGGCAAAGACAACGCCATGCCGTGGAAGATCCCCGGTGAGCAGGCTTACTTCAAGCGCGTCACGATGGGTCACCCGATCATCATGGGCCGCAAGACCTGGGAGTCGATCGGTCGCCCGCTGCCCGGACGTCGCAGCCTCGTCGTCACGCGCAATCCGGGGTTCGTTGCGGCGGGCGCGGAGGTCGTTACGAGCCTCGACGCCGCGCTGGCCGCCTGTGCCGGAGCGGCGGAGGCCTTCGTCATCGGCGGCGCCGAGCTCTATCGCCTGGCGCTCCCGCGCGCCGATCGCCTGCTGGTCACCGAGATCGATCACGACTTCGACGGCGACACGACCTTTCCGGCGCCGGACAGCGTGCGCTGGCGCGAAGTGGCGCGCGATCACCATGCGCCCACCGAGGAACGGCCATTTGCCGTCGATTACGTCGACTACGTCACCCGCTGAAGTCGCAATGACCCCGTACCCTCACCTGCTGGCCCCGCTGGACCTCGGCTTCACGACACTGCCCAACCGCGTGCTGATGGGCAGCATGCACACGGGCCTCGAAGACGGGCGCAAGCATTTCCCGGCGATGGCGGCCTACTTTGCCGAACGCGCACGTGGCGGCGTCGGCCTGATCGTCACCGGCGGCTTCGCACCCAATATCGAGGGCTGGGCGAAGCCCTTCGCGGGCACGCTCGCCACGTCGGCCGCCGCACGGCGACACCGGCTCGTGACGGAGGCCGTGCATGCCGAAGGCGGACGGATCGCACTGCAGATCCTGCACACCGGCCGCTACGGCTACCAGCCCTTCTGCGTGGCGCCGTCCCGCATCAAGAGCCCGATCTCGCCCTTCACACCCCGCGAACTCTCGGCGCGCGGCATCGAGCGGCAGATCCACGCCTTCGTCCGCTGCGCGAAGCTCGCACGCGAGGCCGGCTACGACGGGGTCGAGGTGATGGGCAGCGAGGGCTACTTCATCAACCAGTTCCTCGTCACGCACACCAACCAGCGCACGGATGACTGGGGCGGCGGGTACGACAACCGCATGCGGCTGCCGGTCGAGATCGTCTCGCGCATGCGCGAGGCCGTGGGGCCGGACTTCATCCTCATCTACCGGCTCTCGATGCTGGACCTGATCCCCGACGGCAGCAGCTGGCCCGAGGCGGTCACGCTCGCGAAGGCCGTGACGCAGGCGGGGGCGACGATCCTCAACACCGGCATCGGATGGCACGAGGCGCGCATCCCGACGATCGCCACCAGCGTGCCGCGCGGCGCCTTTGCCTGGGTGACCAGGAAGATGCGTGCGGAACTGCGCGCCGCGGGAATCACGATTCCGCTGGTGACCAGCAACCGGATCAACACGCCGGAGGTCGCCGACCAGGTCCTGGCCGAGGGATGCGCCGACCTGGTCTCGCTGGCCCGACCTCTGCTGGCCGACGCGGAGTTCGTGGCCAAGGCAAAGGCGGGACGCGCCGGTGACATCAACACCTGCATCGCCTGCAACCAGGCTTGCCTCGATCACACCTTCAAGAACCAGCTCGCCAGCTGTCTCGTCAATCCACGCGCCGGTCACGAGACGGTGCTGCTCATCCGCCCGGCCGCGCAGCGCAAGCGCTATGCCGTGGTCGGGGCCGGCCCGGCCGGCCTCGCCGCCGCAACGACGCTGGCCGAACGCGGACATGAAGTGCACCTCTTCGAAGCGGCCACGCAGATCGGTGGCCAGTTCAACATGGCGCGGAAGATCCCCGGCAAGGAGGAGTTCAGCGAGACGTTGCGCTACTTTTCGCGCCGCCTGGCCGCCACCGGCGTGCGGCTTGCACTGAACACGCGCGTGACGGCCGAGGATCTCGTCGCGCAGAAGTTCGACGGCGTCATCCTCGCGACCGGCGTCACCGCGCGCGATCCGAAGATTCCGGGGCAGGACGGTCCCAACGTGCTGAGCTACATCGACGTGCTGGCGCGCGAGAAGGCCGTCGGCGAGCGCGTCGTCATCGTCGGCGCCGGCGGCATCGGCTTCGATGTGGCCGAGTTCCTGGTCACCCCGCCGGGCCACTCGCCGACGCTCAATCTCAAGGAGTGGCTCACCGAGTGGGGCGTGGCCGATCCGGCGCAGGTGCGCGGCGGCGTGGTGCGTGCGCAACCGTCGCCTCCCGCACGCCAGGTCACACTGCTCCAGCGCAAGGCGGGCAAGCTCGGCAAGGGCCTGGGCAAGACCACCGGCTGGATTCATCGCGCTGCGCTGCAGATGAAGCGCGTGGAGATGATCGGCGGTGTGAATTACGAGCGCATCACGCCCGAGGGACTCTTCGTCACCTACGGAGCCGAGCGCAAGGATGGCCAGCTGATAACGTGCGACACGATCGTGCTGTGTGCAGGACAGGAGCCACTGCGCGAGTTGCATACGCCGCTGCAGGCGGCGGGCGTTGCAGTGCACCTGATCGGCGGCGCCGACGAAGCCATCGAACTCGATGCCAAGCGCGCCATCGCGCAGGGAACCCGCCTGGCGGCGGAGCTCTGAGAGGTGACCGTGCCTCGCCAATCGCGTTGTACCTTAGCGGCAGCGAACCGCGCCTCATACTGAACCCGGATTCTGAAAGAGCGACCCGAGTGGAAGGCAACGCGAAGAAGTCGGCGAAGAAAAAGGCTGCAGCGAAGAAGAGCCCAGTGCCATCGATCCTTCGTAGCCAGTTCCGGTCATTCGCCAGGCTGGCCGAGCAAGCCGGCGACGGAAGACCGCTGCTGCGCGGGCTGCGAGTTGCGCAGGACCCCACGGCCGACCGAATCGTCATCGTGCACGGCGGGTCGCGGATCGAGTTCGTCCTCGTCCCCGGTACCGGCGATCCGCCATACGCAGAGGTCGAGTGCCGGCGTATGGATTCGATGGGAGCGACCGAGGCGACACCGATCGCAAGCTTCCGGTTCGATGAAACGGGCAACGTGCTGCAGTCCACCGTGCCGGAACTGGTCAACGAAAACATCTCCCAGTCCAACGGAGCCTGGAGCATTGTCGGGGCGGTCATCTGGGACGCCATGCAGGGAACTGGATAGAACGCTTCGACCAGGGCGTCCCGGTCGCAGGCACTGGAGCGGCCCCGTGGAGTGGAAACGTGAGGGCAGCCGGCTGCTTCCGGGCGGCGCGCTTCCCGCACCACACGGTGGGCACATCTCATCTTCAGCATGGGACTCGCGCACGCCGCTCAGACACGACCACCACGGCCCCCCCAGACGAGACGACGGCGAGTGGGCAATCAAGCGGCAGCGACAGCTACCGGACCGCGGTCTCCAGCGCGTGGGCAAGGCGGTCGCGCCAGGGGCCCGGGTCGCCAAAGACGGCCACGTGCTCGGCGTCCTCGACGGTCCACAATTCCTTCGGCGCGTTGGCGGCCGCATGCAACTGTGCGCTGTGATCATGCGCGATGATGGCGTCGCGCGTGCCGTGCACGAAGATCAGCGGAACATGCACTGATCGCAAAGCCGTGATCGGGTCCCTGTCCGGCCCGGGAAACGCCTTCATGACATAAGGCGCCAGCGGTGCCAGGAGGCCTGCCGTGGACGCCGCCTCGCGCGCGATCTGGCGGTAGCTCGCGAAGGCGGAGTCGATGACAGCGAGCCGCACGCCCGCGGAATCGCGTGCGAGCAGACGCATCGCCGTGGCGCCGCCGAGACTCTGGCCGACAACGATGAGCCGCGTCGCATCGACATCGCGTCGCGTGCGCAGGTAGGCCAGCGCCGCCGCAGCGTCATCGACGACGCCATCGAGCGACGGCGTTCCCTGCGAGCGCCCAAAACCGCGGTAGTCGAGCGTCAGCACATTGAACCCGCGCGCGGGGAGCCACGCCACCAGCGGCAGATGGTTGCTGACGTTGGCCGCGTTGCCATGCAGATGCAGCACCGTACCCTTCGCCGGGCCGTGCGATGGCAGGAACCACGCGTGCAGTTTCGAACCGTCAGGCGCGGCCAACCATACATCCTCGGCGACCAGGCCGAACTGCGCCGGGCTCGAGTACTGCAGCGTATCGGGATAGAAGAAGAAGCGTTCGACCCACGAAGAAACAAACATTGCTACCAGTCCCGCGCACACGACGCCTGTCGCGCCCGTCAGCATTCGATCACATTGAGCGCCAGCCCACCGCGCGCCGTTTCCTTGTACTTGGTCTTCATGTCAGCGCCAGTCTCGCGCATCGTCTTGATCACCTGGTCGAGCGAAACAAAGTGCGTCCCGTCGCCGGCAAGGGCCATCCTCGCCGCGTTGATTGCCTTCACCGAGGCAATTGCGTTGCGCTCGATGCAGGGGATCTGCACCAGGCCTCCGACCGGATCGCAGGTCAGTCCGAGGTGATGTTCCATGCCGATCTCGGCGGCGTTTTCCACCTGCTCCGGCGTGCCGCCCAGAACGGCGGCGAGCGCGCCGGCCGCCATCGAGCACGCCACGCCGACCTCGCCCTGGCAGCCGACTTCGGCACCGGAGATCGAGGCATTTTCCTTGTAGAGGATGCCGATCGCGCCGGCGGTGAGCAGGAAGTCGACGACGCCAGCGGCGCTTGCACCCGGAACGAAACGATCGTAGTAGTGCAGCACCGCCGGAACGATGCCCGCGGCGCCGTTGGTCGGTGCGGTCACGACGCGGCCGCCGGCGGCGTTCTCTTCATTGACCGCCAGCGCCCAGAGGTTGACCCAGTCGAGTGCCGCCAGCGGATCCTCGCCACTGCGCGACACGAGCTTGCGATGCCACTCGGCAGCGCGCCGCTTGACCTTGAGCCCACCCGGCAACACGCCATCGGTCGCCAGTCCACGTGCCACGCTGGCCTGCATCACCTGCCAGATCCCCATCAGCCCGGCATCGACCTCGGCGTCACTGCGCCAGTGGTTCTCGTTGGCGCGCATCACCTGCGCGATCGACATGCCGCCCGCCTGGCACTGGGTCAGCAGTTCGTCCCCGCTGTGGAACGGCAGCGGCAGGATCGTCGTATCCGGCGCGATGCGCTTCTGCGCCGTGCCGTCCGCCGCCACGTCGTCGCTGACGACGAAGCCGCCACCGACCGAGTAATAGGTTCGCGTCAGAAGCCCTTCGCCTTTCGCGTCAGCCGCGGAGAATCTCAGCCCGTTCGCATGGAAGGGCAGCGGCTTCGTCAGGAAGTGCAGGTGCTCGCGCTCGTCGAACAGGATCCGTTGCCGGCCCAGCAGGTCAAGCGAGCGTTCGTTGCGGATGCGTTCGAGCCGGGGTGCGATGGTGTCGACCTCGATGGTCGCCGGCTCCGCCCCCTCCAGCCCGAGCAGCACCGCCTTGTCGCTGCCGTGCCCCTTGCCGGTCGCTCCCAGTGAGCCGTGCAACTCCACATCGATGCGAGCGACGCGATCGAACAGTCGATCGCCGTCCAGCCGCAGGGCGAAGAGGCGAGCCGCGCGCATCGGTCCGACCGTATGCGAACTCGACGGCCCGATACCGATCTTGAAGAGATCAAAGACGCTGACGGCCATGGCGCAATGCTGCCCGCAAAACGCGACGCCGCGAGCTTACGCCCGGGCACCATCCAGGAACGGATTTCGAGCACCAGACCGCGCGACGACTCCCGGGCTCGCAGACCGCGTCAACGAACACTTCTGCGAACGCCGCACGAGATTCCGCTCCGACAATGCGCAGGAGAAACGCGGAAAACTCACGGGACACCGCAGCCAGCCCGGTCCAAAGTGCTCCCACGCCGAAACTCGTTTGGCGCAACCTGAGGAGTACGAAAATGTCTCTGTCAAAGTCTGTTCTTGTTGCATCCCTGGCGCTGGCCATGACCAGTGCGTTCGCCGATTCGGGCGACACGCACATCAACGATTGGTGGTCGTCCGGTTCCACCGTCACCCGCGAGCAAGTCCGGCAGGAAATGCTCGACGCTTACGCGCGAGGTGATCGTGACTTCGGCGAACGCGGCTACGTGGTCGCCGAAGCACAACCGTCGCGCAGCCGCGCCGAAGTGCAAGCCGAGTTGCGCGAAGCGACGCGGCTCGGCCTGGTCTCCGTTGGCGAGAGCGATGCTCCCGTCGCCACCGCCGAGCAGGAGAACCTGATCGCCAAGGCGGGGCACGATGCCGCCGAGCAATTCGCGAGGTCCGACGACGTCGAAGGTTGAATGAGGAAGGCCGCCCGATCCCGCATCGGGCGCTTCCTGCTTGATCGAGCGGCCCGCCCGACCGCTCAGAGGCTGGAGTCGCCACCCGCGGGCTCACACTGAGGCAGTTTCAGCCCTTGCCGGACGAACCCGGCAGCGCCTTGAGGTAGAGATAAAGCGCCTCGACGTCGGTGTCGTTGAGCTGCTTGAGCGTCGGGAACGGCATTACCTGCAGCGCGCGCCCGTCGGGCGCCTTGCCGGTGCGCAGCATCGACTTGAACTTGTCGACGCTGTCGTAGCTTTTCATCACCGCCGACGCGGGCGTCAGGTCGGCCGCGGCTGGCCAGTCCGGCGGCCCGCCTGGAACCTTGCCGCCCGTGAGCCGTGCACCGTGGCAGCCGAGGCACATGTTCGCCACATAGGCACCGTGCGCGGCATTTACCTGCTCGGCGACCGGCTGCGCGGGAGGCAGCGTGTGGTCGATGCGTTCCGGCGCATCGGTCACCACGCCGGCAACGTACATCGCCTTGAACATGAACGGCAGCGTGAATTCGGCCGCCGTGCCGGTGGCCGGCGGCAGACTGCGCGTGTAGGCCACTAGTGCAGCGAGGTCGGCGTCCGTGAAGCGGTTGTAGTCCTCGCTCGGCATGATCAGGATCGGCCGGCCGTCAGGCTTGACGCCATGGCGGATCGCGCGCACCCAGTCGACTTCCTTGTAACCCGTGACAACGCTGCCCGGACCACGCGTGATGTTGGGCGACCGCGCGCGCATGCTTGGGCCGCTGTCGATGAACACCCGGCCGGCTCCGTCGCTACCGTGGCACTCGGCACAGCCGCGCGATTCGAACAGGTACTTGCCGCGCGTGATGGCTTCCGCCGTGTCGACATAGGCGACTGGCGCGATCTTGATATCCAGCGTTCTCTCGTACTTGCGCTGGCTCAGCAGTGTGACCCCGACGGCAAGGAGCCCAAGGACCGCCAGCAGTCCCGCGACCGACCATCCGAGCACGCGCAACGCTCTCATAGCCATCCCCTCCCGCACTTGCCTACGACGTCGGTCCGGCGTCAGGCGCTGACGACACCGCGCGCAGGTGCACGACGTTACGCGCACTGCGGCCGTTGTCGAGGGTCCCGCTCATGGGGATCCGCCCGTCTCCATCGCGACGACTCGATTCCCCGGGCTTCACTCCACGCGGCGGCGGAGGTGGGCAGCCACACGCGCCGGGCGCACAGGGCCTAATGGCAACACAGGCCGCAAGGACGGGCCTTGCGCTGCTTGCACCCCTTGCAGGGCGATTACTTGGCCACCGGGCCGGGCTTGCCCTTCGCAGAACCGAAGGGCACGGCGGGACCGCTCGGCTTCTTCGATTGCTTGGGTTTCTTCTTTTCCTTGTTGCTGCGAAGCTGACCTTTGGCCATACCACTCCTCCCGATCACATTTTCCTGACGATCACCCCACCACACTCCGCCCCGGAAGGCGAATGCGCAGTTCCTTGCCGCGCCGACGGCCACCTCGCGAGATGCGTCAACGACCGCCCGGTCGCGCCGACGAAGTATGCCGAGTCTTGGCGTCGAGTGGTGCGCAAGTCCGTCCCGGGCAATCTGTGCCCACCGGCTTCCGTGGGCGCTACCTGCAGGCCTCACCGCAAGGAGCCACCAGCAAGCACAAGCACATGATCCTGCTGCCGCCGTACGCGTTGGCCATGCGACTCCGAGCCGAAGACGCGCGTATCAACTCGCGGTAACGCTGGCCGCCGAGTGTGCTGCGTCTTCGGCATAGGCTGACATCGGCACACACGAACACATGATGTTGCGGTCGCCCCAGGCGTTGTCCACCCGTCCCACCGGCGGCCAGTACTTCTGCCGCTTCAGCGAAGCCAGCGGGAACGCCGCGCGGTCGCGCGGATAGTCGTGGGCCCAGTTTTCCGCCATCACCATCGCCGCGGTGTGCGGCGCGTTCTTCAACGGATTGTCGTCGCGGTCAATGCGCCCTTCCTCGACGGCACGGACTTCCTCGCGGATCGCGATCATGGCGTCGATGAAACGGTCGAGCTCGCCCTTGGGCTCGGACTCCGTTGGCTCGACCATCAGCGTGCCCGCGACCGGGAACGAGAGCGTCGGCGCGTGGAAGCCGTAGTCCATCAGCCGCTTGGCTACGTCCTCGGCCGAAATTCCGCTCGCGTCCTTCAGCGGCCGCAGATCCAGGATGCACTCGTGCGCGACGAAACCATTGCGCCCTGCGTAGAGCGTCGGGAAGTGCGGCGCGAGGCGCTTTGCGACGTAGTTGGCGCTGAGCAGCGCCACCTGCGTGGCCTTGCGCAGTCCCGCGGCGCCCATCATCGTGACGTACATCCACGAGATCGGCAGGATGCTCGCGCTGCCGAAGTTGGCAGCACTGACCATGCCGACCCGGTTGTCACCGCCGAGCGTTCCGGGCAGGAACGGCGCCAGGTGCGCCTTGACCGCGACCGGACCGACTCCCGGTCCGCCACCGCCGTGCGGAATGCAGAACGTCTTGTGCAGGTTCAGGTGCGAGACGTCCGACCCGTACTTGCCGGGCTTCGCGAGCCCCACCAGCGCGTTCAGATTGGCGCCGTCAGTGTAGACCTGACCGCCATGCGCATGAATGACTTCGCAGATCTCGACAATCGCCTCCTCGAACACGCCGTGCGTCGACGGGTAGGTCACCATCAGCGCGGCGAGATTGGCAGCATGCTGCGCAGCCTTGGACTTCAGGTCCGCGACGTCGACGTTGCCGCTGCGGTCGGTCTTCACAGGCACGACTTCCATGCCGCACATCTGCGCCGAGGCCGGATTGGTGCCGTGCGCGCTCTCGGGGATCAGGCAGATGTTGCGGTGGCCTTCGCCGCGTGAGCGGTGATAGGCGCGGATCGCCAGCAGGCCAGCGTACTCGCCCTGGGCGCCCGAGTTCGGCTGCAGGCTCACGGCGTCGTAACCGGTGCACTCGACCAGCATCTGTTCGAGTTCTGCGATCAACTGCCGGTAGCCTTCGGTCTGGTCTGCCGGCGCCAGCGGATGCACGTTCGCGAACTCCGGCCAGGTGACCGGGATCATTTCGCTGGTGGCGTTGAGCTTCATCGTGCACGAACCCAGCGGGATCATCGTGCGGTCGAGCGCGAGGTCCTTGTCGGCGAGCGCGCGCATGTAGCGCAGCATCTCGTGCTCGCTGTGGTGCGCGTTGAACACCGGGTGCGTGAGAAACGGCGAGGTCCGGCGCAAGCCCGCGGGGATCGCGGCGTCCTGCGCCGCATCGATCTCGCGATCGAGCGCATCGATGTCGGCCGAGACTCCGAACAGGCGCCACAGTGCTTGCACGTCCGCCCGCGTCGTCGTCTCGTCGAGCGCGATGCCGACCGCGCGGCCGGCAGATCCACCGAAGTCGCGCGCACTGAACTCGCGCAGGTTGAAGCCGCCCGCGCGCGCAGCAGCGTGGATCTTGGCGGCATCGACGCCGCTGACCGTCAGCGTGTCGAAGTACGAGCCGTTGACCTGCAGACCGACCCGCTTCAGCCCTTCAGCGAGGATCGCCGTCAGGCGGTGGACGCGCTGCGCGATGCGGCTCAGGCCTTCGGGCCCGTGATACACCGCATACATGCTGGCGATCACCGCCAGCAGCACCTGCGCCGTGCAGATGTTCGAAGTCGCCTTCTCGCGCCGGATGTGCTGCTCGCGGGTCTGCAGCGTCAGACGGTAGGCAGGATTGCCCTGCGAATCGATCGAGACGCCAACCAGGCGACCCGGCATCGACCGCTTGAACGCGTCCCTGCAGGCGAGGAAGGCTGCATGCGGGCCGCCGAAGCCGAACGGGACGCCGAAGCGCTGCGAGTTGCCGACGACAATGTCGGCGGACTGCTGCTCGGTGCCCCACTTTCCGGGCGACTCCAGCAGAGTCAGCGCCAGCAGGTCGGTCGCCACACAGAACAGCGCCCCGGCCGCATGCGCCTGCTCCGCAAACGGCCGCATGTCGTGGATCAGCCCGGAGGTCGACGGGTACTGCGCCAGCACACCGAAATAGTCGCCGCTCTTCATCAGCTCGGGCGCAACGCCCACCTTGACCTCGATGCCGAGCGGCTCCGCCCGCGTGCGGATCACCTCGATCGTCTGCGGATGACAATCACCGGCGACGATGAACACGTTGCTCTTGTTCCTGGACGAACGCTTGGCCAGCGTCATCGCCTCGGCCGCCGCCGTCGCCTCGTCAAGGAGCGACGCATTGGCGATCTCCATGCCGGTGAGGTCCGCCACCATCGTCTGGAAGTTGATCAGCGCCTCCATCCGCCCCTGCGAGATCTCCGCCTGGTAAGGCGTGTACGCCGTGTACCAGGCCGGGTTCTCGAGGATGTTGCGCAGGATGACCTTGGGCGTCAGCGTTCCGTAATAGCCCTGGCCGATGAAACTGCGGAAGACTTCGTTGCGCTCCGCGATCGAACGGAGCCTAGCGAGAGCCTCCTCCTCGGTGACCGCAGCCTGCAGCGCGAGCGGCGCAGCGAGCTTGATCGACGATGGCACGATCGCATCGACCAGCGCATCTAGCGACGGTGCGCCGACCGTCTTCAGCATATCGGCGATTTCATCGTCGCTCGGGCCGATGTGGCGCGCCAGGAATTCGGAGTGGTTCTCGAGCTTGTTGAGTGAGGTCATGGCGGCAGCGGGGCGGACGGTTGCGAGGCTTGTTACTTGGAGACAGCGACGTTCGCTTCGTACGCCTTGGCGTCGAGCAGGCCGTCGATCGAGGAGCCCGTCTTCATCTTGAAGATCCAGGCGTCGTAGGGTGCGGAGTTGAGCTGCTGCGGTTCGGAGCCTAGTGCGTCGTTGAACGCGACGATCTCGCCGTCGACCGGCGCATAGACGTCGGAGGCGGCCTTGACTGACTCGACCACGCCGGCGGTCTCACCGGCCTTGAGCGTCGCACCGACCTTGAAGTCACCGACGAAGACGAGGTCGCCCAGCATGTCCTGCGCGGCATCGGTGATGCCGATCCACAGCAGTCCATCGTCGCCCTTCTTCACCCACTCGTGCGAGGCCGTGTACTTCAGATTGGCGGGAATGTTCATTTCTTCTCCTTCAGTTCTTGTACTCAGTTCGGGCGCCCGGCTGCCCGGGAACCGACCCGCACATCAATCGGAGCAGGTGCACGTGCGGCGAGCAGCGACGCGTGCACCTGCGACGCTCAAATCAAAGCCTTGCCGTTCCGTACGAAGGGCATCTTCACGACCAGTGCCGGCAGGAGCCGGCCACGGATGTCCACCTGAACGGTGTCGCCGACCTTCACTTCGCGCGGCACGCGCGCCATGGCGATCGAGAAGCCCAGCGTCGGCGAGAACGTGCCGCTGGTGACCTCGCCGTCGCCGGCGGTCGTCACGACTTTCTGGTGCGAGCGCAACACTCCCTTGTCAAGCAGCTTGAGTCCGACACACGCACGGCGGGCACCATCGCGCTCGAGCGCCGCGCGGCCCACGAAGTCGCGGGGCGACTTCAGGTCCACGGTCCACGCAAGGCCCGCATCGAGCGGCGACACGGTCTCGTCCATGTCATTGCCATAAAGGTTCATGCCCGCCTCGAGCCGCAGCGTGTCGCGCGCGCCGAGCCCCGCTTCGGTCACGCCCGCCGCCTTGAGGTCGGTCCACAGTGCCGGCGCCTGCGCGGCCGGCAGCATGACCTCAAACCCGTCTTCACCGGTGTAGCCGGTGCGTGCAACAAAGAGTTCACCGACCTCGGCTGCGAAGAACGGTCCCAGGCCTTCGGTCGCGGCTTTCGCCGCGGGCCGCACCTGCCAGAACTTCGCGCGCGCGTTCGGCCCCTGCACGGCGATCATCGCCAGGTCGCGCCGCGGCTTGATCGTCACCTTGAAGTTGCCGTCGAGCCGCACCTTCTCCATCCAGGCGAGGTCCTTATCGGCGGTCGAGGCATTGACGACGACGCGGAACCCGTCGTCGCGCAAGAAGTAGATGATCAGGTCGTCTATGACGCCGCCGGCGTGGTTGAGCATGCAGGCATAGAGCGCCTTGCCAGGCTGGGTCAGCTTGTCGACATTGTTCGCCACGAGCTGCCTGAGGAACGCGCGCGTGTCGGCGCCCGTCACATCGACCGGGCACATGTGCGAGACATCGAACATGCCGGCGTCGCGGCGCACCGCGTGGTGCTCCTCGATCTGCGAACCGTAGGCGACCGGCATGTCCCAGCCGCCGAAGTCGACGATCTTCGCGCCCGAGGCGACGTGCGTGTCATACAGGGGAGTTCGCTTGCCCATGAGACTCCGTAAAAAGAAAAGGGGCGCGATCCGACCTTGGTCGTGCCGCACCCCTCTGTCCTTTTGCCTGAGAGTTCGCAAGCCGCTGCGTGGAATGCGGCCCCTGCCCCTTCGGCGCCGCACGCCGTTGGCGTACAGTCTCTCCAGAGTCGCCGGCGACGAAGCGGTTCTTGAACCTGAGCGATTCCGGGTGAGATTGCGCCTTCGGCGGCATCCGGTTAAGGATGCGCTCTCCCGCTTCGACCTACATCAGCGAGCCTCAAGTGTACCCCGGCGCCCGCGGCCCGGCGCTCAAAGCGGCACCGGGGTTTCCGCGGACTCGTTCATCCAAGTTCAGCCGATCGGGATGCGCTTTGCGTTGCGCGCCAGAAAGGCCGCGAAGTCCTGCAGTTCGGGGTTCAGCCGGCGGGCCACGTCGAGTGGGCGCGCGCCGGTGAAGTAGTCATCGAACTCCGCATAGAACTGAAACATGTTGCCCAGGTCCTCGGCGCCGGGGAATCCGAAACCACGGTACTGCTCGGGCGTGACCGCGTTGTAGCGCACGGTCTGGCCCAGCGCCTTGGTCAATGCAGCGGCCATCTGCGCGCCCGTCAGGTGCTCGCCGGCGAGGCCGTAGGTCTTGCCGACACTGGCCAGACCGCCCTTGAAGATGCCGTAGACGCACTTGCCGATGTCCTCGGCCGCAATGCCCGAGAGCTTCTTGTCGGCCATCGGCAGCGTGATCGCGAGCACGCCGTCGGGCCCCTTCTTCGGCCCCATGCCGAAGTGGATCAGGTTGTCCCAGTAGAAGCTGGTGTTGACCAGCGTCGTCGGCACGTGGCCCGTGAAGAGCTTGTTCGCCTCGCCCTTGGCGTCGAAGTGCGGCACGTTGTACTTGCCCATCAGCACGGGCATGCGCTTGCCGTCGGGCGGGAAGAAGGCACGCGTGTCCTCGAGCGTGGACCACACGACATGCTGCACGCCAGCCCTGGCCGCAGCGTTCGCGAGCGTGGCGGCCTGGGCAAGCTCCTTCTCGGGCGAGAAGTGCTCCCAGAAGTTGGTCACACAGTAGGCGCCATACGCGCTGCTCATTGCACGCTGGACGCTGGCGGCGTCGTCAAGATCGGCCGCCACGACTTCGGCGCCGGCCGTAGCCAGCGCTTTGGCGGTGTCCGAGTCCGGCTTGCGCGTGACGGCTCGCACCGCGAACTCGCCTTTGGGGTCAGCCAGGATGGCCCGCGCCAGGCCACCGCCCTGGGCGCCGGTGGCGCCGAACACAGTGATGATCTTCTTCGACATGGCAGTGCTCCCTCTTTCGCGATCGACAAGGTCAGATGATGTCGCACAGTATCGCCGCCGCACGCTCGCATTGCCCTGCGCTGACATCGAGATGTGTCACCGCCCGCAGGGTGCGTGCGCCGAACGGGAAAAGCAGTACGCCGCGCTCGCGCGCTCGCTCGACGACGACGGCCGCGTCCGGCGCGTCCGCACGCAGCCGGAAGACAATGATGTTGGTCTGCACCGAAGCTAGTTCAAGGTCGACGCGCGGGTGCTGCGCCAGCACCGTGGCGATGCGGCGCGCATTGGCGTGATCCTCGACCAGGCGCGTTCGGTGGTGGTCGAGTGCGTACAGGCCGGCGGCGGCATAGATGCCCACCTGACGCATCGCCCCGCCGAACATGCGGCGATAGCGCACGGCGCGCTCGATCAGTTCGCGTGAACCCGCCAGCAGAGAACCGCCGGGCGCACCGAGCCCCTTCGACAGCGCCACCGCCACGAGGTCGAACGGGGCGGCGAGCTGCGCCTCGCTGCGGCCGCTGGCGACCGCCGCGTTCCAGAGGCGCGCGCCGTCGAGGAAGGTGGCAACATCATGTTCGTCCGCCGCCGCGCACAGGCGCTCGGCTTCGTCCTGCGGAAACACGATGCCGCCCGACCGGTTGTGCGTGTTCTCGATCTCGAGCAGCGTGGTCGGGGGATAGATCGCGTGGCCGCGCGGCTTGCGCACCGTCAGGAAGTCCTCGACGTTGTAGACCCCGCGTGCTCCGATCTCGGTGAACTGCACACCGGCGTTCGCGGCCGACCCACCGGTCTCGTGCCACACGGCATGCGACTCGCGGCTGACGATCACGTCGTCGCCCGGCCGCGTCAGCACGCGCAGCGCCACCTGGTTGGCCATCGTGCCGCTTGGCAACCAGAGTGCGGCCGGCTTGCCCAGCAATTCGGCCACGCGTTCCTGGAGGCGGTTGGTGGTCGGGTCCTCGCCGTACTGGTCATCGCCGACAGTGGCTTGCGCCATCGCCGCCCGCATCGCGTCGGTCGGGCGCGTGACCGTGTCCGAACGAAGGTCGATGGTCGCCGTCATCGATTGCCTGCGAGTTCAGCCGGCGTTGCCAGCACGACCAGTTGCTGGGTCTTGTTCCACTCCTGCTCGATGCCGCGGCGGAACTCCACGTTGTTCCAGTACAGGACCAGGAACGCCACTACCAGCGCAATCAGGAGGAGCCACGCCAGCCGCGTCAGCCGGCGAAGCGCGCCACCGGCCGCCGCAAACGCGCCGTAAAACCAGTTCGCCACCCCGTACATGAACAGCAGCAGCAGGATCCACACCACCTTGCCAACGGTGCCGCGCTTGTTGTCGATCGCACAGTCGACGATGCACCAGACCGGCTGCACCAGCACCATGAACAGCATCAACAACCCGAAGGCAACGAGAAACCCGAACAGAGCGATGGCGGCGAAGCCGGTGACGGTCTCGTTCATGCGAAGCTTTCTCTTGCGGCAGCGCAGCGGCGGAGGCGGGACTGTAAAGCCCGGGCCGACCGTCGTGCAAACATGCCCCCGCCGGGGCGCGGCGAAGTTCAGCGGTCGCGTACGCAGTCCAGGAAGTAGTCGGTGCGGCCATCGACAACTTCCTTCACCAGCCCGTGGATGTCGGTGCCAAACCCCGGGTAGCGCTGGTTCAGCTCGCGCGCGAACTGCAGGTAGCGAACGATCGTCCGGTTGACCCGCTCGCCCGGAATCAGCAGCGGGATGCCGGGCGGATACGGAGTCAGCAGCACCGAGGTGACGCGGCCTTCGAGTTCGTCGATCGGCACCCGGTCGACCGCGCTGTGCGCCATCTGCGCATAGGCGTCGGCCGGCTTCATCACCGGCTCCATTTCCGACAGGTACATCTCGGTGGTGAGCCGCGCAATGTCGCTGTCGCGATAGATCGCATGGACGGCGCTGCAGAGTTCGCGCAGCCCCATCTTCTCGTACTGCGGGAACTGGCGGATGAATTCAGGCATCACGCGCCACAGCGGCTGGTTGTTGTCGTAATCGTCCTTGAACTGCTGCAGTTCGGTGACCATCGTGTTCCAGCGGCCTTTGGTGATGCCGATCGTGAACATGATGAAGAATGAATAGAGGCCCGTCTTCTCGACGATGATGCCGTGTTCCGCCAGGTACTTCGTGACGATGGCCGCGGGAATGCCGGGCTCGGCGAAGGTGCCATCGAGGTTCAGCCCAGGCGTGATCACCGTCGCTTTGATCGGGTCCAGCATGTTGAAGCCGGGTGCAATCTGCTCGAAGCCGTGCCAGGCGTCGCCAGGCTTCAGCATCCAGTCCTCGCGCGTGCCGATGCCATCGGCCGCGAGATGATCAGGCCCCCAGACTTTGAACCACCAGCCGCCGCTCTCGTCCGGCCCGAACTCCGCGTCAACCTTGCGCATAGCACGGCGGAACTCGAGCGCTTCGGAGATCGACTCTTCGACCAGCGCGGTGCCGCCCGGCGGCTCCATCATCGCCGCCGCAACATCGCACGAGGCGATGATGGCGTACTGCGGCGACGTCGACGTGTGCATCAGGAACGCTTCGTTGAACATGAAGCGATCGAGCTTTTCGGTCTGCGCATCCTCGATCAGGATCTGCGAGGCCTGTGACAGCCCCGCCAGCATCTTGTGCGTCGACTGTGTCGAAAAGATCATCGACGCACGGTTGCGCGACCGCACCGACCGGCCTCCAATGGCGTGCATGTCGCTGTAGTACGCGTGGAACGCGGCGTGCGGCAGCCAGGCCTCGTCGAAGTGCAGCGTGTCGATCTTGCCGTCGAGCAGTGACTTGATCGTCTCTACGTTGTAGAGGATGCCGTCGTAGGTGCTCTGCGTCAGCGTGAGCACGCGAGGCTTGTCGCGCACCATCGCGTCGCCCGCGCGGCGGCCGGCACTCGCGCTCTTGATCAGCGGGTGGCGCTCGATCTTCTTGGCGATCGATTCCCAGCGGAACTCCTCCAGCGGGATCGGGCCGATGATGCCGTAGTGATTGCGCGTCGGCATCAGGAACACCGGGATCGCGCCGGTCATCGTGATCGCGTGTAGGACCGACTTGTGACAGTTGCGGTCGACGATGACCACATCGCCCGGCGCCACGACGTAGTGCCAGACGATCTTGTTCGACGTCGACGTGCCGTTGGTGACGAAGAACAGGTGGTCAGCGCCGAAGATGCGTGCCGCGTTGCGTTCGCTCGCCGCCACCGGCCCGGTGTGATCGAGCAGTTGCCCGAGTTCGTCGACCGAATTGCAGACGTCCGCCCGTAGCATATTCTCGCCGAAGAACTGATGGAACATCTGGCCGACCGGGCTCTTCAGGAACGCCACGCCGCCCGAGTGGCCCGGGCAGTGCCATGAGTAGGAGCCATCCTGCGCGTAGTGCACCAGCGCGCGGAAAAATGGCGGCGCCAGCGTGTCAAGGTAGGCGCGCGATTCGCGCACGATGTAGCGCGCAACGAACTCGGGCGTGTCCTCGAACATGTGGATGAAGCCGTGCAACTCGCGCAGCACCTCGTTCGGAAGGTGCTGGGTCGTGCGGGTTTCGCCGTACAGGAAGATCGGAATGTCCGCGTTGCGGCGGCGAATCTCACGCACAAAGGCGAGGAGCTTGGCGACGGTTTCCTGGTCGCCGTTGCCTTCGGCCAGTTCCTCGTCGTCGACCGCCAGGATGAAGGCCGAGGCGCGGCTTTGCTGCTGCGCGAAGCTCGCTACGTCGCCGAAGCTGGTGACACCCAGCACCTCGACACCTTCGGCCTCGATCGCCTTGGCCAGGGCACGTATGCCGAGGCCACTCGCGTTCTCGGAACGAAAGTCCTCGTCGATGATCACAATAGGGAAGCGGAAGCGCATGCGTGGCCTGTCTCACCGGAAGTCGGCGTAGGAAGGGAGCGGATTATCCCCGCTCACGGAGCGGCGGCAATTGATGTCCCGCAGCCAACGCAAGCGTTGTTACGAATTTTCACATTGAACAGTGCCAGGAACGGGTCAACAGGGCAGTCGGCCGAGCGTTAAACGGACAGGCGCCCGGCTCTCCCGGGCCCGTGCAGGAGAACACATGCGACGCTGGATCTTCTTGTTGTCTGCGCTGCTGATCGGCGGCTGCGCCGCTACGGTCAATCCGACTATTGCGAGCGCCACGGTCGCCGATGCACCGCCGCTGATCGCAGGCCGCCTGTCGGCGGCTGACGGCGACGTGCGGATCTGGCGCACCGAAGAAGACGGCCGCGGTGCCTGGGACCGCGCCGAACTGAACGACGTCGTCACCAGCGGCGTTGGCTTCGCCACCGGCAACGGCCGCGCCGAAGTCCGCGTCGGGCCGCATGCGTTCCGGTTGGGTGCCGGCAGCAGTGGCGGTTTCGGCCAGCTCGACTTCGCCGGCAAGGTCTTCAATCTGGAACGCGGTGTCCTCAATGTCCGCCTCGCACCGGCCGAGCAAGGCGAGGCGGTGGCCGTCGTCGTCGCCGGCGTGCAGGTCGACCTGGCCGCCCCGGGCCGCTATCGCATCGACGCGATCGACGGCGCGCCGCTCGCCATTTCGGTGTTCCAGGGCCAGGGCCGGGTGCGCTACGGCGACAACTCCGTGACCGTCGGGGGTGGCCAGGCGCTGTCATTGACGCAATCGAACTTGAGCTTTGGCAGCGCGATGACGACCGAACTGGACGCGTGGGCGTTCGAACGGGACGAGCGCTATCAGCAACCGCAGTCCGTGCGCTACGTCTCGCCGTACATGACAGGCTACGAAGAACTCGACGCTCACGGCGACTGGATCGCCGACGGCAGCTACGGCACCGTCTGGGTGCCGCGGGCCGTGCCGATGGGCTGGGCGCCGTACCGCTTTGGGCGCTGGCGCTGGGTGTCACCTTGGGGCTGGACCTGGGTCGACGCGGCCCCGTGGGGCTACGCGCCGTTTCACTACGGACGCTGGGTCATGATCAGCGGCCGCTGGGGCTGGTGGCCCGGCAGCTTCGTCGCACGGCCGGTGTGGGCGCCGGCCCTCGTCGGGTTCGTTGGAACCGGCGGTGCGTCGGTTTCCATCGGATTCGGCGGCCCGGTGGTGGGCTGGTATCCGCTCGCACCGTGGCACCCCTATCGTCCGCACTACCGCACGAACACCACCTACGTGACCGTCATCAACCAGACGATCATCCAGCGACCGCCACCCGGCGTACCGCGTGACCTGACGCAGCGGCCCGGTTCCACCTGGGTACCGCAGCAACGCTTCCACGAGCCCGTCGCCAAGGTTCGACTCCCGGCGCAGACAGAGAAGATCGCCGATCTGCGGCCGATGGCGCCACCACCACGCCCGGAGCGCACGGCGCCGGTCAGCGATGACGGTCGCGCCGTGGCTCCCGGTCGCGTTGCACCACCGCAGGTGCGCGGCGCCCATGGTGTCGCTCAGGCAACCCCGAAGTTCAGCACGACGCCGCCGCAGCCGCTACCGGGCGCGAACGGAACGTTGAACCAACCGGCGCCGATCCGTGGCGCCGAGCCGCGCGCCAAGCAGCCTGCGCCTGCCCCGCAGCCCGAGGTCGAAGCGCCGCGTCCGCAACCTCGTGTGCCATCGGAGATCGTGCCGCCGTACCAGCAGCTGCAGAAGCCCTTTCCAGCCGAGCCCGCGCGTACGCCGCCCGCAGCGCCACCCACGGTGCGTCAGCCCCCGGTCGGCAGCGCGCCGAGTGCTCCGCGCGCCTTCGCACCGCCCGCGCAGCCTTCACCGGTCGCTTCCGCCGCACCGGCTCCGCGCGCCGCGCCACCGGCCCACACTCCGCGTACGCCGCCGGGCACGGCAAGACAGGCACCCGCGAGTGCGAAACAAAGTGCCGTCGCGCAAGACGACAACGCGCCGGCCCGTCCCGACGTGCCGCGGCCGAAGAAGAATGTGATGGAGAAGTAGGCCGGCGCCAGTTCCAATCCACCGGCCCATGTGAAACACGGACGACGGCGCCGACGATTCCGTCAGGCTCTTTGCATCAGCAACAGCGATGAGCGCTCTGGCGCGCTGACTTCAGGTCCGTGGCAGCGTCACGCCGCGCTGGCCCTGGTACTTGCCGCCGCGGTCCTTGTAGGAGGTCTCGCAGACCTCGTCGCCTTCGATGAACAGCACCTGCGCGCAGCCTTCGTGCGCGTAGATCTTGGCGGGCAGCGGCGTGGTGTTGGAAAACTCCAGCGTCACGTGGCCCTCCCATTCCGGCTCGAGTGGCGTGACGTTGACGATGATGCCGCAGCGCGCATAGGTCGACTTGCCGAGGCAGATCGTCAGCACGCTGCGCGGAATGCGGAAGTACTCGACGGTGCGCGCCAGCGCGAAGGAATTCGGCGGGATGATGCAGACGGCGGACTTGATGTCGACGAAGGAGTTCGGGTCGAAGTCCTTGGGATCGACGATCGTATGGTTGATGTTGGTGAAGATCTTGAATTCGTCGGCACAGCGGATGTCGTAGCCGTAGCTCGACGTGCCGTAGCTGACGATCTTCTGCCCGTTCACCTCGCGCACCTGACCGGGCTCGAACGGCTCGATCATTCCCTGCGCCGCCATGCGGCGGATCCACTTGTCGCTCTTGATGCCCATGTCTATTAGCACTCCGCGAATATCGCGGCCGTCAACGGTACGGCTTCACCAGAAGGCGCGATTCTACGGGGGGCCGTGCGGCGCGACCTGAACGCTATAGTCAGCTCCATGAAACCGCGCTGGACCCCGGCGCGCGTCGGCGACGCGCTGCACGAGGTCGACACCCCCGCCCTGATCCTCGACCTGGATCGCTTCGAGGCCAATCTGGAGCGGCTGATGCGCTCCTCCACCGTGCGGGGCATGCGGGTCCGGCCGCACGCCAAGAGCCACAAGTGCATCGAGATCGCTCGGCGCCAGATGGAAGCCGGCGCGGTCGGTATCTGCTGCCAGAAGGTGTCCGAGGCCGAGATCTTCCTGGCCGGCGGCATCGACGACGTGCTCGTGACCAACGAGATCATCGGCAAGCGCAAGGTCACGGCGCTCGCATCGCTGGCCGTTCGTTACCCGAAGGCCAAGATCGGCGTCTGCGTCGACGACGTGCGGCAGGTGCGCCAGCTGGCGACCGCGTGCCGGGCGCTGGCCGCCGAACTCGACCTCTACATCGAACTCGACGTCGGCCACGGCCGCGCCGGCGTGCCGGATACGCCGGCCGTCATCGACCTGGCGCGTGAGATCAAGCTGCACAAGTGCCTGCGGCTGCGCGGCTTGCAGGCGTACTACGGTTCGGCGCAGCATCGGCGCAGCGTGCGTGAGCGCCGGCAGGCCATCACGGCGGCGGCCGGGCTCGCTGGCGCCGCCCGTGACGGCCTGCTGGCCGAGGGCCTGTCCTGCGACATCGTGACCGGGGGCGGAACCGGAACGTTTCCCTACGAGACCGGAAGCGGCGTCTACAACGAGGTGCAACCCGGCTCCTATGTCCTGATGGACATCGACTACGGCAAGAACGAATTCGACCCCATCGCGCCGGCCTTCGAGCCGGCGCTCTACATCATTGCCTCGGTGATGAGCACGCGCGGCGACCGCGTGACGCTCGACGCCGGGCTCAAAGCCTTCTCGACCGACTCCGGCCCGGCCATGCCGGCGTTCGAAGGCTGGCAGGTGCGCGGGGTGTCCGACGAGCACACGGTGTTGATACGGGTCGGCAGCGACGGGCCAAATCTCGCGCTGGGCGACAAGCCCCTGCTGATCCCGGGCCACATCGATCCGACGATCAACCTGCACGACGTCATCGTGGTCTCGCGCAACGACGTCGTCATCGATCTCTGGCCGATCGAGGCGCGCGGCGCGCTGTTCTGAGCGCTGGGCACGCCCAGGGGACTTCGGGCACGAGTTGTCCGCCACGTGACGCGGCGGCGGAGGGTCGCTAAGCTGCCTGCCCGACGCGCCACCAAAAAGCGCACAGCCCGGAGACACCGATGACCCTGCTTCACCGTGCCCTCGCGGCGACGGCCCTCGCCCTGAGCACTTTTGCGGCCGGCGCCCAGACCTGGCCCGACAAGCCCGTCAAGCTGATTGCCGTCTTTCCGCCGGGTGGCTCGGTCGATCAGGTTGCGCGGGTCCTCGCGCAGCAATTGACGAAGCAACTGGGCCAGAGCGTCGTCGTTGAGAACATCGGCGGTGCCTCGGGCTCGATCGGGACGGCGGCCGTCGCCAAGGCCGCGCCGGACGGCACCACCTTCGGCGTCGTGTTCGACACCCACGGCACCAACCCGAGTCTGATCCCTAACATCTCCTTCGACACGATGAAGGGGCTGGAACACGTGACGCTGATCGGCACCTCGCCGATGGCGCTGGTGGCGTCGAGCAAGTCGAAGTACACGAAGTTTGCCGACGTCATCGCCGATGCGCGCAGCATCAAGGGCATCGCGATCGGCTCGATCGGCACCGGCAGCCTTGGCCACCTGGCGATGATCCAGGCCGGCAAGCAGGACAGCTGGTCCTGGACCCACATCCCGTACCGCGGTGGCGGCCCGCTGATGAACGACGTCGTTGCCGGCCACACACCGATCGGCATCGGCACCGTGTTCCTGGTGTTGCCGCACGTCAAGGCCGGCACCGTCCGGCCGATGGCCGTCACCGGTGCCAAGCGCCACCCGAGCCTGCCGGACACACCCACGCTGGCCGAAACCGGCATCAGGAACTTCGAGGCGCTGGCCTACTGGGGTGTCATCGCCCCGGCGAAGACGCCCCCCGCGATCGTCGACCGGATGAACACCGAGGTGCAGAAGGCCTTGAAGGATCCGGCCGTCGCCGAGCGCCTGGTCGCGCAGGGCATGACGATCACCGGCCAGGGTCCGGCCGAGTTCAAGGCCTTCATACAGAAGGAAATCGAGCGCTGGGGCAAGATCGTGAAGGAAAACGGGATCTCGGCGGGCTCGTGACGCACGGGCGTCAATCGACGACGCCCACGCTCTCGACATTGCGCGCCGGATCGCCGCGGCGCGCGAACTGCGCGATCGCCACGCCAATCAGCGTGACGGCGGCCCCGAGCAGCTTGATCGCGCCATAGCCTTCACCCGTCACCCACCAGGCGACCAGCCCGGCGACCGGAGGCATCAGGTACATCAGCGGCGCGGTTCGTGCCACGCCGCGCACGGCGTTGATCCAGCCCCAGACGATCCAACCCGCAAACGCGGACACCACGACGGCCCACAGCAGCCCGGCCCAGATCGCGAGCGGCACGCTCGCCCAGTCGACCTTCAGGCCGGCGGGCAGACTGAGGAGCAGCACAGGCACGGCGCCGAGCAGCGTGGCATAGGCCATCACGACCACGCCGCCGTGGCGCTCGATGAGGGGCTTCGCGGCCACCGTATAGGCGGAAAAGAAGAACGCTGCGACCAGCAGCACGAGATCTCCGCCGCCCGCACGCCACTGCGCGCCGAGCAGCTTGTCGGAGAGGAAGATCAGCACGCCCACGCACGCCACCGCCACGCCCCCGATCTGCGCCCGACTCAGTTGCTCGACACCGAGCCAGCGCAACAGCAGCAGCGTGAACACGGGGCCGCAGGCAAGTATCAGTGAACTCGAAAACGCCGTCGACCAGTCGATGCCGAAGGTCACCAATCCGACATGCATCAGGTGGCCCAGCAGCCCCAGCCGCAGCAATGCCCACCACTCGGCGCGCGGCAGACGCGGCCAGGCCGTGCCGAAGCGCTGCCACAGCAGCGCCACGGCGCACACCGGCATGATCAGGTAACGGACGAAGAGGAACCCGCCCGGCGTCACCGCGGTGAACACCGCCTTCTGCACGCTGAAGTTGATGCCCCAGACGAGGATCAGCACGAAGGCGAGCAGCAGCGCGGCGCGCTGCTGCGAAATCGCGCGAGCGACGGCGGTGCCTGCCGACGCATCTTGACCAGATCGACTCATGCGGGTGCCTTCAGGTCTGCGTCGCAGCGGCGCTCGGATCCAGGGCGGCCATCGAGTGTTCCTTCCAAAGGTGTCGGCAGCGATTGGAGCGCGCAATACGTCCGGGTGTCAAAGCAATACAATTGCGCCCGCGCCCCAGCGCACCGAACTGCCACCCTAGCGACCTTCGCGCCGGCCTTCCATGTCCACGACCTCCGCGCTTGACCCTGGTGTCGCCTTGCCGCTGGCCGGCAGGACGGCGCTCGTGACCGGAGCCGCACGCGGCATCGGGCGCGCGATCGCGCGCAAGCTGGCACACGCCGGGTGTGATGTCATCGTCAATTACTACAACAGCAGCGACGAGGCCGAGGCACTGTGCGCGGAGTTCCGCGCGCTTGGCCGCCGCGCTGTGGCGCTGAAGGCCAGCGTCGGCCTGCCGGACAGCGTCGACGAGATGTTTGCCGAGATTCCCAAGCACTTCGGCCGCCTCGACATCGTCGTCAGCAACGCCGCCAGCGGCGTGCTGAAGCCGGCAATGGACATGACGCTCAAGCACTGGCGCTGGTGCATGGAAACCAACGCCTTCGCGCTCAACCTGCTGGCGCAGCGTGCGCTGCCGCTCATGAAGGACGGTGGCCGCATTATCGCGATGTCGAGTCTCGGCTCGGTGCGCGCGATGCCCAACTACGCGTTCATCGGCGCCTCGAAGGCTGCGCTCGAATCGCTGGTACGGTCGCTCGCCCAGGAACTCGGGCCGCGCGGCGTCCGCGTCAATGCCGTCAGCGCCGGCGTCGTCGAGACGGATGCGCTCTCGTACTTCCCGAACCGCGAGGAGCTGCTCGCATCGTTCAAGGCCAGAACACCGGCCGGGCCGGTACTCACCCCTGAGGATGTCGCAGGGGCCGTCTACCTGCTATGCCTGCCGGAGGCCGCCATGATCAACGGCCATACGCTTTTCGTCGACGGCGGATTCGCCATCTCGGGCTGAACAGGATGACAGGCATGCAGGCACCCGACTCCGGACTCGCCGGCAAAGTCGCGCTGGTCACCGGCGGCGGCCGCGGCATCGGCCGCGCCATCGTCGAACGGCTCGCGGGCGATGGCGTCGACGTCGTCTTCTTCTACCGCGGCAACGCCGAGGCTGCGCGCGACGTCGTCAGCGCAGTGACATCGTCCGGCGGCAAGGCCGAGGCGATGCAGGTCGACATCGCGGACGCCGCTGCGGTCGCATCGGCGGTCGAGCAGGTCATCGCCAGCCGCGGGCGCATCGACGTGCTGGTCAACAACGCCGGCGTCGTGCGCGACAACCTGCTGGCGCTGCTGAGCGACGAGGACATCCGCACCGTGCTGGATACGAACATCGGTGGCGTGTTCAACGTCACGCGCGCCGTGGTGCCGCACATGATCTCCAGGCGCGCGGGCCGCATCGTCAACCTCAGTTCGGTGGCGGGCGAAAAGGGCGGCCGCGGCCAGTCGAACTACGCCGCGAGCAAGGGCGCGATCAACGCGTTCACGCGCGCCATGGCGGTCGAGCTCGCCTCGCGCAAGATCACGGTAAACTGCGTCGCGCCCGGCGTCATCGAGACCGAGATGTCGCAGCAGGTGCGCGACCTGGCCGGCGACGAGGTCAAGGCACGCATCCTCCTGCGCCGCTACGGGCAGGCACAAGACGTGGCCCATGCCGTCTGGTTCCTGGCGTCGCGTTTCGCCGATTACATCACCGGTGAAGTGCTGCACGTCGATGGCGGCTTCAAGATGGAGTGAGGGAATGTCAGAACAGGCAATCAGCCAGCAAGAGATCGATGCCGTCTTTCCGAAGGTGGCGCAGATCATCGCCGACGCACTCGGCTGCGACGTCGATGACGTCAAGCCGAAGGTCCCACTGATCGAGGGCCTCGACGCCGAGTCGATCGACTTCCTCGACCTGGTGTTCCGGCTCGAACGCGGGTTCGGCGTGAAGATCCCGCGCGGCAAGATCGTCGAGGATGCGCGTGGCCCGCTGCCCGAAGCGGAGTTCGAGAACAAGGGCATCGTGACCGATGCCGGCCTCGCTCGCCTGAAGGAATTCCTGACCGAAGTCCCGGCCGAGCGCTTCAAGACGCCGCTGAAGGCCGCCGATGTACCGCGCCTGTTCACGCCGGAGACCTTCTGCAAGGTGGTCATTCGCGCGCAACGGGCGGCGCAGGCCACGGCCTGAACCGGCCTGCCTTCGCCCCTCAGCGTCCGAGCTGCGGCCGAACATGAGCGAGCGCTTTCGCGCCTTCTCGTTCGTCGACCGCATCACGTTCAGCGCCGGCGGGCGCGTCGGGGGTCACTACACCGTGCCTGCGACCGCAACACGCTTTCCGGCCTCGCTGATGGCCGAAGCCGTGGGTCAGCTCGCCGCCTGGTCGGCCATGGCACAGCTCGACTTCGGCTTCCGGCCGGTCGCCGGACTCGCCGCCGAAACACGCTACCGCCGCATCGCCGGGCCGGGGCAGATGCTGGTGCTCGAGGCCGACATCGCGCGCTGCGATCCTGAGGCAGTGGCCTACAGCGGCCGGGCGCTGATCGATGGCCGCGTGGCGCTGGAGCTGATCGACTGCGTGGGTCCGATGCTGCCGATGGAAGAGTTCGACGCGCCCGACGCGGTGCGCGCCGACTTCGACACATTGCGAACGACCGGTGCGGCACCCGGGCGCTTCCTGGGTGTTCCGGCGCCGCAGATCGAAGTGCGCGAGCATGCCACCGGCGAACGACTGCGCGCCTCGCTGCAGGTGCCACCGCGGGAAGGCACGCCCTACTTCGACGATCACTTTCCGCGTCGGCCAGTGTTTCCGGGCACGCTGCTGCTCGATGCGCTGGCCGGGCTCGCGGTCCGGCTGGCGCGCGAAGCGATGCCCGGGCCCGCGGCGGACGCGCTGATGCCGACCCAGGTCGGCAACGTGAAGATCCGCTCGTTCACGACGCCCGGCACGATGCTCGAACTCGAGATCGACCTGCTGCAGACAACCGAAGACCGGGCGCACCTGAAGCTGGCGGCGCGCAACGACGGCAAGACGATCGCCACGGCGCGCATGGACGTCGGCCACCTCGAGGACGCTCAGCCATGACGCGCCGTCGAGTCGCAATCACCGGGCTAGGCCTCGTCACGCCCGCCGGCAACGATGTCGCCACGACGTGGTCGGCACTGCTCGCCGCGCGCAGCGGCGTGGCGCCGATCACAAGCTTCGACGCCAGCGGCTTTCCCGTTCGCATCGCGGCCGAGGTCAAGGGTCTTTCCGCCGCCGTGGTGGAACAGGCCATAGGCGATCGCAAGCTGCTGAAACTGGCCAACCGATCGCACCGCTTTGCGCTCGTCGCGGCGGCGCAGGCCTTCGCCGATGCCGGAATTCGACCCACGCCGGAAACGGCCACACGCTGGGGCTGCGTGGTCGGCACCGGCATGATGGGCGTCACGTACGACGAACTCGCCGAAGTGCAGCGTGACGCGGCACCGGACGGCGAGTTGCAGCCCGATCGCCTGCTCGACGCGCGCGGGTCGGCGGCCGACCCGCTGACCTTCTGCCGCAGCCAGTCGAGCGCGGGCGCCGCGCTGCTGATGCGCGTGTTCGGCATGCACGGCTACGCGAGTTCGGTCCACACGGCCTGCGCCTCGGGCGGCCAGGCGGTCGGCACGGCACTGAAGCTGATCCGGCGCGGAGTAGCCGACCGCGTGCTCGCCGGCGGCTTCGATTCGATGATCAGCCCGGTCGGGCTGGCCGGCTTCTGCCTGTTGAATGCGGTCTCGCCGGACAACGACACGCCGGAGCGCGCGAGCCGGCCGTTCGACGCCTCACGCAACGGCTTCGTGCTCGGCGAGGGCGCCGGCTTCCTGGTGCTCGAGGAATGGGAAGCAGCGCGCCGGCGCGGCGCGCGCATCTATGCCGAACTGGCCGGGGACGGCAACTCGCTGTCGAGCTATCGCATCACCGACTCGCATCCGTCCGGCGACGGGCCGATCCAGGCGATGCGACAGGCCATCGCCGACGCCGGCGCCACACGGAACGACGTCGACTACCTGAACGCCCATGGCACCTCGACGCCGATGAACGATCGCAGCGAGTGCGCCGCAGTCAGGGCCGTGTTCGGTGCCGACTGGCGCAACGTCGCTGTCAGCTCGACCAAGAGCGTCATGGGCCATCTGATCGCCGCCGCCGGCGCGGTCGAGGCGGCGGTCTGCGCACTCGCGATTCACCACGGCACGCTGCCGGTGAACGCCAACCTGCGTGAGCTCGATCCGGACTGCGATGTCGACGTCGTACGCGACGCGCCGCGCGCTCGACGCATCCGCGTGGCGCTGTCGAACTCGCTCGGTTTCGGCGGCTCGAACAGCTGCCTCGCGTTCCGCCACCCGGACGACGCGGATGCGCTGATCGCCCGCAGCCGTTGAACTTCAACGCAATGAATCCTCCTCGCATCGTCATTACCGGCACCGGCGCCATCTGCGGCTCGGGCCGGTCACCTGTCGAGGTACTCACGGCCCTCATGGCGCCAACATCGGCGATCCGGCCAATCGAGCAGTGGGACGCCAGCACTTGGCCAGCCGGCATTGCCGCCGAAGTCGCGGACTACAACGCCAGCGCGCTGACCGGAGACCGCAAGCTCCTGAAGTTCATACGGCGTACCGACGTCTTCGGCCTGTATGCCGCGGATCGCGCAATTGACGAAAGTGGCTTCGCCGCCTGGCGCGCCTCGCTCGATGAATCCGCCGCCGAACGATTTGCCGACTCCACCGGCGTGTTCGTCGGTTCCGGCGGCGGCACGTTTGGCAACCAGTACGACTACTTCCCGCTGATTGCAGCAGCCGGCGGCGACCTCAAGGCCTTCGGCCAGGAACTGTCAGCCACCGTGAATCCGATGTGGCTGCTGCGATCGCTTCCGAACAACGTGCTGGGTCATGTCGGCATCCGGCACGGGCTCAAGGGACCGAACGCCTGCATCACCAATCACAGCGTGAGCGGTCTGCTTGCGATTGCCGAGGCCGCCGAGGCCCTGCGCGCCGGTGAATGCGACCGGGCCGTGGCGGCCGCCCATGACGCGGCGATCGAGCCACAGTCCGTGCTCTACTACCACCAGATGGGGCTGCTGACACGCGCCGCATTGCGCCCGTTCGACGCCCGCCATGATGGCAGCGTCATGGGCGAAGGTGCCGCCGCTCTGGTCCTCGAAACCGAGGCCGCCGCGCGCGAGCGCGGTGCGGCGGTGCTGGGCGAGTTTCTGGGGACCGGCAGCGGCAGCGACGGATTGGGCCTGCTTCCGGTGCGCGACGATGGCGACGGCCTGGCACGCGCGATCGAAGCGGCGCTGGCAATGGCAGACATCCGCGCCGCCGAGGTCGGCATGATCGTCGCGCATGGCAATGGCACCGCGAACTCCGATGTCTCCGAGGCACGCGCGCTGCAGCGCGTGTTCGGCGCCGACATGCCGCCCGTGACTGCCTTCAAGTGGGCCTTCGGTCATCTGCTGGCAGCCTCGGGGCTCATCGAAGCCGCCGTCACGATCGCCGCGCTGCGCGCGAAAATGGTGCCGGGCATCGCGACGCTGGACGAACTCGACCCGGCGTGCCGTCCGCTGAATGCATCGCGCGAACACCGCACGCCGCGCAGCGACATCGCGTTGCTGCTCTCGCGCGGGTTCGGCGGCACGAATGCTGCGTGCCTGCTGCGCGCCGCCGCGCCGTGAACACCCTGCCGGAGACCCCGGCAGCCGCCGAAGGCGCGACCCGCTGCGGTGTCGACACCGTCGAGATCTCCCGCATCGAGCGTCTGCTCGCCGAAACGTCGGGCGACGACCTGCAAAAGCTCTTCTCTGCGCAGGAACTGCTGGACGCCGGGGACGGCCCGGGACGTGCCGCCAGCCTGGCCGCGCGCTTCGCCGCGAAAGAGGCGTGCACCAAGCTTTTCCCGCGTGAAGCCGCGCTCGGCGCCGTAGGCCCGGCCGATTTTTCGGTCAGCCGCGATGGCTACGGCGCACCCGCCGTCGAACTAAGCGAATCCGCGCAGATCGCGCTCGGACGCAACCGGCTGCGTTCGATCAGCATCTCGCTGACGCACGACCGTGCCCGGGCCTCGGCCATGGCGCTCGCGCAGCCGGACCGCGCAACACCTTCGCGCGGCGCGCGGTGGTTCTACCGCCTGCTGCCGTTCCGCCGCAAGGTCGTGCTCGACAATCTGCGGCGCGTCTACGGCAATGCCGTCGACGAAACCGAGATCGAGCGCCTGGCACAGGCGCATTACGGACATCTTGGCCGCCTGCTTTGGGAGTTCCTCTGGTTTCCCTGGCTCTCGCAGCGCAGGCGCCTCGCCATGGTGCGGGTCGAGAACCTGGAGGCCCTGCTCGCGGCGCATGAACAGGCCAATGGCGTTCTGATACTGACCGGCCACTTCGGCAACTTTGAAGTCGCCACCGCCGCGGGGCTGGCACAGTTTCCGGCCGCAAAAGGCCGGTTTCACTTCGTGCGCCGACCGATCCGGCCCGAGTGGCTCGACCGCCTGGTGACGCGGCGCTTCCGCAAGGCGGGGTTCGGCGTGCTCCCCAAGCGCGGTGGGCTGGACGCCATTCTCGACCGGCTCGGCGCCGGCGACCTCGTCGTATTTCCCTTCGACCAGCACGCCAGCCGCAAGGACGGCGTCCTGATCGAGTTCTTCGGTCATCCCGCCGGTACGTTCCGCAGCCTGGCGGTCATTGCGCTGTCGACCGGCGCGCCGGTGGTGCCGGCCTCCAGCTGGCGCGAGCCCGATGGCCAGCATGTACTGCGCTTCGAAGCGCCGCTCGCGCCGATCGAGCATGCCGACGCCAACGAGGCGATCCGCCTCAACAGCCGCGCCTACAACCGGGCACTCGAACGCATGATCGTGCGCCGGCCGGAACAATGGTGGTGGGTGCATCGACGCTGGAAGCCGTGGGCGGTGCGGCCGGCCAAGGCCTGAGCTGCACGATGTGTCGCGCCGCGATCGGTAGAATCGTCGGCAGCAGACAGTCTGGCATGCTCAGGTCGTCTGCGCGATCTGTGCGAACCCGCCAGGCTGAGTCGACAAGGCTTCACTCCCATGCACGCTCCACGACTCGACAATCGCAATGCCTCCGCGTCGCCGGCGGCGCGGCGCAGGCTGCGCGATTGCCGGCGCTGGATGCTCGCCCCCGTTCTTGCGTGCGCGTCCTTGGCATGCACCGCGCCCGCGCTAGCGCACGAGTCCGAGCAATACACCCTGCCGGCCGGACGGGACTTCGCTGACCTCGGTCCTTATTTCTCCCGGATCATGTACGACGCGGTGGTCGGAGCAACGGCCGATACCAACGCCGCGATCGAGCAAGCTCTAGGAGCCGGGGGGTCGCCCTCGCAGCTTGAGGAACTTCAGTCGGCGGACTACATCGCCGGCAAGCTCTGGGAGCACGTCTTCTTCGCCATCCCGACGAACGAACTCCTCGACGCCACCCTTATCACCGAGCCGGTGCAATCGCAGTACCCGGGCCTGGTCACGATGTATCGCCCGACCGTTTCGATCTATGACGATCCGCTACTGGTGATCGACCTGACCAAGGCGGTACGGACCTTCTTTCGATCGGGAACGGTGAGCGCAGGAGGTACCGTCTTCGGTACCGACAAGATCATCCACTTCATCAACATCGGCCGGATCTATCACGGCAAGTACGAGACGCGGATCAAGCGCGGGCTGCCGGAGAAGGAGGCGATCAAATCTGCGATCGCGTCGACCTCACGCAATCCGCTGACATCCGAGGACGGCGTGCTGGGCATGCTGACGACCGGCATCGTCTCCAACGGCGATCTCGCGGCCGACTATGCCGGCCTGATGTTCTACCGCAATCTGACCGAGACCGTTCACATCGGGCCACGCACGCTGCCGCCGATGCTGGTCCGCGACGGGCCTTACTGGCGCGTGCAGATCGAGCCGGATTCCGACTTCTTCGTCGCCTTCATCACGCTCCACTGGAACGAAGTGCTGAACCCGAGCAAATACGCGCGCTACACCAGCGGCCGCCTGCGTGCGTTGATCCGGGAGCGCTGCCCGGACACCCTCGCCTGGTACCGCGACCCGCGCGGCCAGCCCCGTGGACGCGCGCAGTTCGAGGCCATCGAGCGCGACCTTTCGACCTACTTCGGCGCTGACTATGGGCACGAGAGCAATCCCGCGAGTCCCGTGACGATTGCGGTTGCCTGTTTTCCCAAGACAGCCGACGGCGCCGCCGCAGGCGGCGCGGCGAACGCAGCAGATCGCGCCACGTTGGCCGCAGCGGCATCCGCGCGCGCAGGCGCGCCGATCGCTGCCGCGCCTGCGCGGGATGCCCTGGGCCGCACACCGTTGTGGTGGGCCGCACTGGAAGGCGACGCCGCGCAGGTGCGGGCGCTGGCACCGACGCGCGCCGAGATTGATGTTGCCGATTTCGACGGTGAGACGCCCCTGCACGCTGCCACGCGGGCGGACAGCGCAGCAGCGGTCAGCGAACTTCTCAACCGCGGCGCCGACCCCAACCGCGCGGCGCTTTACGGAGTGACGCCGCTGATGCTGGCAACCGCGCAAGGCAGGACCGAGGTCGCCACGTTGCTGCTCACGGCGGGCGCGGACCCGAATGCGCGTGATCTGTTCGGCAAGACAGCCCTGCACGATGCCGCGCTCCGCGGCAACAGCCGGTTGACAAACGCGCTGCTTGAACGCGGCGCCGATCTACGGATCGCGGACGACGCCGGCAACACTGCACTGCACGTGGCGGCACGCCGCGGCGACGACAAGGTCGTGGCGATGCTGCTGGCGCGCGGCGCCGATACGAGCGCCCGCAATGATGCTGGCGCAACGCCGCGCGACGATGCCGATCGCCGGGGCCATGCGCGCACGGCGCAGCAGCTGTCATCGGCTGCCCAGGCCGGCTCACCCGCGCCGCAAGCGCGCACTGCGCGGGTGGACGACGACGCCCTGGCGCAGGGCCCCACGGCGCCGCCGCGAGAAGGCGCCGCTGCCTCTGCCGAAACGAGCCCGATGGGCGGAACGCGATAGTCGGGGCTGCGCCGGATGTCTTCCCATCGTCCTGCTCGGCTCGCAATGGGCCACGGCCAGGGTTGCCGCGCCGTCGCGCTCGCGACCACTCTGCTGCTCACCGTCGTAATCGGCGGCTGTGCCTACCGTTCCGCACCGCGCGCTACGGCCGCGAAGGTTGTCGAAGTGCCCGCCCAGGCATCCCAAACCGTCATCGCAACCTGGCAGGCCCGGCTCGAGCAGCACATTGTCAGTGCCGGCGACGGCGATCCAGCCGTACTGTCGCAACTTCCGGTGCGCCGTTCTCAGGCCGTGATGCGGCCCGGCCAGATCGTGTTCGCGGCTACCGACATCGAGGCGCATGTGCCTGAGCGCGACGGCTATGACGTGTTCGGCCTTCTGCTCGGAAAGCAGAGCACCGCGGCCGGTCCCCGCTACGTGTTCATCGTGGGAGCCGTCCAGCGCGAGGAGTACTGGCCGACAGCAATTGCCGATATCCGCGTAGCAGCGCTGTCGGTCAAGGCCGGCATCGCGACCTGGGAGACCGGCCCATCCGACACCAAGGCACTGGTGCTCTATCGCGGTAACGCAGACAGTTCGGCCGCACTGCGATTTCCTGCCGAGCGCGATCAGTTCCGCCTGATCGACTGCGATTCCGGCGTCTGCGTCGAGGAACTCCGGTCCGGCGCCCGCTGGGGCCTCAATGGCCAGGCTTCCACGGCACCTGCGCCTGCGGCGTCACCAGCTCAGCCTGCGCCCACGGCGCGCTGAGCGCGCAAGCGTCTGAAAGCCAGCGGGCCGATCCGCTTTTGGCGGTCACGGCCCCGGTTGATCGATGTCAGCCTGCTGCCGGCACGGGCTCGGACAATGGGCCGCTCGCCCTTGACGGCATGAAACGACATCGATGAGTCCGCTCGGGATCACGTTGCTGATGCTCGCAGGCTTCGCCGCGTTCGGGTGGCTGGCGTGGCGCAAGCTCGCGATCGTCGCCGCCCTGGCGCCTGAAGACCGCCTGGACGATCCGCCGCGGCGGATCGCGCGACTGCTGCGCGTCGGCTTCGGCCAGTCGCGCCTGCTGTCCGGCGACTTCCGGCCCGGCCTGATGCATGCAGCGATCTTCTTTGGCTTCCTGACGCTGCTGGTGCGCAAGCTGCACCTGATCGTCATCGGCTACGACCCGCTTGCGACCATCCCCGGAGCCTTCGGCGCCGCGTACACCGCCTTCAAGGACTTCATCGAACTCGTGGTCCTCGCCGCAGTCTTCTACGGGTTCTGGCGCCGCTTCGTGCTGCGCCCGCGCCGGCTCGAGCCCAACCGCGAGGCACTGCTGGTGCTGACGCTGATCCTCGTGATCATGATCACGGACTTCGGATTCGACGCCTTCCGCTTTGCCAGGTACGCCGCCACGGTCCCTGCGATCGCGCACGAGCAGACCTGGGCCTGGGTCGGCGGCCCGCTCTCGCACATGCTGTCGGGGCTGGCACCCAGCACCCTCGACCTCGGCGCGCATGCGTTCTACTGGGTGCAGATGACAACCGTGTTCGCTTTCCTGGCCATCCTGCCGGTCGGCGAGCACTTTCACATCGTCACCGCGTTGCCGGTCGTCTACTTGGGACGCGACGTGCCTGCCAACGTTGTGCCGCGCGTCGATCTCGCGCCACTGGCGGCGGACGACGTCGACCCGGACACACTGAAGATCGGCGCGAAGACCGCGCTCGACCTCAGCTGGAAGGAGGGCCTCGACGTCTTTACCTGCACCGAGTGCGGCCGCTGCAAGGATGCCTGCCCTACCTTCCTGACCGGCAAGCCGCTGTCGCTCAAATGGGTGAACGATGCGGTCAAGCATCACCTGGTCGAGCACGGCGCAGCGATACGGCAGCACGGCGCGGCGGCGCTGCCCGCACTCGTCGGCAGCGCCATCAGCGCGGAGACCCTGTGGGCGTGCACGACCTGCGGTTACTGCGAGGTCGCCTGCCCGATCCAGCTCGAGCACCTGCCGAAGTTCTATCGCCTGCGGCAGCGGCAGGTCATGATGGAGGGCGACTTCCCGCATGAACTCAACCGTGTCTTTGCCGCCTACGAGTCGCAGGGCAATCCCTGGGGCCTCGATGCCGGCACGCGCGGCGACTGGGCCAGGGATCTCGGACTGCCCGTTGTGACGAGCGCCACGGAGGTCGCGGCGCTGGATTATCTGTACTACGTCGGCTCGGCCTCGTCGTTCGACCCGCGTGGCCAGAAGATCGCACGCGCGTTCGTGAAGGTCGCGCAGGCCGCCGGCAGCCGTCTCGGCATCCTGGGCGCGCAGGAGGGCTCGACCGGCGAGTGCGTGCGCCGGCTGGGCAACGAAATGGTGTTCCAGCAGCTCGCCGAGTCGCTTGTCGCCACGCTCAACGGGCTCGGCGTCAGGCGCATCGTCACCTGCGATCCCCACGCCTTCAACGCACTGAAGAACGAATTGCCGGCCTTCGGCGGGCACTATGACGTCGTGCATCACACGCAGGCCATTGACCTCTGGATGCGCGACGGCAGGCTGAAGGTCGCGCCGACACACGAGCGCGTGATCTACCACGAGCCGTGCTACCTAGGCCGCCACAATGGCGAATACGAGGCACCGCGCCGTGTGCTGCAGGCGATTACAAGGGACACGCCGCTGGAGTTCGCACTCGCCCGCGACAAGGCAATGTGCTGCGGCGCCGGCGGTGGCCGCATGTGGCTCGAAGAGACCCTCGGCACGCGCATCAACGTGCTGCGCGCCGAGCAGGGCCTCGAGCAGCAGCCGTCCGCCGTCGCGACGGCCTGCCCCTATTGCGCAGTGATGGTGGGTGACGGGCTCGCCCAGAAAGACGACCGCGTCGCAGCGCGCGATATCGCGGAACTGGTGGCCGAAGCGATCACGTGAGCGGTCGCAAGTCCGAGGTCAGTTCAAGGATCTAAATGCCCGGCATTGGTTCGGTTTCGCGGCGTTCGACAACGCGCTGGTGCGCCACGCGGTGCGCCAGCCCTCCACGGAGCGCCGACGTGGCCAACCCTACCCAGCGGAGGGTCGCACCCCGCTCCGACGGTCGCGCCTCGCGGGGTCAGCTTTCGGGAACGATCTCGAGCGCCACCAGGAAGCGCGCCACCATGTTGTAGGTGGCGGTGACTGCCACCAGTTCGACCAGTTCGTTCGGTGGCAGGCGCTGCTTCAGCTCGTCGAAAAGGCGGTCGGGGATCTTCACCTCGCGCGTGCTGGCGATCGCGAAGCGGATCACCGCGCGCTGCAGGTCGTCGTACAGCGGGCTCGTGGCGGCGGCGTCCGGATCATCCAAGACTGCGAGCTGGGCATCCGTCGCCCCGGCCTGCTTCAGCTCCGGCGAGTGATGGTGATACTCGTACTGCGCACCGGTCAACCGCGCCACGACGCAGATCGCCAGTTCGCGCAGGAACGGCGAAAGGGCCAGCTCGGTGCGGATCGCGCGCAGGTACCCGTTCCAGCCGCGCGCCAGGGGCTCGGACCACAGCAGCATGCGGTCCAGGTTGAGCAGTGCGCCGCCACGCCGCGCTTCGATGCTCGCGACGAGTTCGCGGCTGCGCGGCGCCAGGTCCTGAGTCCAGGCGGGCAGGCGCATCAACGGCCTCCAAACAGGCGCTTCAGGAATGCCCAGAGCGTCGCGAAGAAACCGGGTGCTTGCGCCACCGGAACGGTGGGCGCGCCGGCCGCCGGCGGATACTTGGCCGCGAGGTCCGCCGCGAAGGTCGTGAAGAACCGGTCGGCCATCGTCGCGGCGGCGGCATCAACGAGGCGTGAGCCGATCTGCGCGATCTTGCCGCCGATCGAGGCGTTGACGACATAGGTCATCCGCGTCGTGTTCGCATCGACGGCCTCGAGCCTGACCCGCGCATCGCCGCGCGAGAAGCCCGCCGCGCCACCCTGCATGTCGAAGCGGAGCGCATACGACTCGGGCGCCTGCACATCGGCGAGCTCGAGCTTGCCCTTGAAGCGCGCCTTGACCGGGCCGATCGCCGCGTTGACCGCGACGTCGAACGCGTTCTCGCCGCTGGCCGTGAGGCTCTCGCAGCCCGGCACGGCGCTCTTCAGCGACTCCGTGTCGTTCAGCGCATGCCACGCGATGTCCCGGCTCACCGGCAACGTGCGTTCACCTGTCAGTTCCAAGGTCGTTTCTCCTGTGTCGCAGCACGGCGCCGCGGTACGGCAGCCAGCTGCGCCGTCAGTTGCTCGAGCGAGGCCAGATTGTGCACGGGCAGGAAGGCATCGACGTGTGGCAGCAGCGCGCGTACGCCACCCGCCCGCGGCTCGAAGCCTTCGTAGCGCAGCAAGGGGTTGAGCCACACCAGCCGCCGGCACGACTTGGAAAGCCGCTCGGCTTCGCGCGCGAGCTGGTCCGTGTCGCCGTGCTCGAGGCCGTCGGTCACCAGCAGCACCGTCGGATTGCCATACAGCACGCGCCGCGCCCATTTCAGGTTGAAATCGTGCAGGGCCTCCGTGATGCGGGTGCCGCCGGACCAGTCCTCCACGGCCTGCACGACGGCACTCACCGCCACGTCTGGGTCGCGCGCCGCGAGCTGTCGCGTGATGTGGGTGAGCCGTGTGCCGAACAGGAACGAGTGCACGCGGTGGTTGGCGGCGTCCCGTCCGCACGTCAGCGCATGCAGGAAGTGCAGGAACATGCGCGAATAGCGGCTCATCGAGCCCGAGATGTCAACGATCGCGACCAGCGGTTCCGGCCGCGTGCGGCGACGACGGTACGTGATGCTGCTGAACTCTCCTCCCGCGCGCGCGGAGGCGCGCAGCATCGCGTGCAGATCGACCCGATGTCCCCGCGGCGACGGTGCCTCGCGCCGGGTCGGCAGCCTGGCAAAGAACGGATCGAACTGTGCCAGCAGCCGTTTCGCTGCGGCCCACTCCGCCGCGCTCATCGTGTCGAAGTCGGCCTTGCGCAGCTGTTCACGGTCGGTCCAGGACAGCGCCGCATCGATCTCGATGCGCTGGCTGTCCTGCGGCTGCGGCGGCTGCGGCACGGTGCCCTTGAACATCGCGTCGGCCAGCCGCCGGTTCTCCGGCGGGAGCGCCGTATCGGCCTTCTGCTTCATCGGCGGCATCAGCAACTGCATGATCTTGCCGAGCAGATCGGGATCCTTCCAGAAGATGTGGAAGGCCTGGTCGAACAGCGTGCGATGCTCGCCGCGGCTCAGGAAACAGGCTGACAGCACGGCATAGAAATCAGCGCGCGAAGTGATGCCGCCGGCGCGCAGTGCCTCGTAGGCCAGCAGCACACGATCGGTGCCGACCGGCAGCCCGGCATCGCGCAGCACGCGCGCAAAGTGCAGCACGTTTTCGGCGAGTCGCCCCGGCAGGCTGTGGCCCGCGCGCGTGGCCGCGGCGTCGTGCGCCATCGTCCTACCCGACCGGACCGGCCGCACTTGCAGCACCGGCCTCTCTTCCGCGCTGTCCACGGCTCGGCCGATCGGCCCAGTAGCCCGCGGCGACCAGCAACCACTGCGCCTGCCCGACCCACGCGATGGCCTCCATCGATGGCGGTGGCGGACCCAGCGCGTTGCCGAGCTGGATGACGATCAGCAGCGCGGCCAGGACCCATGGCTTAAGCCCGGCGCTCCGGCCGGCAGGCGTGCGCAGGTAGACGGCGAAACACGCGGCGAACAACACAATCTCGAGGACCTGCGCTGCGACCGGCGTATTCCAGAGTCCCAGCCCCAGCACCGGACCACCGGCGAACGTCAACGGCAGGTCGGGTCGATGCACCAGCAGGTCGAGCACCCAGTGGCTGAAAACGAGCAGGCCCACCACCCATGCGGCGCGCCGCTGGCGCGACATCGCAAAATAGGCCGCTCCCAGCAACGCGCCCCAGCCGAGCGCGCCCAGCAGGCTGTGCGAGATCGGGTAATGCACGAAAACCAGAGGTGCCCCGCTCAAGGCGGGATCGATCTCCACCCGCTCGACACCGAGCAACAACAGCGTCGGCCAGAGGAGGTCAACAAACTGGGCGGCGAGGAAGAGCGTGCCCAGCGAAACCTCCGGCGCGGCGCGCTTGGCCGCGAACCCCAGTGCAAAGTGACCGATGAACATGCGTGCTCCGGACGCTAGAGGTCAGGGCCGCACCGTCGACAGCGTGCGCGCTTCCTCGCGGATCCGCTCGACGAGGCGCGCAGCCTCGGTGCCCTGCATCTTCGCGATGTCATCCTGGTACTTCAGCAGCACGCCCAGCGTGTTGTTGACGGTTTCAGGCTCGAGCGCGACCGCATCGAGCGCCAGCAGTGCGCGCGTCCATTCGATCGTCTCCGCAATGCCGGGCAGCTTGTAGAGTTCGATGCCGCGCAGCGACTGCACGAAGTCCACGACCTGGTGCGACAGCATCGCGCTCGCGTCCGGGACCTTGCGCCGCAGGATCTCGAGCTCGCGCGCGGCCGACGGATAGCCGACCCAGTGGTACAGGCACCGCCGCTTGACGGCATCATGGATCTCGCGCGTACGGTTGGACGTGATGATGACGATGGGCGGCGTCTCGGCCTTGACCGTCTTCCACTCGGGGATCGTGATCTGGAAGTCCGACAGCATCTCGAGCAGGTAGGCCTCGAACGGTTCGTCCGTGCGGTCAAGCTCGTCGATCAGCAGCACCGGCGGCCGCGGATGCGGCAGCAAGGCACGCAGCAGCGCCCGTTCGATCAGGAAGCGCTCGGAATACAGATCCGCCGCCAGGCGCTCGCGCGACTGCCCGGCCGACTCCGCCAGCCGGATCTCGACGAGTTGGCGCGCGACGTTCCACTCGTACGCGGCCGCGTTGATGTCGAGACCTTCGTAGCACTGCAGCCGGATCAGCTCGGCATCGAGCGCGGCGGCCAGAACCTTCGCGATCTCGGTCTTGCCGGTGCCGGGTTCGCCCTCGACGAAGAGCGGACGTTGCAGTTTCAGCGCGAGGAATACGGCCGTCGCCAGCTGCCGGTCGGCGATGTAGTCGCGCGAGGCCAGCAGTTCGACGGTGGCGTCGATCGATGTCGGTGAATTCATGTCGGGACCTTAGCCGAAGTGCGGTTGCGTCGCCAGCGCCGCAGCGCCCGTGGTTCAGTGGCCATAGCGCGCCAGGGACAGGCCGGCGAGGTCGATCTCGGGCGTGCGGCCGCTGAGCAGGTCGGCGACGACGCGCCCGGTGCCGGCAGCCATCGTCCAGCCGAGCGTGCCGTGGCCGGTCGCGAGCCACAGGTTCGGATAGCGCGTCGGCCCGATGACCGGGGTGCCGTCTGGTGTCATCGGGCGCAGCCCGCACCAGAAGGTCGCGCGTGCGAGGTCGCCGCCGCCCGGGAAGAGATCCGTCACGACATGCTCGAGCGTCGCGCGGCGCGCCTCCCGCAGCTTGAGGCTGTAGCCGGCGAGTTCTGCGGTGCCGCCGACGCGGATGCGGCTGCCCAGGCGCGTCACGGCCACCTTATGGGTTTCGTCCATGATGGTCGATTCGGGCGCACGCGCAGCATCGACGATCGGTACCGTGATCGAGTAGCCCTTCACCGGGTAGACGGGCAGCTCGATGCCAATCGGCGCCAGAGCAGCGGTCGAGTAGCTGCCGAGCGCGCAGACATAGGCATCGGCGCCCAGCTTCCCGTCGCCGGTGCGCACGCCATCGATCCGCCCGCCTGCGACCTCGATCGCCTCGATGCGCGTGCCGAAGCGAAATGTCACGCCCATGGCGCGGGCCATCTCGGCGAGCCGGTTGGTGAAGAGGAAGCAGTCGCCGGTTTCATCGCCGGGCAGCCGCAGCGCACCGACGAACTTTTCCTGCGTGTGCGCCAGCGCAGGCTCGACACGGCAGAATCCGCGGCGATCGAGCACTTCGAACGGTACGCCGTACTCCTTCAGGATCTCGATGTCCTTGCCGATGCCGTCGAGCTGTTTGCTGGTGCGGAACAGCTGCAGCGTGCCCTGCTCGCGTTCGTCGTAGGCGATGCCGGTCTCTGCGCGCAGCGCCTTGAGGCAATCCCGGCTGTATTCCGCGATCGGCACCATGCGGCTCTTGTTCAGCCGGTAGGCGCGCTCGGTGCAGTTGGCAAGCATGCGCGCGCCGAAGCGCCACAGGGCCGGATCGAGCAGCGGCCAGATGACCAGCGGGCTGTGCCGCATAAGCATCCACTTGATCGCCTTGACCGGCACGCCCGGCCCGGCCCAGGGCGCCGAGTAGCCGGGCGAGACTTCGCCGGCATTCGCGAAGCTGGTCTCGAGCCCCGGTCCGGGCTGACGATCGATCACGGTCACGTCGTGCCCGGCCTTCGCGGCGTACCAGGCGATGGCCGTGCCGATCACTCCGCTGCCGAGCACTGCAACACGCATTTCTCCTCCCAGCTTTGCCACTTCATGTGCGGCATGGCGACAGTTTGCGAAACCGTTGGCGTCTCGAGATCCGACGAATGTTGACGACCGCGGGCCACGCCCCGCCGGTCACCGTCACGACAGAAGTCCCCTACCATGCGCTCGACCTGAAGCGCTGGAACAGCGTCGCGGCGCCCTGCAACACCGGGCCGCAGACGGCGTCGCCGCATGCCACCCGAGGCGGGACGGCTATGGCAGATCGGCGAGCAGCGCTCGGAGGGCAAGGAACTCACGCCGGGTTCGAGGCCCGTAGGTCTTGAACGACGGCTGCGGGTTGTTCAGGTACTCGTCGCGCGCCTTCTTCACCCGGTCGCGCGCGAGCTTGCGGCGCATCGCCGTCGGCTCAAGGCCGTACACGCGCGCAGCATTGAGTCCGAAGATCTTGCGCTTGATCTGCGGCGTCAGCGCGGGGTAACCAAACTTCTCCTGGAACTCGCGGCTGATCTCGAAGGCACGGAAGGCCTGGATCTGGTCCTGCGGACTGCCGTACCAGATCGAGTCGGTACCCCACAGGATGCTGTCCTCGCCGAAGGTCAGCAGCAGCTTGCCCATCAGGTGCGCGGCCTGGTCGGGATCGCGCATGACGAAGCGCCAGGTGCTGCCCAGCTCCGCATAGACGTTCTTCGGCCGGCCGGCCTCCCGCATCGAACGCACCAGCACGTCGACCCCGGCCTTCGCTTGCGGGTCGTAAGGACCTTCCTTGACACCGGTGTCGAAGCCCGAGTGATAGATGAGAAACGTCATGTCCGGATAGCGCACCGCCGCCGGTCCGACGTCGCGTGAGGTCGAGTACTGGTAGCCACGCGGCCCGAAGGCGAGCCCCTTGTGCACGGCGATGTTGCGCACCTTGAGCCTGCGCGCGCGCTCGATGAGCGGCGCGCCGTAGGCGTCGTCGTCGAGGAAGAAGCCCTCGGCCCCATCGCGCGGGCCGAACTGCGTGTAGGTCTTGAACGCGGCGACCGGAAACCGCGCAACCTGCGCGTCCATGCCGTCGATGTCGCCGGGCAGCGTCGGCATGCAGCGGCCGTGCAGCAGCAGCCGCTCGGACCCGTCGAGCGTGTTGGCCGCCGTGCGCGTCGCTCCGGCGGCCTCGAAGTCGAGCGGATTGGTGTCGAGGCCACCCGGAACATGCGACAGCACGCCCATCGCGGTGTCGCTGTCCATGAACACATCCTTGAGCAGCGCGCCGCTGGAAAAGCACTCGACGTGATCCGCCTGGCCGCAATTGCTGTTCGGCATGCCCTTGAAGGCGTTCGGCCCGGCCGTCTTGCGCCATGCACCCTGCGGGTTCACGTGGTGCAGCTGCACGTCGAAGATGAATTCGTCGCCACCGATGGCGGCCTCGGCCGCTGCGATTTCGTAGGGCGCTTCGCGCGGCAACGCGTACTGCCCGCCGCGGAAACCGGCCGCTGCAAACGCACGGTTGAAGGCGGCGAGGGTGGTCGCCGCGCCAAGCAGGGAAACCAGGTAGCGGCGCCGCGGCAGCCCGACGTGGCGAGCGGCTTCATCCAACTGCTGCCGCGCAAGCTGCCGCGCTTCGAGCGCCGCGGCCGGCAGCGCCACCGGCTCGAATTCGCCGTTCGACGTGGAGTCGAGCTTGACAGGCAGCCGCATGTCGACCGATGCCCTCGGCTTACCTGGCGAACATCGCTTCCATGCGTTTCTGGCCTTCGGCCTCGCTGACGTCCTCGATGTGCGTTCCCATCGACCACTGGAAGCCGTACGGGTCCTTCAGCGTTCCGGTGCGGTCGCCGTAGAACTGGTCCTCGACTGGCCGCACCTGCGTGCAGCCAGCCGCCAGCGCGCGCGCGAACGCCGCGTCGACGTCCGGCACGTAGACCATGAAGGACACCGGTGAGCCGCCAAGCAAGGCCGGACTCTGATTACCCCACTCCGGGTTCTCCTCCGCCATCATGATGTGCGAGTCGCCGATCCTGATCTCGGCGTGCGCGTACCGACCGTCAGGCATCGTCAGCTTCATCACGAGCTCGGCGCCAAATGCGCGCCGGTAAAACTCGACTGCGCCGACCGCGTCGCGGATCGCGAGGTACGGAGTCACCGAGTGGTATCCCGAGGGCGGGGTCGTGACCTTAGACATGGCTGCCTCCGTGCCAGTAGAACGGTGAATAGTTGAACGCTGCGAGGTCACGCCGCCGCAGCCACCGCCCGCTTGGCCAGCACCGTGATCAGGTGCGCGCGATAGTCCGCCGACGCGTGCAGGTCCGTGTTCAGTCCTGCGGCCGGCACGCTGACGCCATCGCACGACTCGGGCGCGAACTTCGCGCCAAGCCTGTCCTCGAGCGCCTTGACGCGAAAGACTCCGGGCCCCGCACCGGTGACCGCAACCCGCACGCCGCTCGCCGTCTGCGCAACGAACACACCGACCAGCGCGAAGCGCGAGGCCGGCTGCTTGAACTTCACATACGCCGCCTTGGCCGGCACCGGGAAGTGCACCGCCGTGATGATCTCGCCGGCGGCCAGCGCCGTCTCGTACAGGCCCTTGAAATAGTCGTCGGCAGCGATCTTGCGCCGGTCGGTCTGGATCGTGGCACCCAGCCCGAGCACCGCGGCCGGATAGCAGGCGGCCGGGTCGTTGTTGGCGAGCGAGCCGCCGATCGTTCCGCGGTTGCGCACCTGCCGGTCGCCGATGCCACCCGCCAGGTGCGCCAGCGCCGGGATACGCGACTGCACGTCCTTGGAAGCGGCCACCGCGGCGTGCATCGTCATCGCACCGATGACGACGTTGTTGCCATCCATGCAGAGTCCCTGCAGTTCGGTGATGCCGGCCAGGTCGATCCAGCCCGTCGGCGCAAGCAGACCGAGCCGCACCGAAGGCAGCGTCGACTGACCGCCGGCCAGGATCTTGTCGTCGCCATGCTGGCCCGCCAGCTTGACCGCGTCGGCCACCGAGGCGGGGCGGTGATAGTGCATTGTTTCCATCGTCATCTCCTCAGTGCCGTTACACGCGCGTCGCGGCGCGGATCGTCTTCCACACCGTGTGCGGCGTGGCCGGCATCGGCACGTCCGTCACTCCCATGTGCGAAAGCGCATCGGTGATGGCGTTGATCACCGCGGCGGGCGAGCCGATCGCACCGGCCTCGCCGCAGCCCTTGACGCCCAGCGGGTTGTGCGTACACGGCGTGCCCTTGGCGGTCTCGACCGTGAACTTCGGCAGGTCGTCGGCGCGCGGCATCGCGTAGTCCATGTAGCTGCCGGTGACGAGCTGGCCATCCTCGTTGTAGATGCCGTGCTCGAGCAGCGCCTGGCCGATGCCCTGAGCCAGCCCGCCGTGCACCTGTCCTTCGACGATCATCGGGTTGATGACGTTGCCGAAGTCGTCGCAGGCCGCAAAGCGGTCGATACGCACGACGCCGGTTTCGGGATCGACCTCGACTTCGCAGACATACGAGCCGGCCGGATACGTGAAGTTGGTCGGGTCGTAGAACGCGTTTTCGTTGAGCCCAGGTTCGAGCTTGTCGAGCGGGTAGTTGTGCGGCACGTAGGCCGCCAGCGAGACCTCGGCAAAGGCCTTCTTGCGGTCGGTGCCGGCGACGCGGAACTCGCCGTTGGCGAATTCGATATCGGCTTCGCTCGCCTCGAGCAGGTGGGCCGCGATCTTCCTGCCCTTCGCGACCACCTTGTCGATCGCCTTCATGATCGCGGTGCCGCCCACGGCGATCGAGCGCGAGCCGTAGGTACCCATGCCGAACAGGACCTTGCCGGTGTCGCCGTGCTGGATGTCGACATCGTCGAGCGGGATGCCGAGCCGGTCGGCCACCACTTGCGCAAACGTCGTCTCGTGGCCCTGCCCGTGCGAGTGCGAGCCGGTGAACACCGTCACCTTGCCGGTCGGATGCACACGCACTTCGCCCGCCTCGAACAGGCCTGCGCGCGCGCCGAGCGCACCAGCGATGTTCGACGGCGCCAGCCCGCAGGCCTCGATATAGCAGGAGTACCCGAGCCCGCGCAGCAGGCCCTTCTTTGTGCTCTCGGCCTTGCGCGCGGCGAAGCCCTTGACGTCCGCGAGTTCGATCGCGCGGGTCAGCGTGGCATCGTAGTCGCCGGTGTCGTAGGTGAGGCCCACGGGCGTGGCATACGGGAAAGTCTTGATGAAGTTGCGTCGGCGTAGCTCGGCCGGATCGATCTTCAGTTCGCGCGCCGCGGTCTCGACGATGCGCTCGACGACGTAAGTCGCCTCGGGCCGCCCGGCGCCACGGTAGGCGTCGACCGGCGCGGTGTTCGTGAACACCGCCTTCACTTCGCAGTAGATGGCTGGCGTGGTGTACTGGCCCGCCAGCAGCGTCGCGTACAGGATCGTCGGTATGCACGAGGCAAACGTGGAGAGATACGCGCCCATGTTCGCCGTCGTATGCACGCGCAGCGCAAGGAATTTGCCGTTCTTGTCGAGCGCGAGTTCCACCGTGCTGACGTGATCGCGGCCGTGCGCATCCGACAGGAAGCTCTCGGAGCGTTCGGCGGTCCACTTGATCGGCCGCCCGATCCTCTTGCTGGCCCAGACCAGCGCGGTCTCCTCCGCGTAGAGGTAGATCTTCGAGCCGAATCCGCCGCCGACGTCAGGTGCCACCACACGCACCTTGTGCTCGGGCAGTCCCAGTACGAAGGCCGTCATCAGCAGGCGCTCGACATGCGGGTTCTGGTTCGACACGTACAGCGTGTAGGAGTCTCCGGCGCGGTCATAGGCCGCGTTGGCGGCGCGCGGCTCGATCGCATTCGGGATCAGCCGGTTGTTCGCGAAATGGAGCTTCGTGACGTGGGCGGCCTTCGTGAACGCCGCGTCGGTCGCCGCCTTGTCGCCGCAGCCCCACACATAGCAGACGTTGTTCGGCGCGATGTCGTGCACGGCGGTCTTTGCCTGGTCGGCCGTGGCCGTGTCGACCACCGCAGGCAGGATCTCGTAGTCGACGTCGACCAGGTTCGCCGCCGCCTTCGCCTGCGCGGCCGTCTCGGCCACGACCAGCGCGACATGGTCACCGACGTAGCAGACCTTGCCTTCGGCCAGCACCGAGTGCTTCGGCTCCTTCATCGGGGTGCCGTCGAGGTTGTTGATCTGCCAGCCGCACGGCAGTCCGCCAACGCCGGCCATGTCCTTGCCGGTGAACACGCCGAGTACGCCGTCCGCCTTGGCGGCCGCCGCGGTGTCGATGCCGCGGATCTTCGCGTGCGCATGCGGGCTGCGCACGAAATAGCCGTAGCTTTGCCTAGGCAGCGTGATGTCGTCGGTGTACTGGCCGCTGCCGCTGAGGAAGCGGAAGTCTTCCTTGCGCTCGACCGACTTGCCGATGAAACCCGCTTTGGGATCGTTCATCGCGCCCTCCTACTTCATCGCCGCCGCGCCCTGCGCGACGGCCTTGACTATGTTCTGGTAGCCCGTGCAACGGCACAGGTTGCCTTCCAGACCCTCGCGGATCTGCGCATCGGTCGCATGCGGGTGATGCTGCACGAGGTCAATCGCGCTCATGACCATGCCCGGCGTGCAGAAACCGCATTGCAGGCCGTGGCAGGCCTTGAACGCGACCTGCATCGGATGCATGCCTTCGGCCGGCGTGATGCCCTCGATTGTCGTGACCTCGGCGCCGGCCATCTGAACCGCCAGCACGTTGCAGCTCTTGACTGCGCGGCCGTTGACATGAACGGTGCAGGCGCCGCACTGCGCGGTGTCGCAGCCGACATGCGTGCCGGTCAGTCCGAGTTGCTCGCGCAGCAGGGTTACGAGGGAGGTGGATGGATCAACGTCGGCCGAAACGGCCTTGCCGTTGACCCGCAATGAAAGCGGGACAGGCATCGATGTCTCCTTCGGAGGATCTTTATTGAGCCGCCTTCTTCCGGTGGGCGGCCGAGCGTTGGACATTAGCAGCAGCGAAAAGCCGGGTGCAACCGTCATTGCGTGACATCGCGGCTTCCCGGCGGAATGGCGCGGCGCAGCACTCAGGGTTTCGGCGCGATACAAGGTCCCGGCGCAATAGAATGCGACCACTGAAGTCCGCACGCCGGTCAAGCGCCGGCCAGGCCCATGGACAGCGTCGACCTGCAGGTACTCAAGAAAGCCGATGAATGGCTGCGCACCGGCCATCGCGCCGTCATGGGCACAGTGGTCAGGACCTGGGGCTCGGCCCCGCGGCCGGTCGGCTCGCTGGTGATCATCCGCGACGACGGCCTGGTCGTGGGTTCGGTCTCCGGCGGCTGCATTGAAGACGACCTCGTCGATCGCGTACGCCGTCACGCCGCTGCGGCGGCGGCGCCCGAGCGCGTGAAGTACGGCGTCACGGCCGACGAAGCCTTCAAGTTTGGCCTGCCCTGCGGAGGCACGATCGAACTCGTGCTCGAGCCGCTCGGCACCGGTGCGCAGATCGATGTGCTGCTGGAAAACGTCGCAGCCGGCCGGCACACCGTGCGCACGCTCGACCTGCGCAGCGGTGTCGTCACACTCGCCGAAGGCGACGGTACCGACGTTCTCGTCTGCAATGACGCGCGTCTCGTCACCGCCTTCGGACCGCGCTGGCGACTGCTGGTCATCGGCGCCGGCCAGCTCACGCATTACGTCGCGCAGATGGCCCTGGCGCTCGACTACGCGGTGACGATCTGCGATCCGCGCGAGGAGTACGCCGATGGCTGGCTGGTTCCCGGCACCCAGCTGGTGCGCACGATGCCTGACGACACCGTCATCGAGTTCCGTCCGGACAAGCACACGGCGATCGTGGCCTTGACGCACGATCCGAAGCTCGACGATCTTGCGCTGATGGAGGCCCTGAAGTCCGAGGCGTTCTATGTCGGTGCGATCGGCTCGCAGAAGAACCAGGCCAAGCGCAAGGAGCGCCTGAAGGAGTTCGGTGTCAGCGCCGAACAGCTTGAGCGCCTGCATGGCCCGGTCGGGCTCAAGAACGGCGCTCGCACGCCACCCGAGATCGCAGTGTCGATCCTTGCCGAGATGACAGCGACCAAGTACGGCTACCGCGTGCCGGCACCGCTGGCCATGAGTCCACGCCCGACGGCTCCGGCGGGCTGCGTTTCGTGAGCCGGCTTCAGCCGCGGATGACCGCGACGACGTAAGCGACGTACAGCGCCAGCAGCAGTACCCCGCGCCCGCGGCCGATGTAGCCGGACTTGCCGGGCAGCGTCAGCATTACGGCGACCAGACCGAACGCCAGGGCGACGCGCACCGACGACGCGTCGAACACGATCGGGTGAATCAGTGCCGCCACCGCGACAATGAACAGCCCGTTGAAGATGTTGCTGCCCAGAACCGTACCGAGTCCGACCTCATCGTGGCCGCGCAGCTTCGATATCAGTGCCGTGGCCAGTTCGGGCACCGAGGTGCCGACAGCGACGATGGTCGCGCCGATGATGAACTCGCTGAGGCCAAAGGAAACCGCGATCGCACGCGCTCCGTCGACGATCAGCAGGCCGGCGCCCACGAGGAATCCCAGGCCAATCGCTGCCGACAGCAGCGCCGGCGCGAGGCGATGCGCCCCCAGCACTTCTTCGGCCGCGCTGCGCTGGCGACGTGCCTCGATCACCGTCGCGATCATCCAGGCCAGGAAGATCGACAGCATTAACACGCCATCCAGCCGCGACAGTTCACCATCCGCAGCCAGGGCGACCGTCAGGACGGGAATCAGAAACGCCACCGGGAAGTCGCGCCGGATGCTGTCGCGGCTGCTTTGGATGCCGGAGATCAGCAGCGCCAATGCCAGTATCAGCGCAATGTTGACGACATTGCTGCCGAGTGCATCGCCAAGCGCGATCTGCGGGGTGCCGGCCAGCGCGGACGTGATCGAAACCGACAATTCCGGACTCGACGTTGCGAACGCCGCCACCGTCGCTCCGACGATGCCCGGGGCGACCCGCGCCCACGTCGCCAGGCTGACGGTCCCGCGCACGAAGAGTTCTCCGCCGATGCCGGCGCTCAGGACGCCCAGCGCGAGGGTCAGATAGGGGCTCACGGATCAGCGCTCCGCGCGCACCTTGGGAAGGACACTCAGGGCTTCACTTCGGACTTGGCAATCGACTTGTCGCTCGCGTCCGACGGGACGTTTTGCGCATAGCCGCCGCTGATGGCCTCCTTGCGCAGCTGCACCTGCGTTTCCTCGCGGTAGGTGCGCGCATAGGTCGGCCCAAAGAAATTCGCACCGGACTGATGTGCCGGTGAGCCCGGCGGAACCGGCATGCACTTCTGGGCGTAACCCCAGTCGTAGACGCAGTCCTCGAGCTTGGCGTAGTGGTCGCGGAAGAACGACGGTGGCGGCTTCGGCGGTGCCGGCAGCACCGGGGGCGGCTGGGTCTTGCCGGCGGGCGCCACCGCCGGCGTCGACTCCTTCTTGCTGCACGCGGCGGCCGAGGCCGCGATTAACGCGGCGAGGACAACGATGCGGACCAGAGTCATTCGTATCAGCCTTGAATCGGTAACGGGTGGAGCGGGACTTTACGACGCGTAAGCCTCACCGTGGCCGTACGCGCCGTCGCCGCGATGGCTCAGGTTTGGTAGGCCGTGAGTACGACTTCGGCGCCCGCGTCACGCAATGCGACCAGGGACTGATACTCGGGTGACTCGTGCCAGCGCATCAGCGCATCGAGGTCCGCGAACTCGGCGACAACGACCCGATCTCCGTGCGGCTGACCTGACAGTTCGCGGGCGAGCGCGCCGCGCAGCAGAACGCGCCCACCGTGTTGCTCGAACGTGGCGCCGACGCGCTGGACGTAGCCCTGCCACGCCTCGGCGTCGGTGACGCGGATCGTGCCTACGATGAAAGCCGGCATGAAATTGCAGCGCGGGCGGGCCGTCCGGCAACCGTCATCAGTACAGCCCAGCCAGGTAATGGCCGAGGTCCTGGATATCCTGATCGCTCAGTGTCTTCGAGACACTTGCCATGTTGCCAGCGTCGTTGGTGCGCTTGCCGGTCTTGAAGTCGCGCATCTGCTTGACGATGTAGTCGTACTGCTGGCCCGCCACCCGGGGTATCTCGTTCTGGCCGAGGAAGCCCCCCAGATGACACATCGTGCACAGCGTCTCGTCGGCCTTGCTCTTGCCGCGGGCTGCGCGCGCGGGGTCGGGCTTGAAAGCGGTTGCACGCGGCTTCTGCGCCGCGAAGTACGCTGCAATGTCGAACATGTCCTGCCGCGAAAGGTCCTTGAGGAAGGCGTCCATCTGCGGCTCCGAGCGGCGTCCCTCCTTGAAATCCTTGATCTGCAGATAGATGTAGCGGGGTGTCTGCCCCGCCAGCACCGGATACTGCGGCTGCACCGAATTTCCATCCGGTCCGTGGCAGGCGGCGCAGACTTCGGCCTTCTTGCGTCCGGCATCGACGTCCTGCGCGGACGCAAACGGCGCGACGGCGGCGGCAACGACGACGAACATCACGTCGCGCATTTTGAGTTTCATATCTGGCTTCCCCGAAAAAAGGGCCGCCCGCGGGCGGCCCTTCGCAGCTTCACAGGACGGTCACAGGGCAAACACAAACACGCTGTTGCCGCGCTTGAAGTCGAGCTGGGTATTGCCTCCACAGCCCATCGCGACGTACTGCTTGCCGTTGACCGTGTAGGAGACCGGCATCGCATTGGCACCGGCGCCGCAATTGAAGCTCCACAACTTCTTGCCGGTGGCGGAATCGAGCGCGTTGAAGTTGCCATTGCCTTCACCGAAGAAGTAGAGCCCGCCCGCGGTGGCCAGGCCGCCGCCGATCAGCGGCTGTTCCGTGTCGAACTTCCACTTCACCTTGCCGCTGTCGACGTCAACGGCGGCCACGCGACCCCACTGCTTCTCACTGGGGATCACCTTGAACGCGCCGCCCAGCCAGAGCTTGCTGCCACCCGGGTACTTCGCGGCCTCAACGTGGTAGGTCATCGGCTGGTGCAAGTTGAGCGCAATCGCGAGCCGCGTCTTTGGGTCGAAGCTCATCGGTGACCATTCCACCCCGCCATTGGCGCCCGGCAGCATGCGCGCGCCTTCCGCCGTCGGCAGCACCCACATATTTTCCTGCGGGATCATGGCTTCCGAGAAACGGATCAGGTTGCAGTTCGAGCGGTCGTGCACGTACACATGCCCGGTCTTGCCGCCGTGGATCACGCCGGGAATCATCTTGCCCGACTTGTCCTTGACGTCGACCAGGATCGGTGGGCTTACGGCGTCGAGGTCCCAGACATCGTGCGCGATGTACTGCGAATGGCACTTGTAGGTGCCCTTGTCGAGATCGACCGCCACCAGCGAGTCCGTGTACAGGTTGTCGCCCGGCCGCTCGGCGCCGTACAAGTCCGGCGAAGGGTTGCCGACCACGAACCACACGGTTCGGGTCTTCAGGTCCACCGACGGATTCATCCACACGCCGCCGCCGAGCGTCTGCCAGAACGAGCCGTCTTTCGCAAACGCCGCCTTTTCAGCCGCGATGTCGCGCTTCATGTTGCGGCCGGTCAGGTCGTTGACGGCCCAGACACCCTCGTGCCCCTTCTCAGGAATCGTGTAGAAGGTCCAGAGGTTCTTGCCGGTCTCGGTGTCGAACGCCTTGACGAAGCCGCGGATGCCGTATTCGCCGCCGTTGGTGCCGATCAGCACCTTGTTGTCGACCACCGTCGGCGCCATCGTCTCGCTGTAGCCCTTTTCGGGGTCTGCGATCTCTATGTTCCACAGAACGTTGCCGGTCTTGGCATCAAGCGCAACGAGGCGCGCATCGAGCGTGCCCATGAAGACCTTGCCGCCGGAGATCGCGACGCCGCGGTTGTTGGGCCCGCAGCAGAACGTCGTGACCGGCCCCATTTTGTGCTTGTAGTGCCAGAACTGCTTGCCGGTCACGGCGTCGATGGCATAAATGTGGTTGTACGACGTCGTCAGGTACATGACGCCGTCGACGACGATGGGGGCCGTCTCCATCGATTCCACGACTTCGGTCTGGAACACGAAGGCCGGCCGCAGGTTCTTCACGTTGCCGGTATTGATCTGGTTGCCGCCGTAATAGCGCGTCTGCGCGTAGTCGCCGTTGGTGTGCAACCAGTTGGCCGTCTGGCCGCCTGCGCCGTTCAGCTGCGCCTGCGTGACATTGACCGCCTTCGGTACCCCGGTCGCAGCGGCGCCCTTCTGCCCCTGCACTTCCTGCGCGATCGTCGCGGACATCGCCGCGACTGCCGCGACACCCACAGCGATCCTTCTGATGGTAAAGAAGCTGCTCTGCATGTTTTCCCCCTGCCCTGTGTCTTATTGTGAAGCGCGATGACGCGACGCCGACCCTTGGCGACGCAGGTGAAGCCACCGCAACGCGCGGTCCGGAAAACCCGATACCGCCATCCATACCCGGTGTTGGTAGTGTCGTTATCGCCGGGCCCGCAGATAATAGGCGGCGAAAGGCTTCGGCGGAACAGCTACACCCCGAAAAGAGGGGCGCCGCGCTCATTTAATGGAGGAGACCGGTTTATGAAACAGATTCGCTGCGTTGCAGCAGCCCTTTTGCTCGTCGCAGGGTCCGCATCAGCCCAGCAACGCAACATCAATTTCGATCTGCTGCAGGCGGCGCGCACCGGGTCCGTCGCAACGACGGCCGCGCTGCTCGATCAGGGCGCGAATCCGAACTCGCGCAATCGCCTGGGCGATTCGCCATTGAACACAGCTGCGCGCAACGGCAACGTCGAACTCGTGAAGCTGCTGCTTGAACGGGGCGCCGACGCGAACCTGCCCAACCTGGCGCGTGTCACCCCGCTGATGAGCGCGGTCTACGGCGGCCATACCGACGTCGCGCGCATGCTGCTTGCCGCCAAGGCCAGTGTCGAGCCGAGCGACCGCATGGAAAAGACCGCGATGATCTACGCCGCCGGCAACGGCAACGCCGAGTGCGTCGCCGCGCTGCTTGCCGCCGGCGTCGGCGTCAATCAGAAGTACGCGAACGACGCAACGGCGCTGATGTGGGCTGCGGCCTACGGCAAGAACGACAGCGTGAAGCTGCTGCTCGAACGCGGCGCGGATATTGCGGCGCGTGACAACCGCGGTGAGTCCGCGCTCTCGATCGCCGTGGCCGAAAAACACGCCGAGACGGCGGCACTTTTGCGCGCCGCCGGCGCCGGGAAGTAGGAACGCATGATCTTTCTTCGGCCGGGTCGCTCCTGGCGGTGCCGGAAGCCGGGCAGCTGCAGGGCGCGATGATGACAGTCGTTGCACTGGAGTCCGGTCCCACCCCGCCGCACTACGACAGGGTCGCGATGACCCTGCACTGGCTCGTCG
>Ga0105090_10000007_pt1 | contig 77974 bp, 69 predicted proteins | sample PPLLak3March2015_FD_79110 | JGI IMG/M metagenome (GOLD analysis project Ga0105090, IMG submission 79110) | Freshwater sediment microbial communities from Prairie Pothole Lake near Jamestown, North Dakota, USA - PPLs Lake P7 Core (1) Depth... | ecosystem: Environmental > Aquatic > Freshwater >...
CAGGCGCTCAACCTGCATCCGGAGTTCAGCTACGACCTCGTCGACACCGAGCGAGGCCTACTCGTCCTGGCCAGCGAGCGCAGGGATGCGTGCCTGGCCAGCTGGGGGATCACCGGTACGACGCTCGCGGCCACGCGCGGGGACGCGCTGGCGTTGATCCGCTTCCGTCACCCGTTCTACGACCGCGACGCTCCCGTCTACCTCGGCGACTACGTCACGCTCGACACCGGTACCGGCATCGTGCACTCGTCGCCCGCCTACGGCGTCGAGGACTTCGTCTCGTGCAAGGCGCACGGCATGACGGACGACGCGATCCTCAATCCGGTGCAGGGCGACGGCGTCTATTCCGAGTCGCTGCCGCTCTTCGGTGGCATGAAGATCTGGGATGCAAATTCCAAGGTGGTCGACGTCATGCGCGAGCACGGCGCACTACTCAAGGTCGAGAAGTTCACACACAGCTACATGCACTGCTGGCGCCACCGCACGCCGGTCATTTACCGCGCAACCTCGCAGTGGTTCGCCGGCATGGACACGCTGCCGAAGAACGGCGAAAAGACGCTGCGCGAACTTGCGCTGGCCGGTATCGAGGCGACGAAGTTCTATCCCGGCTGGGGCAAGGCGCGGCTGCAGGGCATGATCGCGAACCGTCCGGACTGGACGCTCTCGCGTCAGCGCCAGTGGGGCACGCCGATGGCCTTCTTCGTGCACAAGGCCACCGGCGAGCTGCACCCGCGCACAGTCGAGCTGCTCGAGCAGGTGGCGCAGCGCGTCGAGCAGGGCGGCATCGAGGCCTGGCAGGACCTTGATCCGCGTGAACTGCTCGGCGACGACGCCGAGCACTACGTGAAGAACAAGGACACGATCGACGTCTGGTTCGACTCGGGCACGACTCACGAAACGGTGCTGCGCGGCTCGCACGCCGACGAATCACAGTTCCCGGCCGACATGTATCTCGAAGGCTCCGACCAGCACCGCGGATGGTTCCATTCGTCGCTGCTGACCTCCTGCATGATCAACGGCGTGCCCCCCTACAAGGCGCTGCTGACGCACGGCTTCGTCGTCGACGGCCAGGGCCGCAAGATGAGCAAGTCGCTCGGCAACGTGATCGCGCCGCAGAAGGTGGCCGACACCCTTGGCGCCGAGATCATCCGACTGTGGGTGGCGAGCACGGACTACTCCGGCGAACTTTCGCTGTCGGACGAGATCCTGAAGCGCGTCGTGGAGAGTTACCGCCGGCTGCGCAACACGTTGCGCTTCCTGCTCGCGAACACCAGCGACTTCGATCCCGCGAAGAACATGATGCCGGTCGGCGAGTGGCTCGAGATCGACCGCTACGCGCTGGCGCTGACGCGCGATGTCAGCGCGCGCACTCTGGCCGATTACGAACACTACGAGTACCACCCGATCGTCGCACGGCTGCAGACCTTCGCCTCCGAAGACCTTGGTGCGTTCTACCTCGACATCCTCAAGGACCGGCTGTACACGACGCCGCCGCATTCAAGGGCGCGGCGTTCGGCCCAGTCGGCGCTTTACCTCATCACAGACGTCGTGCTGAAACTGATGGCGCCGTTGCTGTCGTTCACGGCCGAGGAAGCGTGGAAGGTGTTCCGCGGCACAAGTGGCGGCACGATCTTCACCGAAACGTATGCGCAGCTGCCGCCGGTGCCCGATGAGGAGAGCCTCGTCGAGCGCTGGACCGCCTTGCGTGCCATCCGCGCCGACGTGCAGAAGCGACTCGAAGAGCTGCGCGAGAAGGGCGCGATCGGGTCGTCCCTGCAGGCGGAAGTCGAGCTACGCGCGAGCGGCGCGAAGGCGCGCCTGCTGGCGTCGCTGGGCGACGACCTGCGTTTCGTGCTGATTACGTCGCAGGCGCGCGTTTCGCCCGTGGCGAGCGAGGCTGACGAGGCCATCATCGTGACGCCCTCACCCCACGCGAAGTGCGAACGGTGCTGGCACTGGCGGGCCGACGTCGGTGGCAACGCCGAGCACCCCGCGCTGTGCGGGCGTTGCGTGTCGAATCTCTTTGGCAGCGGCGAGCCGCGCGCGCACGCCTGATGGCGTTCTCACGCACTTCCTGGTGGCAGCGCATGTTGCCTTGGCTGGCGCTCGCCTTGCTGGTGATCTTCATCGACCAGCTGACCAAGATCGCCATCGAGCGCACGTTCAGCTTCGGCGACGTCCGTCCGGTAACAGGTTTCTTCAACCTGGTGCTCACCTACAACAAGGGAGCGGCCTTTTCGTTCCTCGCGTCCGCCTCCGGGTGGCAGGACGAGTTCCTGACGATCGTCGGGCTCGCGGCGTCGGTGTTCATCCTCTACCTGCTGGCCCGGCACGGACACCAGAAGCTCTTCGCCTGCGCCCTGGCACTGATACTCGGCGGTGCCGTCGGCAACGTCATCGACCGCATCGCCTACGGACACGTCATCGACTTTCTCGACTTCCACTGGCGCGGCTGGCACTGGCCCGCCTTCAACGTGGCTGACTCGGCGATCGTCGCAGGCGCCGGACTGCTGATCCTCGACGAGCTCCTGCGTGTGCGTCGGGCAAAATAGGCTTATGGAACTCACTGGCAAGCGCCTGGTGGTCGGCATGACGGGCGGCATCGCGGCCTACAAGGTCTGCGAGCTGGTACGCCGCCTGCAGGACGAAGGCGCGACAGTACAGGTCGTGATGACCGCGGCCGCGCAGGAATTCGTCACCGCCACGACGATGCAGGCCCTGACGGGCCAGCCCGTGCAGACGGATCAGTGGGGCCGCGCGGGCGCGCCGGTCGCGAATGCGATGCCGCACATTGACCTCTCGCGGGGCGTTGACGCGATCATCGTCGCGCCGGCCACGGCGCACTTTCTCGCCAAGACCGCACTGGGCCTGGCGGATGACCTGCTGTCGACGATGGTCCTGGCGCGCAGCCGCACGACGCCGCTGCTGGTGGCGCCGGCGATGAACGTCGAGATGTGGGAAAACCCGGCGACCCAACGCAACGTCGCGCAGCTGGCGGCCGACGGCATCGCCGTGCTCGGCCCCGGGAGCGGCAGCCAGGCCTGCGGCGAAACCGGCATGGGCCGGATGCTGGAGCCGGCTGAACTGCTCGACGAGATCATTGCCCACTTTCAGCCCAAGCTGCTGGCCGGCAAGCGCGTATTGCTGACGGCCGGCCCGACCTTCGAACCGATCGATCCGGTGCGCGGCATCACCAATCTCTCGTCCGGCAAGACCGGATTCGCGCTGGCGCGGGCGGCGGCCCAGGCGGGCGCCGATGTCACCCTGGTGGCCGGACCGACCACCCTTGCCACACCGCGTCACGTGCGGCGAGTGGACGTCCGCACCGCGCGTGAGATGCACGATGCCGTACACGCGGCGCTGCCGGCGGACATCTTCATCGCGGTCGCCGCCGTGGCGGACTGGCATGTGGCGAACGCGAGCACCAGCAAGCTGAAGAAGCAGGCCACCGGCGGCACGCCGCAACTGCAGTTCGGCGTCAACCCGGACATCCTCGCCAGCGTGGCGAAGCTGGCGCGGCCGCCCTTCTGCGTCGGATTCGCCGCCGAAAGCGAGAACCTACTCGACAATGCCCGGGCCAAGCTGGCATCCAAGAGTGTTCCGCTGATCGTCGCGAATCGCGCCCAGGATGCGCTAGGGGCCGATGCCAGCGAATTGCATCTGGTCGAGGCCAGCGGCGTCACAACGCTCGCGGTCGCCGACAAGCACACGCAGGCGCGGCGGCTCATCGCCGAGATCGCTGCTCGCCTCTGATGCCGTCCTACGCGGAACCGCCCAACGGCGACTTTGTCGCCTACATCGAACAACTGCAGCGTGAGTCGGCGGCCCGCATCCTGGCGCAGTCAAAGGCGGTGATGGTTGAGCCGCCGGCGGGCCAGGCACCGGGAACGGGCAGAAGCGCGATGACGACCGTCCTCGCTGCCCGGCCCGTGCCTGCTGGGTACGGCGGCAACGACTTCGGTAACGCGGCCCACAGCGAGGATGGCACCCGGAGTGTCCTGCCACTCAGTCGCCTTGAGGCGGACAAACTGCTGGCACACCTCGCCTCCGAGCGCGCGAAAGCGCAGCAGGTCGGTACGGCCATAAGCTTGGTCATCGGCGTTGCACTGATCTTCTACTGGTTTGCGTCGCGCTCCGGCGTAGTGCCACTGTTGCTCGGGGTCGGATTGCTGGTTTGGTCCATCCGCAAGCTGCGTCGCGGCACTGCGCGGCGGGCCGATGTGCAAGCGGACGCGGGACGGACCGCAATCTCGACCGTCTTTGGAAGCCGTCCGCGTAACCCATGAAGATCGACGTCAAGGTCCTCGACGCGCGGCTGCGCGATCGGCTGCCGGAGTACGCGACCGCGGGGGCTGCAGGACTCGACCTGCGCGCCTGTCTCGATGCGCCACTGCAACTGGAGCCGGGCGCGACCCACCTGGTAAGAACCGGAATCGCCATACACATCGCTGACCCCGGCTACGCGGCGCTGATCCTCCCGCGCTCCGGGCTCGGCCACAAGCACGGCATCGTGCTGGGCAACCTGGTCGGTCTGATCGACTCCGACTACCAGGGCGAGTTGATGGTGTCGACCTGGAACCGAGGCTCGATGCCCTTCACACTGAACCCGCTCGAGCGCCTCGCGCAGCTCGTCATCGTGCCGGTCGTGCAGGCGCAGTTCAACATCGTCGATGACTTCAGCACTTCGGAGCGGGGCGCCGGCGGTTTCGGCAGCACCGGGAAGCATTGACCACCGCCGGCCCCCGCGAAGCTGAGGCGCCTGCGAAGTCAGCCTCGCGGTTGTCGCGTGGCGCCCGCGCGCTGCTCGCGCTATTTGGATGGCAGGTGCGCTTCGAGGGATTCCCGGGACCCCGGGGCATCGCCATCGTCTACCCGCACACCTCCAACTGGGACTTTGTCATCGGACTGCTGGCAAAGTGGACGATCGACCTGCCGATCCGCTGGGTCGGCAAGGAGTCGCTGTTCCGGGGATTCGCCGGTACGACGCTGGGTCGGCTGATGCGGCTGTGGGGCGGACGGCCGGTCGATCGCCATCATTCCAGCGGCGCCGTCGAACAGCTCGCGGCCTTGATGCAATCGGAACCCTGGTTCTGGCTGGGCATTTCACCCGAAGGTACGCGCAAGAAGACCGATCGCCTGCGCTCGGGCTTCTACCACCTCGCGCTGAAGCTCGACCTGCCCGTGGGTCTGGCCTACATCGATTACCGCCGCCGCGAAATCGGCGTCACGCGCTTCGTGCACATGAGCGGCGACCAGGCGCGCGACCTCGACATGCTGCGCGCGTTCTACGCCGACAAAGTCGGCCGCCATCCCGAAATGGCAAGCACGATCGCGTTCAAATGAAAGGGCGGCGCACAGCGCCGCCCCGCTTGTAGTTGCATCCGCGCCGCCCGCCCGGCCGCCCGAAGGGCGGCGCGCTGATCAGACTGCGCGAGATGCACGTGCGACCGCGCAGCGGTCGCGTACATCTCGCGCACCCTACGCCAGCATGTCCGCCCAGATCGTCTGCGCCCAGCCGTTCGCATAGGCGCCTTCCAGCGCCCAGGACGCACGATCCTGCGATGAAATGCCGCCCGAGCCAGCGACGGCTTCCATGGTCTTCTTCTCCGGGACCCAGCGGTGCACGCTGGCCACGTGCACGGCGTTCTTGTCGTCGATGAAGCTGTAGCAGGTGTTGGCCATCATCGGCGGTGTGACGGCCCGGCCATTGAGCAACTCGACGATCGCCGCGGCTGCGGCCTTGCCATGCTGGTTCGCCATGTGGCCCGACTTCGGCATCGCCGGAGCCGACAGCGTGGAATCGCCCAGCACGTGTACACCCTTGACCTTGATCGACTCCAGCGTCGTCCAGTCGACCTCGCACCAGCGGTTGTTCGCCGTGATGAGCCCCGCATCGCGTGCGATGTTGGCGGCGCGCTGCGGCGGGATGAAGTTGACGACGTCGCCACGCACCTTGTCGCCGATCTCCGTCACCAGCGTGCCGGTCTTGACGTCGATTTCGGTGACCGGGGAGGCGACGCGGTAGTCGACGATGCCCTTGTAGTCCTCGCCGAACACGCGCGAGAACAGCGGCTTCTTCGACACATAGTCGGGATTGGCGTCCAGCACGATCAGCTTGCTCTTCGGCTTGGCCTGCTTCAGGTACCAGGCGATCTGGCAGGCGCGCTCGTACGGTCCAGGCGGGCAGCGGTACGGGGCCAGGGGGATCGCCATCACGACGACGCCACCATCCTTCAGCTCGGTCAGCTGGCGGCGCAGCGCCACCGTCTGCGGCCCGGCCTTCCACGCGTGCAACACCGTGCCCTCGGCGGCCGTCGACCAGCCCTGCAGCTTGTCGTACATGAATTCGATGCCGGGTGAAACCACCAGCCGGTCGTAGGGCAACGTGCCGCCGGAAGCCAGGCGGACCTGCTTCTTGTCCGCGTCGATGGCGGTCACCGTGTCGCGCACGCGCTTGACGCCATGCTTGTCGAGCCCGGCGTAGCTCACCGTGATGTCAGCCATCGTCTTTGAACCCGCCAGAACCAGGTTTGATATCGGGCAGGAGATGAAGGCCTCGTTCGGATCGACCAGGGTCACTTCGATCGTGCCTTCGGACCACAGGCGCAGGTACTTGGCCGTCGTGGCGCCACCGTAGCCGGCGCCGACCACCACCACTTTGCCGATGGTCTTCTTTTCGCCCATCGTGGCGCAGGCGGCGAGCGAGCCGGCCGCCGCGGTTGCCGACAGTGCCTTGAGCAGATTGCGCCGGGAGAATTGCTTCGAGTTCATCTGTTTCCCCTCAGCGCGCGGCCGTCTGGCGCGAAAAGTGTTCCGCGATCGCCTCGATCTGGGAGTCGGTATATCCCTTGGCGAGTTGATGCATGATCGTTGCCGCACGCTTGCCATCGCGGAAGGCTCTCATCTGCTCCACCATGTAAGCCTTGGGCTGGCCGGCCAGGCTCGGCATTGCGCCCTTGGCATTTCCCGTTGTGCCGTGGCAATTGGCGCAATTGGCCGCGAGATAGGCGGCATTGGCCGGAATGGCAGGACCACCCTGGGCAAGGGCCGCGGTGGTCGCCAACGGCCAGACAAGGGTTGCGACCCATCGTGACGTTTTCACTGCTGTCTCCTCAAAAGAAAAAGCCCTCAGATCTTAGAAGACTCTGAGGGCCGACTATCCGGCACCTGAACCGGTCGCGTCAACCGGTGGAAAGGCCCCGAGCTGGCATATCGACATGCCGACGCGGCATGTCTCCGGCCGCTCTATTCCGACAGCACGGGCTCGCCCTGCTCCCGACGCGGTGCATCACCGCTGTCCGAGGGCGGGAAGTCGAGTTTCACGTTGCCGTCGGCGTCGACGTCGACCTCCACCCGGCCGCCGCTCACCAGCTTGCCGAACAGCAGTTCGTCGGCCAGCGCCCTGCGTATCGTGTCCTGGATCAGCCGCGCCATTGGCCGCGCGCCCATCACCGGATCGAAGCCCTTCTTGGCCAGGTGCGCGCGCAGAGCATCAGTGAAAACGATATCGACCTTCTTCTCGTGCAGCTGGTCTTCCAGTTGCATCAGGAACTTGTCGACCACGCGCAGCACCACCTCTTCGTTGAGCGCCTTGAACGAGATGATGGCGTCGAGCCGGTTGCGGAATTCGGGCGTGAACATGCGCTTGATGTCGGCCATCTCATCGCCCGCTTCGCGCGTGTTCGAGAATCCGATGGCGGTCTTCTGCAGCGTTTCGGCACCTGCATTGGTGGTCATGACGATGATGACGTTGCGGAAGTCGGCCTTGCGGCCGTTGTTGTCGGTCAGCGTGCCGTGGTCCATCACCTGCAGAAGGATGTTGAAGATGTCCGGATGCGCCTTCTCGATTTCGTCGAGCAGCAGCACGGCATGCGGCTTCTTGCTGATGGCTTCAGTCAGAAGCCCCCCCTGGTCGAAGCCGACGTAGCCCGGCGGCGCGCCGATCAGGCGGCTCACGGCATGGCGTTCCATGTACTCCGACATGTCGAAGCGAATCAGCTCGATGCCCATCGTGAACGCAAGCTGCTTGGCGACTTCGGTCTTGCCGACACCGGTCGGGCCTGAGAAAAGGAACGAACCGATTGGCTTGTCCGGCTTGCCAAGCCCCGAACGTGCCATCTTGATCGCGGCGGCGAGCGCCTCGATCGCAGGGTCCTGGCCGAACACGACGTTCTTGAGGTTGCGGTCGAGGTTCTTCAGCTGCGCGCGGTCGTCGCTCGACACGGTCTGCGGCGGGATGCGCGCGATCTTCGCGATGATCTCCTCGACCTCGTTCTTGCCGATCGTCTTCTTCTGCTTCGACTTCGGCAGGATGCGCTGTGCGGCGCCGGCCTCGTCGATGACGTCGATCGCCTTGTCCGGCAGGTGGCGGTCGTTGATGAACTTGGCCGAGAGCTCCGCCGCCGCGGTGATCGCGCCGGAGGAGTACTTGACGCCGTGGTGCTCCTCGAAGCGCGACTTCAACCCCTTCAGGATCTCGATCGTCTGCTGCACCGTCGGCTCGTTGACGTCGATCTTCTGGAAGCGACGCGACAGCGCGTGGTCTTTCTCGAAGATGCCGCGGTACTCGTTGTAGGTGGTCGCGCCGATGCACTTCAGTGCGCCGCTCGCCAGCGCCGGCTTCAGCAGGTTCGAGGCGTCGAGCGTGCCGCCCGAGGCCGAGCCCGCGCCGATCAGCGTGTGGATCTCGTCGATGAAGAGCACCGCGTTACTGTTTGCCTTCAATTGCTTGAGCACCGCTTTCAGGCGTTGCTCGAAGTCGCCGCGATACTTCGTGCCGGCCAGCAGCGCACCCATGTCGAGCGAGTAGACGTTCGACTTGTCGAGGATCTCCGGCACGTCGCCCTTGACGATGCGCCAGGCCAAGCCTTCGGCGATCGCGGTCTTGCCGACGCCGGCCTCGCCCACCAGCAGCGGGTTGTTCTTGCGGCGGCGGCACAGGACCTGGATCACGCGCTCGACTTCCAGTTCGCGGCCGATCAGAGGATCGATCTTGCCTTCCTTGGCGAGCGCGTTGAGGTTCTGCGTGTACTGCTCCAGCGGTGACGGCTGGTCCTTACCCTCGCCTTCCTGTTCCTGCTCGGCGGCGGGCTTGGCCTTTTCCTCAGCCTGTCCGGACTTCGTGATGCCGTGCGAGATGAAATTCACCACATCGAGGCGCGTCACACCCTGCTGGTGCAGGTAGTAGACGGCATGCGAGTCCTTCTCGCCGAAGATCGCCACCAGCACGTTGGCGCCCGTGACTTCCTTCTTGCCATTGCTGGTCGACTGAACGTGCATGATGGCGCGCTGAATCACGCGCTGGAAGCCCAGCGTCGGCTGGGTGTCCGCCTCCGAATTGGGCGGCAGGATCGGCGTGTTGTCGGCAATGAAGTTCTGCAGGTTCTTGCGCAGATCCTCGATGTTGCAGGCGCATGCACGCAGCACCTCCGCCGCCGACGGATTGTCGAGCAACGCGAGCAGCAGGTGCTCGACGGTGATGAATTCGTGCCGGGCCTGGCGCGCCTCGACAAAGGCCATGTGCAGGCTGACTTCGAGTTCCTGGGCGATCATGCTTCCTCCATCACGCACTGCAGCGGATGCTGGTGCTGGCGTGAATAACTGCAGACTTGCTCGACCTTGGTCGCGGCGATGTCGCGGGGGTAGACGCCACAGACGCCGCGTCCTTCGTGATGCACCTTCAGCATGATCTGGGTTGCCTGTTCTCTCCCTTTGCCGAAGAACTTCTGCAGGACTCCGACCACGAACTCCATCGGCGTGTAGTCGTCGTTCAGCAGGACCACCTGATACATGGGCGGCGGCTTGACGCGAGAAGCCTGCTTCTCGACGACCGCACCTTCGTCAATCCGCTCACTCATTGACCCGCATTCTAGGCAAACCGGTCTTGATTAACGGTATACAAAAAGCGTACCAATCATACGGTAAATCACCTCGCGTACAGACGGATGTACCGCCATCGCAACGCAATGTGGACATGCAACATAAGAGCGAGATCGCTGCGATCGGTTCCCTCCGCACTGCACCGCCGAGGGCGTGTTCGGCCACCGCGGCACGGTCGTCGGACGGACCGGAATGGACTGGATCCCGCGTCGAGGGGCGCGTCCGCGACAACCGCTTGACCGACGCGGCTTTTGCTCGAACAATCGCTGCCGTCTGTTCCGGACATGCAGGTGTACGGGGCGGGCGCGCACCCGAAATGGAGCACGAGTGCGCGGAATCGGGGCAGCGTCGGCGGCAGCAATGACAACGGAGCCGCCCCTTCATACGTAGGAAGGATGAGGGCATGGCAACAGGAACGGTCAAGTGGTTCAACGACGCCAAGGGGTTCGGCTTCATCACGCCGGATGATGGGGGAGAAGACTTGTTTGCGCACTTCTCGGCGATCCAGATGAATGGCTTCAAGACACTGAAGGAAGGCCAGAAGGTGCAGTTCGAAGTCGTGCAGGGGCCGAAGGGCAAGCAGGCATCGAACATCACCGCTGCTGCCTGACCGGCAGCGCGCCGCTTACAGACCCCGCTGCGGCGGGGTTGTTTTTTGTTGCGTCGCTCGTGTACGCGAGCCCTGGGGGTCGCACGTGCACTCGCTTCGGTTACGGTTCGAACTGCGGGCGAACCGCTCAAGACTGATCAGTCGGCTGCGCTCCGGAGCGGCCGCGCGCTGCGCCGAAGGACAAAGGCGAGCACTCCACCCCGCGACGCACCTCGCAGTGCGCGGACCGCCTTTCCCTCCTCGCCTGGCGAGGAGGGCGCAGGGATGAGTGCAATTCCCCTCCCGCCCGGCGGGAGGGTCAGGGTGGGTGCCGTGCAGTTGATGGTCGGCGGAGCGCGCGGCCGCTCCGCAGCGCAGCCGACAAACTTGTGTTGAGCGGCTCTCGCGTGGCGAGAGCCGTACCGCTCCAAGTGCACGTGCGACCGCGCAGCGGTCGCGTACACGAGGAGCGCCCTCTTTACATGTTGTCGATCATCACCTGCCCGAAGCCCGAGCAGCTGACCTGCGTGGCGCCTTCCATCAGGCGCGCGAAGTCGTAGGTGACTTTTTTCGACAGGATCGAGCGTTCCATCGACTTGATGACGAGATCGGCGGCCTCGGTCCAGCCCATGTGGCGCAGCATCATCTCGGCCGAGAGGATCTCGGAGCCGGGGTTGACGTAGTCCTTGCCGGCGTACTTTGGTGCCGTGCCGTGCGTGGCCTCGAACATCGCCACGGAATCGGACAGGTTCGCGCCCGGCGCGATTCCGATGCCGCCGACCTGCGCGGCCAGCGCGTCCGAGATGTAGTCGCCATTGAGGTTCATCGTCGCGATGACGTCGTATTCCGCCGGCCGCAGCAGGATCTGCTGCAGGAAGGCATCGGCGATGACGTCCTTGAGCACGATGTCGCCATGCGGCGCCTTGATCTTCATCCACGGGCCGCCGTCTAGCAGTTCAGCCTTGAACTCGCGCTGCGCAAGCTCGTAGCCCCACTTGGCAAAGGCACCCTCCGTGAACTTCATGATGTTGCCCTTGTGCACGAAAGTCAGGCTCTTGCGCCGGTTGTCGATGCAGTACTGGATCGCCTTGCGCACCAGCCGTTCGGTACCTTCGCGCGAGATGGGCTTGATGCCGATGCCCGAGGTCGCCGGGAAGCGGATCTTCTTCACGCCCATCTCGTCCTGCAGGAACTTGATGAGCTTTTTCACCTTGTCGCTCTCGGCCTCGTACTCGATGCCGGCGTAGATGTCTTCCGAGTTCTCGCGGAAGATCACCATGTTGGTCTTCTCAGGCTCCTTGACCGGGCTCGGTACGCCCTTGAAGTACTGGATCGGACGCAGGCAGACGTAGAGGTCGAGTTCCTGCCGCAGCGCGACGTTGATCGATCGAATGCCGCCGCCGACCGGGGTTGTCAGTGGCCCCTTGATCGACACGACATAGTCGCGCAGCACTGTCAGCGTCTCTTCCGGCAGCCAGACGTCCGGCCCGTAGATCTTGGTCGATTTTTCGCCGGCATAAATTTCCATCCAGACGATCTTCTTCTTGCCGCCGTAGGCCTTGGCGACCGCGGCGTCGACCACCTTGATCATGACTGGGGTGATGTCGACCCCGGTGCCGTCGCCCTCGATGTACGGAATGATCGGCTGGTCAGGAACACTCAGGCTGTAGTCCTTGTTGACGGTGATCTTCTGGCCGGTCGTGGGGACCTTGATGTGCGCGTACATGGCGTCTCCGGGCGGTGTTTTCTTGTGAATGGCAGCGGCTCCGCACTACATCCTTGGCCGGCCGCTTGCCTCGATCGCAGGGTCAAGAGTTTACTCGGGCGGACTCTCGGTGACCGGTCCAGCACATGACGCGTGTCAACCGTACGCTTCGAACGACCGTTATAGCCTGGACCACTCGGTCGTCCGCACACAGGGACGGCGTGCTGACACAGTGTCCGCCGCCACCTGATGTACCCAGGGAGAAAGTAATGAAGAAAGTTATTGCCGCGCTAACCAGCGCCCTTTTTGCCGGCGTTGTGCTGGCTCAAGCCGCGGCGCCGGCCACCCCGGCCAAGGCAGCCACACCGGCAACACCGGCCGCGCCGGCGGCACCTGCCACTCCGGCGGCCGTTCCGGCGGCGAAGGCGGACGCGGCCAAGACCGAGGCCAAAGCCACGACCGAGACGAAGGCCAAGTCCGCGACGAAGGCCGAGTCGAAGCCGAAGGCCGATGCGGCTGCCACCGACAAGCCGATGAAATAATCACTTTGCGGCAGTGAAAAGGCAGGGAAGCCCCCTGCCTTTTTTCGCCTCTCGCCCAGCGCCGTGACTTCCCTGCGGCCGCGGTAAATTCTCACGTACCTCTGAACTCCCGAGCCATCTGATGTCCCTGCAGTCACGCTTGCCTCGCCACTTCATCGCGATGCTCCTGAGTCTGATGCTGGCGGGCAGCGTCAGCGCGCAATCCGGTCCGCAGCCGCCGCTACCAACAACGCGCCTGACGGCTGGCATGCACATCATTACCGCCGAGCTCGCCACCACGCCCCAGAGTCGGACCATCGGCATGATGTTTCGCGAGAAAACGGCGCCCAATCACGGAATGCTCTTCGTCTTCGAGTACAAGGCTCAGCAGTGCTTCTGGATGCGCAATACTCCGCTGCCGCTTTCGATCGCGTTCATCGAGGACGACGGCACGATCCTCCAGATCAATGACATGGCGCCGAAGAACGATGCGTTGCACTGCTCTCAGCGCCCGGTCCGCTTCGCGCTCGAAATGGAACAGGGCTGGTTCGCACGCAAGGGCCTGGCCGTGGGCGCGAAGCTCGGCGGCCTGCCGGCCTCCCGCTGAACACACCGCGATAGATCACGAAAATGACAACGGCCGCCCGGTGGGCGGCCGTTGTCATTGACGCAGCGCCTGACGGCGCGTCAGCCGAAATTGCGGGCCGCAAAGTCCCAATTGACGAGCGACGCCAGGAACGTCTCGACAAACTTCGGGCGCGCATTGCGGTAGTCGATGTAGTAGGCGTGCTCCCACACGTCGATTGTCAGCAGCGGCTTGTCGGCCGTCGTCAGCGGCGTGGCGGCATTGCTGGTATTGACCAGATCGACCGAACCGTCGCCCTTCTTGACCAGCCAGGTCCAGCCCGAACCGAAGTTCCCGACCGCGCTCTTGGTGAACGCTTCCTTGAACGCGGCATAGGAACCCCACTTCTTCGCGATCGCCTGCGCCAGCGCACCTGACGGCTCGCCGCCGCCGCCGGGCTTCATGCAGTTCCAGAAGAACGTGTGGTTCCACACCTGCGCGGCATTGTTGAACACGCCGCCCGACGACTTGCGCACGATGTCCTCGAGCGCAAGCGCCTCGAGCTCCGTGCCCTTGATCAGGTTGTTCAGATTGGTGACATACGCCTGATGATGCTTGCCGTAGTGGTACTCGAAGGTCTCCTTCGACATATGGGGCGCGAGGGCATCGGTCGCGTAGGGAAGAGCCTGCAGCGTGTGTTCCATGAAGGGCCTCGGGTGCGTTCGGTGAAAAGCGAAATTCTATCGCCGTGCGCTCAGGCGACGTCCTCATCGGCCAGAGGGCCTTTGCTGTCAAGCGTCTCGACCCGCACACCGGCGGCACCCCGCGCGAGCACGATCCGCAACGGGTCACCGCGGGCCAGTGCCGCCACGTCCGTCACGGCACGGCCGTCCGCCGCGAGCGCGATCGCATAGCCTCGCTCCAGAACAGCACTCGGATTCAGCGCCGCGAGTCGAGCCGCCAGCGGCTGCAACCGTACGGCCCGTCCGGCGAGCATGGCCTCTCCCACTGCCAGCAGCCGGCCGTGGCGCGAGGCCAGTACGTCGAACGGCAGCGATGGACGCGCACGCAGCCAGCGCGACCGGCACGCCGCCACCTGGGTGCCTGCCCCCCCGACGACGCGCGCAGCGGCGGCCAAAGCGCGCGACCGCAGGCCGGCCACACGGGATTCGAGCCCGGCGATCGGCGCGCGCGGCACCGCCAGGCTGCGTTGCGCGAAGTCGATGCGCTGGGCCGCATCCTGTAGTCGAACACGGAGCTGACGAGCCAGATGCTTCAGCTGCGACCCCAGTTCATCCTGCAGTGCTGCGGCCGCTGGCGCCACGAGCTCGGCGGCCGCCGTCGGCGTGGGCGCCCGGACGTCGGCCGCGAAGTCGGCGATCGTGAAGTCGCTCTCGTGGCCGACGCCGACGACCACCGGAAGCGGGCAGGCGCGGATGGCGCGTGCGACGATCTCTTCGTTGAAGGCCCAGAGGTCTTCGATCGATCCACCGCCGCGCACCAGCAGGATCGCATCGACTTCAGCCCGTTCACCCACGCGCGCCAGCATCTGGGCGATGCGTGCGCCCGCGTCGCCACCCTGGACCGGCACCGGATACACGACCACGCGCACGTACGGCGCACGGCGCTTCAGTGCGCTGGCGACATCGCGCAGTGCGGCGGCCTGCAGCGACGTGACGACGCCGACGGCGCGCGGCAGCCGTGGCAGGGCGCGCTTGCGTCGGTCGTCGAACAGTCCTTCCGCGGCAAGGCGTTGCTTGAGCTTCAGGAACTCCTCGTAGAGCCGCCCGAGCCCGGCGCGCTGCATGAATTCCACATTGAGCTGGAACTCGCCACGCGCCTCGTACAGAGACACAATGGCCGTGGCCTCGACCGCGTCGCCCTCGCGCGGCTGCCAGCCGAGCAGACTGTTGCGTCCGCGGAACATGACACACCGTACTTGCGCGATGTCGTCCTTGAGGACGAAGTACCAGTGTCCGCTGGCTGCACGTGTCAGGTTGGAAACCTCGCCCTCGACCCGCACCAGCGGGAAGCTGCGTTCCAGGAGGCCTGCAACGGCGCGGTTCAGCGCTGAAACCGTCAGCGGAGCCCGCGTCAATGCTGGATCCGGAAGCTCAGACCCAAGCGCCATGCGGGTTTCCGGGCAAAAAATGTCCACAAAGCCTGTGGCGCCGCGTCGGCGCTTCCTTCGCGCCTCGTACGAACGGGTGAGAGCCGTTCAAGCTCTTGATTTCGTGTCGCTTTTCCATCTGCTTACGGTGTGGGCACGGCCTGTAAAGTCCGTCGCGACAAGGGTTTAGAGTGACGTGCAACAAGTTCTTCACATACTTGTCCACAGGAACTGTGGAAACTTGCGGTCCCCTCGGCACGCCACTACATTTCGCGCGATTCACGCGCGCCGTCACCGGAGTCAAACGAGTTGTTCGCCATCATTGTTGAGTTGGGCTGGCCCGTGTGGCCTCTGATTCTCGCGTCTGTACTGGCCCTGGCGCTGATCATCGAACGGACCGTAGCACTCCGCCGTCCCCGCATCTTACCGAGCGGACTCCTCGAAGACGTCGTGGGCCTCGTCAAGAAGCAGTCCGTCACCCCCGACATCATCGGCAAGCTCGAACAGAATTCGCCGCTCGGTCGTGTCCTCGCGGCCGGTCTGCGCAACGACCGGGTGCTGCGCGAAGGCGCGATCCAGCAGATCGAGGCCGCCGGGGCCGTCGTCGCCAACCGGCTGACGAAGAACCTGACACTGCTGGGTTCGATCGGCTCGATCGCGCCGCTGCTGGGCCTGTTCGGCACGGTGGTCGGCATGATCCATATCTTCGCTTCGCAGCAGGCGGGGTCGAGCCCGCAGGAGCTGGCGCGCGGCATCTCGGTGGCTTTGTACTGCACCGCGATGGGGATCATCGTCGCCGTCCCGGCCGTGCTGGCGCACCGGTATTTCCGTCGCCTCGTCGAGGACTATCTGGTGGACATGGAGGAGCAGGCCGAGCGCCTGCTCGAATTCGTCTACGGCGGTCGGGGCCAGTAATGCGCTTTCGCCGTCCCTATGAGGAGGAACCGGAAGTCAACCTGATTCCACTGATCGATGTCCTGCTGATCGTCCTGATCTTCCTGGCCGTGAGCACCACCTATTCGCGGTTCGCCGAGCTCAAGGTTCAGTTGCCGACCGCCGAGGCAACCACCCCCGCCCCGCCACCGAACGTGATCAACGTCGCCGTCACCGCGGATGGACGCTATGCGCTGGAGAAGAACCTGCTGTCGGCCACCAGCGCGGAGGGCCTGGCGGCGGAGCTGACCAAGGCGGTGCAGAACCGGGAAGACACGCTTCTGGTGATCAACGCGGACGCGCAGTCGCCGCACCAGGCAGTCATCAGCGTGATGGAAGCCGCCCGACTGGCCGGCATCGTCCGCATCAGTTTCGCCACGCAGCGCGCCGCAGGACGTCGTTGATCGACTGCGGTGCCCGCTGACGCCTCCACGGAAGCCGCGGTCACCTCGGCCTGGCAGCGCCGCGGTCTGCTGGCCTGGCTGCTCAGTCCCTTCGCCCTGCTGTACGCCGCCCTGCTGCTGCTGCGGCGGGCCGCCTACGCCGCCGGCCTGCTGCGTGCCGAGCACGTGGGCGTGCCGGTTGTCGTCGTCGGCAACCTGTACGTCGGCGGCACCGGCAAGACGCCCCTTGCCATCGAACTCGTGCGCGCGCTGCAGCGGCGCGGCTGGCGCCCAGGCGTCGTGTCGCGGGGCTACGGCGGCACAGCGCGCTCTGCGCGTCTCGTCGACGCCGAGGCGACAGCCACCGAGGTCGGCGATGAACCGCTGCTGATCGCGCGCGCGACGCAGGTGCCGGTGGCTGTTGGCTCCGATCGGGTCGCGGCCGTGCGCGAACTCTTGCGGGCGCACTCTAACTGCGACGTCATCGTCGCCGACGACGGGCTGCAACACCTGCGCCTGGCGCGCGATGCAGAGATTGCCCTGGTGGATGAGCGCGGCCTCGGCAACGGCTGGCTGCTGCCGGCCGGCCCGCTGCGCGAACCGGCCAGCCGGCTCGACCGCGTGGACGCCGTCGTACTACGGGGCGCTCCGACGGTGACCTGGACGACGCCGAGCTTCGAGATGCTGACCCGCCTGGCCGATGAAGCGCATCGGCTCGGCGACCGCAGCCACACGATGCCACTTGCGGAACTCGCGCGGCGGCAGGCGGCCGGTTCGCTGAGGATGACGGCCGCCGCCGGCATCGGGGTGCCGGAACGCTTCTTCGTCATGCTGCGCGCTGCCGGCCTCGACTTCGAACCGTTGCCTTTGCCTGACCACTACGACTTTCGGGACAACCCGTTCGCCCGGCTGCGCTCGCATATCGTGCTGATCACCGAAAAGGACGCCGTAAAATGCGAACGTATCGAGCCCCTGCGCAAGGATCCACGCATCTGGGTCGTGCCGCTCGCGGCGACCATCGAAGAGCGGCTGATCGATCTGGTCGTGGCGCGCCTGACTCCTCACCGAAAGACAGCGAATGGACCCTAGACTGCTTGACATCCTCGTCTGCCCGCTCTGCAAGGGAGCGCTCGACTTTCACAAGGATGCCCAGGAACTCGTCTGCAAGGCCGATGCACTGGCCTACCCGATCCGCGACGGAATACCGGTGATGCTCGAATCCGAGGCACGCAAGGTCGAACCGGCCGAACTCGGTCGCTGAGCCCGGCCGGGGCAAACGTGGCCGGATTCACCGTCATCATCCCGGCGCGACTGGCCTCGACGCGGCTGCCGCGCAAACCGCTGGCCGACATCGCCGGCCTGCCCATGGTGGTCCGCGTTGCGCAATGCGCCCGCGCGAGCCGCGCCCGCCGCGTCGTCGTAGCGACCGACTGCGACGAGATCGTCAACGCCTGCCGTCGTCACGGCGTCGAATCCCTGGCGACATCACCGGACCATGCGACGGGCACCGACCGCCTGGCGCAGGCCGCCGCCATGCTCGCGCTGGCGGCGGACGAGGTCATTGTCAATGTCCAGGGTGACGAGCCGCTGATTCCACCTGCGGTCATCGACGCCGTGGCCGACCTGCTGGAGCGCAGTCCCGACTGCGCAATGGCCACCGCGGCGCACCCGATCCTTGATGCCGCAGAATTCTTCAACCCCAATGTCGTCAAGGTCGTCACCGACCGACGCGGGCAGGCGCTCTACTTTTCCCGTGCGCCGATCCCGTGGGCGCGCGATGCGTTCGACTCGGACCGGACCACGCTCCCGTCGACATTGGGCGCACGCCGGCACGTCGGGCTGTACGCCTATCGGGTCGGATTCCTGGCGCAGTTTCCGAAGCTGCCCCCGGACCCGCTCGAGGAACTCGAACGACTTGAACAACTGCGGGCGCTGGCCCACGGCCATCGGATCGCCGTGCACGACCTGCCAGGCGCCCTGCCTCCGGGCGTCGACACGCCTGCCGACCTCGAGCAGGTGCGTGCCCTATTCGCCGCGCGGCGATAGACTCCGCCGCCTCGACTGAAGGAGACTACCGATGAAGCGAATTGCCGCGATCCTGCTGCTGGCCGCGCTGGCCACCGCCGGCGCGCACGCCAAGACGCTGCGCTGGGCCTCGCAGGGCGACTACCAGACGGCCGATCCCTATTCGCAGAACGAGCTGCTAACAAACCTCTTCGCGCAGCAGGTGCACGACACGCTGGTGATGCGCGACAAGGACATGAAGATTGTCCCAGGGCTCGCGGTCTCGTGGACGCAGGTAAATCCGACGACCTGGCGCTTCAACCTGCGCAAGGGTGTGAAGTTCCACGACGGCGCGCCGTTCACGGCCGACGATGTCGTGTTCTCCTTCGATCGCGCCAGTCATCCGAACTCACAGATCCGGCAGTACGCGATTCCGTCCGGCAAGCCGCGCAAGGTCGACGACTACACGGTCGAGTTCGTGCAGGACAAGCCCAATCCGATCATGCTGGAGCACGTCGCGACGATCTTCATCATGAACCGGGCCTGGGCGGAGAAGAACAAGGTCGAGCGGCCGCTTTCGTTCAAGGACCGCGAAGAAACCTACGCCTCGCGCAACGCCAATGGCACCGGGCCGTTCATGCTGGTCTCGCGCGAGCCGGGCATCAAGTCCGTGCTGCGCAAGAACCCGGCCTGGTGGGGCACGGTCACCGGCAACATCGACGAGATCGTCTACTCGCCGATCGGATCCGACGCAACACGCATTGCCGCGCTGCTGTCGGGTCAGGTCGACTTCATCCTCGACCCGCCGCCGCAGGACATCGCCCGCCTGAAGGCCAACAAGGACATCAAGGTAGTCGAAGGCCAGGAAAACCGGATCATCTTCTTCGGCTTCGACCAGAACCGGGACGAGCTGCTCTACTCGAACGTCAAGGGCAAGAACCCTTTCAAGGACAAGCGCGTGCGGCAGGCGATCTACCAGGCGATCGACATCGAGGCGCTGAGGGGCAAGACGATGCGTGGCGCCGCACTGCCCACCGGCGGCATCACGCCTTCGACGCTGCCGTCCACGCCCGAGATCGAGAAACGCCGCCCGTACGACCCCGAAGCGTCGAAAAAACTGCTGGCGGAAGCGGGTTACCCGAACGGCTTCGAGGTGACGCTCGACTGCCCGAACAACCGCTACATCAACGACGAGGAAATCTGTGTTGCGGTGGCAGCCATGCTGTCGCGCATCGGCATCCAGACCAAGGTGACCGCGCAGCCGCGCGCCACGTACTTCCCGAAGCTCGAGAAGTTCGACACCAGCTTCTATATGCTCGGCTGGGGCGGCGCGATCACCGATGCGCAGACGATGCTGTCGCCGGTGCTGCGCTCGAAGGACGACAAGACGGGCAACGGCAGCTTCAATTACGGCCGCTACGTCAACCCGAAGCTCGATGCGCTGATCGACGCGGCTGCGGTCGAGACTGACCCCGCCAAGCGGCGGCAGATGATCACCGACGCGTTAAACGAGCACAACGAGCAGGTTCACCATGTCCCGCTGCACCGCCAGGTCATCCCCTGGGCAATGCGCAGCAACGTCAATGTGGTGCACCGGCCGGACAACTGGCTGATCGCCGAGTGGGTGCGGATCGACTGACCTGACCCTGCGCGAAGACGGGGCCGGCAACGGCCCCTTTTTGTTGCGGGACCCGGTCCGACCACCGGCCGGTGGCCGCCTGCCTTGCCTGGGGCGCCGGGCGGCTTGATCCGGGTAGAATCCTGCGGCTTTGGCGCCGGGCAACGTTTCCGGCCGCCGTATAACAACGATGCAGTGCGGGCAGAGGACGGGGGATGCGACTGATATTGCTGGGACCGCCCGGGGCGGGCAAGGGCACGCAGGCCGCGTTCATCAAGGAACGCTTCGGCATTCCGCAGATTTCCACCGGTGACATGCTGCGCGCGGCCGTCAAGGCCGGTACGCCGCTGGGCATCGCAGCCAAGAAGGTGATGGACAGTGGCGGACTGGTTTCCGACGACATCATCATCGGCCTGGTGAAGGACCGCCTCAAGCAGCCGGACACGGCCAACGGATACCTGTTCGACGGTTTTCCGCGCACGATCCCGCAGGCCGATGCGATGAAGGCGGCCGGCGTCGCGATCGACTACGTGCTCGAGATCGACGTGCCCGACAGCGACATCATCGACCGCATGAGCGGACGCCGCGTGCATGTGGCCAGTGGCCGCACCTACCACGTGCGCTTCAACCCGCCGAAGGTCGAGGGCTGCGACGATGTCACCGGCGAACCCCTGATCCAGCGCGACGACGACCGCGAGGACACGGTGCGCAAGCGCCTCGAGGTCTACCACGCGCAGACGCGTGCCCTGGTGGAGTACTACTCGAAGCTCGCCGCCGCCGGCCAGCCCGGCGCGCCCAAGTACCGCAGGATCTCGGGCGTCGGCCCGGTCGAAGAAATCCGGAGCCGTGCGTTCGACGCGCTCGCCTCCTAGCAGTCGCATTGTCCTAGCTACCCAAGTTTCGATAAGGAGAACCTCATGTCTGGATTGACACTCGCCCTGCTCTGCGGCCTCGCGGCCGTGGCTTTTGGCGCGTGGTCGATTACCTGGATCCTCAAGCAGCCTGCGGGCAATGCACGGATGCAGGAAATCGCCGCGGCCGTGCAAACTGGCGCCCAGGCCTACCTCAACCGCCAGTACCGCACGATTGCCATCGTCGGCGTCGTGCTGGCGGTCATCATCGCGATCGTGCCGCAGCTCGGGCTGTGGACGGCAATCGGCTTCGTGCTCGGTGCCGTGCTGTCGGGGCTGGCCGGTTACGTCGGCATGAACGTGTCGGTGCGCTCCAACGTCCGCACGGCGCAGGCCGCCACGCAGGGCCTGAACCCGGCGCTCAACATCGCCTTCCGCGGCGGGGCCATCACCGGACTGCTGGTGGTCGGACTCGGCCTGATCGGCGTGGCCGGCTTCTACTGGGTACTGACGAAGACCCACGCCACGGCCAACACGCGGGATCTGCTGCACCCGATGATCGGCTTCGCCTTCGGCGCGTCGCTGATCTCGATCTTCGCGCGACTCGGCGGCGGCATCTTCACAAAGGGCGCCGACGTCGGCGCCGACCTGGTCGGCAAGGTCGAAGCCGGCATCCCCGAGGACGACCCGCGAAACCCAGCCGTGATCGCCGACAACGTCGGTGACAATGTCGGCGACTGCGCCGGCATGGCGGCGGACCTCTTCGAAACGTTCGCGGTCACCGTGATCGCGACGATGCTGATCGGCGGCCTGGTGTTCAAGGGGTCGGACGCCGGAATCATCTATCCGCTCGCGATCTCCGGTGTTTCGATCCTCGCTTCGATCGTCGGCTGCTTCTTCGTCAAGGCACGCGACGGCGGCAAGATCATGAACGCGCTGTACCGGGGGCTCATTGTCGCCGGCGTGATTTCGCTGGTGCTGTTCTGGCCGGTGACGCAGTGGATCCTCGGCCCGGTCGCCACGGCCGCAGGACTTTCGTTCATGAACCTCTATCTGTCAGCGGTCGTCGGCCTCGTGCTGACTGCAGCGCTCGTCTACATCACCGAGTACTACACCGGCACCCAGTTCGCGCCGGTGAAGTATGTCGCGCAGGCCTCGACCACCGGGCATGCGACCAACATCATCGCCGGCATCGCCGTGTCGATGAAGGCCTGCGCCTGGCCGGTGATCGCGATCTGCGCCGCAATTCTCGCCTCGTACTCACTGGCAGGACTCTATGGCATCGCGGTCGCTGCGACCTCGATGCTGTCGATGACCGGCATCATCGTCGCGCTCGACGCCTACGGCCCGATCACCGACAACGCCGGCGGCATTGCTGAAATGGCCGACATGCCGAAGGAAGTGCGGGCGATTACCGACCCGCTCGACGCCGTTGGCAACACGACCAAGGCCGTCACCAAGGGCTACGCGATCGGTTCGGCTGCACTGGCCGCGCTGGTGCTGTTCGCCGACTACACCGGTGGTCTGGAGCAGGCCGGGCTGAAGGTCACGTTTGACCTGTCGAACCACATGGTGATCATTGGCCTCTTCATCGGCGGACTGATCCCGTTCCTTTTCGGTGCAATGGCCATGGAAGCCGTGGGCCGCGCGGCCGGTGCGGTGGTCAACGAGGTGCGCCGCCAGTTCCGCGAGATCCCCGGGATCATGGAATACAAGGCCAAGCCAGACTACAGCCGGGCCGTCGACATGCTGACGACGGCTGCCATCAAGGAGATGATGATCCCGTCGCTGCTGCCGGTGCTGGTGCCGATCGTGGTCGGCGTCTTCCTCGGGCCGGCTGCGCTCGGCGGCGTGCTGATGGGCACGATCGTCACGGGTCTGTTCGTCGCCATTTCGATGACGACCGGCGGCGGTGCGTGGGACAACGCCAAGAAGTACATCGAGGAAGGTCACCACGGCGGCAAGGGCTCGGACGCGCACAAGGCGGCCGTGACCGGCGACACCGTCGGCGACCCGTACAAGGACACCGCCGGCCCGGCGGTCAACCCGCTCATCAAGATCATCAACATCGTCGCGCTGCTGATCGTGCCGATCATCGCCACGATTCACGGCGGCAAACCAGCGCCGGCTGCGTCCATGCCGACCGGCACGACGACCATCGTCGCGGTCCCGGTGCCGGTGCCGGTGGTCGTGGCGGTCGGTGTGCCGATGCGCGTGCACTTCAATTCCGGCTCGGACACGATCTCAGAGGCTGGCAACCGCATCGTCGACGGCTATGCCGAGGCTATGAAGGCCAACGCGGATGCAAAGGCGGAACTGTCGGGTTATGCCGATCCGACCGGCGACGTGCAGAAGAACCTCGAGCTGGCCAAAGCGCGCGCCATGGTCGTGCGTGACGCGCTGGTGGCCAAGGGCATCGCGGCAGAGCGCATCGCACTGGTCAAGCCCACCGATGTCATCGTCGGCCAGGGCAACGACGCCGACGCCCGCCGCGTCGACATCGTGCTGCGCTGAGAGGGGAGCCCGCATGTTCGACGAGGAAGACAGGGAAACCGGCTACGCGCTGTTCCTGGCGATCGGGCTCGCGATATTCGTATCGATCTTCACGATCGGCATCGCGGCCGGCACGGCCATCGGCCAGCTGGGCAAGAAGTCCGGCGAGTCGACGGCAGTCGCATTGCCGGTGGCCACGGCCCCGGCCATGGCCGGAGCATCGGCTCCGGTCTCGGCGCCGATGGCCCGGCTCTATTTCGAACTGGGCAAGGCCGAGCTGCCGGCCGATGCGCTGACGCAACTCGCGCCGCTCATTACGGCAGCCAGGGACAACAGCGCGGCGCGCTGGGTCATCTCGGGCTTCCACGATGCCAGCGGTGACGCGGCCGCCAACGCCGAGCTGGCCAAGCAACGCGCGTTTGCCGTGCGCGACCTGCTCGTGACGGCCGGAGTCAGCACCCAGTGGATCGAGCTGTCCAAGCCGGCGGTCACGATGGGCGGAACCGATCCGCGCGAAGCGCGCCGCGTCGACGTGACGCTGCACTGATCACGGCAGCGCGAACAATGGGCGGTCAGCGTGCGCTGTACCGCCTTTTTTTTCGACCCGACCTCTGCACCGACGATGGAACTCCGCATCGCACTTCCGACTGACGTTCCGGCCATCCAGTCGATCTACGGCCATCACGTCCTGCACGGGCTCGGCACCTTTGAAACCGAACCGCCCGGCGTGGACGAGATGCGGTCACGGCACGCGCAGATAACGGCGGCGGGCTTTCCCTACCTGGTCGCGGTAGAACGCGGACAGGTCATCGGCTATTCCTACGCCAACCACTTCCGCACCCGCGCGGCCTATCGCTACACGGTCGAGGACTCGGTCTATGTCGCGCCGGAGGCGACGGGCCGCGGGATCGGCAAGGCACTGCTGAACGAACTCTGCGCGCGCTGCGCAGCGCAGGGGCTGCGGCAGATGCTGGCCGTCATCGGCGACTCGGGCAACGCGGGGTCGATCGGCGTGCACCGCGCCTGCGGCTTCGAGCACGCCGGCGTGCTGAAGGCGGTCGGCCGCAAGTTCGACCGCTGGGTGGACGTCGTCCTGATGCAGCGCGCACTGGCAGGCGACGACGGCGCGCCGCACTGAAACGCCGGCGTGCCGGTCAGTCGTCGCGGATGTGCTTCAGGGCGTCGGCCGCAGACTCGTAGATGTGGGGCGCAACACCGCGCGCTGACAGCGCCTTGCCGAGCTTGGCGCGCAGGAACCCCGATGTCGTGTAGCGGCTGACGCCGAAGTAGTACTGCTCCACCAGCTGGTGGACCATGGCTGCGTATTCGTCGGCAACCTCGGGCGCCAGATCGAAGTTGTCGTAGTTGACGATGCCATAGACCTTGTGTCCGATCTCGTCGAGGCGCTTCTTGATCTCGGCCAGCACGGCCGCGACGTCGGCCGAGGTCCGCACCGACAGCCGCTCGAAGTTGAGGAACAGGACGTTGTGTTCCTCGTCGTAAGACAGGCGCTGCGCCAGCGGAATCGCCAGCATTCGTTCGCGCAGGTTCATCGGCCCGTCGCCGAAGATCGCCTCATCCATGATGACCGGGTCGCGCGCGATGACCGGTTTGAAGTCCATGCGCCCCAGGATGTCGCGTTCAATGTCCACGCCGGGCGCGATCTCGGTCAGCTCCAGTCCCGCGTCGCCCAGCTGGAACACGCAGCGCTCGGTGATGTAGAGCGCCGGCTGGCCACGCCGTCGTGCTTCGGTCCCGGAAAAGGTGCGGTGCTCGACCTGCCCGACGAATTTCTTCGGCCCGATGTCGTTCAGCAGCTTCAACCGGCCTCCTTCGATCCGGACCTGCAGGTCGCCCGCGGTGAAGGTGCCCACGAAGACGACCCGCTTGGCCGACTGCGAGATATTGATGAAGCCGCCGGCCCCGGCGAGCCGCGGACCGAACTTGCTGACGTTGAGATTGCCCTCGCGGTCGGCCTGGGCCAGGCCCAGGAACGCCAGGTCGAGACCACCGCCGTCGTAGAAGTCGAACTGGTACGGCTGGTCGATGATCGCCTGCGTGTTGACGGCGGCCCCGAAGTTCAGGCCCGAGGCCGGAATGCCGCCAACGACACCCGGCTCGGCCGTCAGCGTGAGCAGGTCGATGACCTTTTCCTCGGTCGCCACGGCCGAAACGCCCTCGGGCATGCCGATGCCGAGGTTGACGACGCTGTTCGCCTGCAGCTCGAGCGCCGCGCGCCGCGCGATGATCTTGCGCTCGCTCATCGGCATCGGTGCCAGTGAGCTCACGGGCACCCGGATCTCGCCGGCGAAACCCGGGTTGTACTGTTCGACGAAGGTCTGCATGTGGTACTCGGGCTTTTCCGCCACGACGACGCAGTCGACCAGCACGCCGGGGATCTTGACCTGGCGCGGATTCAGCGACCCGCGCTCGGCGATGCGCTCGACCTGCACGATGACGATGCCGCCGGAGTTGCGCGCCGCCATCGCGATGGCGAGTCCTTCCAGCGTCAGCGCCTCGCGCTCCATCGTGATGTTGCCGTCCGGATCCGCGGTCGTGCCGCGGACGATCCCGACATGGATCGGGAACGCCTTGTAGAAGAGATAGTCCTGCCCGCCGACCGTCATCAGCTCGACGACGTCCTCCGTTGTGCGCTCGTTGATCTTGCCGCCGCCGTGGCGCGGATCGACGAACGTGCCCAGCCCGATTCTCGACAGGTGTCCCGGTTTGCCGGCCGCAATGTCACGGAACAGGTGGGTGATGACGCCCTGTGGCAGGTTGTAGGCCTCGATGCGGTTGGCGACTGCAAGCGCCTGCAGCTTGGGCACCAGCCCCCAGTGGCCACCGATCACGCGCTTGACCAAGCCCGGGTAGCCGAGGTGGTTGAGGCCGCGCTCCTTGCCATCGCCCTGTCCGGCCGCGTAGACCAGCGTCAGGCCTTCCGGCCGGCCGACGCCGTCCGGATCCTTTTCGCTGGATTCGACGAAGCGCTGCTCCAGTGCGACCGCGATGTTTTCGGGGAAGCCGATACCGACAAAGCCGGTCGTGGCAAGCGTGTCGCCATCGTGGATCAGCTGCACCGCTTCGCGCGCCGTGACGATCTTGCCCTTTTCGAAACTCTTGAGGCCCTGCAGCAGTTCGCGTCCACGCCTCATGGCGTTCCCCTCCCCTCATGACCCGCCGTCGGTCGGCGTCGTGCCGCCGGACCGCGCACTTTAGTCATCCGATTGGACTCTTGTCACGAAATGCCGCGTTGCTGCACAGTAAAGTGCACTTATCCACTCGCTGAGATCCTGCGCGGGTGCCACATGCGACTGACCGGCGTCCGCTGCCTGCAATCTGCGCTGCCGGCCCTCCTGGGGGCCGTGGCAACTGCGCTGTGCACGGCGGCATCGGCGCAGTTGCGTTTCGATGCGATACCCGAGTCCGTTCTGCGCCCGTACTCGGCGCGCGACCTTGGCGCCGCCCCCGTCTCCGACGCACCGGTCCGCAGCGCGCATACGCTGACCACCGCCACGCCGGGGTTGCGCGACTACAGCTGGCTGGGTGGCACGCTGCAGGTCGAATCGGCGCGCCTGACCGGCGACGGACGCTATACCCGTCCGAAGGTCATCATCGGCCTGCCGTCCGAGTCGATGAAGGGATGGATGAACTCGGCCGGACTCTCAGCCGAGCAATGCCTGCTGCCGATGATGAGGCTGCGGGCGCGCCTCAACGCCGAGGGTGAGGCCAGCGGAGCGATGTGGCTGTACGCCCGCTGCACGTTCCAGTAGTCCGCGGCCGGGTGCGACGGCACCCGCTCCTCTAAACTCCTCCGTTTGGAGCGGGGGAGCCACCATGCAGATCAGTAGCAACGTCTTCATCGTCACCGGCGGTGCGTCCGGTCTCGGCGGCGCGACTTCGCGCATGCTGGCGGCGCAGGGCGGCAAGGTCGTCATCGCCGACGTCCAGGCCGACCGCGGCGAGGCGCTCGCACGCGAGCTCGGCGCCGCCACACGCTTCGTCAAGTGCGATGTCGCCAGTGAAGCCGATGGCCGCGCCGCGGTCGAGGCGGCGACCGCCATGGGAACGCTGCGGGGCCTCGTCAACTGTGCCGGCATCGCGATCGGCGAAAAGACAATCGGCAAGGAAGGGCCGCACGCGCTGGCATCGTTCTCGCGTGTCATCGGCATCAACCTGATCGGCACCTTCAACATGATCCGTCTCGCCGCCGACGCCATGTCGAAGCAGGAACCCACGGCCGACGGCGAACGCGGCGTGCTGGTCAACACGGCGTCCGTGGCCGCGTTCGACGGCCAGATCGGGCAGGCCGCGTACTCCGCGTCGAAGGGCGGTGTCGTCGGCATGACGCTGCCGATCGCGCGCGACCTTTCGCGCAGCGGCATCCGCTGCGTGACGATCGCTCCGGGCCTGTTCGCCACGCCGATGCTGCTTGGCATGCCGCAGGAAGTGCAGGACTCCCTAGGCAAGCAGGTGCCGTTTCCGTCGCGTCTGGGCAAACCGGACGAATACGCGGCGCTGGTGCGGCACATCGTCGAAAACGTGATGTTGAACGGCGAAACGATCCGCCTCGACGGCGCGATCCGCTTGCAGCCGAAGTAGGGTGCGGACCATCGCCATGGCGCCCGCGCTGTCGGCACTGTCTCGCACAACCGTTGTACTCGCCGTTGCGCTGCTCGCCGCCTGCGCCACGGCGCCGGACCGCCCCTCGCAGCCCGAGCCGTCGTCGGTCTTCCGCGCCGACCTGGCGACGTCAACCGCGCAGCGGCACATGGCAGCGTCGGCCAACCCACTGGCGACGCAGGCCGGGCTCGAGGTTCTGCGCGCAGGCGGCAGCGCGGTCGACGCGGCCATCACGATCCAGCTGATGCTGGCGCTGGTCGAGCCGCAGAGTTCCGGGCTGGGGGGCGGCGCCTTCCTGATGCTCTGGGACGGCCGGCAGGTCGTTGCCCTCGACGGTCGCGAAACCGCGCCCAGGGCCGTCGACGAGCGTCTTTTTCTGGCAGCCGACGGCAAGCCCATGGCCTTTTACGAGGCGGTCGTCGGTGGCCGCGCCGTGGGCACACCGGGGGCGGTCCGACTGCTCGAGACGGCACACCGTCGGTACGGCAAGTTGCCCTGGGCACGCCTGTTCGAACCAGCGATACGGCTGTCAGAGAACGGCTTTCCGCTGTCGCCGCGACTGCACCAGCTGCTGGCCGGCGAGAAGTTCCTGAAAAGCGACCGGGCGGCCGCCGCCTACTTCTACAACGCCGATGGATCGCCCAAGGCCATCGGTACGGTTCTGCGCAATCCGGAACTCGCCGCGACCCTGCGTGCGATCGCGGCCGGCGGCGGCGACGCGTTCTACGCGGGCCCGATTGCGGCCGACCTCGTCGCGACGGTACGGTCGCAGAAGAATGCAGGGCACCTCGCGGCGACGGATCTCGCGGCCTATCAGGTCAGGGAGCGCACCCCGGTCTGCACCGATTACAAGCGCTGGCGCGTGTGTGGGATGCCGCCACCGTCCTCGGGCGGCATCGCGGTGGCACAGATGCTCGGCATCTTCACGCACCGGAACATTGCGGTTTTTCCGCCGGACGGTGCGACGACAACCGAACCGCGCGCGGAGGCCGTGCACCTGTTCTCCGAAGCAGGGCGGTTGGCCTTCGCCGACCGGGCGCTCTACGTCGCCGATAGCGACTTCGTGCCGGTCAACGTCGCCGGCCTGCTCGACCCAGCGTACCTCAAGCAACGCGCGCAACTGATCGGACCGCGCAGCATGGGCACGGCACCGCCGGGCCAGCCGCCGGGCAGCAGCGTTGCGTGGGCACCTGATCCTTCGCCGATGAAGGCAGCAACGTCGCATATCTCGGTCGTGGACGGCCATGGTAACGCCGTGTCGATGACCACGACGATCGAGGATGTCTTCGGCGCCCGCGTGATGGTGCGCGGATTCCTGCTGAACAATCAGCTGACGGACTTCTCCTTCGTGCCGGTCGTCGATGGCAAGCCGGTGGCCAACCGGGTGCAGCCGGGCAAGCGCCCACGCAGCTCGATGGCGCCGACACTCGTGTTCGATCGCGCCAGCGGCGCACTGGTGGCGACACTCGGCTCGCCGGGCGGCTCGCAGATCATCGGCTACGTCGGCAAGACGCTGGTCGGCGTCCTCGACTGGCAGCTCGACATCCAGCAGGCGATCGGGCTGCCGAATTTCGGTTCGCGCAACGGACCCACCGAGCTGGAGAAAGGCCGCTTCGGCGCCGGCGTTGTTGAAGCCCTGAAGGCGCGCGGGCACGACATCCGCGAGATCGACATGGCCAGTGGCCTGCAGGGCATCGTCCGCGTGCAGCTGGCGGATGGCCAGTTCGGTTGGGCGGGCGGCGCCGACCCGCGCCGCGAAGGTGCCGCACTGGGCGACTGAGTCGCCGGTTCAGCGCACGTTGCTAGACTGATTCTTTTCACCCAACCACCCACAGGACGACGCGCCATGACGATCAAGGTCGGAGACAAGCTGCCGGACGGCGAACTGCAGGAATTCATCGAAGTCGAGACCGCCGGCTGTTCGCTCGGTCCCAATACGTTCAAGGTCGGCGAACTGGTCAAGGGCAAGAAGATTGCGGTCTTTGGCCTGCCCGGTGCCTACACGCCGACGTGTTCCGCGAAGCACGTGCCTGGGTACGTCGCCTTGTACGAACAGCTGAAGGCCAAGGGCATCGACGAGATCTGGTGCCTGTCCGTGAACGACGCGTTCGTCATGGGCGCCTGGGGCCGTGACCAGAAGGTCGGCGGCAAGGTGAGAATGATGGCCGACGGCTCGGCGGACTACACGAAAAAGCTTGGCCTCGAGCTCGACCTCACCGCGCGCGGCATGGGCGTGCGCTGCCAGCGGTTCTCGATGCTGGTCGACGACGGCGTCGTCAGAACGCTGAATATCGAAGGACCGGGCAAGTTCGAGGTGAGCGACGCCGGCACGATGCTGAAGCAGGCCGACCAGGTCGAGCTGTAGTCCGCTTCCGCCTCGCCTAGAACGCCGCCTGCGGGCGGCGTTCTTGTTTGCGCCGCGCGCCGACCGCCGTGGTCTGGCCGACTGCGCAACGCCTTTTCACCCCCTCGGCTGATGCCGGAAGTCACGTGCGCGGAAGCCGAATGCCAGCAGCACGATGAAATAGAGGGCGATCGCCGCGCCGATGACACCAGCGAGCACGCCGGCGCGCCACCACGGCGCCGACTGCAACGCCATCCAGTCGATCTGGAGCTGCATCCACCCGAGCGCTCCGGCGAAAATCGCCAGGACCAGGAAGAGCCGCACCAGGAAACGGCCCCATCCTGCCTGTGGCACGTAGACGCCGCGGCGCTTCAGGCCGACGTAAAGTGCCAGCGCATTGGCGCACGCCCCCAGACTGACAGACAACGCCAGCCCGGCGTGTGCAAAGAGCGGCACCAGAACAAGATTGGCGAGCTGCGTGGCGATCAGCACCACCACGGCGATCTTCACCGGCGTGCGGATGTCCTTTTGCGCATAGAAGCCCGGAGCCAGGATCTTGACGGCGATCAGTCCGATCAGTCCGACCGCATAGCCGACCACCGCCAGCGATGTCATGCGTACGTCGTGGGCGGTGAACTCACGCCCCTGGAACAGCACAGACACGATGCCGTCAGCCAGCAGCCCGAGCCCGAGCGCCGCCGGCAGCGCAAGCAGGAAGATCAGCCGCAGCCCCCAGTCGAGCAGCCGCGAATAGTCATCGCTCCGGCCCTCCGCAAACGCGGCCGACAGGTTGGGCAGCAGCACGGTGCCAAGCGCCACGCCGAGCAGCGCAGTCGGGAACTCCATCAGGCGATCGGCGAAGGCCAGCCACGTGACGCTGCCCGTCGTCAGGTGCGAGGCGATATTGGTGTTGATGATGATGGAAAGCTGCGCGACCGACACGGAGAAGATGGCAGGCAGCATCAACCCGGCCACGCGCCGCACGTCGGGATCCGCAAATGCCGCGCGCGGCAGTCCGATGCGCAGGTGCAGCCCGGCGCGGCGCAGCGCGGCCCACTGCAGTCCGAGTTGCAGGAACCCGCCCAGCAGGACGGCGAACGCCAGCGCCATGATCGGCTGGGCGAGCCGCGGCGCCAGCCACAGCGCACAGCCGATGAAGGACAGGTTCAGCAGCACCGGAGTGAACGCCGGCACGGCGAAGCGCCGGTAGGTATTCAGCACGCCGGCCGCCATGGCGACCAGCGACATGAAAAGGATGTACGGGAACATCCAGCGCGTCATCACGGTGGCCAGATCGAACGCAGCGGGATTGCGGGCCAGCCCGGAAGCGATCAGCCACACAAGGAACGGCGCGGCCAGCACGCCCGCCACCGAAACGGCGAGCAGCACCCAGAAAAGCGCGCTCGCCACATGGCCGGCAAAGGTCAGTGTGCGTTCGGTGTCCCCTTTCGCGCGCACATCGGCCAGCATCGGCACGAACGCCTGCTGGAACGCGCCCTCGCCAAAGAGCCGGCGCAGGAGGTTGGGCAGGCGGAACGCCACGTTGAAGGCGTCGGTCTCCGCGCTCGCGCCAAACAGGCGCGAGATCAGCATGTCCCGGACCAGGCCGGTCACGCGCGACAGCAGCGTGAAGCTGCTGACCGTCGCCAGGGAGCGGAAGAGGTTCACTGCAGGAGATTGTGCCGCCGGCCGCAGCGGCATGCGCTGCCAGGCTCCGCCGCGGATCCGGCGGTTTGGAGTTTTGTTTGTAAGGGGTTGATTTGATATAGTTTAGGGCTTTCCGCGCCGCGCGTGCCGCAAACGCCTGCGCGAAATCGAAGTAGCTTGGGGCGCTGGCCGGCGGAATGGGCCACCGCGATGGCCGCGAGACCGAACAAAGTTGCAACGGATCGGCCGGGAATCAGCACTACCGCAGGCGACGCAGCACGCGAACTCACGACAGGAATTTTCATGGCGAACAGCAAACAAGCCCGCAAGCGGGCACGGCAGGACACCGCACGCAACGCGCAAAACGCCTCGCAGCGTTCGCGCGCACGGACCGCAGTGAAGTCGGTCCGCAAGGCGATCGAGGCGGGCGACAAGAAGGCTGCCCTGGAGACGCTCAGCAAGGCGACCAGCGTCATCGACTCGATCGCTGACAAGAACGTCATCCACAAGAACACCGCGGCCCGCAACAAGAGCCGCCTTGCCGCCGCCGTTAAGGCCATGGCGTAACTCGTGGCCGGGGCCGGCGTCCCGCCGGCCCGGTCGCCGTGCGCGGCAGACCGCCGCCGCGCGTTCCAGCCAGTCAGGTCCCGGTCGCGCCTTGCGCGGCCGGCGGCGCAGCAGGCTCGGGCAGCGAACAGCCTTCATACACCTGAAGGTCGTTGTCGCGGGCGAAGTTCATCACGAAGTCGAATGCCATGCGCTCGAGCGCACGCAGTCGTTCATCGACGACGACGCACTTGACGCCGCCCACCAGCGTGGGTCGCACGAAGGGCGAGTAGCCGATGTAGGCGTCCCGGCCGCTGGCGAGTCCGCCAGGCCGGTAGCAGGACATCACCCCGCACAGGCGTTCGGCCCAGTCACTCGGACGGAAGACGCGGCCCGAGGTGGTCACCCCGTGAATGAAGAACTCGCGGGGCTTGGCTGCAGGGGGAGCGGGCGGGTTGGACACGGCGGGCCTCGATCCGCCGCACACCACCGCTGAACGGGCGGAACAAGGTGCGAATTTTATCCGAGCGGCCGAGATGAACCGGCACGAGGCTTCAAAGCCACGGGCAGGACGAATCGCCACCCCGTCGTTGCCTGCGCAGCAGGCACGCAGCCGGCTTGCATTTGCCGGGCAATTGCCGCATAAAGCGCCCCTTTCCCCTCGTTGGTCCGAGCACCCGCATGTCCAAGCCCGTGTCCAAGGTGCTCGTCATCAACGACGAGCCGCTGATCCTGCGCGAGTTGCTCAAGGGGCTGAATGCCGCGGCACGATCGCTCGACAACCCGTTCGGCATCACATTCATCGGTGCCCTGACCGCCAAGGAGGGCCTCGCGCTAATCGAGCGCGACGGCGACGTCCAGACGGCCATCGTCGACGACAAGCTCTATGCCGTCCAGGACACGCGCAAGAGGCGCAATGGCGACAAGGCCGCGCCGCGCAACCTTCAGGTCTCGGCGTTGAAGCTGGTCCAGCGGATCACGGCGCTGCGGCCCGAACTCGACATCTACATCCTGATCGAGAAGGAGAAGGAAGACCAGGTCGTCGACGCGCTGTTCGCCGAGGCGGTCGACGGCTACTTCTACCGTGAGGAACGCGACTACCGCGGCATCTACCGCATCCTGAATGCGCAGATCGCCGAGCGCGCGCGCACGCCGTTCTACGACGCGCTCAAGGCCTATGTCATGGCGGCCAAGGACGCCTGGCATACGCCGGGGCACTCGAGCGGTGACTCGATGCGTGGCAGCCCGTGGGTCAACGAGTTCTACGACTTCATGGGCGAGCACGTGTTCGACGCCGACCTTTCGGTCTCGGTCAAGGCGCTCGATTCGCTGATGGAGCCGACCGGTGTCATTGCCGAGGCGCAGCAGATGGCGGCCAAGGCCTTCGGGGCCCGCCGCACATTCTTCGCGACCAACGGCACTTCCACCGCGAACAAGGTGATCCTGCAGACGCTGATCGCACCCGGCGAGAAGCTCCTGCTCGACCGCAACTGCCACAAGTCCGTGCACCACGGCGTCGTGCTGTCGGGCGCGCGACCCGTCTATCTCGACTCTTCAGTCAACCGCAAGTACGGCGTGTTCGGGCCGGTACCCAAGAAGACGATTCTCGCCGCGATCGAGGCACACCCGGACGCCGAGCTGCTGGTGCTGACCTCCTGCACCTACGACGGCCTGCGCTACGACCTCAAGCCGATCATCGACGCCGCGCACGCGCGCGGCGTCAAGGTGCTGATCGACGAGGCCTGGTACGCGCACGCGCGGTTTCATCCGGCGCTGAGGCCGACCGCGCTCGAATCAGGCGCCGACTACGCGACGCAATCGGCGCACAAGACGCTGTCGGCGCTGTCGCAGGCGGCCTACATCCACGTCAACGACCCGACCTTCAACGAGCACATCTTCCGCGAAAACTTCAACATGCATACATCGACCAGCCCGATGTACAGCATGATCGCGAGCCTCGACGTCAGCCGCAAGCAGGCCGTGCTCGAGGGCTACAAGCTGCTGCAGCGGACGCTGATGCTGGCCGACGAGCTGCGCGAGCAGATCAACTCGACCGGCGTGTTCCGCGTGCTGGAGCTGGAGGACCTGCTGCCGGAGGAGGTGCGCGAGGACGGCATCCGGCTGGACCCGACCAAGGTCACGGTCGACATCTCGTCGTGCGGCATGACAGTCGACGACCTGCAGAACGAGCTCTTCACGCGCTTCAACATCACGGTGGAGAAGTCGACCTTCAACACGCTGACGCTGCTGCTGACGGTCGGCACGACGCGCTCCAAGTGCTCGCGCCTGTACGACGCGCTGATGCGGATCGCGCGCGAGAAACGCGCACCGCGGCGCCTGTACCGCACGCCGGATCTTCCGCCCTTCACGGAGCTGGTCGTGCTGCCGCGCGACGCCTACTACGCCACCGGCGAGCTCGTTCCGCTGCTCGACGAGAACGACCAGTTAAACGGCAAGCTCGCCGGCCGGATCAGCTGTGACCAGATCGTGCCGTATCCGCCGGGCATCCCGGTGCTGGTGCCAGGCCAGCGCATCACGGCCAACATCGTCGATTACCTGGTGCGCTACCTGCGCGTGCAGAACAAGGTCGAACTCCACGGCGTCGTGTACCAGGGCTACGTGCCGTCGATCCGCGTCCTGGCCGATGCCGAGGAGCACAAGCTGATTCACCTGACGACGGACAAGCGCCGCCGGCGCACTGCCTGAGGACGCTCAGCCCCCGTCACGCAGCGCGCCAGCGACGAGCAGCGCGCCCTTTTCCGCGATCATCAGGGTCGGTGCGTTGGTGTTTCCGGATGTGATCGTCGGCATGATCGAGGCGTCGATCACGCGCAGGCCACCGATCCCGTGCACACGCAACGCGCTGTCGACCACCGCCGACGGGTCGGCGGCCGGGCCCATCTTGGCGGTACCGACCGGGTGAAAGATCGTCGTTCCGATTTCTCCGGCGGCGCGCGCCAGCTCGGCGTCGCTCTCGTGCTCCGGCCCCGGCAGGAACTCCGTGGGCCGAAAGCGCGCCAGCGCTGAGGACCCGACGATGCGGCGGGTCAGGCGCAGCGCGGCGATGGCCACCTGCCGGTCCTCCTCGGTGGCGAGATAGTTCGGCGCTATCTTCGGCGCGTCCGCGGGGTTGGCCGAGCGCGCGGTGATCGAACCGCGCGAGGTGGGCCGCAGGTTGCACACCGACGCAGTGAACGCCGGGAACGGATGCAGCGGCTCGCCAAACTTCTCCAGCGACAGCGGCTGCACGTGGTACTCGACGTTCGGCCGCGTTTGCCGCGGGTCCGACATCGCGAAGGCGCCTAGCTGGCTCGGACTCATCGTCAGCGGTCCGCTTTTCGCGAACAGATACTGCAGCGCCATGCCGAGCTTCGCGAGCGGATTGTTCGCGAGCGTGTTGAGCGTCCTTACGCCCTGCACCTTGAACGCCATGCGCAATTGCAGGTGATCCTGCAAATTGGCGCCGACGCCCCGCAGGTCGTTCAGCACCGGCACGCCGAGCGACTGCAGCAGCGCACCCGGCCCGATGCCGGACAGCTGCAGCAGCTGCGGCGACGCGACCGCCCCGGCGGCGAGTATCACCTCCCGCCGCGCGGCGATGCGCACCGTGCGTCCACCGCGCACGACGTCGACACCGGTGCAGCGGCGCCCGTCGAAGGCCAGGCGCTCGGCCCGCGTGCCGGTCAACACCGTCAGGTTCGGGCGGTTCTGCACCGGCCGCAGGAAGGCGCGTGCCGTGTTCCAGCGCACACCCCGTCGCTGGTTGACATCGAAGTAGCCGCAGCCGAAGTTGTTGCCGCGGTTGAAGTCGTCGCTGGACGGGATGCCCTGCTCGGCGGCGGCCGCGCGAAACGCGTCGAGGATGTCCCACCGGACGCGCGGCTTCTCGATCCGCCACTCACGTCCGGCACCGTGCAGCGCATCCGCCCCCGCATAGAAGTCTTCGTGCTGCAGAAACTGCGGCAGGACGTCGTCCCAGCCCCAGCCGGGGTTGGCGCCGAAACCGTCGCCGTCGCGCCAGCTGTCGTAGTCCTCGCGCTGCCCGCGCATGTAGATCATGCCGTTGATCGACGAGCACCCGCCCAGCACCTTGCCGCGCGGATAGCGGATCGATCGCCCGTTCAGCCCTGCTTCCGGCTCGGTCGAGAAGCACCAATCGGTGCGCGGATTGCCGATGCAGTAGAGGTATCCGACCGGGACGCGGATCCAGAGGTAGTCGTCTCTGCTGCCAGCCTCGAGCAGCGCCACCCGGCAGTGCGGATCCGCGGACAGCCGGTTGGCCAGCAGGCAGCCGGCGGTGCCGGCGCCAATGATGACGACGTCGTACTCGCCGGACGGTTCGGAACGGCCGCTCATGGTTGCGCGTGACGCCATTTCCCTATAATCGTGCAAACGCGGCTGCCGAACTCCAGCGCCGCGTTTTTTCTTTCCGCCATCGCCCGGAGCGCGCCATGACGCACCTGATGAACACCTACAACCGGCTGCCCATCGCTTTCACGCACGGCCGCGGGGCGTGGCTTACCGACGAGCAGGGCAAAGAATATCTCGACGCACTGGCCGGCATTGCAGTCAACGGGCTGGGACATGCCCATCCGCGCCTGGTCGCCGCCCTCAGTGAGCAGGTCGGGCGGCTGATCCACACGTCGAACATCTACCGCGTGCGCGAGCAGGAGTCGCTCGCCGATCGCCTGTGCGAGCTCTCCGGCCTGCAGGAAGTGTTCTTCGGCAACTCGGGCTCGGAAGCCAACGAAGGCGCGTTGAAGCTGGTTCGCCTGTACGGCCACAAGAACGGCGAGCCCGCGGCGCAGACGATCGTCATGGAGCGCGCCTGGCATGGGCGAACGCTCGCCACGCTGGCCGCCACCGGCAGCGAAAAGGCGCGCAAGGGCTTCGATCCGCTGCCCAGTGGCTTCATCCGCGTGCCGTACAACGACCTGGCCGCCGTCGAGCGCGCTGCCGCGGCCGACCCGCGCGTGCGCGCCGTGTGGCTCGAGGTGCTGCAGGGTGAAGGCGGCATCCAGGTCGCCGACCCGGACTATGTGCGCGGCCTGCGCCGGCTGTGCGACGAGCGCGGCTGGCTGCTGATGATCGACGAGGTGCAAAGCGGCATCGGCCGCACCGGCAAGTGGTTTGCCTACCAGTGGGCGGACATCCGACCCGATGTCATCACGCTCGCCAAGGGCCTCGGCTCGGGCGTGCCGATCGGCGCGCTGCTCGCCGGCGGACGCGCCGCCGGCGTGTTCGGGCCGGGACAGCACGGCACGACGTTCGGCGGCGGACCGCTGGCCATGCGTGCCGGCCTCGAGACGCTCGCGATCATCGAGAGCGAAGGCCTGATGGCGAACGCCGTCGCGCAGGGCGAGCGCATCCGTTCGGGCCTTGCGCGTGAGCTCGCCGGCGTCAGTGGCGTGAAGGACATCCGCGGCATGGGGCTGATGTGCGGTGTCGAACTCGACCGTCCGTGCGGCGAACTGGTCAAGCTTGCGCTGGCGGCCGGCCTGTTGATCAACGTCACGCAGGACACGGTGGTACGGCTGCTGCCGCCGCTGATCCTCTCGTCGGCCGAGGCGGACCAGATCGTGGCGCGGTTGGCGCCGGTCGTCCGCGCGTTTCTGTCGCCGGCCGCGCGCGCCGCCTGACGCCATGACGGCCCCGATCCGCCACTTCCTGCAGCTCGCGGACTTCGCGCGCGCTGAGCTGGAGTGGGTGTTCGAGCGCACGCGGATCATCAAGGAGCGCTTCAAGCGCTACGAGTTCTACCAGCCGCTGCGCGACCGCACGCTCGCGATGGTGTTCGAGAAAGCCTCGACGCGCACCCGCGTGTCGTTCGAGGCCGGGATGTACCAGATGGGGGGTTCGGTCATCCACATCACGACGGGAGACTCCCAGCTGGGGCGCGCCGAGCCGATCGAGGACACCGCACGCGTCATTTCGCGCATGGTCGACCTCGTGATGATCCGCACCTACGAGCAGGCGAAGCTCGCGCGCTTCGCCGCGCACTCGCGCGTTCCGGTCATCAATGGGCTGACCAATGAGTTTCATCCGTGCCAGATCCTGGCGGATATCTTCACGTATCTCGAGCACCGCGGCCCGATCACCGGACGCACCGTGGCGTGGATCGGCGATGCCAACAACATGGCCTACACATGGATCCAGGCCGCGCAACTGCTCGGCTTCAAGGTCAACGTGTCGACACCGCCCGGCTACGCGCTCGACCCCCAGCACGCGCCCGCCGGGCCGCATCTCGCCGTCTTTGACGCGCCGCTGGACGCCGCGCGTGGCGCCGACCTCGTGACGACCGATGTCTGGACCAGCATGGGCTTCGAAGCGGAAAACGAGTCACGCCGCCGGGCCTTTGCCGACTGGCGCGTCGACGAGGCGATGATGCGCAGCGCACAGCCCGATGCGATCTTCATGCACTGCCTGCCGGCGCACCGCGGCGAGGAAGTCACCGCCGCCGTGCTCGACGGGCCGCAGTCCGTCGTCTGGGACGAGGCGGAGAACCGCCTGCACGTGCAAAAGGCCCTGATGGAATACCTGCTGCTGGGCCGCGAGGTCGAGTAGCGCTCCGAATCCCGCGTGCCACCGGCGCGCCTTTGCAAGCTGCCCACCATGTCAACCATTCTCCAAAGCCTGCCCACCGGCCAGCGCGTCGGCATTGCCTTTTCCGGCGGGCTCGACACCAGCGCGGCGCTGCTGTGGATGCGCCAGAAGGGCGCGATTCCCTGCGCGTACACGGCCAACCTCGGCCAGCCCGACGAACCCGACTACGACGAGATCCCGCGCAAGGCGCTGCTCTACGGCGCCGAGAAGGCGCGCCTGATTGACTGCCGCGCGCAGCTGGTCGCCGAGGGCATCATGGCCCTGCAGTGCGGTGCGTTCCACATCTCGACCGCGGGGCTCACCTACTTCAACACGACGCCGATCGGGCGCGCCGTGACCGGCACGTTGCTCGTCATGGCGATGAAGGAAGACGACGTCCATATCTGGGGCGACGGCAGCACCTACAAGGGCAACGACATCGAGCGCTTCTACCGCTACGGGCTGCTCGCCAATCCCTCGCTCAAGATCTACAAGCCCTGGCTCGATCAGACCTTCATCGACGAACTCGGCGGCCGTGCCGAGATGTCGGAGTTCATGAAGCAGGCCGGCTTCGCCTACAAGATGTCGGCCGAGAAGGCCTACTCGACGGACTCGAACATGCTCGGCGCCACGCATGAAGCCAAGGATCTCGAGTACCTGTCGAGCGGCATCCGCATCGTGCAGCCCATCATGGGCGTGGCCTTCTGGCGCGACGAGGTGGACATCAAGCGCGAGGAGGTCACGGTCCGCTTCGACGAAGGCCGCCCCGTCGCACTGAACGGCATCGAATTCACCGATCCGGTCGAGTTGATGCTCGAAGCCAACCGCATCGGCGGCCGCCACGGGCTCGGCATGTCGGACCAGATCGAAAACCGCATCATCGAAGCCAAGAGCCGCGGCATCTACGAGGCGCCCGGACTCGCCCTGCTCTTCATCGCGTACGAGCGGCTCATCACCGGCATCCACAACGAAGACACAATCGAGCAGTACCGCGACAACGGCCGCAAGCTCGGGCGGCTGCTCTACCAGGGCCGCTGGTTCGACCCGCAGGCGATCATGCTGCGCGAAAGCGCGCAGCGCTGGGTCGCGCGCGCGGTCACGGGCGAAGTGACGATCGAACTGCGCCGCGGCAACGACTACTCGATCCTCAACACTGAATCGCCCAACCTCACCTACAAGCCGGAGCGGCTGACGATGGAAAAGGGTGAGTCGATGTTCTCGCCGGCCGACCGCATCGGGCAACTGACGATGCGCAACCTCGACATCGCCGACACGCGCGAAAAGCTGCTGGGCTATGCCAAATCCGGGCTGCTCTCCGGGCCTTCGGGAACCGCGCTGCCGCAGCTCACCGAGTCCCCGAAGAAGAAATAGCTCCGGGAGGGCGGCGAGTTCCGCCTGCCGACAAGCCGTTTGGATGAGTGCGCCGCGTCGCCATTGGTGCGACAGTGGTGTCGTTCGTGGGCGCCGGTGCTCTGCGCGTTCTCCTCACCGCAAGCGAGCTCTCCGACCGACGACCACGACACTTGCGTTGATCGCAGCGAAATTTGGCCCGCACTGCGGGCCTCTTTTTTGACCGGCCCGCTACACGATGACCGGTTCGGGCTCGAGCACGACGTCGAACTTCTGCCTTACCCGGTCCTGGACTTCATGCGCGAGGTCGAGGATCTCGGCGCCGGTGGCACCGCCCCGGTTCACCAGGACCAGCGCCTGCCGCTCGTAGACCGCGGCCCGCCCGCGCGCATAGCCCTTGAGCCCGCAAGCGTCGATCAGCCAGCCGGCGGCCAGCTTGCAGCGTGCCCCGCCGAGCTCGTAGCTCACGAGCGACGGAAACTTTTCGCGCAGCCGGTCGCGCGTGGCCCGGGGCACCACCGGGTTCTTGAAGAAACTGCCGGCGTTGCCGATCACCGCCGGGTCGGGCAGCTTGCGCCGCCGGATCGCCACCACGGATTCGAAAACATCGCGCGGCTGCGGCTGTGCGCAGGCCCGCGACTTCAGTTCGTGCTCGACATCGGCATAGCCGATGACCGGCGTCCACTCCGTCGGCAGCGCCAGCGTGACGCTCAACACGACATAGCGCCCCGGCACCTGCTTGAACACGCTGTCGCGATAGCCGAAGCGGCACTGCTCGGCATCCAGCACCACGCGCTCACCCGTCCTCGTGTCATAGGCCTCGAGCGACTCGAAGCGCTCGGCCAGTTCCAGGCCGTAGGCGCCGATGTTCTGGATCGGAGCGGCGCCGACCGAGCCCGGGATCAGCGCCAGGTTCTCGAGGCCGGCCAGCGAGTCGTCCAGCAACCGTGCAACCGTGGCATGCCAGTTCTCGCCGGCGCCGACACGCACGAGATGCCGGCCGCCCACCTCGCCGAGTCGCTCGACGCCCGCGATCTCGATCCTGGCGACCAGTCCCTCGAAGTCGCGCGTGAAGAGCACGTTGCTCCCGCCCCCGAGCACGAGCAGAGGCAGTGACCTGAGACCGGGGTCAGCCAGCAGTTCCGCCAGCTGCTCCACACGCTGCACGGGCGCAAAGCGTGCCGCGCGCGCGTCGACCCCGAAGGTGTTGCAGGCGGCCAGGCTGACATTGCTCTCGACGTTGACGGGCATCGGTCGATTGTAGGGGCGAGCGCCTAGACTTCCGCTGTCCGAAACTTCCCGAGCTTCATGGAGAGTCACCCATGCCGACATTCGACGCCGTCTGCAAGCCGAACATGGTCGAGGTCCGCAATGCGGTCGAGCAGGCCAACAAGGAGATCACCAATCGCTTCGACTTCAAGGGCTCGGACGCGCGCATCGAGTCCAAGGACTTCGAGCTGACCGCCTTCGCCGACGATGACTTCAAGCTGGGCCAGGTCCGGGACGTGCTGAACACGAAGATGGCCAAGCGCGGCGTCGACGTGCGCATGCTCGATCTCGGCAAGCCGGAAAAGATCTCCGGTGACAAGCTCAAGCAGGCGATCAAGGTTCGCAACGGCATCGAGTCCACGCTTGCCAAGAAGATGGTCGGCTTCATCAAGGAGAGCAAGCTCAAGGTGAGCGCAAGCATCCAGGGCGACGCCGTGCGCGTGACGGGAGCGAAGAAGGACACGCTGCAGGAAGCGATCGCGCTGTTGCGCGCGCAAATCACCGAAGTTCCTCTCACCTTCGAGAATTTTCGCGACTAGTGCCTGGAACAGTCGATTCGGGAGTGAAAGGCGGGGCTGGCGGAGCCAAGTGCGCGTTTCGAGCTGCGCCGAATGACCATTGCCCATTCGCAAGGCGAGCGACAAAGCAACCGGCCGGCCCGACCCGCAAGGCACGGCTGGATAGGCTGTAACTGGCCACTGTGCGTCCGCGACGCGGAGACTGACCGTTCATCGCTCACCGTGCGCCAGCCGGAGCGGCGGCCATTCGTTGCGCTTCCGTCGGGCGCCGATCGTGCGCCGCTCGCTCGGCCCGCGCTTGCATCACCGTGCGCTTGCGCCAGACTGAGTGTCGGCAGCGTTGGAAACATGAATATTCGGACCCTCCGAACGTCGGCTTGGGCTTGTCATCCATACGGATGGGCATTACCCTAAACGCGGTATGAGAACAACGCCTTCCCGGTTCAGCAGTTATGTCGGCTCCGTCGATGCACGGCTCGATGGAGCGCGTCGTACCCCAGGTTCTGCAGATGCGTCCGTCCTCGAGGAGCGCTATCCGGCGGTCGTGCGCGCCCTGACGTTGCTCTGGGGTTACCCGGAGATGAACCAGTATTTTGAGAAGGCCTGGTCCGGACAGGATCCCAACCTCGGCCAGATCGAGCCGGAAGCCATGGCGGAACTGATGATGTTGGCGGCCATTCACCAACGCATCTGTCCCTACCGTCCCGCCAAGAAGGTCGAAGAACTCTACGGTGGCGGCCGCTGGGCCGACACCTGGCAGCCGGCGCGCCTGCGGCGCTGATCGCCCCAGCCTGCGCTCAGTCGCGCACGCCGCGCAGCCAACGGTCGTACAGGTGAGCCGCCACGCGAAACATGCGTGCGGCACGCGGCTCGACCTCCTCGACCATCTCCTGCGGTGACTGCACGGCCGGACCGCCCGTGCGTGCAAGTTCCCGCTCGTACTCCTGCGCGGCCATCGGATCCGCCGTCCAACTGCGCACAAGCTCGGGCGTCATCTCGATGTGGAACTGCATGCCGACATGGTCGTAGCCCGGCCGCGGCACCACGAACGCCTGGTTCGCGCAATGGGGTCCGGTGAGGAATCGACGTCCGCCGGGCGGGATCTCAAAGGTGTCGCCGTGCCAGTGGAAGAGTTCGACAGCCTCCCACCCTTCGCCCAGCCATTCGCGCGCCAGCGCCGCATCGTCGACCGTGACGGGTGCCCAGCCCAGCTCCAGGTGCGGCGCGCGCGTGACCGCGCCGCCGAAGGCCCGGGCGAGCAGTTGTCCGCCCAGGCAATGGCCGATGACCGGAATGCGCCGCGCATCCGCGTCGCGCAGGAAGGCGATCTCGTCGGCGATCCACGGCAGCGGGTCATTCACGCTCATGTTGCCGCCGAGGGAGCAGACACCGGCGAACGCGGCCGCCGAGCGCGGCAATGCGGCGCCCGAGTCGATGCGGATCACCTCGTAGCTCCGTCCCCGGGCCTGCAGGTGCTGCTCGAAGTTGCCGGGACCGACATCGGCCTCGTGCTGCACGATGGCGATCGGCTTCATGCGCAGCCTGGATGCCGGGTCAGGCGACCGAACGGGCGTGATGCGTGACGATGGCGCCGAAGCGATCGCGGATCGCGGCCGTGATGCCAGCCATATCGAGGCCGCATTCCTTCAGCAGCAACGCGGTGTCGCCATGGTCGACAAAGCGATCGGGCAGCCCGAGCTGCAGCACCGGCACCTTGAGGTCGGATTCCGCCAGCGCCTCGAGCACAGCACTGCCCGCTCCGCCCTGCAACGCGTTTTCCTCCAGCGTCACAAGTGCGTCGTGTGATCGCGCGAGCTGCAGCACGAGCGCCCCATCGAGCGGCTTGACGAAGCGCATGTCGGCCACGGAGGCGTCGAACTCCGCGGCCGCCGCCAGTGCCGGGGCCACCATCGAGCCGAACGCCAGCAGCGCAATGCGGTGTCCGCTGCGCGCCTTGGAGGACCGCCGCACCACGCCCCGGCCCAGCGGCAGGCTCGCCATTTCCTGCTGGACCGCTGCGCCCGGCCCGGTGCCGCGCGGGTAGCGCACGGCCGCCGGCCCGTCGTGCTGCAACGCTGTGTACAGCAACTGGCGGCACTCGTTCTCGTCCGACGGCGTCATGACGACCATGTTCGGGATGCAGCGCAGGAACGACAGATCGAAGGCGCCATGGTGCGTGGCGCCGTCCGCGCCCACGAGCCCGCCGCGGTCGAGCGCGAGCACGACCGGCAGGTTCTGCAGCGCCACGTCGTGGATCAGCTGGTCATAGGCACGCTGCAGGAACGTCGAGTAGATCGCGACCACCGGCTTCATGCCATCGCACGCCAGGCCGGCGGCGAAGGTCACCGCGTGCTGCTCGGCGATGCCGACGTCGAAATAACGGTCCGGAAACTCCTGCTCGAAACGCACCAGCCCGGAACCCTCCCGCATCGCAGGCGTGATGCCAACGACGCGCGCGTCGGTCGCGGCCACGTCCACCAGCCAGTCGCCGAAGACCTGCGTGTAGGTCGGCTTGCCGGGCGCAGCCTTCGTGATGCCGACACTGGGGTCGAACTTGCCCGGCCCGTGATACAGCACCGGGTCGACCTCAGCCAGCTTGTAACCATGGCCCTTGCGCGTGACCACGTGCAGGAACTGCGGCCCCGGGAGCTGCTTCAGGTTCTGCAGCGTCGGGATCAGTGACTCGAGATCGTGCCCGTCGATCGGCCCGATGTAGTTGAGCCCGAACTCTTCGAAGAGCGTCCCGGGCACCACCATGCCCTTGGCATGTTCCTCGAGCTTCCGCGCGAGCTCGAACACCGGCGGGAAGTTCTTCAGCACCTGCTTGCCGGCCTGCTTGGCCGCGGCGTAGAAGCGGCCGCTCATCAGCCGCGCGAGATAGCGGTTGAGGCCGCCGACCGCCGGCGAGATCGACATGTCGTTGTCGTTCAGCACCACCAGCAGGCGGATGTTCTCGGTGACGCCGGCATTGTTCAGCGCCTCAAAGGCCATGCCGGCGCTCATCGCACCGTCGCCGATAACAGCAATCGCGTGCCGGTCGCTGCCCTGGTTGCGCGCCGCCACCGCCATGCCGAGTGCGGCCGAGATCGAGGTCGACGAGTGCGCGGTGCCGAAGGTGTCGTACTCGCTTTCCGAGCGCCGCGGAAAGCCCGACACGCCGCCGTACTGGCGCAGCTTCGCCATGCCGTCGCGCCGTCCGGTCAGGATCTTGTGCGCATAGGTCTGGTGGCCGACGTCCCAGACGATGCGGTCGTCCGGCGTGTTGAACACGTAGTGCAGCGCAATCGTCAGCTCAACGGTGCCCAGGTTGGAGCTCAGGTGGCCACCGGTCTTCGACACCGACTCCAGAACGAACTGGCGCAGTTCGTCGGCAAGCGCCGGCAGTTCCGAACGATCGAGCCTGCGCAGTTCCGCCGGCGTGTTGATGTTGTGCAACAGCGAACTCATGGTGACTCTAGTGGTTCCGGCAGACGATCAGGTCCGCCAGTTCACGCAGCCGCGCCGCGCGCGGCCCGAGGCCCGCGACCGCCTCGAGTGCCTGGGCACGCAGCCGCAGGCTCAGCGCGCGTGCCGCATCGAGCCCGAGCACGGAGACGTAGGTGGGCTTGCTCTGCGCCGCATCCTTGCCCGCGGTCTTGCCGAGATCGGCGGTACTGCCTTCGACGTCGAGGATGTCGTCCACGACCTGGAACGCAAGGCCCATGGCATCGCCATAGTGGGTCAGTGCTTCGCGCGTACATTCGGTCAAAAGGGCCGACTGGCCCGACAGCGCACCCATCAGCACGGCGGCCTTCAGCAGCGCGCCCGTTTTCATCCGGTGCATGCGTTCCAGCTCGGCCGGCGCGATCTGGCGCCCAACGACGGAGAGGTCGATCGCCTGCCCGCCGCACATGCCCTGCGTGCCGGCCGCATGCGCCAGCTCCCGCATCAGCGATGCCGTCTGTGACGCCGGCAGTGCACCGTCGGCAATGACGGCAAACGCCTCCGCCTGCAAGGCATCGCCGGCGAGCATGGCGGTGGCTTCATCGAAGGCCACGTGCACCGTCGGCTTGCCCCGCCGCAGCACGTCGTTGTCCATGCACGGCAGGTCGTCGTGCACGAGGGAATAGGCGTGCACGTACTCGACCGCCAGTGCCGCACGGTCGAGCGCTTCGGCGTCGGCGGCCGTCACTTCTCCCGCCGCGTACACCAGCAACGGTCGCACGCGCTTGCCGCCACCCAGCACCGCGTACCGCATCGCCGCGTGCAGACGCTTCGGCTCGCGGTCCGGGGTGGGCAGCATCTCGCCAGCAGCACGCTCGAAGCGCTCGCCGGCTTCGCGCACCCACACGTCGAGCGATTCCGGCGCCTGGACTCCCGGCACCAGCGCAGACGCAGCGCTCAATGGACTACCCTCCGCACCCAGCGTTGCTGGATGAGCGCTTCTGAGCAGCCACGCGCGCTCATGAACCCGCGCCCCGCAGTTCGGCCGGGTCGAGCGGCTTCAGCATGTCGCCTTCAAGCTGCTTGATCTCCTGCTCGGCCTGCGCGAGCCGCGCCTGACAGAGGCGTGCCAGTTCTGCGCCCCGCCGGTAGGCCGCAATCGACTCGTCGAGCGACAACTCGCCGGATTCCATGCGACGGACCAGCGTGTCGAGTTCGTCCAGCGCCTGTTCGAACGTCGGGGTCGCGGGAGCGTGCTTGGGCGGCATCGGGGGTCGGGCAAGGGTTGAAGGCGTGATCTTGGATTCTAGAGCAGCGCTGCCGGATGCCCGCGGCGGTCGTTTCATCGGGCTCTCTAGAATGCTGCCAATGAGCGCGCTCTGGATGCTGGTGGCCGCGGGCCTCTTTTCCGTCATGGGCGCGATGGTCAAGCTCGCCAGCCAGCAATACGGCGTCAGCGAGATCGTGCTGTATCGCTCGCTGATCGGCATCATCGGCCTGTATGCCTTCGTGCGCTGGCAGCGCGCCACGCTGGCAACGCCCGTGGCCATGACGCACCTGTCGCGCGGCGTGGTCGGCACCGCAGCGCTCGGGCTCTGGTTCTACGCCACCACCAAGCTGCCGCTCGGGACGGCGATGACGCTCAACTACACCTCGCCGCTCTTCCTCGCCGCCTTCACCGTGGGCTTCGGGCTCAAGGCCGGCCTGCGCACGGACTGGCGGCTGGTCGCGGCGGTGTGCGTCGGTTTCGTCGGTGTCGTCCTTCTGCTGCGCCCGACTTTTTCCGACGATCAGCAGGTCGCCGCGGCGGCGGGGCTGGTCTCCGGAGTGCTGTCGGCCATCGCGTACTGGTACGTACGTGAACTCGGGCGGCTCGGCGAACCCGAGTGGCGTACGGTTTTCTACTTCTCGCTGTCGGGCACCGTGCTCGGTTTCGTCGGCACGGCGCTCACAGGTTTCTCGAAGCACGATGCGCAGGGCATCGCGCTGCTGGCCGGCATCGGCATCACCGCGACACTGGCGCAGCTCGCGATGACGCGCGCCTATGCTTACGGACACACGCTGGTGGTGGCCAATCTCCAGTACTCCGCGGTGGTCTCTGCCTCGCTGATCGGGATCTTCTTCTTCGGCGACCGGATCCCGCTGCTGGGCTGGCTCGGCATTGCGATCATCATCGCAAGCAGCGTCGCATCAACTGTGTTGATCGCGCGCCGCCGCGCGCCCGCTCCCGCAGCGCCGGAAAGCTGATTCACTGACGGAACCCGAGACACCGATGGACTACACGACACTGCTTCCCGCCGAGGTACTCAAGGACCGGCTTGGCGATTCACGTTGGGTGATCCTCGACGTGCGCCACGACCTCTTCGACCTTGCCGCCGGCCTGCGGGCCTATGAGGCGGGTCATGTACCCGGCGCGCAGTTCGCCTCGATCGACAACGACCTGTCGGGCACCAAGACCGGCCGCAACGGTCGCCATCCGCTGCCGGCACGGGATGCGCTCATCGCGCGGTTCCGCGTCTGGGGCATCGGCAACGACAGCCAGATCGTGGCCTACGACGCCCAGGGCGGTCAGTTCGCCGCCCGGCTGTGGTGGCTGGCACGCTGGCTCGGCCATCGACGGGTTGCCGCGCTGGACGGTGGCTGGCCGGCGTGGCTCGCAGCGGGCGGCGCCACGGAGTCGGCGTCCGCCGTGCGCGCGCCGGGCAGTTTCAGTGCGGGCGCCTCGCTGGCCGGCGTCGTCACTGCCGACGCCGTCCTCGCGACACTGGGAGACCCCGGCCGCCTGCTACTCGATGCACGCCTGCCGGAGCGCTACCGCGGCGAGCAGGAACCGATCGATCCCGTCGCGGGCCATATTCCCGGCGCGCTCAACCGGCCCTGGCAGCACAACCTCGCGCCCGACCAGCGTTTCAAGACACCGGCGGAGCTGAAGGCCGACTTCTCTGCGCTGCTGGGCGCCCGGCCCGCCGGCGCGGTCACGCACCAATGTGGTTCCGGCGTCACCGCCTGCCACAACGTGCTGGCGATGGAAGTGGCCGGCCTGCAGGGCTCCGCGGTCTACACGGGATCGTGGTCCGAGTGGATCGCCGACCCGGCGCGCCCAATCCGCACCGGCGCAGAACCGTAGCCAGCGTCAACGCAGGCCCCTGGGCCACGGGCCGCGCAGCGCACGTCCCGTACGAAGCGGAACGATCAGTGACCGTGGAAGGAACCGGTCGCCAGCGCCGCGATGACCACGCCGAGCAGTACCAGTCCCACCTCGGGCAGCGACTTCGCCAGTGACGAACGGCGCATCATTTCCGGCAGCAGGTCTGATAGCGCGATGTAGATGAAGCTCGCGGCAGCGAGCGCCAGCGCGTACGGCAGCAGCGACTGCATCTCGTCGAGCACAAAGTAGCCGATGATTCCACCCAGCACGGCCGACAGGCCCGACACGAGGTTGAACACGAACGCACGCCGGCGCGTGAAGCCGGCGTTCAGCAGGATCATGAAGTCGCCGACCTCGTGCGGGATCTCGTGCGCCATCACCGCCAGCGTGGCGATCAAGCCCAGCTGCACATCGACGAGGAAGGCGCCTGCGATGACGACGCCGTCGGCAAAGTTGTGGAACGCATCGCCGATGAGGATCGGCAACCCGCCGCGCCCGGCCTCGTGCTTGTCGTGCCCGTGCGCGTGATGATGGAGATCACCTTCGTGATGGTGCGTATGGTGGATCAGTGACAGCTTTTCGAGCAGGAAGAGGCCGAGGATGCCGGCCAGCAGCACCCATCCGAGCGCCTGTGGGTCGGCCTCGCTGTGAAACGCCTCCGGCAGCAGGTGCGTCACCGCCGTGGCCAGCAGCAGACCGGCCGAGACCGGCACCAGCCGGTCGATGACCTTTGCGAGGTAGCGGAAGCTGAGCCACGCCGCGAGCCCGATCGACAGCAGCGTCGATACGAGGTTCGCGAGGATGATGTAGCCGAGCGTGGTCATCGTGGAGCCGGTCCGAGACACGCGCCGTGGGCGCGACGTTCGTTCCGAAGCCTTTCTCCGGGGTGGAGCTGCAACGCAAAGGGGCGCCAGCGCGCCCCTTTGCCCATGTGCGACAAGCGTAGCAGGGCTGTCAAGCCCCGACCGCCCGCTGCGTCATGCCAGGTATTGCTTGAACCACTGCGTGAGGCGCTTCCAGCCGTCCTCGGCCTGCTCCTTGCGATAGCTCGGGCGGTAGTCCGCATGGAACGCGTGGGGCGTGTCCGGGTAGAGAATGATCTCGCTGCGCGTGTTGCCCGCGGCCTTCAGCGCAACGCGCAACTTCTCGACCGTGTCGTTCGGAATGCCGCTGTCGGCAGCGCCGTACAGGCCGAGCACCGGCGCCTTGATGCGGTCGACGACCTCGATCGCGCCCTTGTCGCCCGGATAGCGGCCGGTCGCGACGTTGCCGTACCAGGCCACGCCGGCCGCCAGCGACGGATTGTGCGCGGCGTACATCCAGACGATGCGGCCACCCCAGCAGAAGCCGGTGATACCCAGCTTGCCGCCCCCGCCATTTTTCGCCGCCCAGGCGGCGGTCGCATCGAGATCGGCCATGACCTGTGCATCCGGCACCTTCGACACCACGTTGGCGAGGATGTCCGGCACGCTCATGCTGGAGACGTCACCCTGGCGCGCATACAGTTCCGGCGCGATGGCCAGATAGCCCAGCTTCGCCAGCCGCCGCGTGACGTCCTTGATGTGCTCATGCACGCCGAAGATTTCCTGCACGACCAGCACCGTCGGCAGCCCGGTCTTGCCGGCAGGCTGCGCGCGGTAGGCAGGAATGAAGCCTTCGCCGTCCCGGCTCGGGATCTTCACTTCGCCGGCCGCCAGGCCCTGCGTGTCTGTCGTGATCATTGTTTTGGCATGTACCGGCAGCACCGCCGCGGCGAAGCCCGCGCCGAGCGTGGTCTTCACGAAGCCACGCCGGCCAAGCCGCAGCGGCGGCTGCAGGCTATCGAGTTCCGATCTTGCATCGTAGGTCGTCGAATCGGAATGTTCCACTTCTTGCTTTCTCCTGTGCAAAGGGCCGCGAGGTTATCGACGTGACGGCAACATAGAATGCGGACAAACCCGGGCGCAAGGCGCGCATGGCACATGCAGCCGAGCCGCATTGCCTCTGACGCCGGGATTCATGGAGGAGTTCCCTATGCAACGCCACGGACGCCACGTCGCAACCTGGATCGCCCTGCTGGCTGTGGCCGGGTGCGCCGCAACGACTCCGAACAACGCAGAACGGCTCGCAAACACCGCGTGGGTCGCCGAGACCATCGACGGCAAGCCGGCAACCGCAGCCCGCAGCACGCTGCGCTTCTTCGACCGCCAGTTCGCCGGCGGCTCGCTCGGCTGCAATCCGTACTCGACGACCTACTTCGCCGATGCCGACGGCCTGCGCTTCGGCGGCATCGCGCCCACGAGCAACACGTGCACACTGGCGGAGATGGAGCAGGAGGCGAAGTTCAGTGCGGCGCTACAGGCGACTCGAAATGCGCGCCACGAGGCCGACGCAGCCCTGCTGCTGATGGATGCCGACGGAAGGGCAAGGGTAAAGCTGGCGCCGTTGAAGCCGTAGCAGGAATCACGCACTCAGCGAGCACGCGTGCGGCCTTGCAGGCGCGTCGACTGCCCTGAGGACTGGCTGGCTTCCGCTATCAGCAAGAAGTCGCGGACGCTGATCTTGAATCAGGACGCTTGTCGTCGCTCGGGCGCCAGCAAGCTGAATTTATTCGCTGAAATCATTCCACGTTCTGCCGACGAAACCACGCAGTCAGCCGTCCGCGCGCGACTGCGGGGCAGCGTCGCTCGTTACGAGCGACCGCTCGAACCGGGGGCGGTTGCCGACGAGTGGGACATGAACCAGTGACCCTGCTCGACACCCACGCGCTGGCGTGGTGGATGGCGGCCGTTCGACGCTTGACCGCGGCCGCGCAACGGGCAATCAAGGCGGCACTTCGGTCGAGGACTGCGCATGCTTCAGCGATCAGCGTCGTGGAAATCGCGACCGCCGCGCGGTGAGGCAGCCGCCCACTGTTTTTGTCGCCCGATCAGTGCATCGCAGATCTGCGCGCTCATTCAGAAGTTCAGTTCGAACCGAACGCCGCCGACATCGCGACGCGGGCCGTCTCCTTCGACGGGGCCATGCATGGCGACCCCGCCGACCGCATCTTTGCCACGACGGCTCACGTGCACCGCGCCCGCATCGTTGCCGCGGACCAAAGGCCGCGCGGACTGCGGGAAGTTGTGACGGTCTAGTCTTGGGGGGTTGGCGCAGCGCGCGAGCCATACCGGAGCATGTTCACGTGCATCGGCGAAGCCGATGCGTACAGCTGCGACGCCTAACCGATGCCGAGCGCACGAGCGCGCCCAAGCGCGAGTGCATGGACGTGGCGGATAGTCGGCACCGGGATCCGTGCCATGTCGGCGAGCTCGATGACGCTGCCGACGATCGCTGCAAGTTCCAGCGGCCGCCGCTGCTCCAGGTCCTGCAGCATCGAGATCTTCGCCGCTCCCAGTTGCCGCGCGATGTCGATGCGCTGGTCGGGCGTCATCGGCATGCGGTAGCCGTAATGCTCGGAAACCGCCATTCCCTCAAGCATCATCGCGCGGATCACGCCGAGCACGTCCTCGTCGGCGATGATCTGGTTCATCAGGTATCCGGTCAACGCCGCCACCGGATTGAACGAGAGGTTGCCGAGCAATTTGATCCACACGTCGAGCCGGATATCGCGCGAGCGCTCGGTGGCGAAGCCTGCCGCATCGAGCGCGTCGGCCACGCGCACGAGGCGCGCCGACAGCGAGCGATCCGGCTCGCCGAGGATCAGGCGACGGCCGCCGGTGTGGTGCACTTCGCCAGGCGCGCGCACCTCGGCGGCAATATGGACGACGCACCCGAGGATGTGGCTCGGATCGAGTGCAGCAAACATCGAGCCGGCGGGATCGAGCGACCGCAACGTCGTGCCCTCGAGCGCGCTACCTTCGGCATGAAAGTACCACCAGGGCAGACCGTTGATCGCCGGCACGACCGCCGTGGCCGGCCCCACGAGCGCTGCCGTCCCGGGGAGCAGCGCCGCAATGGCGTGCGCCTTGAGCCCGATGATGACCAGGTCCTGCACGCCGAACTCGGCCGGCTCTGCGCTCGCGCGCAGCCGGTAGACGCCGCTCGCGCCACCGACGTGATCGACAAGACGCAGGCCCTCGCGCTGGATCACATCCAGGTGCGCACCGCGTGCGATCAGGACGACCTCGTGGCCGCTGGCGGCGAGCTTGGCTCCGAGGGCGGCGCCGATCGAACCGGCGCCAACGATGGCGACACGCAACTCTGTCCTGCCTAGGCGCGAAACGCCTCTTCGATGCGGCGCTTGTCCCAGCCGGGCACCAGCATCTCGACAAACGAGTACACGAAGCCGCGCAGGTAGGTGCCTTCCTTCACGGCCAGCCGCGTCACGTTGCGGCCGAACAGGTGCCCGCAAGGCAGCATCACCAGATTGTCGCGGCCCGCGTCCACCGCGACCCCGGCGACGATGCCCACCCCCATGCCGATCTGCACGTAGGTCTTGATGACATCGGCATCAATCGCCTCGAGCACGATCGAAGGCTCGATGCCCGCCTGGGCAAAGGCATCGTCGATCTTGCCGCGACCGGCAAACTGATGCTCGTAGGTCACGATCGGGTGACGGGCTAGGTCCTTCAGCGTCAGCTTGCCGGGCGAGGTCGCGAACTTCGCGAGCGCATGATCGGGCTTGACGATGGCCACATGCTGCCAGTCGTACACCGGGATCGACAGCAGGCCCGGAGCGTCGGCCAGCGACTCGGTCGCCACGCCGAGGTCGGCCTGGCCATGCACCAGCATCGAGGCGATCTGCGGCGGATTCGCCTGCAAGAGCTTGAGCCGCACCTGCGGGAACTTCAGGGCGAACTGCTGGATCACCTGCGGCAGCACGTAGCGCGCCTGCGTGTGCGTCGTGGCGACCCGCAGCGTTCCTTCGGGACTGCCGGCATAGTCGCGAGCGAGCTTTTTCAGGTTGTCGACCTCGAGCATGATGCGCTCGGCTGCCTCCAGCACCACCTGGCCCGGCGCCGTCAGGCCCTTCACGCGCTTGCCATGCCGCGCGAGGATCGGAACACCGAGTTCCTGCTCTAGCTCGATGATCGCCTTGGACACGCCGGGCTGCGACGTGTGCAGCGCACGCGCGGCCTCGGTCAGGCTGAACTTGTGGCGAGCCGCTTCCCGCAGGAAACGGAACTGCTGCAGGTTCATAAGCAACCCCGTAATATGAGGGGCAGATTTTATATCGCTTCCTTATATGCGACGAGGCCGGCAGTCGAATGCCTTCCTTGATCTACCTCCTCTGGCTCGCTGTCGCAACGCGATGCGAACCAAGTGCACTGCCTATAATTTCCGCTCGCTTCCGCGTCGTCGTGAACGTACCCGACACGGCTGAAGCGTCCAACCCGGGGCAACGATGAAACTGGACAAGGCGCAACTGCTGCTCGACGAGCAGCCCATCTCGATCGACGTACTGCTCGAGAAATACGCCAAGGGGGACGAGAAGACCGTTGACGAAGTGCGCCGGCGCGTCGCGCACGGGCTCGCACAGGTCGAGAAGCCGGAAATTCGCGAAGCGTGGGAGCGACGCTTCTACGACGCCATGGTCGATGGCTTCATTCCGGGCGGCCGCGTCAATTCGGCCGCCGGAACCGGCATTGCGGCCACGCTGATCAACTGTTTCGTGCAGCCGGTCGGCGACGCGATCAGCGGCCGCAAGAACGGCGTACCGTCGATTTACCTCGCGCTGAACCAGGCCGCGGAAACGATGCGGCGCGGCGGCGGCGTCGGCTATGACTTCTCGCCGATCAGGCCCAAGGGCGCGCTGGTGCACGGCACGCACTCGCGCGCCAGCGGCCCGATCTCCTACATGCGGGTGTTCGACAAGAGCTGCGAAACGCTCGAATCCGCCGGCGCGCGGCGCGGCGCGCAGATGGGGATGATGCGCTGCGACCATCCCGACATCGAGGAATTCATCCACGCCAAGCGCGACGGCTCGCTCGCCAACTTCAACATGTCGGTGGCGGTGACCGACGACTTCATGCGTGCGGTCGACACGGACGGCACCATCGAGCTCTGGCATGCCGCCGAGCCCTTCGACAAGTCCGAGGCCTGCCAGCGGGCCGACGGCAGCTGGGTCTATCGCAACGCGCGCGCGCGTGATCTCTTCGACCAGATCATGCAGTCGACCTACAGCCACGCCGAGCCGGGCGTCATCTTCGTCGACCGCGTCAACGCCGACAACAACCTGTCCTACTGCGAGACGATCGCGGCGACCAACCCCTGTGTGACCGGGGACACTCGACTGCACACGCAGTACGGCATGGTCCAAATCGCCGAACTTGCACAATCGGGCCTTGCCATTTCGGCTACCGTCGATCGCCGCTCACTGCCTGGCGCAGACGGGGAGCGCGGCACGGTAACGCGGCCGGCCCGCCCGGCCTTCGCCACTGCTCGCGATGCAGATGTCTATCGAGTGACCACCGACGAGGGCTACGAGATTCGCGCGACTGCCTGGCACGACTTCTACACCACACGGGGGAAGCTCAAGCTCAGCGAATTGCAGGTCGGGGACCGCTTGCTGATTCAATCCGGCAAAGGTCAGTTCGGAACGGAGGGCAGCGAAGAATTGGGGCTGCTGATTGGCCTGATCACCGGCGATGGCCACTTCACGAATCGTGGGCACGGCCAGCAGGCTGCTGTGCTTAACTTTTGGGGCCAGGATCGCGATCTTGCACCCATCGTCGCCGGGTATGTTAACTCGATGATCGAGGGCCACGCGAGCAATCAGCGCACGTACCACGTAACACCGGTGCCCGTGCACTCGCGGAACCACGTCTTCATTCGCTCAGTTCTTCTGGCCCGCTTGTTTGAGCATTATGGTTTTTCGGCGAAGACGAAGCACAGTGTTCCCGAAGTGATCTGGAGGGGATCCGAGGGTTGTGTCAGGGCCTATCTGCGCGGGCTGTTCCAGACGGACGGCACCGTTAACGTGTCGGGCCGGGGCGACAGTTGCTCGGTGCGTCTAGCCTCCAGCAGTGTCACCCTGCTCAAGGACGTGCAGGTCCTGCTTGCCAATTTCGGCGTCTTCAGTCGCGTCCATCGACGCCGAGAACCCGGGCAGCGAGTCCTCCCGGACGGCAAGGGGGGAAGGCGCCTCTATGACTGCCAGGCCGACTTCGAACTGATCATCGATGGGGAGTCTCGCGAGCAGTTCATGGCCGAAATCGGCTTTCTGGGCGAAGCCAAGATCGGCAAGTACCGGACTTGGGTCGCGGACAAGGTGTTGCGCAAGACTCAGCCGTTTGTTGCGCGTGTCCAGTCCATAGTGCGTGATGGTCGAGAAACCGTCTATGACACGACACAGCCGGACGGCAACGCGGTCATCTTCAATGGACTCGTCACCGGGCAATGCGGCGAACAACCCTTACCGCCCTACGGCTGCTGCTGCCTCGGCTCCATCAACCTGACACGCTTCGTCGTCGATCCGTTCGGCGAACGGGCCGCATTTGACTGGGAGCGCTTCCGCAGCGTGACCAAGGTTTCGGTGCGTGCGCTCGACAATGTGCTGGATGTCACGCTGTGGCCGCTGGAGGAGCAGGCGCAGGAGGCGGCCAACAAGCGGCGCATCGGGCTCGGCTTCACCGGGCTCGGCAACACGCTGACGATGCTGGGCCTGCGCTACGACAGCGAGGCGGCGCGTACGCTGGCCGCTGACATCTCGCGCACGATGCGCGATGCGGCCTACGAGGCGTCGGTCGAGAACGCCCGGGAGAAAGGCGCCTTCCCGCTCTTCGACGCCGACAAGTTCCTGACGGAGCCCCATTGCGCTTCGCGCGTGCCCGACAAGTTGAAGTCCGAGATCCGCGCCCACGGCATCCGCAATTCGCACCTGCTGTCGATCGCGCCCACCGGCACCATTTCGCTGGCCTTCGCCGGCAACGCCTCGGGCGGCATCGAGCCGACCTTCTCGTGGACCTATATCCGCAAGAAGCGCATGCCTGATGGCAGCAAGCAGGAGTACATCGTCGAGGACTACGCGTACCGGCTCTTCAAGCGCATGGGCGGCGACGAGAACCAGCTGCCGGCTGGGTTCGTCAGTGCGCTGGAGATGAGCGCGCGCGACCACATGAAGATGATCGCGGCGGTGCAGCCGTATGTGGACGCCGCGATCAGCAAGACGGTCAACGTGCCGGAAGACTATCCGTTCGAGGAATTCAAGAACCTTTACCTGGAGGCGTGGAAGAGCGGGCTGAAGGGCATCACGACCTACCGCCCCAACAACGTCATCGGCTCGGTGCTGGAGGTCGTGAAGGAGCCGGCGACTTCGCACAGCGTGTCGCCGCAGGATCTCAAGGACGACCCCGACCGCCGGGTGCGCCTGGACTCCACGCCGCAACCGGCGCTGGCCAGCCTGAAGTGGCCCGGCCGGCCCGACCTCGCCGAGGGCAACCTCGCGTGGACCTACATGGTCGAGATCCCGGAACGCAAGGAAGCGTTTGCCATCTTCATCGGTCAGGTCGGCGATCCGCCGGCGCCGTTCGAAGTCTGGGTCAACGGAGCGGAGCAGCCGCGCGGACTCGGCGCGATTGCGAAAGCGCTGTCGATGGACATGCGCAGCGAGGACCGCGCGTGGCTCAAGATGAAGCTCGACGCGCTGGCCAAGGCGCGCGACGAGCAGGGCTTCGCGATCGCGATGCCGCCCACCGGGAACCGGCAGTGGCAAAGCGGTGTCGTGGCGTGCTTCGCCAACATCGTGCGCTTCCGCTGCGAGCAGCTCGGGGTATTCCGCGAGTTCGACCACCAGCCAACGCCTGTGCTCAACGCACTGTTCTCGAAGAAGGAGCCGAAGGCCGGCCCGCTCGGCACGATGAGCTGGACGGTGGACGTCAGCAATGCCAACACCGGCGACGACTTCGTCCTCGGCGTGAAGGAGCTGCACCTGCCGGACGGCAGCCGCCGACCTTACTCGATCTGGCTCGCCGGTGAATACCCGAAGGTGCTCGATGGCCTGTGCAAGCTGATCTCGCTCGATATGCGGGTCGTCGACGTCAACTGGATCGGGCTGAAGCTGAAGAAACTGCTGAACTTCGGCGAGCAGAACGGCGAGTTCTGGGCGGCCGTGCCGGGCGAGGAGCGCTCGGCGCTCTTTCCGAGCACCGTCGCCTACATCGCGACGCTGCTGCTGCATCGCTACAAGGTGCTCGGCATCCTCGACGATGACGGCCGCGCGATCCAGTCTGCGGGCATCCTCGCGCTGCCCGATGCCGTCAAGGTCATCGAGCACGAGACCGCGCCCATCAAGGGTAAGGTCTGTGCGAGCTGCGGGGCGGCGGCCGTCATCAAGCGCGACGGTTGCGAGTTCTGCACGGCCTGCGGCGCGACAGGGCACTGCAGCTAGCGGTTGCGCGGTCGGCGCCGAGCCGCCTCACTCGAAAGACCGAAACACGGGTGACGCACGTCGATCACTCTGCAGGTGGTCGAGTGCCTGGTCGGGTTCCGGCTCTGTGAAGCTCAGGGCCGGTCCGGACGCGCTCCGGCCTCGCGCACTTCCAGATTGCCAGCCGCCACCCCCGACGCCCACGCCCACTGAAAGTTGTAGCCGCCCAGCCAGCCAGTCACATCGACGACCTCACCGATGAAGTGCAGCCCCGGCGCCTTGCTGGCTTCGAGCGTGGTCTGCGAGAGCTCGTCGGTGGCGATGCCACCGCGCGTGACTTCGGCCTTGCGAAAGCCTTCGGTGCCGCTTGGCGTGAGGCGCCACTCGCTCAGCGAAGTCGCCAGCGTACGCAGGCCCGTGTCCGGGACTTCGGCGATGCGCTGGTCGGGCGCATGTTCCTGCACGAGGCTCCACTGCTCGGCCAATCGGCGTGGCAGGAGCCTCGCCAGGGCATTGGACACGGTTTGCCGGCTGCTGCGCTTGAGTTTCAGCAGAGCATCGGTCAGCGCAGGCGGCGACATGGTGGGCACGAGATCGACCTGGATCGGATCGCGCGGATTCCAGTAGCTGGAAATCTGCAGGATGGCCGGGCCGGAGAGCCCGCGATGGGTGAAGAGCAGGTCCTCATCGAAGGAGCCGCTGCCGCACGTGACGCGGACTTCATGCGCAACGCCCGCGAGCTCCGCGAACGGCCGCCACGATTCGGCGTCGAAGGTCAGCGGCACGAGCGCAGGTCGCGGCTCGACGATGCGCAGACCGAACTGGCGCGCGATGCGGTAGCCGAAGTCGGTCGCGCCGATCTTCGGGATCGAGAGACCTCCGGTGGCGATCACCACGCGGTCCGTGCGCAGCGTGCCGGCGTCCGTGTCGAGTTCGTAGCCCGGGCCCGCGCGGCGCACGGCGCTCACGGTGCACGGCATGCGCCACTGCACGTTGCCAGCGCCGCACTCGGCCTGCAGCATCGCGATGATCTGCTCGGCGCTGTCGTCGCAGAAGAGCTGGCCCTTGTGCTTCTCGTGGAAGGCAATGCGATGGCGCTTCACCAGCGCGACGAAGTCGGCGGGCGTGTAACGCGACAGCGCCGATCGCGCAAAGTGCGGGTTCTCGGAGAGATAGCGCTCAGGGCGGCCGGCTTCGACGTTCGTGAAGTTGCAGCGACCACCGCCGGAGATGCGGATCTTCTCGGCCAGCTTTGAAGCGTGATCGATCAGTACGACGCGCGCGCCGCGCTGGCCGGCGACGGCCGCGCACATCATGCCGGCCGCACCCGCGCCGATGACGGCGACGTCGTAGTCGTTGAGTTCTCGATGCGTCAAGGCGATCCGGCCAGCCCTTCAGGGAACCGGAGTATCGCCTGACCACGGGGCGTGCCCCTTAAGGCGCCGCCTGGAGCGCGCCGATGAGACGTGGGCCCGTCGCGGCGAACGAACGCAACTGGAATGGCTGCGGCGAATCCACCTTGTATTGCGAATCAGGCACCGTGGCGAGCCTCAGTTGCGGCTGTATCGCGGCGATGGGCCAGAAGTTGCCCGTCGTAGCACCGGGAACATTGCCTTCACCGGTCATAAAGTTGTTCTGCTGGATCAGCACAGGAGCCGCGATTCCGCTCGCGAGCGCGGCATTGCCCGCAAAGAGATTCGCCGTCAGCGTGGCTTGCTGCGTGTAGCCGGCGAAGGAAATGAACGTCCCGCGCCCCATTGTCGTGACGACGGTGTTGTGGATCAGCGTGACGGTGTTGCTGGTCCACATGTTGCGCTCGGCACCGTAGGCCACCGACGTGGTGTTGTCTGCTTTCGGACCCTTGTGCAGCAGGTTGCCGCGCATGAAGACGACGCCGCCGTCGGGAAAATCGAGCAGGTAACTGGAGGTTCCGGTCGGCCCGTCCATGAAGTAGCTCCCCTCGACGATGTTCTCCTTCGCGCGGCTCTTCAGGTTGTGGCCGATCTTCGCCTCGTGGAACCAGCTCGCGATGACGCGCAGGCGGTCCACGTTGCCGATGTAGATGTTGTGCGAGTAACCGTCGCCGTAGCCGTTGCGCGCGAACTCCGAGCGCTCGATCGTCACTGTCACGGGGCCGCTGCCGCCGAGAATGCCGTTCTCGTTATCGTAGAAACCGGTGTTGCGCAGCACGAGATGGCCGCTCTCGTGGCGGATGCCGGCACCGTTCTGGTCCGTCACCTTCGCGCCATGGAACTCGACGTTGACGACGGTCGTCGTCGCAGCGTTGCCTGGTGAAATCACCCAGATGCCCTTGCCCTGTGCGTCCTTGCCGTCGGCAAAGAGCCGCGCTCGACCGCCGTCGCCGCAGATCACGAGGTTGGCCGCACGCCAGGTGGCGACGTCGCCGCGGTAGTCGCCGGGCGCAATCAGGATGCGGTCGCCCGTCTGCGCCGCCGCGGCCGCCGCACTCGGCACGCTGTATGTCCTGGCAGGCCCGACGAGCAGCGTGCGTCCGCCTGTGGTGGGGCAGGCATCCGCGCTCGGCGGCGGTGTCGGCACAGGCGTGGGTGTGGGAGTTGGCGACGGGGCAGGCGCCACTGGCGCGCCCGGCGCAGGTGATGCAGGATCGCCGGGTGCCGGAGTGGGCGGCGCCGAAGGCGGCGCTGTAGTGATCGGAGGTACGGTCGCTGTGGTTGCGGCGGCGGATGGTGCATCGGAACCACCGCATCCCGCGGCAGCGAGCGTGGTCATCGCCGCGGCCAACAGTGCGGCAACTCTGCAGATCGACATCAGGTCCCCTACGAATGCAGGCCCGCAACTGCGCAGGCGCAAAAAGGGATCATTGTGGCTGTGAGCCGCACCGAGCGGGACGCACCGCATCCCGTGCGCGGGCGATGCCTGATGGACTCGCGCAGATGGGGCATGCGCGAGTGGCCCTCGTCAGGCAGGGCCACGTTGGCGGCGGTAATCGCTTTGCACCAGCCCACTTGCGAAGCTGCGTGAGCCGCGCAGCGACCATCCCGATTCTGGCAGGCCGCGCTCGAACAACGGCCGACCCTCGCCCAGCAGGCGCGGCGCGATCGACAGCGTCATCTCGTCGACGACGTCTTCCCTCAGGCCCTGACGGACCGCGTGCCCGCCGTCCAGATAGAGACGCTGCGCACCCTTCCCGGCCAGCGATTGCAGCAGCGGGTTGAGCGCGCCGGCATGCGTTCGTTCACCGTTCTTCGCATCGAGCGCGCGATGCGTCAGCACGACGACGCGGCGGCCGGCGAACGGCCATTCGCCGAAGGTCAGCACCTTGTCGTAAGTGGCGCGGCCGATGACGACTGTGTCGATCGTCGCGTAGAAGGCCGCGTACCCGTAGTCCTCGCCCGGTACCTGCATCGCATCGAGCCAGTCGAGACCGCCGTCGTCGCGCGCGATTAACCCGTCGAGGCTCAGAGCAATGTAGACGCAGACGACAGGGCGCGGCACGCGGCGGTCTCGAGCTCTACTCGGCGGTGAAGAAGCCCTTCATGCGGTCGACAAAGCTCTTCTCCTGCGGAGAATGCTTCTGCCCGCCGGCCTTGAGCGAAGTCTCAAACTCGCGCAGCAGTTTCTTCTGCTTGTCGGTCAGCCGCACCGGCGTCTCCACGCTGACATGGCAGTAGAGATCACCGGGGTAGCTCGACCGCACGCCCTTGATGCCCTTGCCGCGCAGCCGATAGGTCTTGCCGGACTGCGTGCCTTCGCCGACCTCGAGGCTCGCCTTGCCGTTGAGCGTCGGCACCTCGACCTCACCGCCGAGCGCGGCCGTCGTGAAGCCGATCGGGACCTCGCAGTGCAGGTCGTCGCCATCGCGCTGGAACACGGCGTGCTGCTTGAGGTGGATCTCGACGTAGAGGTCCCCGTGCGGGCCGCCATTCATGCCGGGCTCGCCCTTGCCGGCCAGCCGGATGCGCTGGCCTTCGTCGATGCCCTGCGGGATCGCAACTTCGAGCACCTTGTTCTTCTTCACGCGACCGGCGCCGCTGCACGTCGTGCACGGTTCCGGAATCACCTTGCCGCTGCCTCGGCAGGTCGGGCAGGTCTGCTGGATCGAAAAGAAGCCCTGCGACATGCGCACGTTGCCGGCGCCGCCGCAGGTACCGCAGGTCTTCGCACTCGTGCCCGGCTTCGCGCCGGAACCCGAACACGTCTCGCAGGTGTCCCAGCTCGGAACGCGGATCTCGGTGGCGAAGCCCTCGGCCGCCTGCTCGAGGGTGATCTCCATGCTGTAGCGCAGGTCGGCGCCGCGATAGACGGCATTACGGCCGCCGCGCGCGCCGCCGCCGAAGATATCGCTGAAGATGTCGCCGAATGCATCGGCGAACCCGCCGAAACCCTCCGGCCCGCCGCCGCCGAATCCACCCGCGCCCTGCCCGAGCCCCGCGTGGCCGAAGCGGTCGTACGCCGCGCGCTTGCTGGAGTCGGACAGTACTTCGTAGGCTTCCTTCGCCTCCTTGAACTTCTCTTCGGATTCCTTGGCGTCACCGTCCGTGTTGCGGTCCGGGTGGTGCTTCATCGCCAGCTTGCGATAAGCCTTGGTGATGTCCTGTTCGGACGCGTCCTTCGCTACACCGAGGACTTCGTAGTAATCGCGCTTAGACATCGACTCCAACACCCTTTCCACTCAACTCATTGACGCCCTGCCTTCTCCACCCACGGGCATCGACTGCCGGATACGTGGGGAGCGCGTGGCGCAAAGCAACGCAGTTTAAGTACCGTGCCTGGGCCCGCCGCCCTTCAGCGAGGCGTCGAGTTGGCGATACAGCTCCTTCTGTTCCGATGTCAGGTGCACGGGCGTTTCGACCTGCACCTGAACATAGAGGTCGCCATGCGACCCGGACTTCATCGCCGGCATGCCCTTGCCGCGCAACCGCAGGCGGCGACCCGGCTGTGTGCCCGCGGGAATCGTCATCGTCACCTGGCTATCGAGAGTCGGCACGTCGATCTCGCCGCCCAGCGCAGCCGTCGGCTGGCTGATTGTCGCGCGCGTGACGAGATCGTCGCCCTCGCGCTCGAAGCGCGCGTGCGGCTCGATGTGGATCTGAACCAGCAGGTCGCCGGCCGGCCCGCCTTCACTTCCGGGCTGGCCGCGTCCGGCGACGCGCACTTTCTGGCCGTCACGAATGCCAGCGGGAATCTTCACTTCAAGCGTGCGTTCACCGCTGCCACCTTCGCCCGGCACGTTGATCATCGTCTCGAAACCGCGCGCGGCCTGCTCGAGCGAGACGTTCATGCGATACGCAATGTCCGCGCCCTGCCGTGAGCGTGGTGCAGAACCACGCCGGCCGCCACGCGCTCCGCCAAACAAGCCTTCAAACAGATCTTCCGGATTGCCTTCGAAGTGAAATCCTTGGGAGCCGCCGCCGGGTGCCTGCCCACCTCGAGACTGGCGGAACATTTCATTGAAGTCGTAGCCGCCTGCTCCGGCACCACCGGCGGCGCCAGCCATCGACGGATCGACGCCGGCGTGACCGAAACGGTCGTAGGCTACGCGCTTGTCCTTGTCGGACAGCATCTCGTAGGCCTCCTTGGCCTCCTTGAAGCGCGCCTCGGCGTCCTTCCGACCCTTGTTGCGGTCGGGGTGGTACTTCATCGCCAGCTTGCGATACGCCTTCTTGATGTCCTCTTCGGACGCGCCCTTGGGCACGCCAAGGATCTCGTAGAAGTCGCGTTTGCTCATTCGTCGTCTAAGTCGCTCTTCAACGCAAACGCCGGGTGAGGCATTGCAGCCTGCACCCGGCGGTTCCGGGCACAGGCCCGGTCATCCCAGCTTGAACTTTCGCTCAGCCGCGCTTCACTTCCTTGAACTCGGCATCGACGACGCTTTCGTCCTCGGCCTTCGCTCCGCCCGGTGCAGCGCCGGCATCCGCCGACTGAGCCCCTTGCGCCTGCACCGCCGCCATCAGCTGCTGATGCGCTTCGGTCAGCGATTTGAGCTTGGCCTCGATCACCGACTTGTCGTCGCCCTTGATCGCGTCTTCGAGTTCCTTCGCCGCGGACTCAACTCGCTCCTTGGTCGCCGCACCGGCCTTGTCGCCGGCTTCGGTCGCCGCCTTGCGTGCCTCGTGCGCAGCTGCTTCGGCCGTGTTGCGTGCCTGCGCGAGTTCGAAGCGCTTGTGGTCCTCGGCCTTGTTGGCTTCGGCGTCCTTCACCATGCGCTGGATCTCGTCTTCCGTCAGGCCCGAGTTCGCCTTGATCGTGATCTTGTTTTCCTTGCCAGTGGCCTTGTCCTTCGCGCTCACGTGCAGGATGCCGTTGGCGTCGATGTCGAAAGTGACCTCGATTTGCGGCATGCCGCGCGGCGACGCCGCAATGCCCTCCAGGTTGAACTCGCCGAGCAGCTTGTTGCCGCCCGCCATCTCGCGCTCGCCTTGGTAGACCTTGATCGTCACCGCCGGCTGGTTGTCTTCGGCAGTCGAGAAGGTCTGCGCGAACTTGGTCGGGATGGTCGTGTTCTTGTGGATCATCTTCGTCATCACGCCACCGAGCGTTTCGATGCCCAGAGACAGCGGAGTGACGTCGAGCAGCAGCACGTCCTTCTTGTCGCCGGCCAGCACCGAACCCTGGATCGCCGCACCGACCGCGACCGCTTCGTCCGGGTTGACGTCCTTGCGCGGCTCCTTGCCGAACAGATCCTTCACGACTTCCTGCACCTTCGGCATGCGCGTCTGGCCACCGACCAGGATCACGTCCTGGATGTCGGAGACCTTGAGCCCCGCGTCCTTGAGCGCGGTCTTCACCGGCTCGACCGTGCGCTGGATCAGTTCCTCGACCAGCGACTCGAGCTTGGAGCGCGTGAGCTTGATGTTCAAGTGCTTCGGGCCCGACGCGTCGGCCGTGATGTACGGCAGGTTGATCTCGGTCTGCGTGGCCGACGACAGCTCGATCTTGGCCTTCTCGGCCGCGTCCTTCAGGCGTTGCAGTGCGAGCACGTCCTTCGAGAGGTCCGCGCCCTGCTCCTTCTTGAACTCGGCCACGACGTAGTCGATGATGCGCTGGTCGAAGTCCTCGCCACCGAGGAAGGTGTCGCCATTGGTGGAGAGCACCTCGAACTGCTTCTCGCCGTCGACATCGGCGATTTCGATGATCGAGATGTCAAACGTGCCGCCGCCGAGGTCATAGACCGCGATCTTGCGGTCGCCCTTGCCGGCCTTGTCCATGCCGAACGCCAGCGCAGCAGCGGTCGGCTCGTTGATGATGCGCTTGACCTCGAGGCCGGCGATGCGGCCCGCGTCCTTGGTGGCCTGGCGCTGCGAGTCGTTGAAGTACGCCGGCACCGTGATGACGGCCTCGGTGACCTCATGGCCGAGGTAGTCCTCGGCGGTCTTCTTCATCTTGCGCAGCACCTCGGCCGACACCTGCTGAGGCGCGAGGTCCTTGCCCTGCGCACGCACCCAGGCATCGTTGTTGGGTGCCTTGACGATCGCGAAGGGCATCAGCTTGATGTCCTTCTGCACCTCGGCGTCTTCGAAGCGGCGGCCGATCAGGCGCTTGACCGCGTACAGCGTGTTCTTGGCGTTGGTGACCGCCTGGCGCTTGGCCGGCGCGCCGACCAGGATCTCGCCGTCATCCAGGTACGCGATGACCGACGGCGTCGTGCGCGTGCCCTCGGCGTTCTCGATGACCTTGACCTGGTCGCCCTCCATCACCGCCACGGCGGAGTTGGTGGTGCCCAGGTCGATGCCGATGATCTTTGCCATGACTTTATTCCCCTCGTCTTTACGCCGCTGGCCGTCTTGCCATGGCGGCAATTTCTCACTGGTCGCTATATGCGAGCCATCCCCATGGTTTCAACTTCTTTGGCTGGAATTCACTTCGCAATGACCACTAGGGCCGGTCGGAGTACGCGCTCCGAAATCGTCCAGCCCTTCTGCAGCACCGTGACGACCTGGTTGGCCGGCTGCTGTTCCGACGCCGGCACCGACGAGATCGCCTGGTGCCGGTGCGGGTCGAACTTCTGGCCGAGCGGGTTGATCTCCGCCAGCGCGTTCTTCTCGAAGGCCGACCGCAACTGGCGCAACGTCAGTTCGACGCCCTCGCGCAGTTGTTCGGCAGAGGCGTCCTGGACCTCGAGCGCTTTCTCCAGGCTGTCCACGACCGGGACCAGCGACTCCGCAAACGACTCGACGGCGAACTTGTAGGCCTTGGTGACTTCCTCCTGCCCGCGGCGGCGGATGTTCTCGGCATCGGCCTTGGCCCGCAGGTAGAGCTCATAGTTCTCGTTCGCCTTGGCGAGCGCGGCATCGAGCTCCTGCTCCACCTCGCCGACGGACGTCGAGCCGATCGCCGGCTTCGCGGCGGCCTCTGCCGCAGCGGCGTTTTGCTTGTCAGGCGCGGCGGTATCGGCCGTCGTGCCCGCATCCGGTTGCTGCATCACTCCTCCGGGTTTTATGTTTTGATTTCAAAGGCTTATCTGATCTGTGGGCAGTCGCGCGGAAATCAAGCGGTAGCCGCCAGAAAGTTTGCCGCGCAGCAGCCTGGGAGTCCGGCCAGGACCTGGCGGGCTCTGGGCGGCCTTTGCCTCGGGGTACCGCCCGGCGCCGTCGGCGCGGCGCGCGCGCTCACACGGCACCCGCCTCGAACTGCTCACCGTGTTGTCGCATCGCCACGACAGCGGCGGTCGCGCACCGCTGAACGTTCGACTGCGCGCCGGGCAGCCCACTCGAGCCGTTCTGCGCCTCTCATCACGCACGAGTCACCGGTTTGGATGAGAGGTCGACCGAGCGCACTCGCGGTAACGTGGGATCGGATGATCTTCCGCGTTCGATCGGGCATGCGTACAAATCCACTGGATACTTCACCTCGGACCACCACGACCATGGCGGTACTGAAGCAGGACCACCGCAACCCCCGCGCCGAGACGTTCGGTGCCCAGGCGCCTATCGCTTTGCTCGGCCTGGCTGCCATCGCGATCATCGCGCTGATCAACGCGCACGCGCGGCCAGCGGCGGTCGACAAGGCACCTGTCGTGGCAGCGGCCTGCAGCACCGACTGCGGCACCGTGGTCGCCGTCACCCGCTCCGCACACTCGTCCCCGGTCTACTTCGTCGAAGTCCAGATGCTCGACGGTTCAATGCGCGTCGTGCAGCAGCTCGCTGCCGGGTTCAAGGTCGGCGACGTCGTGCAGGTCAACGGCAACGCGCTGTCGCTGCGCCTGCCGACTTCCTGAAGGCGGCCGGCGCCCGCCGGCCTAGCGTTCCGCTCCCAACTGCATCGCTCGTGCGCGGCCCTGCTCCGCCTCGGCGGCTTGCCTCGCGGCATCTGCACGCGCAACCGGCCAGCCCTGCATGTGTTGCCTGCAAAGGTCGGTCAGCGCCGCGATGAAGGCGGGCGATTCGTTCAGGCACGCGATATAGCGGTACTCCTCGCCACCGCTCGCCAGGAACGTGTCGCGGCCCTCCATGGCGATTTCTTCCAGCGTTTCCAGACAGTCGGCCGGGAAGCCGGGGCAGATCACATCCACCGCCCTGGCGCCGCCCTTGGCCAGTGCCTCGAGCGTCGGCGCTGTGTATGGCTGCAGCCACTCGGCGCGGCCAAAGCGTGACTGGAAGGTCACGACGTACTGATCCGGGGCGAGCCCCAGCGACTCGGCCAGCAGTCGTCCTGTCTTCTGGCACTCGCAGTGGTAAGGGTCACCGAGCAGCAGCGTGCGCTTGGGCACGCCGTGAAAGCTCATCAGCAGTTTGCCGCCACGGTCCTGCGCGCGACCGTGGCGCTTCCAGTGGTCGAGCACGGATTGCCGGAGCGCGGCGATGTAGCCGGGATGATCGTGGAAGTGCTTGATCCAGCGGACCTCGGGGAGGTTGCGCACCCGAGCGAGACAGTTGAAGACCTCATCGAGCACCGACGCCGTCGTCGTTGCCGAGTACTGGGGATACATCGGCAATATCAGCACGCGGTCGACGCCGCGCTCGGCCAGCCGCCGCAATGCCGACTCGATCGCCGGCTCGCCATAGCGCATCGCCAGTTCGACATCGACGTCGAGGTCCTGATTCCCCAGGTAGCCGCGCAGCAGCAGGGCTTGCTGCTGCGAGTGCACCATCAGGGGGGAACCCTGCTCGGACCAGATGGCCGCGTACTTGGCCGCCGACTTCCGGGGCCGCACGACCAGGATGACGCCGTTGAGGATCGGCCACCACAGTAGCCGGGGGATCTCCACCACGCGGGGATCGGACAGGAACTGCTTCAGGTATCGCCGTACCGGCCCCGGTTCCGGCGCGGTCGGAGTGCCAAGGTTGACGAGCAGGACAGCCGTCCTGGCCGCCCTGCCATGAGTAAACGGCGGTTCTGGCGAAAAAGCCATGTTTTTGCAGCCTTTTGATGCGATCGGGTCGACCGTCTTGAACCGCATTCTAGGGGGCGGGATTTTGGCGTCCGTGATCGCTGCTCATCCCCGCGGTCTAGCGTGTTTCAGTGAGAAACGCGCCGTCCGGGGGATTCGTGCGATCGCCGACGCGGGAAATAATCCCACGCAGGGGACCCCAGTTTCGACGCCGACGAAAGCAAGCAACACGTGGACGCAGAATCACCTGGGGCAACGAACCGCGCCGATGTTCTCTTGCAGGAGAGCCTCACGATGGTCGCCCCTCTTGTTCAGTTACTGGTTGCCAATGGGGTGACCTACCCGCAGTTCACTGCGGCACTCAAGGTCGCGTTTCTGCGGGCGGCCCACGCCGAACTGCAAGCCGAGAACAAGAAGACGACGGATTCGGCGGTCAGCCTGCGGTCAGGGGTGCACCGCAAAGACGTGCGCGCGCTGACGGCGGACGGCTCGCGGTCTATGGGTTTGGCAGATCGGGCGAAATCGCTGCCCGATGAAGTCTTCATGCGCTGGACCAACGACCCCCGCTACCTCGACGCCGATGGCCTGCCCAGAGTGCTGCCCCTACGTGGCCGAACTCCCGAAGAAGTGTCGTTCGAAATGCTGTCTCAGTCAGTCTCCAGCGACTTTCACAGCCGCTCGGTCCTGGAGGAACTGGTCCGACTCGGACTGGCGGAAGTCGGCGGGGAAACAGTCAGGCTGCGGACAAGTTCATATGTGCCGCGTAAGAGCGTGACCGAAGCGCTGCAGTTCATGTCGGCATCTATCGCAGACCACGTTGCGGCCGCCGCTCAAAACGTGCGTTCTATCGAAAGCGAGAAGCCGCCGCAATTTCTCGAACAAAGCATCTACGCCGATGAGTTGTCGGTTGAATCAGTGATGGAACTGCAGCGGCTGGGCCGTCGAGTCTGGGAATCGGCGCTTCGACGCATGTATGCACTTGCCGACGAGCGACTCAAGATTGATCGGAACAATCCGCTCGTGGACCAAACGATGCGCATGAGGTTTGGGGCGTATTTCTACTCGGAGCCTGCAAGCCCGGTAGTTCGAACCCTGTCGATGAAACCGACTGAGGACGATCAATGAACGGAGTCCTTCGCTGCATTACGACATTGCTGCTGTCCGCAGTGGTCTGCTCTGGTTGCGGAGGTGGCAGCGGTGAGGTTGTCGCTCGCATCGGTGGCGGCGGCACCGGTGCGCCAATCGCCACCGGGTTCGGGTCCGTGAGCGGATTCGGCAGCATCATCGTCAACGGCCAGCACTACGACGAAACGGCGGCACAGTTCGCCGTCGATGAGCGACCTGATCAGCCGACGCCGGCGAGTGTCAGCGCCGTGCGCTTAGGCAAGCAGATCCAGTTCGAGCACGAAGCAAACAAGATGTCGCGCGCGACCGTTGCGGCCGAGGTGATCGGACCGGTGAGTTCGATCTCTGCAAGCAACCTCGTGGTGTTGGGCCAGACCGTGCGCGTGAATGCTGACCCGGCTTCGCCGACCGTCTTCGATGGCTTCACCGCACTGACCGAACTCGCCGGTGCGGTGGTCGAAGTCCACGGCCAGCGCAATTCCAGTGCCGAGATCCAGGCAACTCGCATCGAGCGACGTGCAGCTTCAAGCATCCTCCGCGTCGCCGGCACCGCAACGAACGTCGCCGATGGGACTTTCCGCATTGGCGGGCTGACGGCTCGCTCGGCCCAAGCGACGATCGTGCCGGCGGGGCAGGCGGTGGCTGACGGCATTCGCATTGCCGTGTGGACCGACCAGCCGCTGGTGAACGGCGAGATTTTGGCGCGCGTCATACGCGTCGGTGGCCCAGCCATCCCGAACAACGCAGCCCTCACGGTGGAAGGCCTGGTCACGGATTACCTGAACAGCAGCAACCTGCGTGTCGGCGCAATTGCCGTCGATGCCAGCGCCGCACAGCTCGTCGGTGGTACGGCCGCGGACCTGCGCAATGGCCGGTCGGTGCGTGCGGCCGGCACCTACAGCGCAAGCGTGCTGCGCGCTGCGCGCGTCGAGTTCCTCTCGACGACGGCCGCGCGGATCGAACTGAGCGGTTCGGTCACCGGCTTCGTCGAAGCGATCAGCGTGTTCCGCGTGCGCGACACTGCGGCCAGGGTCACGTCGCAGACGACCTACGTACGAGGCGATGCGTCGAACCTAGGGGATGGCGCAATTGTCAAGATCGAAGGCCCTGTCGTTAACGGGATCGTCGAGGCGACGACGCTCGAGTTCCTGCCGCCACCGGCGGGCATCGCCCGCGTTCTGTTCGGCAACATCGCCAATCCGATCATGACGGCGGCTGACAAGACGAAGTCATTCCGGCTCTCGCCGCTGCCGTTCGACGTCAAGACGACGGCGACAACACGGTTCAAGAAGGGCGCGGTCGAAGATATCGTGCTCGGCGCCGGCGTCAAGGTCGATGGCACCTACGACGGCACGATCTTCATCGCCGACGAGGTCCAGTTCACCAACAACCCGAACGATCTGCCGACCTTCTCGGTTGAAGGAATCGCGAGCAACGTCCAGCCAACGTCGGTCATCATCGATGGCAAGACAGTCGCGCTGACACCGACCACGGTCTACAAGCGCAACGATGTCGCGGTCAAGTTCGAAGACCTGAAGAACGGCGCCAAGGTCGAGATCGAGGCGGTCAAGCTCAACGGCACGCTGTACGCGGTCACTGTGGAGATCAAGGAACTGGCCAGCGGGTCGGCCTCGGTGCGCGGCATTGTCAGCGGGAGGGTAAACGACACCGCCGCCGAGTTCTTGGTCGGCTCGCAGCGCGTCAGCGTTGGCGGGAGCCCGCAGGTGGTGCCGGGCAGCAAATCGCTCAAGGACATCAAGAACGGCACCGATCTCGAAGTCGACGGTACTATCGCGAACGGACTGCTAACCGCGACGCGGGTGAAATTCCGCTGACAACCCACGGGGCTAGCCGTACCCCTTCCCAGCCACTTCCGGAATTGGTAGGCTGCTTCGGCCGCTGTGTAGCGGCAGCCCCATCAAATCTTGCGGAGGGTTCCAGCCATGAGCACGGCAACGCGCGAAATTGACCAGTCGGAGCTTGAGTCACCTGTCGAGCTCACCCCAGAAGAGTTAGACCGCGTCGGCGGAGGTCGCATTGGAAGCGGAGGCTCTGGAGCACCGGTTGGCGAATAATCGTTGACGGCCAGCGAAACCGGCTTTCGACAACCCATCCGACCTACGTCAGTTTGCTGCATTGCCCGACTAGTCGGTCGGGCGTGCCGAAGCGGGCGGTGCGCGCGGGCGCAGCGGCGACACGACCGCTCGAGCTCGAAGTCGCCTCGGCGCCGCAGCGGTGGTTACCTCCAGCGAGGGAGGTCGCGGGTGAATTTGACGCAACGCAGACCCTGTTTCCTGCGCCACCGGCAGCATCGCGCCATGACATCCACCACCGACTCCACGACTGCCGTCGGTGCCGAGCGCCGCGAAGCAAGGCTCGCAACTCCCCGGCTCACGCGCGAGCTCAACACCATTGGCGCGATGTTGCGCATCTATTGTCGTGATCACCATGACCCGCACCCGCGCACCCACGATGGGCTGTGCGAAGAGTGCGGCGGTCTCTTCGAGTACGCGCGCAAGCGCCTCGCAGGCTGCCCGTATGGGCCGGACAAGCCCACGTGCGCGAACTGCCAGATCCACTGCTACGGCCCGCAACAGCGTGAGGCGACGCGCGTGATGATGCGCTACGCCGGGCCACGCATGATGTGGCGCCATCCGCTGCTCGCGCTGGCACACGTGCTGGACGGCAAGCGACCGGCGCCGCCGAAGCCGCGCGCAACGGCTCGCACCGACGCCGCGCCGCCACGCGATCCGACGCTACCGTCGCGCTGAGGCTCCGCGCGACAGCAGCCTGGCGCCGTTTCAACCGAACCGGGGAAACAGCAGGTTGTTTTCCAGATGCACGTGCTCGTGCACGTCATCGATCAGTTTGCGCAATGCCGCGTAGAGCGCGCGCCACGTCGGGCAGGCGTCTTCCGGCAGCGCCAGTCCGTGAGCCAGAGTCTCGAGCCGGGCGAGCCGTTCGCCATGCTCGTCGTGCTCGAAGCGCATGCGCCCGATCGGCGACGCAATCATCGGGTGGCCGCCCTGCATCATCAGCGGGAACAGGATCTGTTCTTCCTTCGCCATGTGCTCGTCGAGCGCCGTGGCGACTTCCTCCAGCGCAGCATGCAGTCCGGCAGGCACCATCGCATGGCCGGCATGGCGCTGCTCGACGCGCGCCGCGAGCTGCAACAGCTCGGGCAGTTCACGGCGGTGCGTGTCGTGATAGCGCGCCAGGATGTGCCCGATCAGCGCGTTCGTTTCCGTCGGCGCCTCGCGCGGGGCATCCGGCGCGAGGCGCGCCAGCTCGGACTCGATCTGCTCGAGCGACACCGCGCGCTCGGCCGCTGCCTCGGCCAACGGGCGCGCACCGCCGCAGCAGTAGTCGATGCGGTGCGCGCGAAACACAGAGGTTGCGCCCGGCAGTGAAGTGGCGATGTCCGCCACCGTTCGATCGGCGTATCCCATGATTCCTCCTTGAAGTGACCGAAGCAGTGTCTGACTCCAAGGTGGGCGCGCGCTTGACGCGCAACAAGCCCGTCAAGGCGAGGTAGCGGTGCCTACCACTTTGGCGCAAGACCACGCACTCTTCTGCTTCCCTCCCGCCTGACTGGAGGGTCCGGGTGGGTGCCGTGCCGTTGAAAGTCGGCGGAGCGCGCGGCCGCTCCGAAGCGCAGCCAACTGATCTGCCTTCCGCCCCGAGGGCACGTGCGACCGCCTAGCGGTCGCGTACACGAGGGGCGCTTCAACTCTGCGACAACGCGCTCGACAGCAGCTTGGCCGTGATATCGACAATCGGAATGACGCGCTCGTAGGCCATGCGCGTGGGTCCGACGACGCCGAGCGTGCCAACCACCTGGCCGTCGACGGTATAAGGCGCGACCACCAGGCTCATCTCGTCCATCGGCACGAGCTGGGACTCGCCGCCGATGTAGATCTGCACGCCGTGCGCGCCGATCGAGGTATCCAGCAGGTGGATCAGCCGCGTCTTGTGCTCGAAGAGGTCGAACATGCGGCGCAGCGTGTCGACGTCGGTAGAGAGGTCACTCCCGAGCAGGTTGCGTTCACCGGAGACGACGACCGGATCGGATTCGGCCTCGGCCTCGCTGCCCACCTGCACCGCGGCCTCCATCAGCGCCGAGATGTCCTCGCGCAGCCGGCGCAGGTCGGATTGCAGCAGCGTGCGCACCTCGCTGAAGCTCTTGCCGGCGAAGTGTTCGTTGAGCATGTTCGCCGCCTCGATCAGCTGCGACTGCGTGAACGAGGTCTGGGTCAGCAGAATGCGGTTCTGCACGTCGCCTTCGGGCGTGACGATGATCAGCAGCACCCGGCGATCCGAAAGCCGCACGAACTCGACCTGCTTGAACGAAGACGAGCGGCGCGGCGTCAGCACCACGCCGGCGAACTGCGACAGGCTGGACAGCAGCTGCGCGGCGGTCTGGATGGCGCGCTGCGGGTCGGCCTCGCGCAGGCGGCCTTCGATGATGGCGGTCTGCTGCTCTTCGAGCGGCCGGAGCGTCACGAGCGTGTCGACGAAGAAACGGTAACCACGCGGGGTCGGCACCCGGCCGGCCGACGTGTGCGGGCTGGCCACGAAGCCCATCTCCTCAAGGTCCGACATGACGTTGCGGATCGTCGCCGGCGAGAGGTCGAGTCCCGAGAGCCGGGACAACGCGCGCGAGCCCACCGGCTGGCCGTCGGCGATGTAGTGCTCGATCAGGGTTTTCAGCAGCGTACGGGCGCGTTCGTCGATCATGCGCAGATTTTATGACGGTTGGAACGGTTGCAACGGCCGGCGCGGTCGGCCGGACGGGTGGGCGTGTCCTGCATAATCGCCCGATGACCCAGGCCTTCCGCCATGTCGCCCTGTTCGGCAAGCCGCGTGCCGAAGGCATCCGCGAGCCGCTGCTCGCGATCGCGCGCATTATCGAGTCGACCGGGGCGCGGGTGCTGTTCGACCTCGCGACCGCCGAGAGTGTCGGGCTGGATGACGTCGAACGCCACACGGTGCACGCCATCGGCAAGCACGCGGACGTGGCCATTGTGCTGGGTGGCGACGGCACGATGCTCGGCATCGCCCGCGAACTTGCGCCGTTCCGCGTGCCGCTGATCGGCATCAACCACGGCCGGCTCGGGTTCATGACCGACCTCGCCCTCGACCAGATGGCCGAAACGCTGCCGGCGATGCTGGGCGGCCGCTACGAGACGGATCACCGATTCGTCCTCGATGCGGAAGTGCGACGCGGGGGCAACGTCGTGCACCACGCAGTCGCGCTCAACGACGTCGTCGTGTCGCGCGGTGTGGCAGGCGGCATGGTGGAGTACACCGCGCGGGTCGACGGCGTGAACATGTACAACCAGCGCGCCGACGGCGTCATCATCGCCACACCCACCGGCTCGACTGCCTACGCCCTCTCGGCCGACGGCCCCATCCTGTATCCGAGCCTGGGTGGTCTCCTGCTGGTGCCGGTGGCGCCGCAGACGCTGTCGAACCGCCCGATCGTGCTGCCCGACGGTGTCGTGGTCGAGATCGAGATCACCGACGTGCGTGACGCCAGCGCGCACTTCGACATGCAGTCATACGCGCACCTGGTGCCCGGCGACATCGTGCGCGCCCGGCGCGGCGCCGATATCGTCACGCTGCTGCACCCGGTCGGCTACAACTTCTTCGCGACGCTGCGCCAGAAGCTGCACTGGAGCATCATGCCGAGCGAACCGCACGCGCGCGCCTGATTTCCGCCTGTCTCGCCGAGCATGCTGGTTTCGCTATCGATCCGCGATTTCGTCATCGTCGACACGCTCGAACTGGAGTTCGCATCCGGCTTCACGGTGCTGACCGGCGAGACCGGTGCCGGCAAGTCGATACTGATCGATGCCCTGCAACTCGCGCTCGGCGAGCGCGGTGAAGCCGATGTCGTGCGAGAGGGCGCAACGCGAGCCGACATCGCCGCCGAGTTTCGGACCCCCGCACCGGTCGAGCGCTGGCTGGCCGGGCATGAGCTGACCGGCGACAGCGCCGGGCTTGTGCTGGTCCGGCGCACGGTCGACGCGAACGGACGCAGCCGCGCCTTCATCAACGGCGCCGCTGTCACGCTGGGCCAGTTACGCGAACTCGGCGAGCAGCTCGTCGATGTGCATGGCCAGCACGCGCACCAGTCGCTGCTGCGGCCGGCGGCACAGCTCGACCTGCTCGACGAGCACGGCGCACTCGGCGATCAACGGCGCAACGTCACCGCCTTGTACGCCGAGTGGAAGCGGGAACAGCGTGCGCGCGTGGACGCCGAGGCGATGGCCGCGAGCGCCACCGCGGAGCAGGAGCGGCTGCGCTGGCTGGTTGAAGAGCTCGAGACAATGTCGCCCGTCGCCGGCGAGTGGGAACAGGTCGAAGCCGAGCACAAGCGGCTTTCGCACGCCGCGAGCCTGCTCGAGGGCGCACAAGCCGCGATCAATGCACTCAACGAGGCGGACGACTCCGCACTCGCACGGATCGGGACGAGCAGCAGCCGGCTCACACAGCTTTCCGCGTTCGACGAACGGCTGAAGCCTGTGGTCGAACTGATCGAAACCGCGCAGGTGCAGCTCGACGAGGCCGTGGCGGCGCTGCAGCGCTATGTCGACCGGGCCGATCTCGATGCCACGCGCCTGGCCGATGTCGAGGCCCGCGTCTCGGCGCTGCATGCCGCGGCGCGCCGGCTGCGTTGCGCACCGGGTGACCTGGCCGGACTGCTCGCCGACTCGCGCGCGAAGCTCTCGGCGCTGACGGCTTCATCCGATCTCGCAGGACTGCAGGCGCGTGAGCTGGCCGCGCAGCGGCAATACGACAAGGCCGCTGCGGCGCTCTCGAAGGCGCGCCGGGCCGCCGCCCGCCAGATGTCGACCGAGGTCACGCGGGCGATGCAGGATCTCGCGATGCCCGGTGGGCGCTTCGAAGTGCAACTGACGGACGTCGAACCCTCGCCGACGGGAAGCGAGAAGGCCGAGTTCATGGTCGCCGCGCATGCCGGCGTGGCGGTCAAGCCGTTGGCGCGCGTCGCCTCCGGCGGTGAACTCGCGCGCATTTCGCTTGCGATCGCCGTCATCGCCGCGTCGGCCACGCCGGTACCGACGCTGATCTTCGACGAAGTCGATGCCGGCATCGGCGGCGCGGTGGCGGAAACCGTGGGGCGCCTGCTGAAACAACTCGGGCAGAGCCGCCAGGTGCTTTGTGTGACCCACCTGCCACAGGTCGCGGCACGCGGCGACCAGCACTACTCAGTGACCAAGGAGAGTGCAGGCGACGGGCGGCCGGTGTCGCACATCGGCGTGCTCGAGCGCCGTGCCCGCGTCGAGGAGCTGGCGCGGATGCTCGGCGGACAGGAGATCACCGAGACCACGCGCAAGCATGCACGCGAGATGCTGAGCAGCTAGCACTCCTCGTGTGCGCGACCGAAACGGCACGGCTCGCTGCGACGAGCCGACCTACTCCGCCCGTTCCAGCAGCAACTGCGCCGCCGCCAGGTCGGCCACCGCCGTGCCGACCGACTTGAACAGCGTTATGTCGCCGGCCGCCATGCGACCGCGGACCGGGTCGGCGACGAGTTCGGCCAGTTCGGCCACGATCGACGTGCGGCCGATGACGCCGGCTTCGATCGGCTCCAGGATGTCGGCGGCCTCGGCCAGCGCGCCCGCGTAGGTGTCGACGACGATCCGAGCCCGCGCCACGGCGTCGTTGTCGGCTTCGCGCATACCGCGGCGAAAGCCGCCGACGAGGTCCAGGTGCGTACCACTTCTGACCCAGGCGCCACGCACGATCGGCTGCGTCGACGTGGTCGCGCAACTGATGATGTCCGCGCCCCGCACCGCGCCTTCCAGGTCCTCCACGGCCTGCGCCGGTAGCCCCTCGTCACGCAACCGCTGGGCCACCGACTGGGCGCCTTCGCCGCGCCGGCCCCAGATCCACAGGCGTTCGAGCCGCCGCGCGCGCGCGTGCGCATGCGCCATGTAGGGGGCGAGCTTGCCCGTGCCGATGATCAGCGCGTTATGAGCATCGGCACGCGCGAGGTGTCGTGCCGCCAGCAACGACACGGCGGCGGTGCGCCTCAGGGTCAGCGCCTCGCCGTCGATGACCGCCCTGGCCGCGCCGGTGAGGCGGTCGAACAGCACATAGATCGCATTGACCGTAGCGAG
>Ga0105090_10000008_pt1 | contig 76619 bp, 68 predicted proteins | sample PPLLak3March2015_FD_79110 | JGI IMG/M metagenome (GOLD analysis project Ga0105090, IMG submission 79110) | Freshwater sediment microbial communities from Prairie Pothole Lake near Jamestown, North Dakota, USA - PPLs Lake P7 Core (1) Depth... | ecosystem: Environmental > Aquatic > Freshwater >...
CCCGTTCCCTACGGGCTACAGTCCTGGAAGGACCTGCCCGACAACGGCCTCGGCGGAGGGGCTAACGACCCGCGATGACGTCTCCTGGGAGGTGCCGGGTACCTGCTCTCAGGAATGTAGGCTGTAGGGAACAGCCTCCAAGCGCCCAGGGATGGCCCCGAGCGTTTCCTGAGAGCAGGTACCCGGCACCGACCGTGCGACGAGCCCCCATTCGCGGCTGAAGCACAGGCTGCGAAGCAGGAGCGGTTTTCGGCGCAGCCGAAAGAAGTGCCTGCTGAGCGCCGTCGTGCGTCGCCTAAAGATGAACATGACCGGTAAAGCCGACATCGCCAAGCTCCTCGACGCCACACCGCAGCTGTGGACGGGGCGCCAGTTCAGCCGGGGGCAACGCACGCTGCCCACCGGACACGCGCGGCTGGACGCGCGCCTGCCGGGCGGGGGCTGGCCGCTGGGCGCGGTCAGCGAGATCATCGCCACCAATCCCGGCCTCGGCGAGTTCAGCCTGCTGTTCCCGGCCCTGGCGGAGCTGGGCGGCCAGCACCAGTGGGTGGTGCTGGTGGACCCGCCCTGGATACCCTACCCCGGTTCGCTGCAGGCGCAGGGCCTGCGGCTCGAACGCCTGCTGCTGGTGCGCACGCGCGACGAGAAGGATTCGCTGTGGGCCTGCGAACAGGCGCTGTGCAGCGGCCGCGGCGGCGCCGTGCTGGCCTGGCCGCAGCGCGTCGGTTTCGCCCGCTTGCGGCGCCTGCAGCTGGCCGCGGAAGCCAATGCCAAGCTGGCGTTTCTGTTCCGTCCGGAAAGCGCCCTGCGGGAAGCGTCGCCGGCGGCCCTGCGCCTGCATATGGCAGCGGGCGGGCCGCAGGATGCAGCGCTCAGGGTGCTCAAGTGCCGCGGCAGCCGGCCGCTTGAACCTATCCGGATTGCCCAGCCTTTCTCAGCTTATGGGAAACCGCAGGACCAAACTCACGTACATGCTCTGGCTTGCCATCCATTTCCCGCACCTGGCCCTGAACCTGCTCACCCGGGGCCAGGGCGGCCGCAAGAATCTGATCGCGCTCAGCGCTGTCCCGGTCGCGCTCAGCGAAATCATTGAGCGGCGCGAACTGATCATCGACTGTACCCCGGCGGCCAGCGCCGCGGGGGTGCGGCCCGGCATGCCTGTTTCGGCCGCCCTTGGACTGCTCGGCGACCTGCGCGTCGCCGCCCGTGACCGGGAGGCGGAGCGGCAGGCGCTGCAGCGCCTGGCTGCATGGTGCTACCAGTACAGCAGCCAGGTGTGCATCCCGGGCGACCGGGCCGGGCTGCTCATCGAGGCCGGGGCCAGCGGGCGCCTGTTCGGACGGCCGGAGGACCTGGGCCGGCGCCTGGCGCACGAGCTGGGACGGCTCGGCTATCGCGCCATGACGGGATCGGCGCCGACTCCGGAGGCCGCCTGGCTGGCCGCGCAGGAAAACCTGCATATCGCTGCGGCGGGCGAAATACGCCGGCAGCTGGGCCCGCTGCCGCTGCAGCGCCTGCACCTGGAACCTGCCCACGTCGCCGCCATGGAACGCATGGGCTTCCGCCAGTTGTGCGACCTCCTGCGGTTGCCGCGCAAAGCGCTGACCCGGCGCTTCGGCCCGGCGGTGTCCGACTACCTGGACCGCCTGCTGGGTGCCCGCGCCGATCCGCGCGCCCTGTACCAGCCGCCCGAGACCTTTTCCTCACGGCTGGATCTGCCGGCGGAAATCGGGACCAGCCAGGCCCTGCTCTTCCCGCTCAAGCGCCTGCTGGAAGAGCTCTGCGGAATACTGCGCGGGGGCGACACCGCAGTGCAGGCCGTGCAGATCACGCTGGGCCACGAGCATCCCCATGCCGACCGCGGCAACACGCTGATCGACCTGGGCCTGCAGTCGCCGACCCAGGATGCCACGCGTCTGCTGGCGGTCCTGCGCCAGCGCCTGGAGCATCTGCGGCTGCCCGGGCCGGCGCGCGCGATCCGGCTCGACGCGCCGCGCCTGCTGAAATTCGCTGCCGGCCAGCACAGCCTGTTCCGGGATGCGCCTGCGGAGCGGCAGCAGGACATCGACCAACTGGCCGAGCGCCTGCAGGCGCGGCTTGGGCGCGATGCGGTCAGCGGCCTCACCGGGGTCGAGGACCACCGGCCGGAATACAGCTGGCGGACCCGCGCGCTGAACGAGCCGCCACGCTGCACCGCCCTCGCCCACCGCCCCGCCTGGCTGCTGCCGCAGCCACGCCGCTGCGCGATCGAAAACTACGAGATCCTGGCCGGCCCCGAGCGCATCGAGAGCGGGTGGTGGGATGGCCGCGATTGCCGCCGAGATTACTTCGTCGTACGCGATGCCCACGGCAGCACGCTGTGGGCCTTCCATGAATACAAGCCCCGCCCCGGCTGGTACCTGCACGGCATCTTCGCCTGACCTGCTACACTTGGCCAAAGCCGGAGCCAAAGCCGAAACTGAAGCCGCAGCCGTCACCGGCTGCACGAATCCCGAGAGCACAGCTTGTCCGCACTGGAACTGAAAATTCCGCCGGTGGCAGTGACCCTGCTGCTTGCCGGCCTGATGTGGGGGATGGGACATACTCCGCCCGGTTTCGATTTGCCCCTGGCGCCACGACTCACCGCCCTGGCTGTATTCGCTTCGGCCGCCGCAACGGTCGGCCTGTCGGCGGTCTGGTCGTTCCGCCGGGCACGCACCACGGTCAATCCCCTCAGTCCACAGGGTTGCACCGTACTGGTCACTTCGGGAGTGTTCCGCTTCTCCCGCAACCCCATGTACCTGGCCCTGCTTCTCGCGCTGGTGGGTTGGGGCCTGTTCCTCGCCAATGGAGTTGCCGTGCTGCTGGCGCTCGCGTTCATTCCGTACATGAACCGCTTCCAGATCGCGCCCGAGGAGCGAACTCTGCAGCAGGCATTCGGTCATGCGTTCGACGACTACTGCCGGCAAGTCAGGCGCTGGCTCTGACCACACGGATGCAGGCGGTGTTGGCCCCGGGGTGCCCGGACTGCGGCCTTCGGCTCAGATTCCTGGCGGTTGTTTTTCCTTGACCCTTGCCTGCGCCTGCGGTTAAGTAGCCGGAAAATTGTTGTGCGCTGTACCAACCGGAGTCCGGAGAGCAGGTATGTCTTTTGGAAGCTCGAAACTGGCAGGGATGCCGATCGGCCAACGAGATCAGCTGGTGAGCTGCGTCAAGTTGCTGTTGCTGTGGGTGGCTGCCAGCGACGGCCAGGTCGAAGACTCGGAACTGGAATTCGCGTCGACGCAGTTTCCGGACGCCGAAGGTGCCGTCTCGACGGACGACCTGCTGAGCGTGATCCGCAATGCCGACCTCGCCACCATCGAACTGGCGATTCGGACCCTCGCGGCGGAGAGCCGCGAGTTGCGCACGGCGTTCCTCGACCTGGCGATTACGATGTCCATGGCGGATCGCCAGATCGCGATCACGGAAAACCACATCCTGCGTTTCTACGCCGATGCCCTCTACCTTGGACTCGGGATGCTGCAGAAACGCTTCCAGGCGATTTGTGGTGTCCCTTTCGCCGAGCCGGGCGATCCGGGCGACCCGACCTGGTGGGATCAACTCGGCACAGGCACAAGGGGCAGCGAACCGGATGCGAATCGCCTTGGGCAGCGGGCCGGGGCCGGGCCCGGCATGAGCGCGGAGGCCGCCCGTGCGGCGCTGGGCGTGGCGCCGGGCGCGATGCCATCCGACATCGAGCGCGCCTATCAGAACCTGGTTGGAATATTCCAGGTCGACCGCGTCGAAGCCATGGGCTCCGCCGCAGTAGCGGTGGCGAACAAGCGCTTGCAGAAAATTGAAGAGGCTTACCGGGTTTTGCAGGCCGGAACCTGAAGGCCGAAATCTGAAAACCGGAATCTAAAGGACTGAACGAAAATGAAGGACCTCTACGCCAGACTGGGAATCGACCAGGGCGCCAGCCAGTCGGAAGTATCCGTAGCCCTGCAAACCCGGCCTGAACTGGCCGACTGCTCGCCGATCCTGCTGAACGTCGAAAAACGGGCCGTGTACGACAGAGCGCACACGGCGCTCAAGGCGATCGGCCAGCTGCGGCACAAGCTTGGGCTCGATTCGGGTGATTCCTGGTTCCTGCAGAACTGTGCGGATTATGTACCCCGGCAGCGTGCCGCCATAACTGCAGAAAGACCCGCGTTCGCTGCCGGCACGTCCGCGCCGCGGCAGGCGCGGGGCGAGGTTACACAACCCCCGATGGCCCAGGCGCAGCCCTCCGCCCGCTCCGCGCGGCCCGCGCTCGTAGTCCTCGCAATCGCCGCCGTAATTCTGGTGATTGCCGCCTTCGTTCTTCTTTGAGCCCGGGCACGCATCGCAGGGTTCCGATCAGCGTCCTGGCCAGCGCCGGCGGGCGGCTTGACCCAGTCGCCGCAGGTGCCAGGCGAGATCCCCGCTCCATGAGCGCGGCCGCACCAGATAGCCAAAGCTGAAACGGTTCGTCTCCGAGAACACAGCGTGCCAGAACGGCCGATCGTGGGGAACCAGGAAGAGCCGTGCGCACCACTCGAGGTCGAGATCGGTCACGACATCGCCACTCTCCGGGTGCAGGTAACGGAAACCCGAGCGCCCGGGTTCCTCGGCATGCACCAGGTATAGGCGCCAGCCGGGGCTGTCGCTGTTGGTGTGCCAGCCCATTTCGCTGCCGGGCGGGTACCACCAGTGCCCACTGGTGAGCGTCGACAGTCGGCGCTCGCCCGGAAACGACTCGCGAAGTTTGCCCAGCACGATGCGATCCAACGCGCGCCGCTGCTTCGCGACGTCGCGATCCATCCAGGTGCGCTCGAGGTTGCGGGCATTGAACGACTGGACATTGGAAATCTCCGGCTCCGTGGACAAACCGCGAACGTTCCTGGCGCGGGCCAGCAGTTCGCGCAGCGCCCCTTCCGACGCGCTCCCGGCTGTTACGGAGCTCCCGGCAGAAGGAGAGTCCCTGCCAGCGGCGGGCGCGAAGCCCATCCGCTCGGCCACTCGCCGTTGGGCAGCGATGCACGCCTGCATGGCCATGATCAATGTCTGGTCTTCGGGCCATGCTTGCAGTACGCGATAGAACGGTCCGTATTCGAGCTTCAGCCGCGGGCCTTGCACTGCGTCTCCTCCATCTCTTCGCTCATTTCAAGATCGCCGTCACCATGCCAAACGTCGAATCCAAATTCCCCGACCAGCCGCGCGGCGCGTTCGTTTTGCGTCCGGACCAGGAACCGCGGACTGCGATGCGTGCGCAGAAAGCCCCATCGAGCCAGCGCCTTGCGTGCGCGCCGATCGCTGGCAAAGGTCGCGAGCAAGCCGGCCTCCAGCGCGTGCGCCTCGCGGACCGCGGCGCCCACCAGGCGATCCTCGACCCCGGAATCGGCCTGACTCCGAATCAAGTCGACCAGCCACGCAACGCCACCGGGTCGCGGCGGCGGCCGCAGCACCACGGCGCCCCGTACGCGGTTGTGACCGGCGAGGGTCAAGATGCGATAGTCCCGTCCGGGCAGTTCCCGGTAGCGCGCCTGCAAAAGTGCTGCGCTCCGGCGCACGGCCAGCACCGGCTGGTCAGTGCGCCCTGTGTCCAGGGCGTCGAAGCGTTCGTCCAGCGACTCGTCGCGCCGAACTTCGGGATCGTCCGCCACCGCGGTTCGGGACCGCAGCCGCGACAGCAGGAAGCCGGCCGCCTGAAAACCCGGAAGCGGCATGCCGCGTGGTCGCAGCACGCGCACCAGGAAGTCGCTGGGCGTCACGTCGACGAAGCCGGCAGCGCGGCGCGCTTCGGCCATGGCCCGCGACGTGCCCTTGACCATGACGAGGTCGAGTCCAGCCGCAGCCGCGTCCATCAGGCCTGTCGCAATGCCACGTCGCCGGAACTCGGGGTCCACCGCGCTGTCTTGCTGCCACGCGGCCTTCAACGACTGGCCGCCCCCGCGTACCTCGATCGGGACCACCGTCATGGCGCCGACCAGACGCCCGCCGCAACGGGCCACGACGTTACGCCGCGCCAGGCCCGCCACGGGGTGTCGCTCCAGCCAACGGCGCAGTTCGAGCACCCTGCCGGGCGCATCGAGCACCCGGCCGCAGAGCTCATCCAGCAATCGCCGGTCGCCCGTTTGCAGGGGGCCATACTCAACCGTCGCGTCGGCGGAACGGGCAGACCTTTCCAACCGCCCCGCCCGCGCCACCTTGCCGCTCACACGGTGATCTCAATGCGATTGCCGTCCGGATCGAATACCACGCTTTCGTAATAGCCGTCGCCGGTGCGGCGCGGGCCGCCCACCACGCGGTAACCGTCCTGCTCGAGGCGCCGGGTCAGGCGCTCGACGTTCTCTTCCGAACCCGTTGCAAAGGCCAGGTGGATAATGCCGGTGAACTGGCGCTCGATGTCGTTCGTGCTGTCGGGAACCGTCGGCATGCTCATCAGTTCCAGCCGCGCGCCGGATGCAAACTCAAGGAAACAGGATTCGAAACGGTTGCGCTGGTTGACGTAGTGTTCGCCCGGACACGCCTCGAAGTACGTTTGATAAAACGCAATGAGCCGTTCCAGGTCACGGGTCCAGATGGCTACGTGTTCTATTTGCATGGCTTCCTAAGCAATGGCTTAACGCTGTGCAGCGATAAATTACACGGTGGCAATCTACACGCTGCCGCCAGCCGGGGGAAGCGGGTCCGCCGCGCGCGTGCGTGCCGCCCTCTTCACGTACGCCGGCGGTCCGGTATCATGCACGCATCCATGGCCGCTAAACCTGCCTCATGAGCCCATGCACCCACTCGCTGAAACGCCGCCGCGGATGGCCGTACGCGCTGCCGAGACACTTGCCCCACGCGCCGGCGGGCATTCTCCTCGGAATGTGGCCATCCATGTTGTTGGCCGCGCTGCTGCTTGGATCGGCCCCGCTGCCGCTTGCGGCCGATCAGATCCGGGTGGCCGTGGCCAGCAATTTCCGCCAGGCGATGGCGGCGGCGGCGGAACGCTTCGAACATAGTTCGGGACACGAAGTCGTCCTGATACCGGGCTCCACCGGCAAGCACTATGCGCAAATCCGGAACGGCGCGCCGTACGACGCTTTCTTCGCGGCCGACGTGGACAAGCCGCTCCGGCTCGAGGAAGAGCGTCGCATCGTGCCCGGCAGCCGCTTCACGTACGCCATAGGCCAGCTCGTGCTGTGGAGCGCGGACCCGGACCTCGTCGACCCCGCGGGCGAAGTGTTGAAGTCGGACCGCTTCCGGCACCTGGCGATCGCCAACCCGGACCTCGCCCCTTATGGTGCAGCCGCTCGCTCGGTGCTGCAGGCGCTGGGCCTGTGGGACGCGCTCGCGCCAAAACTGGTGCGCGGCGAGAACATCGAACAGACCTTTCAGTTCATCATCAGCGGCAATGCGGAGCTTGGCTTTGCGGCCCGCTCCCAGCTCGCGGTGCCCGGCCGTGATTTCGCCGGCTCCTCCTGGCAGCCGTCCAACGCTTTGTACCCGCCGATCGAACAGCAGGCGGTGCTTTTGCAGGACTCGCCCGCCGGCCGCGCCCTCCTGGCCTTCATGCAGGGCGAGGAAGCGCGTGCCATCATCCGCGCTTACGGCTACGATTCGCCCTGATGTTAAACGAAGCCGACCTCATCGCGCTGGCGATCACGCTGAAGCTGGCCCTGATCAGCACGCTGCTGCTGCTGCTGTTCTGCACCCCGCTGGCCTGGTGGCTGGCGCGCACACGCTGGCGCTTCAAGTTTCTGCTCGAGGCGCTGATCGCCTTGCCGCTGGTGCTGCCCCCCACGGTGCTCGGTTTTTACCTGTTGCTCGCGCTCGGGCCGAACGGACCGGTCGGCGGACTCATGGAGGCGCTGGGCGGGCGTCCGCTGGCCTTCACCTTTACCGGCCTGGTGGTAGGCTCATTCATCTACTCCCTGCCTTTCGTGGTGCAGCCCCTGCAGGACGCATTCGCCGCGGTGGGACGCCGCCCGCTGGAGGTCGCCGCGACCCTGCGCGCCGCGCCACTGGATCGTTTTCTCACGGTCACCGTGCCGCTGGCGCGGGCCGGCTTCTTTACCGCAGCGGTGCTCGGCTTCGCGCACACGCTGGGCGAATTCGGCGTCGTGCTGATGATCGGCGGAAATATCCCCGGGGAGACCCAGGTCGTTTCCATCGCAGTTTACGATCACGTCGAAAGCCTGCAGTACGCCCATGCCCACTGGCTTTCGGGCGGCCTGCTGTTGTTGTCGTTCGTGCTGCTGGTGGCGGTTTACGCGCTGAACCGGCGGCTCAGGCTGCTGCGCGCGTGAGCATCGACGTCCGCTTCCGCTTCGCGCTGGGCGATTTCCGACTCGACGTCGATGTCAGCCTGCCGGCCCAGGGCATCAGCGCCCTGTTCGGCCCTTCGGGTTGCGGCAAGACCTCACTGCTACGCGCCATCGCCGGACTGGACCGCCACGCCGAGGGGCGCCTGGTCGTCGGCGGCGTCACCTGGCAGGACGGCGACCACTTCCTGCCGCCGCACCGACGGCCCATCGGGTACGTGTTCCAGGAGGCCAGCCTGTTCGAACACCTTAGCGTGGCGGGAAACCTCGAGTACGGACTGCGGCGGGTGCCGGAGGCGGACCGCAGATTTCCACTGCAACGCGCCATCGCCCTGCTCGGCATTGGCCCCTTGTTAGCGCGCAGACCCAACACACTGTCCGGCGGCGAGCGCCAGCGGGTGGCGATTGCCCGCGCGCTGGCGGTCAGCCCCGGGCTGCTGCTGATGGACGAGCCGCTGGCGGCGGTCGATCTCGAACGCCGTCAGGAGATCCTGCCCTGGATCGAGTCGCTGCATCGCGAGCTGGACATTCCCGTCATCTACGTCAGTCATTCGCCCGAGGAGGTTGCGCGGCTGGCCGATTACATGGTCCTGCTGCGCGGAGGGCGGGTGCTCGCCAGCGGCGACGTGCACGAACTGTTCACGCGACTGGACCTCCCGCTGGCGCTGGACAACGACGCCACATCCGTCATCGAGGCCGCGGTCGCCGGCCACGACGAGGAGTACCGCCTGACGCGGCTCGAATTCGCCGGCGGGCAACTGACCCTTGCCCGACTGTCGTTGGCGGCCGGCAGTCCCGTACGTCTGCGTCTGGCCGCGCGCGACGTCAGCCTCACCCTGGAGCACCAGACCGGCACCAGCATACTGAACATTCTGCCGGTGACCGTCGACGGCATCTCGCTCAACGACGAGGCGCAGGTAACGGTGCGCCTGCTGGCGGGCGACGTACCCCTGTTGGCACGTGTTTCACGCAGATCCGCGCGGGATCTCGGTCTGCAGCCCGGCATGCGTGTTTTCGCGCAGGTCAAGGGCATCGCACTGCTGAACTGAGCCGCTTGAGAAGGCTGCATGCAGCCACCAAATTTTCGCTGCGAATGGTAGAGTAGGCTCAACGAGGAGTTCGTGACGCTGATGACCAACCAGAAACTCAAGGAACTGTTGTCCAGCCTGCAGGACACGCTGGAGCACACCGAGCGTGTCGACGCCGAAACGCTGGAACTCGTCCGGGAACTGGATGCGAAAATCCACCGCCTCGTCGAGGCCGGCGCCTCCAGCGGCGAGTACGAGGGTGCGCTGGACCAGGCGAAATCCATGGAAGCCCGCTTCGCGGTGGACCACCCGGTGGCCGAACGCTTCCTGCGCGAGATCATCGACGCGCTGGCCAAGGTCGGGATCTGAAAGCACTGGGGCCGAGCACCCGATGAACACCCCCGGAAAACTGTTTCTCAAAGGCCTGGCGGTGGTCATTCCAGCCGCGCTCACCCTGGCCATACTGTGGTGGCTGGCGCGCGCCGCCGAGCAGTTCCTCGGCGGGGTGCTGCTGCGCATTCTCCCACAGGGCTGGTACATTCCGGGCATGGGCGTGGTCTCGGCCGTCGCCATGACCATGCTCATCGGCCTGCTGACGCACGTGATCGTGTTCCAGCGCCTGTTCGCCGTGGGCGACGCCATCCTCAACCGCCTGCCTTTGGTCAAGACCCTGTATTCCGCGATCAAGGACTTCATGGGCTACCTGACCCCGGGCAGCCAGGTCGCGCAAAGCAAAGTGGTGCTGGTGCGATTGCCCGGACAGCCATTCGAATTGCTGGGCTTTGTGACCCGAGAAGACTTCAGGCGCCTGCCGTTCCAGATCACGGTTGAAGACCCGATCGCCGTTTATCTGCCCTTCAGCTACCAGATCGGCGGCTACACGCTGTTCCTGCCGCGGTCGTGCCTGACGCCGATCGACATGTCCTTCGAAGAGGCGATGAAGTTCGTGCTGACGGGAGGGGTTTCGCGGGAAGCGGCGCCAAAAAACAGCGAGGGGATTGAGCGCTGATGCGCGGACTCAGGCAGGTCCTAGCGGCCATTGTGGCGGCTTCCACCTGTGCTGCTTGCGGTGACGGCCAGCCCAGCCCCGCCACGGCGGCAGGCGATTCACCGGCCAGCATGGCCTCAGTCACCGGCACCATCAGCTATCGCGAACGCATAGCCCTTACGAACGCGGCCGAAGCCGTCGTCGCCCTGGAGGACGCATCGCGGCAGGACATCCCCGCTATTCGCCTGGCACAGCAGACCATCAGCGATCCTGGCCAGGTGCCGATCCGCTTCACGCTCGACGTTCCGCGGTCCGCCATCGATCCACGCGGGAGCTATGCGCTGCGCGCGCAAATCAGCGACCGCGGCCGGTTGCTGTTCACCACCGACACCCATACCCCGGCGCTGACCCGCGGGGCGCGTGATGAAGTTCACCTGCTACTGGTGCCGGTGGCCGATAGCGGTGGCAGCGCGAGGTCGACGGAGGGCGCATTTATAGAAAAGAAACATGTGTATTGAAATTCCGGAATCGAACTCTTAGCGAACTCATGATCGAAGTCGTCGCCCACTACTTGTGGCAGTATTTCATGGACAAAAATTATTGCTAATTCAATTTGATAATCGGCTATTTTAAGAATTTACATTCCGACAAAACCTGCACATCGGCAGCCCCCACCCCTGAACGGTTGCCCTCTGTTGGAGTGGACTGTGCGCGCGATTATTTTTCTGCCAGCGGACACCAGATAGCGCCAGTCCCGGCTGACACCACTCCTGCATACAGGCTGCCTATGCTGTATATTATTACAGCATGCAGAACCCGCCCCCCTACGCCGAACTCGTCTGCACCAGCAACTTCAGCTTCCTGGCCGGCGCCTCGCATCCGCAGGAGCTGGTTGCGCGGGCCGCCGATCTCGGCTACAGCGCCGTCGCCATCACCGACGAATGCTCGCTGGCTGGCGTGGTGCGGGCGTTGGAAGAGGCGCAACGCTGCGCGCAGCGCGGGCGGCCCATCCAGCTGATCCCGGGCAGTAGCTTCCGGCTGGCCAACGGGTCGCGCCTGGTGCTGTTGCCCGAGGATCACGCCGGTTACACGGCGATCTGCACCCTGATCACGCGCGGACGCCGCAACGCGCCCAAGGGCGAGTACGCCCTGCCTGACGCCAGCTTCGAGCATGGTCCGGGGCATGGCCTGGCGCGGTGCCTGGCCCTGTGGCTGCCGGCGGCCAACGATAAAGGTGGCGATGAAAGCGAACATGACCTGATCACGGCGCACTGGCTGGCCGCGTATTTCCCCGGCCGCTGCTGGTTGGGCGCCAGCCTGAACCTGGGCCCGGTCGACGCGCGACGCCTGCAGCGGCTGCAGGCCACAGCGCAGGCCGCCGGCCTGCCGCTGGCCGCCTGCGGCGACGTCCACATGCACCTGCGCTCCCGGCGCATGCTGCACGACGTGCTGACGGCGATCCGGCACGGCTGCACGGTGGCCGAGCTCGGTTACCGCGCCCTGCCCTCCGGCGAACGCCACCTGCGCTCGCGCGAACGCCTGGCGCAACTGTTCCCGGCGGAACTGCTGGCCGCGAGCGCGACCATCGCGGAGCGCTGCCGCTTTCGCCTGGAACAACTCCACTACCGCTACCCTCGCGAAGTGGTACCGGAAGGCAAAACCGCCGGCGAACACCTGCGCGAACTGACCGAGGCCGGCATCCGGGAAAGGTGGCCAGGGGGCATCGGCGACAGCCTGCGGACGCAAATCGAGAAAGAACTGCAACTCATCGAGGAACTGCACTACGAACCCTATTTCCTGACCGTCCACGACATCGTCCAGTTCGCCCGCAGCCAGGGCATCCTGTGCCAGGGCCGCGGCTCGGCGGCCAACTCCGCGGTCTGTTACTGCCTGGGCATCACCGAGGTCGACCCGGCGCGCATGAGCATGCTGTTCGAACGCTTCATTTCGCGCGAGCGGGACGAGCCACCCGACATCGACGTCGACTTCGAGCACGAACGCCGCGAAGAGGTGATCCAGTACATCTACCGCAAGTACGGCCGCGACCGCGCCGCACTGGCGGCTACCGTCATCACCTACCGCCCGCGCAGCGCGATCCGGGACGTCGGCAAGGCACTCGGCTTCTCGCCGGCGCAGGTCGAGCAGCTGGCGCGCAACACCGCCTGGTGGGACGACCCGGAGGGATTCATGCAGCGCATCCGGCAGCAGGGTTTCGATCTGGACAATCTCAAGGTGAAGCACCTCGTGCACCTGGCGCAGAGCATTGTCGGTTTCCCGCGCCACCTGTCGCAGCACGTCGGCGGCTTCGTCATCTCGGAAACGCCCCTGGCCACCCTGGTACCGGTGGAGAACGCCGCCATGGCCGACCGCACCGTGATCCAGTGGGACAAGGAAGACCTCGAAACCCTCGGCATGCTGAAGGTCGACTGCCTGGCACTGGGCATGCTGACGGCCATCCACCGCTGCCTGGACCTGGTCGGCCTGGACATCAGCGAGGTGCCGGCCGAAGATCCGGAGACCTACGCGATGATCCAGCAGGCCGACACGGTCGGCGTGTTCCAGATCGAGTCACGCGCGCAGATGGCCATGCTGCCGCGGCTGAAGCCGGCTTGCTTCTACGATCTCGTAATCGAGGTCGCCATCGTCCGCCCGGGCCCGATCCAGGGCAACATGGTGCACCCCTACCTGCAACGGCGGCGCGGGAACGAGCGGGTCGAATATCCATCGAAGGAACTCGAGGTCGTGCTGCAGCGCACCCTGGGCGTGCCGATCTTCCAGGAACAGGTCATGCAGATCGCGATGGTCGCCGCCGGCTTCAGCGGAGCGGAGGCCGACGCGCTGCGCCGATCGATGGCCGCCTGGGCGCGGCGCGGCGGCATGGAGCACATGCACCGGCGCCTGGTCGACGGCATGCTGGAGCGCGGCTACGGCGAGGCCTTCGCGGAACAGATCTTCCAGCAGATCCGTGGCTTCGGCGAATACGGTTTCCCGGAATCCCACGCCGCCAGCTTTGCGCTGCTGGTCTACGTCTCGGCCTGGCTGAAGCGGCACCACCCCGCGGCCTTCACCTGCGCCCTGCTCAATTCCCAACCCATGGGCTTCTACCAGCCGGCGCAACTGGTACAGGACCTGCGGCGCCACGGCGTAAAGGTGTTGCCGGCCGACGTACGCTACAGCGATTGGGACTGCACCTGTAGGAGCGAACCTTGTTCGCGACCTGATGCGACATTCCCGAACAAGGTTCGGTCCTACAATACACCCGCCCTGAGGCTGGGATTACGTATGATCAAGGGCATGCGCGAGGACAGCGCCCGGCGCATCGAGCGGGCGCGCGGGGAGCGGCCCTTCGGCGATGTGCAGGACCTGGCGCAGCGTGCCGTGCTCAACCGACAGGATTTGGCCGTGCTGGCCGAAGCCGCCGCGCTGCGCGGGCTGGCCGGCCACCGCCACCGTGCGCGCTGGGAAGTCGCGGCAGTAACCCGGGGTCAGAATAAAGTGCCAGATCAATCTGATCTGGCACTTTATTCTGACCCCGGTCTCGACGCCGTCACCATCCGCCCACCCTCGCAGGCCGACGACACGCGCGCCGATTACGCCAGCACCGGGCTCACGCTGGGTCTGCACCCGCTTGCCCTGCTGCGGCCGGTCCTGCGGCGCCGGCGGGTCCTCACGGCACGGGAGCTGCATGCCCTGCCCCACGGCAGCCATGCACGCGTCTGTGGCCTCGTCACCATGCGCCAGCGTCCCATGACCGCCAGCGGCACCGTGTTCCTGACGCTCGAAGACGAAACCGGCTGTGTCAATGCCGTGGTCTGGCCGCGCGTGTTCGAAAAACAGCGGGCCGAACTGCTCAGCGCCCATTTGCTGGCCATCGACGGCACCCTCGAGACCGACGGCGAAGTGCATCACCTGATCGCCGACCGGCTGCACGATTTCAGCCATCTGGCCGAAGGGCTGCACAGCAGGTCGCGGGACTTCTGCTGACGGGGACGTTGCGCCCTTCAGGCCAGCATGGCGCGCAGCATCCAGACGTTCCTCTAATGCAACTGCATGCGCTGCGTTCGCAAATCAGCAGCTGGCGAACCACCTCCTCGGCATCCGGGACGGCTTCCTCTTCCTTAATCGAGGTGAGCTGGGCATAGGCCCGATAGGAACCCGGGGCCGCTTCGCCCAGCGCACGAACCCGCTCGGCGATTTCGTCGATGGCAGCCGCGAGAGGCCCTCCGCAATAGCCTGGCGATCCTACTTGACCTGGGTTAGGCAGAACCCCGGTCCGGCTTGCTAGAGTAGAAACAGTCGGTCCTGATCAGTCCCTGTCCAAGCGCAACGGGAGGTAAGCCTCATGTCACATACGAAACCCGATTCCGTGTCCCGGCAACGGGTGACGAAGCGGGAGCGCGGCGCGGCGGTCCGCATCGGCGGCCTGCTCTGCCTGGCCCTGCTGCCGGCCGCCGTGGCGGCGGATTCCTTCACCGAACAACCCTGGGGCGCCGACGGCCCGGCCGGACGCTGCGTGGTCTGCCACAGTCTCGAACAAGGCGGGCCGTTCCGGGTCGCGCCGAACCTGTGGAATATCGTCGGCGCCGAGAAGGCGCGCGACCGCGACTGGTACTCTTATTCACCCGCACTGATCAAGCGGGGCGGAACCTGGACCCGCGAGGATTTGGACAGCTACCTCGAGGACGCCATGGCCTTCGCGCCCGGCTCGACCAAGAGCATTCGCGTGCCCGACCCCGAAGAGCGCGAGAAGATCATCGATTTTCTGGCACAGTTGACCGACTGAACTCCGCGGGCCGGAAAACCTTATGGACGAAGCAAGTAAACTGCCCAGCGAAACCGCGCCCCCAACCGGCTCGCCCGAGATCGACGCCGAGCACGCGATCCAGCTCGGTTTGCTGCGAGCGGCGCAGGCGCAGCTGAACCGCGGGGACGACCCCGGCCAAGGCAGTGATGAGGCGGCGGACGCGACGGAACTCGTCGAGCAGCTGTTTACCTACTCCCATGCGCATTTCCTGTCCGAACAGTTGCTGATGCGGCTGGCGGCCCGGTCGAATTACGAGGGTCACGTCCAGCGGCATGAGGAACTCATGCAGGACCTTGACGCCGTGCGGGCACACATGCAAAGCGGAGACCATGCGGCGGCGGCCACGGTGCTCCGGGCGCACGAGCGCCGGTTGCTCGAGCACATACGCAGCTGGGATCAGGCGGTTTAGACACGCAAAAAAAGAAAAAAAGGGGCCGGATACATTTTTCAGAGAGGTGGCCGAATACCGTTAGTCCTCGGCGATAAGTGTATCCGGCCCCTTTTTAGTCGGCGCGTAACCCAGTTGCGTGAGTTCGCTCACCGCCAGGTCGACCAGCTCGGGAAGCTTCGCCTCGATCGCCCCCGACAGTTCCAGCGACAGCTCCAGCGAATGCGGCACCAGACCCAGCACGGTGACGCTGCCGGGCTGCTCCCCGCTCAGCTCCAGCGTCGCCAGCACGTCGGAAAGGCCCAGTTGGTGCGGCGTCACGCGAATGCCGAAATAGACGGGCACCTCCTCCCCCCGCATCACCACCGGCGTGCCCGGCGGCGCCCCGGTCTGCACGGCGTCCAGCACGATCAGGTGCCGGCGACGGCTGATATCGTCGAGCAGACCCATCCCGGTGGTTCCCCCGTCCAGTAACTCAACCCCCGGGGGCAGCTCATAGTCGTGCTGCAAAACTTCGAGGGCCCGGATCCCCAGGCCCTCGTCTTGCAGCAGGATATTGCCCATGCCCAGCACCAGGACCGGGCATGTCGGTGCCGATTCCTTCAAAGCGCCTTCACCCTGACGATCTCCTGCTTACGGTCGTCCACCATGTGGATTGCGCAGGCAAGGCAGGGATCGAAAGAGTGCACGGTGCGGATAACTTCCAGCGGCAGTTCCGGATCAGCCACCGGGTTGCCGATCAGGGAGGCTTCGTAGGGGCCCATTTCGTCGTTTTCGTCGCGTGGCCCGGCGTTCCAGGTGGACGGCACCACCGCCTGGTAGTTGGCGATCTTGCCATCGCGGATCACCACCCAGTGGGACAGCACGCCGCGCGGCGCCTCGTGGATGCCGAAACCGCGCTGTTCGCCCTTCATGAAGGTCGGGCGATTGAAGGTTGTGTAATCGCCGCGGCCGATGTTGTCCATCAGCAGCTGCCACTGGTTATGCAGGCTTTCGTAGTAGACCGCGCAGCGGACCGCCCGCGCGGCGTGGCGGCCGATGGTGGAATGCAGCGCGGTCAGCGGGATTTGTGTCCCGGCCAGTGCGCTGGCGGTGCTGACCACGGTGTCGAGGTAGCGCTTGGTGGGCTCGTGGCCGGCCGCCACCATGCACAGCACGTTGGCCAGCGGGCCGACCTGGGCGCGCTTGCCGTTGAAGGTCGGCGCCTTGACCCAGGAATACTTGCCGTCGTCCTGGAACTCGGTGTATTGCGGAACCGTCTCGCCGTCGTAGGGATGCAGCGACGCGCTGCCTTCGTACCAGGCGTGCTTGCTGCTCTCAGCCACGCCCTGCTCGAAAAAGGCGTCCTGGAAGCTGGTGATCGGCTTGAACGTCGACAAATCGCCGTTCTCGATGTAGCCGCCCGGCAGTTCGAATTGGGTGCCCATGCCGTCCAATGGCATCTCCGGCACGCAGAGGTAATTGGTCACGCCGGCGCCGAAATTCGTCCAGTCGGCGTAGAAGGCGCCCACCGCGGCCACGTCGACCAGGTAGACCTGGCGCACGAAGTCGCCGAGCTGGTCGATCAGGCTCTTGATGTGGAACAGCCGCTCCAGGGTCAACGTGGACTGCGAGTCGAGATTGATCGGGTTGGCGACGCCGCCGACGGCCAGGTTCTGGATGTGTGGCGTCTTGCTGCCGAGGATCGCGACGATCTGGTTGGCGATACGCTGGTATTCCAGCGCTTGCAGGTAGTGCGTCGCCGCCAGCAGGTTCACCTCGGGCGTCAGCTTCATCGCCGGGTGGCCCCAGTAGCCGTTGGCGAAGATGCCCAGCTGCCCGGATTCGACCAGCTTCTTCAGGCGCTGCTGCACCGCGGTCAGTTCCTGCACCGTGTTGCGCGGCCAGTCGGACAGGGTCGAGGCCAGCTTGGCGGTGGCCGCCGGATCAGCCGACAGCGCCGAGACCACGTCGACCCAGTCCAGCGCGGAGAGGTGGTAGAAATGCACGATGTGGTCGTGCACGGCGTGCGCGGCGACGATCAGGTTGCGGATGTACTGCGCGTTGACCGGCACCTCGAGTTGCAGCGCGTTCTCCACAGCCCGCACCGAGACGATGGCGTGCACGGTGGTGCAAACCCCGCAGATGCGCTGCGTGAAGACCCAGGCGTCGCGCGGGTCGCGGCCTTGCAGGATCAGCTCGATGCCTCGCCACATCTGGCCGGAAGACCAGGCGTTGGTAACCTTGCCGTTGTCGACTTCGCAATCGATGCGTAAGTGCCCCTCGATGCGAGTGACCGGATCCACGGTGATTCTTGTTGCCACGATAGGTCTCCCGTATTCAGACAAATGCGTTTATGCCGCGCCCTGCCCCGCCGTCATTCCGGCCGGCGCTTTGCTTGCCCCAGGCGCGACCGTATGCGTGCGCGGCGGCAGGACCGGGAAGCGCTTGACGATGTAGATAAAGCCAACGATCTCGAGCGCGACCAGCCCGATCGACACCAGCAGCTCGATCACCGAGGGAAAGTAGACGTAGCCCGCGGACGGCGTGTAACCGATGATCAGCGCATTGAAGCGCAGCACCATGCCCGCCAGCAGCAGGCAGATGGCCGCCAGGAACAGACCCCTGGCTCGTCGTCTCCAGCCCGGGTGAAACAGCACCAGCAGCGGAATGAGGAACAGCGCGTTCTCGACCAGGAACATCGTCGTGCGCGCGGAGGTCTCGGCGAAAATGGCGCCCAGCGCGCCGCGGTACCACAGTTCGGCGAAGCGGAACACAAGGTAAAAAAGCAGGATCCAGCGCAGCACCTTCATCAGCCGGCGGTAAAGGTGCAACTCAAGTCGGCGCCCCAGGCCCATGACGGTCAGCATGCCCTCGAACAGCACGATCGAGAAGCCGATGATGATGGCCGAGGTCAGGAACAGGAAACCGATCCAGGGGGTCTGCCACAGCGGCGAGATCTTGGTGCCGGCGGCGATGATCAGCGCGCCCAGGCCCGACTGGTGCATGGTCGGCAGCACGATGCCCAGCGGAATGATCACGTACAGCGACTTGAAAAAGGCCTTCCGCCACTTCTGCTTGCCGAAATGCTCCAGCGCCGGCGGCACCAGCTCGATCCACAGGATCAGCGTGTACAGCGCCATGCAGATCGCCACCTCGAACATCACCGAGTTGAGGTTGATGTTCCAGGGCAGCGCGATCTGGTAGAAATTCCACCAGCGGCCGATGTCGACCCAGGCCGCGAGGTTGGCCAGCGTGTAGGCGAAGGCGCTGGCGACCAGCGCCGGCCGTATCAGGGTGTGGAACTCGCCCTTGTTCATGACGTAGATGACCACCGCCAGTACGAAGCCGCCGCAGCCGATCGCCGCGGTGATGTGGATGTCCAGCACCACCCACAGGCCCCAGGGGTAACCGTTGTTCAGGTTGGTCGCCGCGCCGAGGCCGTAGATGAAGCGAAACAGCAGCAGTCCGAACGCGATCAGCACCAGCAGGGAGAGGAACAGGAAGGGCCGGGTCAGGATCCGGCCGCCCATCGGCTCTGTTTTGGCGAGCTTCATTTCTCTTTGTCCTTGTTCAGGTTGCGGCGCGTGACGAACATCAGGCCGCCCAGCAACGCCAGCGGCGCGATCATGCCCTTGTACACGGTGTGCTGGATGGTTTCCGACACGCTGGCGAAGGAACGCTCCGGCAGTTCCGGCAGATCCAGTTTGCCGAACGGCACGCCGGCCAGCACCAACACCTGGGTGCCGCCGCCCTGGAACTCGCCGTATACCTGATCAATGTAGTGCGGCACCACCGCCTCGTGCCGGTCCGGATCGGCCAGCGTGTTGCGCGGGTAGGCATAGGTGCTGCCCGGTTCCAGCGCCAGGCGCCGATGCGCTTCTTCCAGCATCTCCTGGCGGGTTCCGAACAGGCTGGCGCCGGTCGGGCACCTGTCCACGCAGGCGGGCAGTTTGCCCTCGGCCAGGCGGTGCTCGCAGAATTCGCATTTGTGGATCTGCCCGAAGGCATCCTCGAAGTCCCACTTCGGCACGTTGTAGGGGCAGCCGTATACGCAGTAGCGGCAGCCGATGCAGGCCTCCGGATGGTGGGTAACGATGCCGGTCTCGGGATCCTTTCGCATGGCCGTCGTCGGGCATACCGAGATGCAACTCGGATCGACGCAGTGCAGGCAGTGGCGCTTGACGAATGAGAAGCCGTCGGTCTCCCGGTCCTTCACTTCGGCCGTGCCGTCGCGGTAGACCTTGATGATGTTCAGCGTTTTGCCCGAGGTGTCCATGGGCGTATCCCAGATCGGTGACTCGTCCGCGCTCTCCACCGGCATGCCGTTGGCTTCCTTGCAGCCGACCATGCAGGCCTTGCAGCCAATGCACAACGTGGCGTCGTACAGCATCCCGACGGCGTTCGGCGGCGGTTCCAGGTTCGGCCTTGCTTCCGCCGGAGCCGGCAGCGCGGCGGCCGCGCTCCCCGCTACTGCGACTTTCAGAAAGTCCCTGCGCTTGATGTTCATCCGCTCAGTCCTCCTGGCCGGTCACTTCACTGGGCCTCTGGGCCGGGGCTCTCGCTCTTTGCCTCCGGCTTCAGTTCCACCTTGCCGACGCGGCTCAACATGACCGCGGCCGCACCAACGGCCAGGCCCGCCGCAGCGCCTACGACACCCGCGGCGGCGGGACTCATGCCTGCGCCCTTGGGCTGATCCACTGAGGGGTAGGCCAGTGGCGGCGTCACCGACTGCACGTCGGCCAGCGCATGGATGGGCTTGGTGAAGCCCACGCCCTGCTCAGTACAGCCGAAGCAGGGATGGCCGGTGCCGACCGGCCAGCTGCCCGAGCCGACGTCGCCGAACAGGATGGCGGGGCAATTCGCCCAGGTTTCCGGACCCTTGCAGCCCAGCTTGTACAAGCACCAGCCCTGGCGGTGGCCTTCGTCGCCGAACTCCAGGGCGAAGCGGCCCGCGTCGAAATGCGGGCGGCGCTCGCAGTTCTCGTGGATCAGGCGGCCATAGGCGAATTTGGGTCGGCCCTTCTCATCCAGTGCCGGCAGCGTGCCGAAGGCGACGAACTGCAGCACCGTGCTGAGGAAATTGTACGGGTTGGGCGGACAGCCGGGGACATTGACGATGGTCTTGCCCGGCAGGAACTCGGCGACGCCGACCGCCCCGGTGGGATTCGGCCCGCTGGACGGTATGCCGCCCCAGGACGCGCAGGAGCCGATGGCAATGATCGCCGCCGCGCCCTCGGCCGCCTCCAGAACGTGTTCTTTGATGGGACGGTCGGCCACTTTGCAGTAAATGCCGCCGTCCTTGATCGGGATGGAGCCGTCCACCACCAGCAGGTAGCTGCCGAAGTTGTCCCGCATCGAGGCCTGACGGGCCGCCTCGGCCTGGTGGCCGGCCGCCACGCTCAGCGTCTCGTGGTAATCCAGCGAGATCATGTCGAGAATGAGGTTTTCCAGGGTCGGGTGATGCGCCCGCAGCAGGGACTCGGTGCAGCCCGTGCATTCCTGTGCGGACAACCAGATCACCGCCGGCCGTTTCGGGTTCAGCACGGCTTCGGCGATCTGCGCTCCGGCCGTCGGCGACAGGCCCAGCGTGACCGCGACGCCCGAGCAGAACTGCAGAAAGCTCCTGCGCGAAATTCCGGTGACGGGTTCCAGGTGGAGGTCGGCGCTTCTGAGCATGGCTGTTCCCTCGATAGGGTCACTACTGACCGGGTACCGGGAACTTCAACTGCCGCCAAAGCCAGTACAAGCTCCCGCAGATTACGTGGATTCTCTACCACGCCCACCGGGGGGAGACATGACTTGAATCAAAAAATCCAATACTAAGGTTTAATCGGGTGAATGCAGCGGGCGCCGGAATGTGCCGGCCACCCGGCGGACGCCGCTGCTCAGCCAACGCAGCAGCCAGCGCGCAAAAGCGGCCGGCCAATGGCGGATGACGTCCAGCCAGGTGTAAATGGTCGGCAGCAGGATCAGGCTGACGAAGGTGGAGAACAGCAGGCCGCCAACGATGGCGCGGGCCATCGGGAAGTACGGAGGGCCGTCGCCGCCGATTTGGGTGGCGCCGATGCACAACGGGGTCAGCCCCAGCACGGTCGTGCCCACGGTCATCAGGATCGGCCGCAGCCGTTCCTCACCACCGCGCAACAAGGCTTCTTCGCGCGACAGGCCGCGCAACCGCAGCTGGTTCACGTGATCGATCAGCACAATGCCGTTGTTCACGACGACCCCGATCAGGATCAGGATGCCGATCATGGCCATCAGGGTAAACGTCGTGCCGGTCGCCAGGAAAAACCAATAGACCCCGATCACCGAGAACAATATCGTGCAAATCATGCTCACCGGGTAGATCAGCGATTCGAACTGGGCGGCGAGCACGATGTAGATGATGGCGATGGCCAGCAGGATGTTGAACAGCATCTTCTGCATGGCTTCCTGGTCGTCGTCGAAGCCGCCGCCGAATTCCCAGGCGTAACCGGGAGGCAGTTGCATCAATGCCATGCGCTCCCGGATCCGCTCCTGCGCCTGTTCCGTGGCGATGCCATCCAGCTGAGCGGTCACGCGCAAGCCGGTCTGGCGATTGAGGCGGCGAATTTCCGTTGGCCCGCTGCTCTCCGACAGGTGGACCATTGCCAGCAATGGTACGTCCTGGCCGGCGGCGTTGCGCAGTTTGAAGTCCCGCAGATCCTCCAGGTCCTTGCGGTCCTCTTCGCGCAATTGCAGGCGCACCGGGATCTCGCCCTCTTCGCCCTTGTACTCGCGCAGGTCGATGCCGCGAATGGCGATGGCTACGGCCTGGGCGATATCCTGGGTGGAAAAGCCGAGCTGGCTGGCCTTGTCCCGGTCGACGCGCAATTGCACCTCCTGGTCGCCGGCGCCAGCCTCCGACACGACGCCGCTGAGCCCTTCCACGCCGCTCAGGACCCGCACGGTGTCTTCGGCCAGTTGACGCAGCACGGCGCTCGATGATCCGGTCAGCGTCACGTTCAGACTCTCGCCGCCGCCGACCCGCTCGAAATTGAAACTGGGCCGCCCAATGGCGATGCGCGGCAAGCCTTCCATGATGCGCTTGGCGATTTCCTGTGATGACAGCCTGGATTCACCGTCCTCGGTCAACAGGATGGCGGACAGCGTGTTGTCCGAACCCTGCTCGTCGTAATAGCTGTAGACGGTGCGGATCTCGAACTCCTCCTGGTGCGCGTACAGGTATTCCTCGATGCGGTCGACCGACTCCTTGATCTTCTCGAGCGGATACTGCCCGTTGAGGTGATAACTCAGGAACAGCCTGCGCGTCTCGTCCTGCGGAAACATGTCGGTCTTCACGAGGGTCATCGGTATTGCGGCCGAAACGAGCGTCAGGACGATCAGTCCGGCTGAAATCCAACGGCGGCGCAAGGTCCAGGCCAGCAGGCGCACATAGTCCTGCCTGAGACGCCTGACCAGCCTGTTCTGTTGCTCCGACGACGGCTGGTCCAGGCGCGTCGCCAGCAACGGAATGATGGTCTGCGCGATGAACAGGGAAACCGTCAGGGACACGACGATGGTGATGGCGACATGGGTCAGGAAGATCGAAATCTGGTCCTGCTCGCCGAAGATGATCGGCAGGAACACCGCCGCGCTGGTCAGCGTTCCCGCGGTGACGGCCAGGCCGACGCCGCGCACGCCGCGCAACGCGGCGCCCCGCGGGTCGCCCGGCGCGTTTTCGTGCTCGCGATGGATGCTCTCGCTGACCACCACCGAGTTGTCCACCAGCATGCCGACCGCCAGCATCAGGCCCATCATCGACAGGATGTTCAGGGACACGCCGAGGAAGTACATCACGCCGAGCGTGATCGTAATGGCGACCGGGATCGCCAGCGAGACCATCAGCGTGGTCTGGACGTGCCCGAGGAAGAAGTACAGCACCAGCAAGGACAGCACGGCGCCGAGCAGCCCGGCCTTCAGCACCTCGGACAGTGACTCCGTGACGCCTTCGGCCTGGTTGTCGAGGAAAAAGACCTGGATCCCCTGCATTTCCGGCGAGCCGCCGATACGCTCGACTTCCGCCAGCGCCGCGCGCCCGACATCGACCAGGTTCGCGGTATTCTCCTTGTACACGCTGACCCCGATCGCCGGTTTGCGGTCGAGGTGACGGGCATAGGTTCTCTTCTTGTTGCCGTAATGGATTTCCGCGATGTCGCCCAGCCGCAGGCCCTGGTCGCCGATGACCAGGTCGCCGATCTCCTCAACACTGCGGAACTCGCCCTTTGGACTGACCCGGTAGCGTGTCTGATTGTCGCGGATGAGACCGGCGGAATCGGAGAAATTGACCTGGTTCAGCCGGCGTTGCAGGTCGACCAGGTCGATGCCGTGCGAAGCGATGCGGTCCGCGATGAGTTCGATGCGGATTTCATGCGGCTCCACCCCCTCCAGATCGACGCGGGCCACGCCCGGAATGCGCTCGAGGGGCCTGACCAGCTCGCGCATCAGCATGTCGTACGCATCCGAAAGGTCGCGCTCACCGGATATGCGCAGCCGCAGCACGGGCTGGTCGGTAAAATTGAACTTGAAGACGTTGATGCGGCGCACGTCGGCCGGCAACTGGTCGCGGATCGCCTCGACGCGTTCACGCGCCTCGACCGCCTTGACGGCGACATCCTGGCCCCAGTCGAAAACCACCTCGATGTTGGCGCCCCCCTCCGAGGAACGGGAATCAAGCCGCTTGATTCCAGAGAGCGTCGCCAGGACTTCTTCCACCGGGCGGGTGATCTCGCGCTCGACTTCTTCGGGGGTCGAGCCCTGGTAGGGAATATTGATCGCGATGAAGGGAACGTCGACCGCGGGGAAGTACTCGAGCGGCAGCAAACGCGCCGACACCACGCCAATGGTGACCAGGGACAGGAACACCATGATGATGGTGACCGGTCGGTTGAGCGCGAATTCGGCGGGTGACACCCTGGTCCCCTAACGGGCCTGCACGAGACGCGCGACGTCGGCGTCGTCCGGGACCGGGGTGGGTGACGGGGCAGTCGCCGCGGAAACATCCGGCCGGCGGTCCAGCAGGGAATACATGACCGGCACGACGACCAGGGTCAGCAACGTGGATGTCAGCAAGCCGCCAATGACGGTGACGGCCATCGGCGTGCGCATTTCGGCGCCCTCGCCCAAGCCCAGAGCCATGGGCAGCAGCCCGAGCACGGTGGTCAGGGTGGTCATCATGATCGGGCGCAAACGCAGGCGCGCGGCTTCACGGATCGCGCTCATCCGCTCCATGCCCTGTTGCCGCAGCTGGTTGATCAGGTCGACCAGTACGATGGCGTTGTTCACCACGATGCCGGCCAGCATGATCAGCCCGATGAACACGATCACGCTGAGGCTCGTGTTGGTCAACCGCAGTGCCAGCGCCACGCCAATGGCGGCCAGCGGAATCGAGAAGAGGATCACGAAGGGGTGCAGCAGGGACTCGAACTGGGAGGCCATCACCAGGTAGACCAGGAAGACGGCCAAGGCAAGGGCGAACCACAGGGAGTTGAACGACGCTTCCATTTCCTCGCTCTGGCCGGTAATCCGCATGCTGAGGCCGTAGGGCAACTGCATGCCGTCCAGCACGGCTTCCGCTTCCGCGACGCCCGCGCCGAGGTCGCCAAAGGCCAGGTTCGCCTGGATCAGCGCTACCCGTTCCTGGTCGCTGCGGCGAATTTCCGACGGCCCCTCCGCGACGATGATCTCGGCAACCGAAGACAAGGGCACAGGGCGCTCGCTTTCCGGGTTCACGATCAGTTCGCGCACGGCGTCGATGGACTGGCGCTCTTCCTCGGACAGGCGAACCAGCACGTCGATCTTGCGGTCACGCCAGCTGTAGCGTGTGGCAACACGCCCGCGCAACTTGCCGACCACCTGGTCGGAGATCTGCTTCACCGTCAGCCCAAGCGCCGCGGCGCGTTCCTGGTCGAAGAAGATCTGTACTTCGGGATGTCCCCGCTCGACGCTGGATTCCACGTCCGCAAAACGGTCCGAACCGCGCAGCCGCCCCACGACCTCGTCGCTGGCCTCGCGCAGGGATTCCAGATCGTAGCCCTGGATTTCGATCTCCAGCGGCTTGTCGAAGCTGAGCAACTCGGGCGCGGTGAAATTGGTCTCGAGGCCGGCTGTCTCGCTCGCCCGCGCCCGCAGCGTCTCGATGACAGTATCCTGTTGAGCGGGCGCGCTGGCCGGCTCCATCGCCACCAGCATGCGCGCGATGTTCTCCCCGCTCTCGGTGGGGTTCGCGTCGATCCGGTTGCCCGAGCCGGCCACGCCGTAGATATAGTCCACGCCCGGCTGCCCCGCAGCCAGCTGCTGCAACTCCGCACCCAGCCGGTCGGTCTCCGCCAGGGGCGTGCCGGGAGCCGCCTCCAGTTCCACTTCGAAACGGCCCTGCTGGAATTGCGGCACGAGTTCCGTTCCGATTCCACGCAGCAGGATGATCGAGAGCGCGAGCAATGCCGTCGCCAGTCCCAGGGTCAGCGCGCGGCGTTGCAGCGCAAAATCCAGCGTCGCGGCGTAATGCGACGCGAACCAGGCCCCGACGCGGCTGCGGCGCGGTTCCGCCACGCGCGTGCGACGACCACTCACCGAGGCCATCATCGGAATCAGGGTCATCGCCACGGCCAGCGAGACGATCAGCGCAAAGGTCACGGTCAATGCCTGGTCACGGAACAGCTGGCCCGCCACGCCCTCGACGAAGGCCAGCGGCAGAAACACGGCGACCGTGGTCAGGGTCGAGGCGACGACCGCCCCGCCGACCTCGCTGGCGCCGCGAATGGCGGCGGCGAGCAGTCCTTCGCCTGCCGCGCGATAGCGCGAGATGTTCTCCAGCACGACGATGCCGTTGTCGACCAGCAGGCCGGTCGCGAGGGCGATGCCCCCGAGCGACATGATGTTCAGCGAAATGCCGGCCTGCCCCATCAGAAAGAACGTCGCCACGATGGATACCGGGATCGACAACGCGATCGCCAGTGTGAACCAGGCGTTGCGCAGGAATACATAGATCACCAACACGGCCAGCAACCCGCCCTGGATCGCCGAGTTGACCACCTCGCCGATGGCCTGCTCGATGAACACCGACTGGTCGTCGACCGTGTCGATCTGCACGCCGGGCGGTAACTCGTCACGCAACTCTTCAATGCGCTCCCTGACGCCCTCGGCCACGCTGACGGTGTTCGCGTCGCCTTCCTTGTAGATGGCGATTTCCACGGCCTCGCGCCCGTTCATCCGGATGATGGCCTCGCGCTCGCTGTAACCGGAACGGACCTCGGCGATGTCGCGCAGGTAAATGGGCCGACCAGTCCCCGGTGCCAGGATCAGGCCGCCGAATTCCTCGACCGAACCGAACTGGTTGATCGTGCGAACCAGGTAACGCTGCGCCCCTTCCTCCAGGCGGCCGGCGGAGACATTGACGTTCTCCGCGGCAAGGCGGGCCGTCAGCGCCTCCATCGACAGGTTCAGTTGCGCCATCTTGCGCTGGTCGATGTCGATCTGGATCTCGTCTTCGAGCCCCCCGCTCACCTTGACCGCTGCAACGCCGGGAACCGGTTCCAGGTACTTCTTGATCTCTTCGTCCCCGAAGCGCCGCAACACCTTTAACGCGGTCTCGTCGGCAAGACCACCCGCCTCGTCCAGACTCAGCCCCAGGCGCATGACCGGATCCGTCGCCGGGTTGAAGCGCAGCAGCAAGGGGCGACTGGCCTCGAGCGGAAGCTGTAGTACTTCGAGCTTTTCGCGCACGTCCAGCCCCGCCCGCTCCATGTCGGTGCCCCAGGCGAATTCGAGAATGACGTCCGACTGGCCGGCGCGGGATACTGACTTCACCGACCGGACGTTGCGGACGATGCCGACCGATTCTTCCACCGGCCGCGTGAGCAGAGTCTCGATTTCCTCCGGCGCGGCGCCCCGGTACTCGGTACGCACGGTCAGCGTCGGATAGGACAGGTCGGGCAACAGGTTGACCTTCAGATCCCCCAGGGCAATGAAGCCGAACAGGACCAGGGTCACGGCGCCCATTGAAATAGCCACGCGTCTCCGCGTGGCTATTTCGACGAGATTCGAAGACCTGCCGCTCATGCCCCGGGTTGCTCGCCGACGGTAATAACCTCGACGCGCGCGCCGTCGCTGAGGCTGCCCTTGCCTGCCGTCACGACGGTCTCGCCGGCCACGACGCCGTCGCGCACTTCGATCAGGCCGGCACGCTCGTACCCGAGCTGCACGCTGCGACGACTGGCGCTGCCGTCTTCTCCGATCACAAACACATGGTTGCGCTCGTCCTCGGTGATCACCGCGTTGCGCGGTATGACCGGTACGTTTTCATGCAGGTCGTAAAGCACCTCAGCGCGGCCGAACAGCCCGGGCTTCAGCTTCTCGCCGTGGTCGCGCACTTCGGCCGTGACCCGGAAGGTGCCGGTCCCGGGGTCCACAACCGGGCTGATGCGGATGATTTCGCCGGTGAAGGTCTCGCCGGGCCAGGCGTCCAGCGTCATCGACACCTCGAGGCCTTTGCGCAGCACGCTCATCTCCCTTTCGGGGACATGCAGCACCGCCAGCAATGGGTCATAGCTGGTGATGCGGAGCACGGGGTCGTGCAATTTCACCAGGTTCCCGGTGCGGACCGTGCGCTCGGATACGTAGCCCGAAATCGGCGCGCGGATGCTGGTGTACGCCAGGTCCAGCCTGGCCAGGTCGTAGGCCGCCTTCTGCGCCTGCAACTCGGCACTGACCCGCTCGAAGTCGTCCGCGCTGACCAGTTCCTTGTCGAACAACTCCTTCTTGCGCTGATAGTCGGTCTCCAGCCGCTTCAGCGCGGCTTCGGCTTTCTCGACTTCCAGGCGATAGCGGTCGGTTTCAACGCGGGCCAGAACCTGGCCTGCCTCGACGAAGTCACCCTCCTCGACCAAGGTATCCAGCACTACCCCGGTGATCTGGGACACGACCATGGCCTGGTCGTCTGCCTCCAGGGTGGCCGTGCCCGAGTAATAGGCCGCGACGTCGCCGCTGACCACGCTGGCCGCCTCCACCGGGATGGCCGCTTCCTTTTCCGCCGCCTTCTCGGCTTCATCGTTGCCGACCGCATGATCCATGCAACCCTGGGACAGCAGCGCCACCAGCACCAGCAGGGCCGTCAATGCCAGCTTGATTACGCATTCGGTAAGTCGATTCATGATCATGGCTTAATCTCGGTGTGCTATTCAAGTACAACACTAACACAGTTGGCAAGATTACTAAATATGCCGAACGTCACATACGTACTTTCATGTATTGGATGCGGCGTTCACGGGAAATGGATGCAATAAGTGCGCCATTTTTTGTACATGCCACCGCCTCTGCGAATTAGACGCAAACGGCAGCCCGGAGTTACACAGCGGGTGGCACCACGCGACACAGGTTTTGGCGAAGAAAACTACAATTTGGCCTGGGCGGCGAAAAATAGGGTGAACACGGCAGCCCGGACCGCGGGCTTTGACAGGCGGCGTTTTCTCTCGGTCCGCCGTTGGTTTGACCGGGAACAGCAGGTATAATCGCCGCCTGTTCTGCAACTGAAAACTACAATCAAGAGATCGCGATGCGAAACCTGATCATCCCTGCGGCCTCACTGGCGGTCGCGGCGGGACTGGCATTGACGGCCGGCCCTGCACTGGCGGCCGGCGACGTGGAAGCCGGGCACGTCAAGGCGTATACCTGCACCGGATGCCACGGCATTCCCGGCTATAACAACGTTTATCCCACATACAAGGTGCCGAAGATCGGGGGGCAGAACTACGAATACCTGATCGCGGCCCTCAAGGCTTACCGGGACGGCGAGCGTGACCACCCGACCATGGCGTTGCAGGCCACCAGCCTGTCGGATCAGGACATCGAAGACATCGCGGCGTACTTCGCCTCGCTTGGCGGCGACAACTGAGGACTCCGGCATGAAGTTTACGAACACCGAGACGCCAGGCATTCTTCTGGCCACCCTGCTGGCCCTGCTGGCTTCCCTGTCCGGTTCGCTGCAGGCCGACGGTACGCCCGAAGCAGGCAAGGAAAAGGCCAAGGTGTGCGAGGCCTGCCACGGCCCGGACGGCAAAAGCATCGCCCCGAACTACCCGAACCTGGCGGGGCAACACGAGAGCTACCTGGTCAAGGCACTCGCCGACTACCGCGCCGGGCGCCGCACCAACCCGATCATGGGCCCGATGGCCGTCAATCTGAGCGACCAGGACATCGAAGACCTCGCCGCCTGGTTCGCCAGCCTGGACGGGCTGAAAGACCTTTCCATCCGGTAGGACAGAACTTTGTTCGGGAAATTGGCGGCCGCAATCCCGAACAAAGTTCGGTCCTACACCACTGATTCGCCCTTGGCGCCTGCGGCATAATAGGGGCTTTTGCCGCTGCGGTGGTCGGTGGCGTCGAGCACGCCGCTGATTTCCGGGATCTTGCGGGTCAGCGTTTGCTCGATGCCCTGTTTCAGCGTCACGTCGGCCATTCCGCAGCCGTGGCAGCCGCCGCCGAACTGCAGGACCGCCTCGTTTTTATCGGTAATCTCGACCAGCCTCACGCGACCGCCGTGCGCGGCCAGCGCGGGATTGACCTCGGTCTCGAGCAGCCAGTTGACGCGCTCTTCCAGCGCGGACCCGGCGGGGGGTTCGGAACCCTTGATGCCCGGGGCCTTGATGGTCAGCTGTCCGCCCGTCGCGTCCTCTTCGAAGTCGATCTCCGCCTTCTCCAGCCAGGCCTCGCTGGGGCGCGCGACGTACAGCCGGAAACCGTCGAACTCGACCACCCGATCGTCCGATTGACTCTGCCCGGCAGGACAGAACTGTAAATCGCAGCTGGCGCCCGGCGTACCGGGATGGTTGACCGATATGCGCAGGGCGAGGCCTTGCTCGTCCTGCTGGCCGATCAGGTGGGCGAAGTACTTCTGTGCGGTCTGCGTGATGATAATCATGTTCCCAACCATTCCGGAATGGACTGTGCCGCACGGCCTTGCGGGCGGCAAATGCTGTCTGAATTATGCATCAAATTGCGCCGGCACAGGCAGATTTCAAGCTCGCGGCCAGCCACGGCAGCGAGTGGTCCAGGCGCCAGTCGATGGCCGAGTGCGTGCCGTCGAACTCCTCGAATCGATGAGCGATTCCGCGTCGCCCCAGCTCGTCGGCGAAGCGCCGGGTGCCGAACTGGATGTTGTACTGGTCGAACCGGCCTACGTCGATGTAAAGGGCATGAAGCGAGCGGAGCGCTGATTCGCGGCGGTCCAGCATCGTCAGCGGATCGTATTGCAGCCAGCGGCTCCAACGCTCGGGCTCGAGCTGGCAGGTGCGTAAATCGAAGGGCAGGCGAATGCGGGATGGCGCCGCGGGATCAGGATCGTAGCTCGCGGCCATGGCCAGGATCATCAACGTCGTGTAGTCGTGTCCCGATGGCCGGTTCCTGCGCCAGAACGCGCGCAAAAAGCTTTCCGGGTCGCCGTCGAATTCCGCGAGCACCGCGCAGGCCGTCGGAAATTCAGACCGGAACAGCAGGTCAAAATCCACGTCGGCGGCGTGGCTGGCGGCCGCGCCCCAAATGTCGGGATAGTGCATCGCATGGTAGAGGGCACCGTACCCCCCGGACGACTTGCCGAACACCCCGCGTCCCTCGCGACCTGCCACCAGATTGCAGTGGGCGCCGAGAAACGGCACCAGTTCCTCGACCAGGTAGTCCGCGTAGCGGCCGAGGCCCGGACTGTTGACATACTGGTTGCCCCCCAACGAGGTGTAGCAGTCGGGGATCACGACCACGGCCGGCTCCATGCGGCCCTCGCCGATGAGGCGGTCGAGGCGTGCCTGCAGGTTCTCACCCTGGTTGCGCCAATTCAGGTGGCCCGGTCCCGCATTGGTAAAAGCAGCGAGGTCCCAAAGGGAGATCCACGGTGATCCGGCTTCCGCGTAGCCTTGCGGCAGGTAGACCGCCACCTCGCGCTCGACCGGATCCTGCCAGGGATTGCCCTCCAGCACGCGGGAGCGGTGGACGAGCCGCACGACGGTGCCACGCGGCCAGGGGGACTGGGGACGAACCGGCGACATTCCCGGGCTCAGAGCCGCCCGGTCCGGGCGAGCAGCCCCAACATGTGATCGAGCATTTCCTCGCGGATCTCGTCGTCATCCATCGCGTACTCCAGCGTGGCCTTGATGAAGCCATGGCGGCTGCCGCAGTCGAAGCGCTCGCCCTGCAACGGCAAGGCCAGCACCGGATGGGTGTCCAGCATCGCGGCGATGCCGTCGGTGAGTTGAATTTCGCCGCCGGCGCCGGCCTGCACGTTGCGCAGGCGCCCGAAGACCGACGGATCCAGCACGTAGCGGCCCACCACGCCCAGCCGCGACGGGGCGTCCTGCGGGGCCGGTTTTTCCACCATGGCCCCGATCACCAGGTCGCCCCGTTCGTTCTCGCGCACGCCGACGATGCCGTAGCTGCTGGTCCATGCGGCCGGCACTTCCTTGACCCCGATCACGCTGGCTCCGGTCCGCTGGTAGACCTCGGTCATCTGCGCCAGCGCGCCCGGCCCGTGGTTGCGGATCATGTCGTCCGCCAGCAGGACGGCGAAGGGCTCGTCGCCCACTACCGACTCGGCGCACAGGATGGCGTGTCCGAGGCCCAGCGCCTCGGGCTGGGTGACGTGCACCCGGGTCACGCGATCGGGCACGATCCCGGTGATGCGCTCGAGCAGTTCGGTCTTGCCCGCTGCCGCGAGCTTGGTCTCGAGCTCGAATGCCGTGTCGAAGTGGTCGGAAATCGCGTGTTTCTGCCGGCTGGTAATGAAAATCAGCGTGTCGATGCCGGCCTCCAGCGCTTCCTCGACGGCATACTGGATCAGCGGCTTGTCGACGATCGGCAGCATTTCCTTCGGAATGGTCTTGGTGGCCGGCAGAAACCGGGTGCCAAGACCGGCGACGGGAAATATGGCCTTGCGAATGGGCTTACGTATGTTCATGAATGGGCCCGGAATTTGTTTGAAGGGCCGCAATTGTACTGTAGGAGCGCGCTTGTGCGCGATAGCTGCACAAGTTGGCCGCAAGCGGCCTCCCACGGTTACACCGAGCGGTTGATCGGCACCACCTCGGCGGCGCCGGGTTTGGTGCTGATCGAGGTCTTGGCGAGCTCCGGCACCAGCCGCAGCAGGATCTGCTTCAATGTCTTGGTGTCGTAACGCTTGACCGCGATCTCGGCCGCGCGCAGGTCCGCGCTCAGGTGTTCCCAGTCGCCCTGGCGGGGGTGCGCCAGGAAAATCTTCTCGTGCTGCGTCTGCTCATAGGGCTCGAGTTCATGGAACAACTCTTCGAACAGCTTCTCGCCGGGCCGCAGGCCCGTGTAAACGATCTGGATGTCCCGCCCGGGCTCCTTGCCCGAAAGGCGGATCAATTGCTCGGCGAGGTACGTAATCTTGACCGGCTCGCCCATGTCGAGAACGTAAATTTCGCCGCCGCTGCCCAGCACCGCCGCCTGCATGATCAGCTGGCTGGCCTCGGAAATGGTCATGAAATAACGCGAGATTTCCGGATGCGTCACGGTGACGGGTCCGCCCTTGGCGATCTGTTCCTTGAACAGGGGAACCACGCTGCCGTTGGAATTCAGCACGTTGCCGAACCGCACCGTGATGTAACGGGTGTGTGCGCGCGCGTTCATGTTCTGGCAGTACATCTCGGCCACGCGCTTGGTGCCGCCCATGATGTTGGCCGGATTGACCGCCTTGTCGGTGGAAATCAGCACGAAAGTGCCGACCTTGTGGCGCTCCGCCGCCTCGGCCAGCCGCATCGTGCCCAGCACGTTGTTGCGGAAGGCCTCGCGGATCTGCGTCTGCAGAATCGGCAGGTGCTTGTAGGCGGCGGCGTGGAAAATCATGTCGGGGCGGTAATCGCCCACCACTTTCTCGACCGTGGCGGAATCGCAGATATCGCCCAGCACGCTGTAGAAAACCAAATCCTGGAACTCGCTCCGCAACTCGAGATCGATCCGGTACAGCGCGTACTCGCTGTTGTCGATCAGGATCAGTTCCACCGGGTTGAGGCGCGCGATCTGCCGGCACAGCTCCGAGCCGATCGAACCGCCTCCGCCCGTGATCATGACCCGCTTACCGGCCAGACCTTCGCGAATCGTTTCCCACACGAGGGAGACGGGTTCGCGGCCCAGCAAGTCGTCGATCACGACGCGCTTGAGGTCATCGATGCGGGTGGTCTTGTTTCCCAGTTCGTTCAGGGTGGGCAGGGTACGGAATTCGATGCCGCTTTTCTCGCAAATTTCGACGATGCGCTGCATCTGCTGATTGGTGGCCGAAGGCATCGCGATGATGGCCAGGTCGGCCCCCACCTCGCGGCTGATCCGCGTTAATTGATCGATGGTGCCGAGGACCGGAATGCCGTGCACCTGCGCGCCGCGTAAACGCACGTCGTCGTCCAGGAATCCGACCACGTCCGAAGCTCCGCGATGGCTCAATTCGCGTTCCAGCAGGGCCCCGGAGCGCCCGGCGCCGAGCACCAGCACGCGCTGCTGGCCGGCGGCCTTGCTCTTTTCCGGAAGGCGCGAGTCCTTCCAGAAGCGATAACACATGCGCGGCAGGCCGAGGGCGTGAAACAGGATCGCGGGGTAAATCAGGACCGCACCGATCACCTGGCGGACTTCGGTGCCGTAAAAGATGGTCAGTGCCGTGATGATGAGGATGGTGCCGAAGGTCGCGGCCCGCACGATGTTCCACAGGTCCGGAAAACTGGCGAACCGCCACAGGCCCTTGTACAGGCCGGTGGACCACAGCACCAGACCCTGCACGGCCAGCACCAGCAACAGCTCGGTCATCAGGGGCAATGAGTGGATGACGCCGCCGAAGCCGCTGCGGTTAATGATCCAACCAGCCGCCAGCCAGGCGAACACAACCATTACAAGATCGTGGACGACAACTGCCGCGCGCGGATGACGCAGAATGCGCATAACGTTCATCTTCTTATCCCGCTTGAGCGAGCACTCCAAATTTTCTTGACATCACGTACCAGCCAAGCCCGCAGAACAAGGTCATGCCGATGGCAATGGGCCAGGCCAGCACCGGGAATTCGACTGCAACTCCAATCCCCGGCAGGACCAGCGACAGGTTGATTGCCTGATACAGGGCGGCCACACGACCGTGTGACCACCCGTGCGCAATCAGGCGCTGGTACAGGTGTTGCCGGTGCGCATTATACCACCGCTCACCCTTGATTACTCTTGCGATCAGGGTCAGCGTGGCGTCAGCCAGGAACATCAACATGACCAGCCAGGCGACGGGCAGCGCCAGCGCGCCGGACGCGACGCCGTACAGCAGCAGCGCGCCGATGCAGAATCCCAGGGTCAGGCTGCCGACATCACCCATGAACACGCGGGCCCTGCCCAGGTTCCAGGGCAGGAAACCCGCACAGGCCGCGGCCAGCAGCAGCGCCAGCAAGGTCGCGGAGCCATCGCCCGAGAGCGCATACAGCCAGGCCAGGACGCAGCCCGCGAAGACACCTTGCAGGCCGGCCATGCCATTGCTTCCGTCCATGAAATTGAAGAGGTTGGTCATCCAGAGGACGAACAATCCGCCCATTATCATCGGCAGCGCTCCCTCCAGCCAACCGGCAGTTGCCGCAGACCATACCAGGAACACGCTGGCCGCCAGCTGAACGAGAAAGCGTCGGCCGGCGCCCAATGAACGGTGGTCGTCCCACCAGCCGATCAGCGCCAGCAGCACGGCGCCGGGGGCGATGCACGCCGCCCAGCAGGCCGGCACCTGCCCGGCCCCCGGCCACAGTGTCACTGTCATCAGGGCCAGCACCAGGCCCGCACCGCCGCCGCGAGGCGTGGGTTGGCGATGGCTGTGACGTTCTCCGGGGTAATCGAGAAGGCCGGCGCTCGCCGCATACCAGGTCGCCAGGCCGGTCAGGGCCCAGGAGAGCACGGCCGTCAAGGCGATGAGCCACAGGAAAGCCGCTTCGTGCTCGCCGCCCAATCGCAAACCCCCTACTCGCCCAGCACGCCCTGGATCTTCTTGGTGGTGCCCCAGTGCCTGCAGCTCGGGCACAGCCAGTGGTGGGTTTGCCCACTGAAGCCGCAGTGATGGCAGCGGTACTGAGGCTGGCGTGTCAGCAGCCGGGTGGTCACGGCCTTGAGGATGTCGTCGCTGGACTCGGCGTCCAGGTACCCCTCGGCCTTGAGTTCGATGAGGCGGTCAAGGCCGCGCACCGACGGCTTGGCGGTCAGGGTCTCCACCAGGTAGCGGCCCGCGGCGTCGCCGCCCTGTTCACGGGCGATGAACTCGGACAGTTTGAGGATCAACGAAATGCCCTTGTAGCGACCGGCCCACTCGTCCAGCTTGCTGCGGCCGCGCGCCGATTCCCCGGCAGCCGCCGCGGCCTCGAGATAATCTTCGAGCAGCTCTGGAATATAGTCTGGATCGAGCTCTGCGATCTCCTCGTAGAGGTCGATGGCCGCCGTTGGCTCGCCATCCTGCAGGGCAATGTCCGCCATGATAAAACGCGCCCGCACACACTGCGGGTCGTTGCGCCGCGCCTGCCGGAGGTGGCGCCTGGCCCGTTCGCGGTCGTTCTCGGATAGCGCGGCCTCGGCCAGCTCGCAGCTGAATTGCGCCATGACCTCGCCCATGCGCTCACCGCTGACCTGCTCCAGGCGCTGGGCCTGTTCCAGGGCCTTCTCCCAGTCTTTCTCCTGCTGGTAGATCTCGAGCAGGCTGCGCAGGGCGGACGGCGTGTGCGCGTCGGTCTCGATCAGCTCGGAAAACAGGCGCTCCGCGCGGTCCAGCAGACCCGCCCGCATGTAGTCCTCACCCAGCTCCAGCAACGCCTGGGTGCGCTGTTCCGGCCCGAGCCCCGGCTTGGCAATGATGTTCTGATGGAAGCGTATCGCCCGGTCCACTTCACCCCTGCGCCGGAAAAGGCTACCCAACGCCAGGTGCGTTTCGACCGTGTCCTGGTTGACTTCCGCCAGTTCGAGGAACACCTCGATGGCCTTGTCGGGCTGCTCATTGAGCAGGTAATTGAGACCCTGGAAGTACTGGTCGCTGAACAAGCGGTTGCGTTTGGTCAGCGCGAGCCGACCGAACGTCCTTGCCAGCCACCAGCCAAAATACACGGCCACCGGCAGCAGCAGGACCAGCAGGTATTCAATCATCGATATTCTTCAGCGAACCCGTTGAACCGAATGCGTCGACCCTGCGCGCGGCTTTCCTGAGACGAGCCCTGAGCGGCAGGATGCTGAAGAACCATGCCATCAGGAGACCGACCAGCAGTCCCGCGGCACAGGCGGTGAGTACGACCAGCCCGAGGGGCCACTCGAGTTGAATCCAAAGCAGGTCGAGCGCCACGCTGGAAGAATTCAGCGTCCCGATCAACAGCCCCAGCGCGACGGCGAGTACTGTGATCAGTATGAAAGCGATCCGGTACAAAAGGAGTCAACTCTCGGAAAAATCTACGCGCTCGCGCAGGGCCTTGCCGGGCTTGAAGTGGGGCACGTGCTTGCCGGGCAGCGCGACCGACTCCCCGGTCTTCGGGTTCCGCCCCATGCGCGGCGCGCGGTAGTGCAGCGAAAAGCTGCCGAAACCCCGGATTTCGATGCGTTCGCCATTGGCCAGGGCCGCGCTCATTTGCTCCAGTACGGACTTAACGCCCAACTCCACGTCCAGGTGAGCGAGGTGCTTCTGAAAATCGGCCAACTGATCTATCAACTCAGATTTTGTCATAGCAATTTCCTGATATCCGCGGTCTTTTTATCATTCCGTCGAAAGGGCGTATCCTGGTAGGCTTCGGGGGCGGCAACGCCGGCCCCCTCCGCCAAATCCGTGTGCCGAACGCAGGCTCAGGATTCCTGCTCCAGCTGCTCCTTGAGCAAGTCGCCGAGAGAGGTCGTTCCGCCGCTGGCGCTGCCCTGCTTGTATTCCTTCAGGGCTTCGGCCAACTCGGCGTCGTCCTTGGCGCGGATCGACAGGCTGAGCGTGCGGTTCTTGCGGTCGAGACTGATGAACTTGGCCTCGATCTCGTCGCCCACCTTGAGTTCCCGGGTAGCGTCTTCCACCCGCTCTTCCTTGATGTCCGAGGCACGCAGGTAGCCCTCCACGCCGTCGGCCAACTCGATTACCGCACCGCGGGCGTCGACTTCCTTGACCTTGCCTTTGACCATCGAACCGCGTGGGTGCGCGGCCATCCAGGTTGCAAATGGATCCTGGTCGAGTTGCTTGATGCCCAGGGAAATCCGCTCGCGCTCCGGATCAACGGCCAGCACCACGGCCTCGACTTCCTCGCCCTTGCGGAAATTGCGCACGGCGTCCTCACCTGTATCCTGCCAGGAAATGTCGGACAGGTGGACGAGGCCGTCGATGCCGCCTTCCAGGCCGATGAAAATGCCGAAATCAGTAATCGACTTGATCGCGCCGCTTACCTTGTCGCCCTTGTTGTGGGTGGCGGCAAAGGACTCCCATGGATTGGCCTGGCACTGCTTCATGCCGAGGGAAATCCGGCGCCGTTCCTCGTCGATGTCCAGCACCATGACTTCGCATTCGTCGCCCGTGTGAACCACCTTGGCCGGGTTGACGTTCTTGTTGGTCCAATCCATCTCGGACACGTGCACGAGGCCTTCAACCCCGTCCTCGATCTCGACAAAACAGCCGTAATCGGTGATGTTGGAAACCTTCCCGAACAAGCGGGTGCCCACGGGGTAGCGGCGCGACAGGTCGTTCCAGGGATCATCGCCCAGCTGCTTGAGGCCAAGCGATACGCGGTTGCGCTCGCGGTCGAAACGCAGCACCCGCACGTCCAGCTCGTCGCCGACGTTTACCACTTCGCTCGGATGATGCACGCGCTTCCAGGCCATATCGGTGATATGCAGCAGGCCATCGATACCGCCGAGGTCGAGGAACGCGCCGTAATCGGTCAGGTTCTTGACCACGCCCTTGACGATGGCGCCCTCTTCCAGGCGCTCCAGCAGGGCTTCGCGCTCAGCGCTGAATTCGGATTCGACGACCGCGCGGCGCGACACCACGATGTTGTTGCGCTTGCGGTCCAGCTTGATGATCTTGAACTCGAGGTCCTTGCCTTCGAGATAAGCCGGATCGCGCACGGGGCGCACGTCCACCAGCGAACCCGGCAGGAAGGCGCGGATGTCCTCGATGTCGACGGTGAAACCGCCCTTCACCTTGCCGCTGATCTTGCCCTCTACGGTGCTGTCCCCCTCGAATGCGCCTTCCAGCTTGTCCCATACCAAAGCGCGCTTGGCCTTGTCGCGGGACAAGCGGGTCTCGCCGAATCCGTCCTCGACGGTATCCAGCGCAACCTGCACTTCGTCACCTACCTGCACTTCCAGTTCGCCCCTGAGGTTCCGGAACTGGCTGATCGGCACGATGCCTTCGGATTTGAGACCGGCGTTGACCACCACGGAGTCCTCGCGGATTTCCATCACGATGCCGGTGACAATTGCGCCCGGCTTCAGGTTCTGAGCGGCCAGGCTCTGTTCGAATAATTCTGCGAAACTTTCAGTCATGTTGATGTTTACTCACGGATAGGATGCCTCGCTGGCCAATGACGCACGTGTCATGCGCATGACAGCTGCGGCCACCATCCACCCAGGGTTGTGGGGTACTTCTAGTACCCGTTGAATTTGCCACCTGCCCCGTAGGAGCGAACCTCGTTCGCGATTTGGATCATCCCGAACAAAGTTCGGTCCTACAGATTACATGGCGCCTATACATCTAAATAAATCAGGATGATACAGGTGATTCCTTAAGCAATTCATGAATCCTCTGCAAGACTTCCTCGATGCTCAATTCCGTCGAATCAATGACCTGCGCGTCGTCCGCTGGTTTCAATGGAGACACCGCCCTCGAGCGATCCCGCTCGTCGCGCATTTCGATCTCCTGGAAAAGGCGCGAGAGATTAACATTTTCTCCTTTTTCTTTCAACTGCTTATGCCGTCTTTCCGCACGCGCCTCGGCGCTCGCGGTGAGGAATATCTTAAGCTTGGCGTCGGGAAAGATGACGGTGCCCATGTCCCGACCGTCCGCCACCAGGCCGGGTGCGCGGCGAAAGGCCCGCTGCCGCTGCACCAGGGCCGCGCGCACGGCGGGCAGCGCCGCGATGCGCGAGCTGAACACGCTGACTGCTTCGGCGCGCAGCCGCGCGGTGACGTCCTTGCCATCCAACACGACCACCATGCCCTGATCCGACCGGGCGAAGTCCGCGTCGAGCCGCGCGGCTGCCTGCCCCAGGGCTTCTTCGTCGTCGGCCGCGACGCCACGATCCATGGCGGCCACCGCCACCAGGCGGTACAGCGCGCCGCTGTCCAGCAGATGCCAGCCCAGATCGCGGGCCAGGCGCAGCGCGATCGTGCCCTTGCCCGAGCCGCCCGGCCCGTCGATGGCGATGACGGGGATGTCGGCGCTTGGCATGCGATTCATTCCCGGTCGGCCGCAGAGCGCAGGCAATGGGCGGGTGCGGTTTCGCCGCAGGCGCAGAAGTACCCGTGGAATGCCGTCACGCGTGGCCTCCCGCAGCTACCCTGCCCCCAACCCTCACGAGATCGTCGACGAATCCCGGATACGAGGTGTCGATGTTCTCGCAGCCGGCGACCTCGACGGACTCCGGCGCCGCCTGTCCAAGGACACAGAAGCTCATGGCACAGCGATGGTCGCCCGCCCCGTCGACGGCCCCGCCGCTGATCGGCCCGCCTTCAACATCCATGCCGTCGGCATACTCCTCGAACTCGACACCGAGCGTCTGCAAGCCGCGACCCATCACCGCCAGCCGGTCGCTCTCCTTGACCCGCAGCTCGGCCGCGCCGCGCAGGCGTGTCGTACCCTCGGCGGTGGCGGCCAGCGCCAGGATGACCGGCAACTCGTCGATCAGCGCGGGCACCCGGTCCACCGGGATGTCTATGCCGCGGAGCCGGCCAGCATAGCGAATACGAATGTCGCCGACCGGTTCCTCACCGAAGTGACGCCGTTCGAGAACCGTGAGATCGGCCCCCATGGCCTGCAGTACGTGGACGATGCCGTCCCGCGTCCCGTTTAGTCCGACGTCGCGCAGCAGTAGGTCCGAACCGGGCACCAGCGCGGCCGCGGCCAGCAGGAACGCCGCGGACGAAATGTCGGCGGGAACCCGCAGCGCTGTGCCCTCGAGACGGCTGCCGCCGCGCACGCCGCAGTCGCCGAACAGCGGGACGCCGAACGCCGGCAGCATCTTCTCCGTGTGGTCGCGGCTTTTCAGCGGTTCACGCACCGACGTGTGCCCGCTGGCATAGAGCCCGGCCAGGAGCAGGCAGGATTTGACCTGGGCGCTCGCGATGGGCGAAACGTAATCGATGCCGCGCAGCCCGGGCGTGCCGGAGATGCGCAGCGGCGGCGTGCCTCCCGCCGCGGTTTCGATGCGCGCGCCCATCTGCTCGAGCGGCGCCACGATGCGCCGCATCGGTCGACGGCTCAGCGACGCGTCGCCGATGAGTTCGGAGGAAAACGGCTGGGCCGCAAGCACGCCGGCCAACAGGCGCATGGCGGTGCCGGAATTACCCATGTCGAGCGGCGCGGTTGGCGCCTGCAGGCCCCGCTCCCCGACGCCTTCCAGCAGCCAGTCCCCTGCGTCGCGTTGAATCGTCATGCCCAGCTGCCCGCAGGCGCTGGCGGTGGCGCGCACGTCCGCGCTTTCCAGCAGACCGCGAATGCGCGACGGGCCGTGCGCCAGGCACGCAAAGATCAGGGCACGGTGGGAGATGGACTTGTCGCCGGGTGGCGTCAGTTCGCCCAGCAGGGGCGAGACGGCCGGTTCTGTGATCAGCCTCATGATGGCGCCAGGACGGCCCTCGGATAGGAGCCCAGCACCCGCGACAGCTTGCTGACTTTTTCGAGCTCCTGCAGGGCCGCCGCGACCTGCGGGTCTTCCGCGTGCCCCTCGATGTCGACGAAAAAGACGTAGGCCCACTTGCCCAGCCGCGAGGGCCGCGACTCGATGCGCGTCATGTTGACGCCATGCACCTGGAACGGCTCGATCAGGTGGTACAGCAAGCCGGGGCCCTCGTGGCCGGACAGCAGCAGCGTGGTTTTGTCGCGCCCGGACGGGGCGAAGATCTGTCGCCCGATTACGAGGAAGCGCGTGGTGTTGTCGGGATGATCCTCGATGTCCGCGAACAGGACCGGCAGGCCGTACACCTCGGCTGCCGCCCGCCCGGCGATCGCCGCGGCCTCGGGCGCGTTGCGCACGCGCCGCGCCGCCTCGCTGTTGCTGCCCACCGCGATCAGTTCCACGCCCGGGAGATGCGACCGCAACCAGTTCTTGCACTGCGACAGCGATTGTTCGTGGGAATAGACGCGTTCGATCTGCGCCACGCTCCTGGCCAGGGTCAGCAGGTTCTGGTGCACGCGCAGTTCGATCTCGCCGCAGATTTTCAGATCCGACAGCAGGAACATATCCAGCGTATGGCTGACGATGCCCTGGGTGGAGTTCTCGATCGGGACCACGCCAAAATCAGCGTCGCCGGACTGGACCTGCTCGAACACACCGTCGATGCCCGGCAGGCCGATGGCGTGCACGGAATGGCCGAAATGGCGATGCACGGCCTGCTGGGTGAAGGTGCCTTCGGGTCCGAGATAGGCGACTTTCAGCGGTTCCTGCTGCGCCAGGCATGCCGACATGATTTCGCGGAAAAGCCGCAGCATTTCGTCATTGCTCAGCGGTCCCTGGTTGCGTTCGATGACGCCCCTCAGGACCTGGGCCTCGCGCTCGGGGCGATAGAAATCCACGGCACTTTTCGACTGGTCCTTGCTCTGCCGGACCCGCAATGCCAGCCGGGCCCGCTCGCTGATCAGCGCCTGCAGCTGCTCATCCAGCCGGTCGATCTCTTCACGCACATCCGCCAGGTCCCGCCGATCCTCGTGTTTCTTCCTCAAGCCTGCGTCCCCGCCGTCTGCAACTGCCGCAAAGGATTCATTGTACCGTCACGGTCTCCCCGGCGCATGACCCAGTGAATAACCCATGACGGCCCGTCATTGCGCCGCGGGGGGATCCAGCCCGGCGCAGTCCGGCTCAACGCCCAGCAGGAACACCGCGTCGCGGGCCACGGCGCCGCCCGCCCTGGCCTCCGCCGCGGCGAGTCGCAGGTTGAAAGGGGAGCCTGGCTCGCTCGCCCCATTGGAAGGCCCGGCCGCATCGCCCGCCAGGGACGGTATGGCGGGCAAGGCGTCGAAATCGATGCGGGAGCTCTCGAGCCGCAGGTTCACGGAGAGCTCATCCTGCCACAGCAAACAACCTGCGCCGATGGCTGACTGTCCGGCGGCGGCGAGACGTATGCCCGCCAGGCGTGCGCCTCCGGGAGCGAGCGCATACTCCAGGGCCAGGCGAATTTCCGTGTCGGCAACCTGATCGGTTGCCTCTGCTGTCGCGCCGGGGTCTGCAGCGGGGGCCGCCGCGGGCGCCCAGGTCGCCTGCACCGCGCCGCTGCCTGCCGCAAGCCGCGCGTCGATGCGCAGCCGCAGCTCGCCGGACAGCAGCCCCATCCAGGCGGCGTCGAGCGTTACGGCCGAGCGCTGCGCGTCCCAACGCAGCTGCCCTTCGAGCGAGCCGTAGCCCTCGACCGCCAGCCGAAACGGCGCTTCGCGGTCGGCGGCGAAGTCCTCCAGTTCGAACGCCTGCAGCAGCACACCGGCTTTGTCGCTGCCGGCGGTTACGATTTCGAAATCACTCAGCGAGAAGGCGCGTACTTCTGGCAGTAGCAATGGCGCCGGCCCACCCGGTGTTGTGGAGCCACCGGCCGGCAGGCGCTCGAGATAAATGCGGCCGCCGCTCAGTGCAAGCGACTCAATCAGCAAACGCCCATCCAGCAGCGGCAGGACCGCCAGCGCCACCGCGTACTCCCGGCTACGCCCGAGCTCGCTCGCCGGTCCCGGCGGGCCCAGCACGAGTTCAGTGCCGGACACGCCGATCGAGGGCAGCAGCATGATGTCGAAACTGCCCTGCAAGGTCACCGGCATGCCCAGGCGCTCGCCCAGGGCCCGTTCCACGGCCCGCCGCCCGCCGGCGCTTTCCAGCCAGAAGTCCAGCAGCAGCCAGGCGCCCGCAATCAGCAGCACCAGTGCTACGGGGGCGAGCAACAGCAGACGGCGGGTGAGCGTTTTCATCCGCGCCAGGTGCGCCACGGCGCGCCGCCGCAGGGCTGGTGCGGCCGGACATGCCCGCTTAAACTGGTGTGCCTCCACAGTTGCGGATCGACTCCATGTCCCACATCGACGTCTGTGCCCGCCACTCCATGACGCGCCAGGAAGCCCAGGCCGCCGCGGACGAACTGGCAAGCGACCTGGCGGGCAAATTCGACATCGACTACGGCTGGGAGGGCGACCACATTCATTTCGAACGTCACGGCGTGAACGGCACGATCACCGTGCGGGACAGGGAAATCCGGATCACGGCGCGGCTCGGTTTCATGCTGCTGTTCCTCAAGCCCCAGATCGAGCACGAAATCACGCGCTATCTCCGCACGCATTTCGGCTGCACCATTGCCTGAGCGCATTGCCTGATTGCTGTGGCGGCCGGGATCAGAAGCCAAAGGGCTGCCTCGCACCCGCGAACATCTTCTGCATGGCGTCGGTTTCGCGCTGGTAAATCGCCTCGATGAAAAGACCGGCGTCCGGCAGCGCGCGGAACGCCGCAAGCCCCTCCTCGAGGAACTGCTGCAGCTTGCCGAACCCGGCCACGTGGGCCGGTCCGCGCATCAGGCGCACGAGGGAGTTTACCAGCGGGAGGCGCACCAGCGTGTCCAGGTCGTAACCGAGCTTGCGGATCAGGACAATCTGGCGCTCGCGTCCCGCCCGGTCGCTGCAGGCCCGGTAGGCTTCGCAATACCCCTCCATGTCGAGGCTGTCCAGGTCTTGCTTGCCCGGCCCGCGTTGCGCCATGTAAGCGGCCATGTCCTGGTCGTATTCGAGGCTGATGGCCTGTAATTCGAATGCCTCCGACATCGTGGCCAGGGCGTGGTCCGGCAGGAAACGGATCATCACCGGCAGGACCCTGCCCATGTCCTGGTCGCGTTCGCGAAAATCGAGGCCGCCGTACAGCTCGGACAGAAAGAAGTACACCGCCCTCCGGTAACCCTCTTGCCGCGCGAAGTCCGCAAAACTCCGGCTGAGCCGCGCGCGCTGCCATTGCTGCAGCAGGTCGAATTCCGCCAGCGGGAAATCCGCCTCTTGCACGCGCGCCGCGATGCCGTGATTGCGCCGCAGCATATTGCGCAGGCGTTCCGCTCCCGGCTTGCTCATCGATCAGCACCCATGCAGGGCTTCGCCATGTCGAGGACTTGCCCCAACCGGTCAGGAAAGCTCCCGGATCGCTTCCAGAAGCTCTTCGCGTTTGCGCCGGAACAGCGCGACCGACTCGATGTGCAGGTAGCGGATCACCCCCGCTTCGTCGAGCAGGAAAACCGAGCGCTTCATGCCCAGCATGCCCTTGCTGTCATAGAGCGCGGCGACCTCGAGGTCGGGGTCGCTCAGCAGGGTAAACGGCAGATCGTACTTCTGCCGGAACTTGCGGTGTGATTCGGCGCTGTCGTTGCTGATGCCGACCACCTTCACGCCGAGACCGGCGAAGGCCTCGACACCGTCGCGATAGTCGCACAGCTGTTTCGTGCAAACCGGCGTGTTGTCGCCCGGGTAAAACACCAGCAGCAGCCTCTGCCCGGCCTGCTCGGCCAGGCTGAACTGCCCCCCCTGGTCGTCCTGCAGGACGAACAGGGGTGCCTTGTCGTTCACTTTCAGCATATCGGTCTCCGCATTTTTCCAGTTGGGTCGCTCACCAATGAATGCCGCGCATCAGGCTGGCAAAGGCCAGCTGTTCCTGGGTCGCCGCCACCTGGTGGTCCTTGACGCCCTTGGCCGCCGCGGAATCCGGGAACATGCGAAACGCGCTGTTCATGATGATTTCGGACACCTTCGGCGCCACGGCGTGCAGCACCTGGGCGAAGATACCGAGCCGCGTGGCAATCCGCTGCGGCTTGTAGATCACCGCCTGCTTGACCATCGCGGCGGCGTCTTCCGGAGCGATGGTCGGCACATTCTCATACATCCGCGTGGGTGCGATCATCGGCGTCCGCACCAGCGGCATGCTGATGGTCGTGAATCGCACGCCGGTATCGCTGAACTCCGCCGCCGCGCAGCGCGAAAACGCATCCAGCGCGGCCTTGGATGAAACGTAGGCCGAAAACCGCGGGGCGTTGGACAGCACGCCGATGGATGAGATGTTGATGACGTGCCCGCTGCGCCGCTTTTCCATCGTTGGCAAAACCCGCATGATCAGCCGCAGGCTGCCGAAATAGTTGAGCTGCATGCAGCGCTCGAAATCGTGAAAGCGGTCGTACGAACCGGCGATGGAGCGCCGGATCGAGCGCCCCGCGTTGTTCACCAGCACTTCGATGGGCCCCATTTCCCCGGCGATCCGGTCGATCACCGCGTCGCAGGCAGTCATGTCGGACAGGTCGGCCGGAAAGCTGCGCGCCTCGCCGCCTTCCTGCTCGATCTCCCGCACCGTATCCGCCAGCTTTGCCTCGTCGCGGGCCACTACGGCCACCCGCGCGCCGGCGCGCGCCATCATCAACGCGGTGGCGTGCCCGATGCCCGAGGAGCCGCCGGTGACCACCACCACCTTGCCGGCGACGTGGCCCCGCAGGCTGCGGTCGATGAACAGGTCCGGGTCCAGGTGGCGCTCCCAGTAGTCCCACAGCCGCCAGGCGTAATCCTCCAGCCGCGGCACCTCGATACCGCTGCCCTTGAGCAGTTTCTGAGTTTCGCGGGAATCGAAGCGCGTCGGATAGTTGACGAACTGCAGCACCTCCGCCGGCATGCCCAGGTCCTTCAGCACCTGCCGGTAGATGCGGCGCACCGGCGGCAACATCAGCAAGCCCTGTTTGATCGCCCCGGGGATGTAACTGAACAGGCGCGCGTCGATGCGCATGCTCATCTGCGGCGCATGCGCCGCTTCGGCAAACAGGTTCAGCACCTCGCCGATGCGCAGGGGTTTCGGGTCGGTGAGATGAAAGCACTTGCCGTCCTGCCGCGGCAGGTGCGCAAGGTAGTCCATGGCCTTGACCACGAAGTCCACGGGCACGATATTGATGCGCCCGCCTTCGAGGCCGATCGTCGGCATCCACGCGGGCATCGCCCGACGCAGTTTCTGGATCAGCTTGAAGAAGTAGTAAGGCCCGTCAATCTTGTCGATTTCGCCGGTCGTCGAGTCCCCGACGACCACGGCCGGACGGTAGATTCGCCAGGGCACCGCACAGTCGCGGCGCACGATGCCTTCGGCAGCGTGCTTGGTGCGGAAGTAGGGATTGTCGAGCCCGGTCGCCTCGTCGAACATTTCCTCGGTGAAGGTCCCCTGGAAGAGCCCGGCCGCGGCGATGGAACTGACATGATGGAAGCGCCTGGCGCCTATCGCTTCGGCAAAACGCACGACATTCGCCGTGCCCTCGATATTGGCGGACTCCTGGCTGGCGGCGTCAGCCTTCAAATCATAGACGGCGGCCAGATGGAACACATGGAACACTTCGCCTTCGAGCTGTTTGCGCAGGGCCGGCGCGACTCCGAGCAGAGGCTGGGTCAGGTCGCCGGCAACCGGCACGACGCGGCTCGCGGCCTTGCCCCAGCGCGCCTTCAGCTGCTCCAGGCGCTCCAGCGAAGACGGCCGCACCAGCACGTAGACCTTGCCCCTCCTTCCGAGCAATTGCCGGATCAGGTTCTGGCCAATGAACCCGGTGCCGCCGGTCACGAAATAACTCATAGCCACCACTCCAGGAGCTCGCGAAGGGACTGTCGATACTGGCGTTTCCGTGCGTGGCCAGCGGATGGCCGGCCACGGCGCGGATCATGGTAGGATCATATCAGAACGCAGTGGCCCAGGCGGCCGCACGCGAGAAGACCGCCCGGCGGGACAGCACAGGAGAAATCGGTCATGAGCAATGATTCCGACGAATTCGAGAAAGCCGCGCAAGCCGCACGCGCCCTGCCCGAGCGGCCGGACGACCGCACGGCGCTGCAGCTCTACGCCCTGTTCAAGCAGGCTTCATCGGGGGACGTCCAGGGCGCGCGGCCGGGATTCTTCGATTTCGTCGCCACGGCCAAGTACGAAGCCTGGGAAAAACTGCAGGGTACCAGCCGGGAGGACGCCCGGCGGCGGTATGTCGAGTTGGTACGCAAACTGGGCGGGAAAGTGTGACGGCCGAAGCCGCGGCCCAACCACGACCGTCCTGACGATTCGGCTGACGACCCGACTGGCGAAATGGCTCGCAGAATGCCGCGGCGCGACACCAGAGAACTGATCCTCGTGACCAGCCTCGGCTTGTTCAACCTGCTGGGCGAGCCCCATGTAACGACCAACCACATCGCCGACGAAGCCGGCATCAGCCCCGGCAACCTTTACTATCACTTCCGCAGCAAGGACGATATCGTCGTCGAATTGTTCAAGCGCTTCCTGGCGCGCCTCCGCCTGCTGATCGAGATTCCGGCCGACGTGCCGTTGCAGGCGGAAGACCTGTGGTTCCAGCTGCACCTGAGTTTCGAACTGAAAGGCCAGTTTCGCTTTCTGTATCGCAACCTGGCCGACCTCACCGCCCGCATACCGGACCTGGACCGGGCCATGCGCGCCCTGCTCATGCGCGAGCGGCGGGCCGCCGCGAACCTGCTCAACGGCCTGGAGCAGGCCGGCGCGCTGACCATACATAGCGGCCAGAAGGAACTGCTCACCGACAGCATCCTGTTGCATCTGACTTACTGGATTCCGTTCGCCGACCTGTTGGGGCCGGGCGGCCTGGATGACAGCCGCGCCCAGGCCGCCGCCATTGCGCGGGTCATGCTGATGGTGGCCCCCTGGCTGCGCGAACCGGAACAGAGCGAGTTCCGAAGCCTCGCCGCAGACTACGTCCTGCACTCGAGCTAGTGTCCTGCCTCGCCGACCAGGCGCCGAAGCTGGCCCGGGTGGCTTGCTCCTGGACCTTATGAAACATGATGTTTCATCCGAGCCCCCAGGGATGGGTATACGGCGTGTCCGGGAGCAAGCCAGACCTGCCGCCGGCGGAAACTGGGCTCAAAAAAAGGCCGGCAGGGCGCCGGCGAGAAGAGGGATACCAGGGGAGTAGAAGCGCGGCCGGCTCGCTTTTTTCAGAACGGGCCGGCCGCGGTGATCAGGTTCAGGCCGCCTTGGCCAATCCCATAGCCGCCGACTTCGTCTCAGCGGTCTTCCTGGCCATGGTCTTCTTCACGCCCCTCTTTTTCGGGGCCGCTTTCTTCGCCGCGGTCTTCTTGGCGCCGACCTTCCGGGCCCTCGGTTTGCCGGGCTTGTCCAGTTCTGCGACCGCGCGCGACAACTCCTGCACGCGCCTGTTCAGGCGATCGATATCGTCGCGGGTCGGGATACCGACTCGGGACAGCACGCGCGTCACGCGCTCCTCGAAGAAATTCTCGAGCTTGTCCCAGCCCTCCGCAGCCTGCTTACGCACGGTACCGGTCTGCTTCTCGAAGACTTCGCGCTGCTTGCGGACGTTGTCGAAGCGTGACTCGATCTCGTCGCGAATGCCCTCGACGCGTGACTCGACGTCACCCCGGAAATCCTTGACCCGGGATTCCACGCCGCCGCGAAGATTCTTGACGCGGCTTTCGAACTCGTCGCGCAGGTCTTCAAACGCACCCCCGACGTCCTTGCGGGTCTGCGTCTCGAGCTTGGCGCCTTCCTTTACGAGCTTGTCGAACAGCTTGTTGCTCTCTTCGATGATCTTCTCGCCTTCCTTCTGGGCGACGCTGAGTGCGCCGAGGCCTGCCAGCCAGATGTCCCGCGCGGATTCGACGACGGGGTTCTCGGCCTTACGGGCCACGGGCTTGCGTTGTACTTTCTTTTTCAACTTCTTGGTAGCCATAACATCCTCCTTCAGCGGGTGTTTTGTCTCATTGACGGCTGTATTCTAGGGGGCGTAATTAGAGTAAACACACTAAAGGCACTCAAATGGCTGTTCACCGCTACCGTTGGTCACCCTTCCCCTACGCCAATGCCGCGTTCGACTTCAAGGGCGCGGCCCTGAAGAAGGCCTGGAAGGATCTGCACCGGGGCGATCGCGAACCCTTCCCGCGCGACGAAGAGCTGCAGGAGGCCTGGCGTTGTTTTCATCGCGGCGACTTCCAGCAGGCGGTCCGGATTGCCGATGAGTTCGGGCTCCCAGGCCACGCCGTCGCGAACAAGGCGACCGGCATTTACGCGACTTACCTCGAGGAGGATGGCCGACGCCGCATCGATTGCTTCAAGTCCGCGATCGCGCGGGCCGAGCGCGCGATGGAAGCATTTCCCGACGATCCCAACAGCCACTACTTTCACGCCTTCAACCTGGGCCGCTACAGCCAGAGCATATCGGTGGTCAAGGCCCTGCGGCAGGGCGTCGGCGGCAAGATCCTCGCGAGTCTGCAGCGCGCCATCGCCCTGCAGCCCGAGCATGCCGAGGCGCACACTGCGCTCGGCATGTACCATGCCGAAATCATCGACAAGGTGGGCAAGCTGATCGGCGGGATGACCTACGGCGCCAGCGAAAGCAAAGCCCTGGAGCATTTCCGCAAGGCCTTGGACATCACGCCGCGAGCGCCGATCGCGCGGATCGAGTTCGGCAACGGTCTCTACCTGCTGTACGGCGAAAGCCGGCTCGACGAGGTTTCGGACCTGTACCGCCAGGCGGCCGCAACCGAACCCCTCGACGCGATGGAGCGGCTGGATGTCGAGTCGGCCCTCGCCGAGCTGGAATAAATCCGGAAGGCACATTTTCAGCTTTACAAAACACGTGAATTATCATAGATTTAGTTTAATCATTGACAGGGATGTATCATGATCAGCGAAAAGAATACCTTGATCGGCCACATCGTCGAGTCGAACGGCGCGGAATTCGTTGCGCAACTGCTCTCGGATGACGATGGCTTCGTTCCCGAAGTGACCATGGATGGGCAGAACGTCCGCATCGGTCAAATTGGCTCCTACCTGATGGTCCGGCAATCGGGCATCTACGTGCTGGCCATCGTCGAAAGCATGTGGCAGGAAATCGACACCGCCGGCAAGCTGGTGCGCATGCTGCGCATCAACCCGCTCGGAGAAATCACGGCCAAGGGCGGGTTCGCGCGCGGCGTGGCGCACTTTCCCACCACCGGGGCGGAGCTGCACCTGGTGACGGCCGCGACGCTCGCGGTGCTTTTTTCCAAGTACAGCGCCGCGAATTTCAAGGTCGGCAAATTGAGCGCCTTCGAATCGGTCGACGTGTACTTCGACCCGAACGCGTTTTTCGGCCGCCACGCGGCCATCCTCGGCCAATCGGGTTCCGGCAAATCCTGGTCGGTGACCAGCTTCATCCAGTCGACCCTCAAGGCCATGCCGAACGCGCACGTGATCATCCTCGACCTGCACGGCGAATACGGCAGCAAAGAATGGGATCCCTCCACGTCCTCGCCCTTTCCGGCCGACAAAGTGCGCTGCATCAAGGCCGCCGACCTGGAGATCCCCTACTGGTTGCTGACCTACGAGGAACTGATCGAACTCCTGATCGACAGCGACGACCCACACGTCTCGGTCCAGATCGCCTTTCTGCGCGGCAGCCTGCTGGAACTGAAACGGGAAGCCAACATTCATCTCAAGCTGGGCCACATCACGGTCGACTCGCCGATTTACTTCTCGCTGGAAGACCTGCTGGAGCGCTTCAAGTTCGCCAACGAGACGACCGCAGACTTCGGCAAGTCGAAAACGGCCCTGACCGGCAAGTTCGACCAGTTGCTGGTCAAGCTGCAAAGCCGCCTCAACGACACGCGTTATGATTTCCTGCTGCGCCCCCGGAAACGCAAGACCTCCGAGTCGCTGCCGGGCTTGTTGCGCGATTTCGTCGGCCTCGGCGACCAGAACGCCAAGGTTACGGTACTGGATCTGAGTTCGGTGCCGTTCGACGTGCATCCGACCGTAACCGCGCAGATCGGCCGGCTGGCCTTCGAGTTCAACTACTGGAATCCGCGGTGTCGCGAATTCCCGATCTTCGTCGTCGCCGAGGAAGCGCATTCGTATATTCCCCGGGCAACCGCCAGTGGCCACCAGGGCACGCGGCGCAGCTTCGAACGCATCGCCAAGGCCGGCCGCAAGTACGCCGTCGGGCTGTGTGTCGTCAGCCAGCGGCCGAACGAGTTGTCGGAAACGGTGTTGTCGCAGTGCAGCACTTTCATATGCCTGCGCATCACCAACCCGGACGACCAGGAGTACGTGCGCTCGCTGGTGCCGGATTCGGCACGCGGCATCCTCGAGGCAATCACTTCGCTGGCCCCGGGCGAAGCCATCGCCACCGGCGAAGGCGTGCCGATGCCGGTGCGCTTCCGCGTGACCATGCCCGATCCGCCGCCCAACGCACAGGACATCGAATACGCCAACATGTGGTCGCGCGGGCCGCAGGACATCGATGTCGAGCACATCGTCGACTGCTGGCGCCGGCAAAGACGTTAAGCCGGACGGAATGACTAACTGGCGAGGCTGACCGGACCCGTGACGCGGCGCTCGGTTTTGGCCTGGTCCGAGCGCTGTATCTGGAGCTTTTCGAGATAGCCGTCCTGGACGCCGGTGATGTACTCGCCGGAAAAGCAGGACGTATCGAACTGGCGGATACGGTCGTTGCCCTCCCGGCAGGCGTCGATCAGGTCCGGAAGATCCTGATAGATCAACCAGTCAGCGCCGAGCTTCCGCTCGATTTCCCCGTGGTCTCGCCCGCTGGCGATCAGTTCAGCCGGCGCCGGCATATCGATTCCATAGATGTTGGGGAAGCGCACCGGTGGTGAGGCGGAAGCGAAATAGACCTTGCGCGCACCGGCTTCCCGGGCCATCTGGATGATCTGCCGGGACGTCGTGCCGCGCACGATCGAGTCGTCGACGATCAGCACGTTTTTCTTGCGGAACTCGAGATCGATGGCGTTGAGCTTCTGCCGCACGGACTTCTTGCGCGCCTTCTGGCCGGGCATGATGAAGGTGCGCCCGATATAACGGTTCTTGATGAAGCCTTCGCGGTACTTCACGTCGAGGTCGTAGGCCAGCGGCAGCGCCGCCGTGCGGCTCGTGTCCGGCACCGGGATGACCACATCGATGTCGTGATCGGGCCGCTCGCGCAGGATCTTGCGCGCCAACGCCTGTCCCATGCGCAGCCGCGCCTTGTACACGGAAATGTCGTCCAGCATGGAATCCGGGCGGGCGAAGTAGACGAACTCGAAAATGCAAGGCGTGAGTTCGCCGGCCAGCGCGCTGGTATGCGTGTGCAGTTTGCCGTCGAGCGTGATGAAAATCGACTCGCCGGGCCCGACGTCGCGCACGAGCTGGAAACCAACCACGTCAAGCGCCACGCTCTCCGAGGCGAGAGCGTACTCCGTCCCCTTGTCGGTCTCGCGGCTTCCGAGCACCATGGGCCGGATGCCGTGCGGGTCACGGAAACCCAGCAAGCCGTGGCCGCAAATCAGCACGACGGTCGAATACGCCCCGCGGCAGCGGCGGTACACGCCATCCACGGCTTCGAAAATGTGCGCCGGGCTCAGCACTTGCGCAGGGTTTTGTCGCTGCAGTTCATGCGCCAGCACGTTCAGCAGGACTTCCGAATCCGATCGGGTGTTCAGGTGCCGACGGTCACTGTCGAATAATTCCTGGGTCAATTTGTCGGTATTGATCAGGTTGCCGTTGTGCCCCAGCGCGATGCCGTAAGGCGAATTGACATAGAAAGGCTGAGCCTCCGAGGAGTCGTCCATGCCGGCCGTGGGGTAACGAACGTGCCCGATCCCGACATTGCCCTCGAGGCCGGCCATGTGGTGCGGCTCGAAAACGTCCCGCACCAGGCCGTTGCCCTTGTAGAGGCGAATCTGGTGACCTTTGAGCGTGGCGATGCCACCGGCATCTTGGCCGCGGTGCTGCAGCATCGTCAGCGCGTCATACAGCAGGGGAGCTACCGCGCTTTTACCGACGATTCCTACGATCCCACACATGTTCAGAACCCCTGTTGCGCCATCCGCTGCCGGCTGTGTTCCGGACGCGGCGAATTCTACCACGCGGCGCGAGCGCCCGGGCGGCCCGATTCAGTGTTCCAATCCGGCGGTCCATGCCGGCGCCCCGATCGCATTTTCCGGTCGAGTGAACGCATCGACCCCGGCCCGGGCTCCGGCCTCCGCTTTCTTTGACTCCTGGTCCTCGCCGGGTTCCTCGGGGGCGGCCTGCTTTGCGTCTGCCGGCTCGAAATCCAGGTGTTCGGTAATCGACTCCGGCAGCCAGGCGGCCGTCCAGTTTACCAGCGGCATCATGCGGGCGATGGTGCGCGATTCCTGCCACCACGGGTCGGCGGGGATCGGGGTAAAGCCGGCGACCAGCAGCACGGCGACCATCAGAGCCAAGCCGCGCGCGGCGCCGAAAACGCCGCCCAACAGGCGGTCCGTGCCACTGAGTCCGGTGGTCTCCACCAGGCGGCCAAGCAAGTAGTTGATCAGCCCGCCGATCAACAGCACCGCCACGAACAGGCCGGTGAACCCCATGGCCGAGCGGGCCGATGGCAGGCTGACCGCGTCCTCCATCATGCCCGCCACTTCGCCGCTGAAATGGTAGGCGACCAGGAAGGCCGCAGCCCAGACGACAAGGGAAAAAACCTCCTTGATGAACCCGCGCAGCACGCCCACCAGGGTGGAGATCGCGATCACCGCCAGGATCGCGTAGTCGGGCCAGTGCATCAGGGTCTTTCCGCGCTGGGCTTCGGCATCGCGTTGCCAGATCCTAATCGGCGCTCATGACCACGCCGTCGAGCGACAGCCGTGCAGTGATCAGGGCGTCCGCCCGAATCGCTTCGTCCCGCTCGATATAGGGCCCTACACGGACCCGGAAGATGGTCGAACCGGCACTGCTGACGGTTTCCTGGTAGGCGCTCAGCCCCTCGGCGCGCAACCGTTCCACCAAGGCATCCGCATTGCCGGCGGCCGAGAAACTGCCGACTTGCACGACCCAGCGGACCAGGGGATCGGACGGCGTCGTCACCTGCGCCGCCGCTTCCGGCAGCAGATCAACGACCCGGGGATTCACGCCGGTAACCTGCGTGCGCACGCGGGACGCCGCTTCGTTGGCTTCCGCCTCGCTCGCGTAGGGACCGATGCGCACGCGATGCAGAGTGCCGACATCCGACTGCACGACGTCGGAAAGCACGCCGTAGCCGTGGCCGCGCAGGGTTTCGGCCAGGAGATTGGCATTTGCGATAGAGCCAAAACTGGCGACCTGCACGACGTAGCGCCCGCCGCCGGAGGCGGCCGGCACAGTCGAGGCCGGTTCAGGCATGGCGGTTGCGGCTGGCGGCTCGGCCCGTGTTGCAGCTTGGGCCACGTCCCGGTCGATGTCTCGGGGGGCGTCCTCGGTCACATCGCGGACTTCGGGCCCGGCTTCAGCAGGCGCTGCGGCCCCCGACTCGGCCCCGGAATCGGCGGCCGCCGCAGATGGATCGCCTTGCAGCGCATCCTCGAAATCACGCGGCTGAACTTCCACGTGCGCCACGTCCCCGGGTGAGTCGCCCGTTGAGGTTGGCGACGCGGTTGGCGACGCGGTTGGCGAAGCGGCCGATGAAGCAGCCGACGAAGCAGCCGGAGTCGCTGCCCGGGAATTTGCCGGTCCAGGTACGCCGGACGCCGGGGTTTCGCCGATCGGGTACCTGCGGGTCTGGAAGTCGAGTTCGGCGGGCTGCGGGGGCAGCTCGATCCGCTGGCTTTGCTGGGCGGCCTGTTCCGGGCGCCCGCCCAGCAGCATCGGCAGCACCACGACCGCAAGGGCGATCAGCACGCTGGCGCCGACCAGTCTTTGCTTGAGCGCGATATCCATTTTTGTCGAACCCTGTTGCCCTACCCGGGAAGGGCAATTCTATCAGCATCGACCCGGATATGCCGTCGTCGGTTCAGCGCCGCCTGCGGCGCCAGTGGCGCCCGGCTTCCGCCGCGGTCAGGAACGAGCCGAAGACCAGCACGCCGTCCTCCGGGGTCGCCTCCGCCATGGCGGCATCCAACGCCGCGCTGACACTCGAGAAGCAGCGGACCGGGCTGGCGCCGGCCGCGTCCCTGATCCGTGCCGCCAACTGCTCGGCGCCCTGGCCGCGGCTGCCGGAAGTACCCGCACAGTACCAGGCCGATACCGCGTCGCGCAGCTCGGTGACCACGCCCGCCGCGTCCTTGTCCCCCAGCATCGCCAACACACAGAGGCACTGCCGAATGCGACCCTCGGCCAGCAACTCCCCGAGCGCCGCCGCTACGGCCTGCGCACCCAGCGGGTTATGCCCGACGTCCAGCCACAGCGTGGGGCGTTCCGCGAGACGCTCGAAACGCCCCGGCAGCTCGACCGAACGCAGACCGCGCGCGAGGCCCTCGGCATCCCTCGCGACATTCGGGAGCAACTCCAGCACGGCCGCGATGCCGGTGGCCATGTTGGCAACCTGGTGCGGCCCGGGCAGCGCGGGGGGCGGCAGGTCGAGCACGCATTCGCCGGCACTGAATCGCACGCCTTCCGCCTGCGCGGCGGCCCGAAAATCCACGCCGAGGCGCCTGACGGGCGCCCCCAGCGCGGCCGCCGCGTGCAGCACGCTGGCGGGCGGGTTCTCCTCGCCGCAGACGACCGGCCTGCCGGCGCGGATGATGCCGGCCTTCTCGCGGCCGATCGACTGCAGGTCGCTGCCGAGATACTCCTGGTGATCGAGACCGATCGGGGTGATGACGGCGCAATCGGCATCCAGCAGGTTGACGGCGTCGAGACGCCCGCCCAGGCCGATCTCCAGCACCGCATAGTCCAGCTTTGAGCGCGCCAGGATCGAGAAGGCCGCCAGCGTCCCGAACTCGAAGTAGCTCAGGCTGGTGGCGCCGCGCGCGGCCTCGACCCGTTCGAATGCGTCGAGCAGGCGGGCATCGGAGACCTCTTCGCCTTGCACCCGGACGCGCTCGTTGTAACGGTAGAGGTGTGGCGAGGTGTAGCTGCCGTGACGGTAACCCAACCCGCCCAGGATTCCGCAGATCGTCGCCACGGTCGAGCCCTTGCCGTTGGTGCCGGCGACGAGGAACAGTTGCGGCGCGGGTCGCGGTGAGCCCATGCGTTGCCAGACGTCCCGGCAACGCTCCAAACCCAGGTCGATGACCTTGGGATGCCGGGCCTCCAGCAGTTGCAGCCAGGCGTCCAGCGTTTGGGGGGTCGTGGGAGTACTCAAGCCGCAGGGTCGTTAGCGAACGACCAGTTCGCCGCTCACCTGCCGCAGACGCTGGCCGCCGGTCAGCAGGCCGAGCAAACCGGCGACCTGCTCGCGCAGCTGGCGCCGGTCCACGATCAGGTCGATGGCGCCTTTCTCGAGCAGGAACTCGCTGCGCTGGAACCCTTCCGGGAGTTTTTCCCGCACGGTTTGCTCGATCACGCGCGGGCCGGCAAACCCGATCAGGGCGCCCGGCTCCGCGATGTTGACGTCGCCCAGCATGCCCAGGCTGGCGGATACGCCGCCGGTGGTGGGGTGCGTCAGAACCGAGATGTACGGGATTCCTTCCTCGGCCAGGCGGGCGAGCACGGCGCTGGTCTTGGCCATTTGCATCAGCGACAGCAGGCCTTCCTGCATGCGGGCTCCGCCGGTGGCCGAAAAGCAGATGAGGGGCGCGCGCAGCCGCAGGCACTCCTGCGCGGCGCGGACGAATTTCTCCCCCACGACCGAGCCCATGGAACCACCGAGAAAACCGAATTCGAAGGCGCAGGCGACGACATCACGGCCACTCAAGCGGCCGGCGATGGCGACCAGGGCGTCCTTTTCGCCGGTCTTCTTCTGCGCGGCGGCGATGCGCTCGCGGTATCGCTTGCTGTCACGAAACTTGAGCGGGTCCGATGGTTCGAGACCGGCGGCGATCTCGCGCTTGTCGCCGGGGTCGAGGAAATGATCGAGGCGCGTGCGCGCGCTCAGCGGCATGTGGTTGGAGCACTTGGGGCAGACCGCGAGGTTGCGTTCCAGCTCCGGGCGGTACAGCACCGCGGCGCAGGCGTCGCACTTGGTCCAGAGCCCCTCCGGAACCGTCCGCTTGCTACTGCCTTCGGTGCGAATGCGCGAAGGCATGAGTTTCTGGAACCAGCTCATAACGCGCTATTGTCCATTGCGGTGCGAATGGGTGCAAGGAAGGCGGAGACGCGGGCACAGGCGTCGGCAGACGACTCCGCGCCGGCGAGGGCTTCGATCAGGGCGCTGCCGATGACGACGCCGTCGGCCACCCTCGCGACGGCTGCCGCACTCTGCTGCCCCTTGATGCCGAAGCCGACGGCCAGCGGCAGGCCGCTATATCGCCGCAAGCGCTGCAGCGGCGCGGCCAGGCTCGACGCGTCCAGTCGGTTGGCGCCCGTGATGCCCTTGAAGGAAACGTAATAGAGGTAGCCTTGCGCGACGCGCGCGATGGCCGCCATGCGCACGTCCGTGGTCGTGGGGGCGACCAGGCAGATTGGATAAACTCCCGCCGCTTCGAGGCTGCCGCGCAGGTCGTGCATCTCTTCCGGCGGACAATCGACCATCAGCACGCCGTCTACACCCGCCGCTGCCGCGTCACGGGCAAAGTTCGCGTAGCCGTAGCGTTCGACCGGGTTCATGTAGCCCATCAAGACAACCGGCGTGGCGCCGTCCTCCTCGCGGAAGCGACCCACCAGTTCCAGCACCCGCCGCAGGCTGACGCCGTGGGCGATGGCCTGCTCGCTGGCCGCCTGGATGACCGGTCCATCGGCGCTCGGGTCGGAGAATGGCACCCCCAGTTCCAGTACGTCCGCGCCGGCCTGGACCAGTGCGCGCATGATGGCGACCGTCCACTGCGGATCCGGGTAACCGGCCGTTACGAAGGGAATGAGCGCCGCCCTGCCTGCGGCGCCGAGGGCACGGAAACGCAGGTCGATGCGGTTGCTCACAGCGCGAGCCCTTCCAGAGCGGCCACCGTCTGCACATCCTTGTCGCCCCGCCCGGAAAGGTTGACCAGCACGATCTGGTCGGGGCGCATGGCGGCGGCCAGTCGCATGCCGTAGGCCACCGCGTGGCTGCTTTCCAGCGCGGGCAGTATGCCTTCGAGGCGGGTCAGCTGGTGAAAGGCCTGCAACGCTTCCTGGTCGGTGACGCCTACGTACTCGGCCCGCCCGGTATCCTTCAGCCAGGCATGTTCCGGGCCTACCCCCGGATAGTCGAGGCCGGCCGACACCGAGTGGGTGTGCTCGATCTGGCCCGCCGCGTCGTCGATCAGATAGGTGCGGCAGCCGTGCAGGACGCCGGGTCGGCCCGCGCACAGCGAGGCCGCATGGTGGCCGGTCTCCAGTCCCTCGCCAGCCGCTTCCACGCCAACCATGCGCACCCCCGCGTCAGCGGTGAATGGGTGAAACAATCCAAGGGCGTTGGAACCGCCGCCGACACAGGCTACCAGGACGTCCGGCAACGCGTCGTACTGTTCCAGCATCTGGCGGCGGGCTTCGCGCCCGACCACCGCGTTGAAATCCCGGACCATCAGCGGATACGGATGCGGACCGGCGACCGTGCCGATGATGTAGAAGGTATCGTCGACGTTGCTCACCCAGTCCCGCATGGCCTCGTTCAGGGCGTCCTTCAGCGTCTTCGAACCGGACGTCACCGCGCGCACCTCGGCGCCCAGCAGGCGCATGCGGAAAACGTTGATCGCCTGCCGATGGATATCCACTTCGCCCATGTACACGACGCAGTTCTTGCCCATGCGCGCGGCCACGGTGGCAGTCGCCACGCCGTGCTGGCCGGCCCCGGTCTCGGCGATGATGCGCGACTTGCCCATGCGGTCGGCGAGCAGGGCCTGGCCGACGGTGTTGTTGATCTTGTGCGCGCCCGTGTGGTTGAGGTCCTCCCGCTTGAGCAGGATGCGCGCGCCGCCCGCCACCTCGGTCAGCCGCCTGGCGAAATAGATCGGCGACGGCCGTCCCACGTAGTTGGCCAGGTCGGCATCGATGCGGGCCATGAACTCGTCGTCGCGGCGCCAGCGGAAATAGGCCTCCTTGAGTTCGTCCAGCGCGTGCATGAGGGTTTCGGAAACATAGCTTCCGCCATAGGGACCGAAATGACCGCCTTCGTCCGGCTCGAAGGCCGAAGTGTGGGAAGCGCCTGGCGCTGCAGCTCTGTCAATACTCACTCTTCGCCTCTCTGATGAATGCCTGCATTTTCTCCGCGCTCTTCACGCCCGGCGCGTCCTCGACACCGCTGGAAACGTCCACCGCCCAAGGCCGCACCTGGCGGACTGCCTCCCGGACGTTTTCCGGGGTCAGCCCGCCGGCCAGGACCACGGGCCTGGCCAGCCGCGGCACCAATCCCCAGTCGAAGCTCCGGCCGGTGCCGCCGACTTCGCCGGCGCCGTGGCTGTCGAACAGCAGGGCCGCCGCATCGCCGAATTCCTGCTCCACCTGTTCCAGCGAGCGTTCCGCTGACTGCGCGGCGGCCGTCAGTGCCGCCATGCCGAAGGCTTTCATGTACGGCAAGCCGAACTGCCGGCAGAATTCCGCGTCCTCGCGGCCGTGAAACTGCAGCAGGTTCAGCGGCACCCGGTCGAGGATGCGCGCGACTTCCTCGAAATCCTGATCCATGAACAACCCGACCCGCGACACGAACGCAGGCGTCCCGGCAACCAGCGCCGCTGCTTCCGCAGGCTCCAGCGCGCGACGGCTGCGCCGCGCGAACACGAAACCCAGCGCGTCGGCCCCCGCCTCCACGGCCGCCTGCAGATCCTGCATGCGGGTAATCCCGCAAATCTTGACCCGGGTCCGGCGCAAACCCTGGCTCACGACAAGTCCCAGCCGCGGGGAAACGCCGGCGGGTCCGCCGGCAGTCCGTAGTGTTCCGGGTATCGGGCGCTGACGAAATAGAGACCTTCCGGCGCCGCCGTCGGGGCCGCCAGGCCCCGGTCACGCCGCGCCAGCAACTCACCCATCCAGGCAACCCCGGCCTCGCCCTGGCCCACGCGCAACAGGCTGCCCGCGATGTTGCGGACCATGTGGTACAGGAAGCCATTGGCCGTGACTTCGAGCACGACCATGTCGCCCACGCGACTGACCGAAATGTGCTGGATTTCCCGCACCGGGTGCCTGGCCTGGCAGGCCCCGGCGCGAAAGGACGTGAAATCGTGCTCGCCGCGCAACGCCTGCGCTGCGGCGTCCATCTTAGCAGCGTCGAGAGGTCGGCGACACCAGGTCATACGGCGCGCCTCCAGGGCCGGCCGGATCCAGCGGTTGAGCACCCGGTAGTGGTACGTGCGGGAAAAGGCGCTGAAGCGGGCGTGGAACGTTTCATCCACCGGGCGGATCCACAGCACGCTGACGCCCGGCGGCAGGTGACTATTCAGCCCGAGTATCCAGGACCGCTCCGCGCGCTGCGCATCGGTATCGAAATGCGCGACCTGCCCGAGCGCATGGACCCCGGTGTCGGTCCGTCCGCAGCAGGTGACGCGCGCCTCGTGGGCGGCGACCCGGGCCACGGCCCGTTCGACGCAGGCCTGCACCGTGGGCTCCTGTCGCTGGACCTGCCACCCCAGGAACATGCTGCCGTCGTACTCCAGGCCAATCGCGTAGCGCATGGTGGCTTTGAGACGAAAAATGCGGAAATCCTTCGACCATGATCAAAGGAAGCCCAGCATTTTCCTCGCTTCCGCCTGCTGCGCCTCGCTGCCGTTGTTGACCACTTCCTCGAGGATGACGCGGGCCGCCTCCTTGTCGCCCATCGAGATGTAGGCACGCGCAAGGTCCAGCTGGATTTCAGGGTCCGAGCTCTCTTCGTCGAGCAGTTCCGCGTCGTCGCCCGCGTCGAAACGGCCCGGCGACGCCCTTTCCGTTGGCAACTTGTCCGTTGGCAACTTGCCCGCGGGCGCCTCGCCGGCGCCTGCGCCCACGGTCTGGCCCGCGTCCTTGCTGCCGGCGGCTGGCCGCGGCTTATCGGCGACCGGCCGTGCTGCCGGTTTCTGCTCGCGGTCGTCGGCGAGCACGCGCAGTACGTCCTCGGCCTCGGTCTTGAGGTCCTGCAGCGGACTCGGCGCGCCGAGCGCCCCGCGCCGGCTCAGCAGCCAGCCTGCGAACGCCGCGGCCACCACCAGCAGGCCGATCAGCCAGGCGCTCATGCGAGCGTACCAGGGCTTGGTCGCCTCGCGCGGCGCCTGTGCCGCGACCTGGCGCTGCTCGCGGAGCCGGTCCTCCATGCTGGCCAGGTCCTCGTCGGCCACGCGCCCTTCCTCCTGGCGCGCCAACTGCGACTCCAGCTCGCTGATGCGTTGTTCGAGGTACTCGTTCTGCTGCTGCTGGGTGATCAGTTCCTCTTCGGTGCGGGCCAGTTCTTCGCGCACGGCCTGCACCCCGAGTTCAGCCCCCGTGCCCGGGGCCGCTTCGTCGAAGCCGGGGGCGCCGTCGAGCTCGCTGTCCGCCGAGGGCGGCACCAGCTCGAGCAGATCCTGTCCGGCGACGGGCGCGGGCGCGGGTTCGGCCGCGGTGGGTTGTTCCGCCGGCGCCGCCTCGTCCGTTACGGCCGCTTCCCCGGTTTCCGCCGGCTCCATCTCTTCCCCGGCCGCCGGAGACTGCTCCTGCACCGCCGGAGCTTGTTCCTGCGCCGGCGGAGGCTCTTGCTCCGCGACCGCCATCGCGGAGCTCTGCTCGGCCAGCAGCGGGGTCTCGGGGCCGGCGGCCGTCGCCGCCGCGCGGCCGCTGAATGCCTCTTGCTGCGCTATCACTTCGCGCCGCGCCGCGGCCGCGGAAATCAATTCCACCTCGGCCGCGGTCGGCATGCGCAGGATCGCGCCGCGCTTGAGCAGGTTGATGTTATCGCTCAGAAAAGCGTCCGGGTTTTCGCGCTGGATCGCGAGCATGACCTGGTTGATATTCAGGCCCGATCCGCGCGACCAGTCGCTGGCGATCCGCCACAGGGTCTCGCCGCCGCGCACGGGGCCGTATTCCACGCCAGCCGTCGGCCCCGTTTCTTGCTGGGCTGCCTGCTGCACTGCCGCCTGCTCCGTTGGCTCTTGCCTCGGCTGCGGCGCTGCCTCGGCGGCGGGCGCGGGCGCCCTTTCGCGCTGGTCGATGCGCGGAGCCGGCGCCGGCTCCGGCACGGACGGCGGGTCGAGAAACAGGGTGTACTCGCGCAGCATGCGTCCGCTCGACCAGTTCACCTCCACGATGAGCCGCAGCACCGGGTCGCCGATCGGCAGATTGCTGGTGGCCAGAATATACGCGTCGCCGTCGATATTTTCGATGGTAAACCGGATAGGCACGGAAACCGCATCGCGGCTCGCGCCGATCAACTCGTAGTCGGCGGCCGAAGCCAACTGGGCCGTGACCGAAGTGAGGTCGTCCGAAGCCTGGCTGATCAGGTCGATGCGCGCCTGCAGCGGTTGGTTCAGGTACGACTCGACCCTGGCGTCGCCGAGGCCGAGCGACCAGGCCGCCGGGCTGAAGCCCAGGGACGCGACCGCCAGCAGGGCCGCCGCGCAAACCGATGAGTTGCCGCGATTATTCGAATTCATGAGTCCCTCCGTCTTTCCCTGACTTTGCGAAGAACAGGATCGACTGCCGTCCCCTGACCCCAACTCCTGACCACTGTCCCGGGCCCCGGATGATGCCGCTCGATCACGCAGAGTGTACGTTTGCCGCGGCAACGTTTCCACCTGCGGCGCGATTCTGTTCCAGTCGTTCCATGATCTGCACCGCATTCAGCGCGGCGCCTTTGCGTACGTTGTCGGCCACCACCCACATGCTGATGCCGCGCGGATGGCTCAGATCGCGCCGCAGGCGGCTGACAAAAACAGGGTCCTTGCCCGCCGCGTGGGTGACCGGGGTGGCGTGAATCATGCCCTGCCCCTCGACCAGTTCGACGCCGGGGGCTTCCCGGAGCAGGCGCCGTACCTCGTCGATCTCGATGAAGTCCCGGGTTTCCAGGTGCACCGCCTCCGAATGGCCGTAGAACACGGGCACGCGGACGGCCGTCGCATTGACCAGCACATTGGGATCCTCGAATATCTTCTGGGTCTCCCAGACCATTTTCATTTCTTCGCGGGTGTAGCCGTTGTCCAGCATTTCGTCGATCTGCGGCAGTACATTGAAGGCGATCGGCTGGGCGAACTTGCTGATCTCGATCTCCTGGAAACTCAGGCGCGCCGCCGTCTGCGTCGCCAGTTCATGCAGGCCGCGGCGGCCGGCGCCGGAAACCGATTGGTAGGTGGCCACATTGATGCGCGCAATGCCGACCGCGCGCTGAATCGGCGCCAGGGCCACCAGCATCTGGATCGTCGAGCAGTTGGGGTTGGCGATGATGGCGCCGGTAGTAATGCCCTCCAGCGCATGCGCATTGACTTCAGGGACGACCAGCGGGATGTGGTCGTCGTAGCGAAAGGCGGAGGTATTGTCGATGACCACCGCGCCCGCTTCGGCGGCTGGCGGCGCATACTGCTTGCTGACCGCCCCGCCGGCCGAGAACAGGGCGTAGTCTACGGTCGTGAAATCGAACTCGGCGAGGTCGCCGATGACCAGTTGCTTGTTGCCGTAATCGACCAATCCGCCCGCCGAGCGTTCGCTGGCCAATGCCCGCACGTTGCGCGCCGGGTGGCCGCGTTCGGCCAGTATCGACAACATCACTTCACCGACGGCGCCGCTGGCGCCGACGACCGCTATCCGAGGTTCATGCATCATGCTTCACACTTTTCGCTGCAATTTTCAGTTTTCGCCGGGGAACAGCACAGGACCGCTGCGCCCCAGTTGCCCGCGGTGACGCAATGCGTGGTCCATCAGCACCAGGGCCATCATGGCTTCGACGATGGGCGTGGCGCGGATGCCCACGCAGGGGTCATGGCGTCCCTTCGTGGCGACCTCCACCTCCTCGCCGTCGCTGTCGAGTCCGCGGCAGGGGAGCCTGAGGCTGGACGTGGGCTTGAATGCCGTGCTGACGAGGATATCCTGGCCGCTGGAGATACCGCCAAGGATACCGCCGGCGTGGTTGCTGAGGAAGCCCTCCCGGGTCATCTCGTCCCGGTGCTCGGTGCCTTTCTGCAGTACGCTGTCGAAGCCGGCGCCGATTTCCACGCCCTTGGCCGCATTGATGCTCATCATCGCGCTGGCCAGGTCGGCGTCGAGCTTGCCGTAAATCGGCGCGCCGAGGCCCGCGGGCACGCCGCGTGCGATCACATTGACGCGGGCGCCGACCGAGTCGCCGGACTTGCGCAGTGCGTCCATGTAGGCCTCGAGTTCCGGCACCAGGGCGGGGTCCGGGCAGAAGAACGGGTTGTCGTCGATGGTCTCCCAACGCATGACGCGGTCGGTGCGCAGCGGGCCGAGCTGCGCCAGCCAGCCCTGGATTTCGATACCCAGTTCGAGCCTCAGCCACTTGCGCGCGAGGGCGCCGGCCGCTACCCGCATGGCCGTCTCGCGCGCCGAGGAGCGCCCGCCGCCGCGGTAGTCGCGGATTCCGTACTTCCTCCAGTAGGTGTAGTCCGCATGGCCCGGGCGGAACTGGCTCTTGATTTCCTCGTAGTCGCGCGAGCGGGCGTCGGTGTTCTCGACGAGCAGGCCGATCGGCGTGCCGGTGGTGCGCCCCTCGAACACGCCGGAAAGAATCTGCACGGCGTCCGCCTCGCGCCGCTGCGAGGTATGCCGGCTACGCCCGGTGGCCCTTCTTGCCATCTCGGCTTCGATCTCCGCCGGCGTGATCTCCAGCCCCGGCGGACAACCGTCGATCACGCAGCCGATCGCCGGGCCGTGGCTCTCGCCGAAGGTGGTGACCCGCAACAGGCGTCCAAACGTGTTATGCGACATGCTTTCTTTCCCCGATCAATACATCCAGCTCCGGCCGCGCCGCTGCCAGCTCGTAGCGCTCCAGCAGGAAGACGCCCGAGCCGCCGTGCGCGAACTCGAGCCACAGGAACGGCAGTGCGGGCACGGCGGCGGCCAGCCGCCCTTCGCTTTCGCCGACCTCGCAAACCAGTATGCCGTCGTCCGCCAGGTAGTCCGGTGCCCGCGCCAGGATCTCCAGGACAGCATCCAGGCCGTCCGCGCCGGAGGCCAGGCCCAGGCTTGGTTCGGAACCGTATTCCGGGGGCAATCCGGGCAGCCCGCCCTGCGGCAGGTAGGGAGGATTGGCCAGGATCAGATCATACCGGCACGCGGGCAGGGACTGAAACAGGTCCGAGCGGATGAGCCGTACCCGGTCGGCGACGCCGTGCCGCCGGACGTTGCGCGCCGCCACCGCCAGCGCTGCGCGGCTGATGTCCACGGCGTCCACCTGAACCCGCGGCAGGTAGTGGGCCGTCGCGATCGCGATGCAGCCACAGCCGGTGCACATATCCAGCACGCGCGGCTGGCGCCCGCGGAGCGGGCTGAAGTCGCACCAGGGACGAAAACCGTCGAGGATCAACTCGGCGATCGGCGAACGCGGCACCAGCACGTCGGGCGTCACCTCGAACTCGAGGCCGGCGAATCGCGCCAGACCGAGCAGATAGGCCAGCGGCGAGCCGCTGCTGCAGCGCGCATCCGCCAGGCGCCGGATGTCCGCTGCCTCGGCGGGCTCGACCACCCTGCCCCAGTCGCCGAAGCTTCCGTCCAGCGGCGCCCCGACGACGTGCAGCACCAGCCAGGCCGCTTCGTCGCGGGCGTTGTCGGTGCCGTGACCGAAATGCAGGTCGGCGCCGGCGAACTGCGCGCCGATCCGCCCGATCCAGTCAGCGACTGTCAGTGCCTGCTCCATCCTGCTCCAGTGGACGTTCGTGCGCCCGTACGGCCAAGGCTCGAAGTATAATCGGTCCGGCGGCGACGCGTCGCCGCACGGCAACCACGGGGATACAGCAGGACACAGCACATTGGCATCGAACCTCGGCAACCTTCGCTTGATCCTCTTGACCGGCCTGGTCGCGCTGCTCAGCGCAGCCGCCGGTGTGAGCCTCTGGCGCCTCACACCAGCGGCGCCCGCGCCGGCCTTTGCCTCCTTGCTGGTCCTGCCGGAACCCCGCGTGCTGGCGGATTTCAGCCTGCTCGACCAGGACGGAAAGCCCTTTTCGCTCGAGCGCCTGCGCGGCCGCTGGTCGCTGCTTTTCTTCGGCTTCACGCGCTGCCCCGACATCTGCCCGAGTACGCTGTACGACCTGCAGCAGGTGAGCCGTGATCTCGACGCTGGCGCAGGGGGCGCGGCGCCCTGGCAGGTGATATTCGTATCGGTCGACCCCGAGCGCGATTCGCCGGCGCAGCTGAACGCGTACGTGTCCTTCTTCGATCCGCGCTTCCTCGGCGTCACCGGCGCGCCGGAGCAACTGGCGCCGCTGGCCCTGCAGATCGGCGTCGCCTTCCGGATCGAGGAACACGCCGCCGGCAGCCAGGACTACGCGGTCGACCATTCCGCCAGCGTCTTCCTGACCGACCCGCAGGGTCGGCTGCACGGTGTATTTCCGGCGCCGCACGACGCCGACGCCATGACCCGCGATCTCACGGCCGTTTTCAGCCGCCCGGAGCTGTCCTCACGATGAACCTGTTCGAAAAACTCTACGCGGGCCTGCAGTACCTGCTGCCGCACCATTTGCTGGGCCGCCTGGTGTACGCCTTCATGCGCATCCGCCTGGCGCCGGTGAAAAACGCCCAGATCGCGGTGGTCGGCGGCCTGGCCGGCGTCGACTGGAGCGAGTCGAAACACCAGGAATATGCCGACTTCGAGACCTTCAACGCGTTTTTCACGCGCGAACTGGCGGACGGCGCGCGCCCCCTGGACCCCGACCCGCTCGCCTTTGTCAGCCCCAGCGACGGCCGCATCAGCCAATGCGGCCGCATCACCACCGACCGCATCCTGCAGGCCAAGGGCCAGCATTACTCGATCCGCTCCCTGCTGGCCCATGACCCGGCAGCGGCGGAGTTCAGCAACGGATTCTTCCACACCATTTACCTGTCGCCGCGCGACTATCACCGTGTGCACATGCCCGTCAGCGGGACGCTGCAGCGCATGATCCACGTGCCCGGGCGGCTGTTCAGCGTGTCGCCGGCCACGGTCCGCCAGGTCCCGAAGCTGTTCGCCCGCAACGAACGCGTCATCAGCCTGTTCGACACCGCCCACGGCCCGCTGGCGCTGGTGCTGGTCGGGGCCATGCTGGTGTCGAGCATGGAGACGGTGTGGTCGGGCCAGGTGACGCCGCCGCGCGGGCGCAAGGTCAGCCGCGGCGATTGGTCGCGCCGCGGCATCACCCTGCAGCGCGGCCAGGAAATGGGCCGCTTCAACATGGGCTCGACAGTGATCCTGCTGCTGCCGCCCGGCGCGGTCTCCGCGCTGGAGGAACTCGGACCCGGGGACGTCGTCCTGATGGGACAGAAGCTCGGCCGCCTGCGGTAGACGCACCTGTAGGACCGAACCTTGTTCGGGAAATGGGCCTCGAATTCCCGAACAAGGTTCGGTCCTACAGCCAATCGCGGCTGAACCCGCTCCAACGTATCTATTACCAACCGCAGCTGCGGCCCGCGTTCTGCTCGTCCAGCCACGCCTGCAACGGCGCGAAGTAGTCCAGGATCGCCGTCGCGTCCATTTCGGGAGAGCCGGTCAACGCTTCCAGCGCCTCCGGCCAGGGCCGGCTGCGGCCCATCTCCAGCATGGCGTTCAGGCGCTGCCCGGCCTGCTCGTTGCCATAGATCGAACAGCGATGGATCGGCCCCTGGTTGCCGGCCTCTGCGCACAGCGCGCGGTGAAACTGGAATTGCAGGATGTGCGCCAGGAAATAGCGCGTATAGGGTACGTTGCCGGGCACGTGGTACTTGGCGCCCGCGTCGAAGGCGTCGGCCGGGCGCTGGTTCGGCGCCGTAACGCCCTGGTACTGCTCGCGCAGCTGCCACCAAAGCTCGTTGTAGCCCCCGGGCCCGACTTCCCCGGCGAACACTTTCCAGCGCCATTGATCCACCAGCAGGCCGAACGGCAGGAAGGCGATTTTCTCCAGCGCCTGCCGCATCAGCAGCCCGAGGTCGCCGGAGGCGTCGGGGACCTGCCCGAGCAGGCCGATCTGCTGCAGGTATTCAGGCGTGATGGACAATGACAGCGTATCGCCCACGGCTTCGTGGAAACCATCATTGGCGCTGGTGCGGTACAGGTAGCTCAGTTCCTTGTAGGCTCGCTGGTAGTAGTTGTGCCCCAGCTCATGGTGAATCGTCTTGAAGTCCTCGGCGTTCACCTCGATGCACATCTTGATGCGCAGGTCGTCCTGCTCGTCGATGTCCCAGGCCGAGGCGTGGCAGACCACGTCGCGGTCGGCCGGCTTTACGAACAGCGAGCGTTCCCAGAACGTCTGCGGCAGCGGCGCGAAGCCGAGCGAGCTGTAAAATGCCTCGCCGGCCTTCACCATGCCGGTGGGGTCGAAACCGCGTTCCTGCAGGATCGCGGTCAGGTCGAACCCGGCTCCCGTGTCCGGCGGCGCGACCAGGTCATAGATATTGTCCCAGCTCTGCGCCCACATGTTGCCCAGCAGGTGCGCCGGGATCGGGCCGTCCTGCGGCACCACCTCAGTGCCGTAAACTTCGCCCAGGCGGGCGCGCACGTGGCAGTGCAACGCTTTGTACAAGGGGCTGACCTGCGCCCACAGGCGGTCCAGTTCAGCCGGAAACTCCGCCGGGTCCATATCGTACGCCGAGCGCCACAGCGCGCCCAGGTCGGCGAAACCGAGTTCCGCCGCGCCCTCGTTGGCCAGTTCCACCTGGCGCGCGAAGAGGTCCTTCATCGGCGGCGATACACGGTGCCAGCCATCCCAGGCGTCCAGCATTGCGGCCGGATCGCGCGAGGCTGCGAGGATGTTTTCGAGCTCGTCCAAGGTTAGACAGTCACCCTCGGGGCGACAGTACTCACCCTTGCCATACATGCCATTCAGCCGCGCTCCGATCTCCGCCTGTTCCGCCGTCTTGCCCGGGTTGGACGGGGCCGGCATCACGATGCCGCTGCGCAGCAGGTCGAGCTTGCGACGCGTGTCGTCGTCGAGGCCGGCGACGTCCCTGAAGCGGGCCGCCTGGCCGGCAATCTCGACCTGGGCGGCGGTGAAGTCCTCCGCCGTGCGCGCCGCCAGCAGTTCGGTGTCCCCGGTAATGAAGTTCGCCAACACCCAGGCCATGCGCTCATGGTGCTGCCCGAGTTCGGCCAGCCGCTGCTCCGCCCCGGCCACGAAGGCTGCCGCATCGGCAGCGGTCAGCGGCGCGGCAGCGATCCCCGTGGCCGCCTGGTCCGACTCGGTGATTGGCTCGGTCATTGGCTCGGCCATTGGCCCGGTCGTTGGTTCGGTCTTCGGCCCGGCTTTCGGTTCGTATGCGAGGTCGCAGGCCGTGGGCAGGCACAGGCAGCAGGCCAGCAGCGAATAGGTCAGGGTCTTGTTCACGTGAGTTCCTCCCAGCCGCGGGCCACGCTCGCTCGGCGCGCACCCGGCGGAGCGTCGGCGTGGTCAAGTTCGAACAGTTTATAATGGCATGTCATGAGTACCCCAGCCCGAACCGCCCTCATCTTGACCCTGCTCACGACACCGGCGCTGCCGAGCGCAAATGAGCCGTCCAGCCTGGTCGATCTGGCCCGCAAGGCCGACTTTGTCGGACTGGCACAGGTCCGGGACACCGACTATCTGCGGCGCCGGGAAATCCCGGTCAGCGGCAGCGCTTATCTGCGGGTGCTGATCCCCTACAAGTCCGCAACCGACACGACTGTATCGCCGCGGCCCGAGGACGCTCCACCCGGGGATGCCGAGGCGCTGGTGGAAGTCTACGAAAAAGGCCTGCATGCGTCTGAGTGTTACTTTCCCGATCCGGGTGTGTTCGAGGAGGGGCGACGCTACCTCCTGTTCCTGCGCCACGATCCCGACGACGCCGCGCGTTACCGCGGCCTGCCCGAAGGCTGCGCCATCGATGTGCTGGTCGACAGGGAAAACGGCTACGTCGTGCGCGTGCCGGTCACCGGCATCCGTCTGACCGCCGCGCAGACCGCCCTGCTCGGCCAAAGGACCCGAACCATTCACTACAGCGATCCCTATGCCGTGGTGGACGACGAAGACCTGCCCCCGGCCCTGCGCGACACCATGCTGGCGGCCGGGCAAATCGCACCTTGGGCCGCCGACGACCACGACCCGGATTCAACCGAACCCCTGCCGCCCCCGCCTTCCCCGCCGCGGCAATGGATTTACACGCTGGGCGTGCCGCTCAGCGAGTTCCGCGAATTGCTGCAGCTGGAACCGGATCGGTAGGAGGTCACGCGCCACGGCATTCCGCGGGCGCTTCTTTGCCTGCGGCAAAACCGAACCCGCTCCATTGCCTGCGCTTGCGACCGACTGAGGCCTGAGTCGGCCGCAAGCGGCCTCCCACGGCAAGCGGCCTCCTACGTTACCAACCGATAGCAGGGCTCGTAGGCCTGACCGCCCGGCAGCTTCATCCGGTTCTGGCTGACGAAGGCGGTGAGCAGCGCGTCCAGTGACTGCGCGATCAGCGGATCGCAGCGAATTTCGAATGGCCCGTGTTCGCGGATGGCCTGCACGCCTTCGGGCTTCACGTTGCCCGCCACGATGCCGGAAAACATCCGCCGCAGGTTGGCGGCCAGGGTGTGCAGCGGCACCCCGTGGTGCAGTTCCAGGCTGCGCATGTTCTCGTGCGTGGGGCGGAACGGAATCTGGAACGACTCCTCGATGTGCAGCAGCCAGTTGAAATAGAACGCGTCGTTGGTGCGGATGCGGTATTTGCGCACCTCGTCCATGCCGGTGGCCATGATCTGCGCGACCTCGACCGGATTGTCGACCACGATGCGGTAACGGTTGCGGGCCGCGTCGCCCAGGGTGAGGTGGATGAAATGGTCGATCTGCTCGAAATAGGTGGCGGCGCCGGGCGGCCCGGTGAACACCAGCGGAAACGGAAGGTCCGCGTTGCGCGGGTCCAGCAAAACCCCCAGCAGGTAAAGGATCTCCTCGGCGGTGCCGACGCCGCCCGGAAACACCACGAAGCCGTGACCCACGCGCACGAAGCCTTCCAGACGCTTCTCGATGTCCGGCATGATCACCAGTTCGCGGACGATCGGGTTGGGCGACTCCGCGGCAATGATGCCCGGCTCGGAAATGCCGATGTAGCGCCCCGATTTCATGCGCTGCTTGGCGTGCGCGATGGTGGCGCCCTTCATCGGCCCTTTCATGGCGCCCGGCCCGCAGCCGGTCACCACGTTGAGGTAGCGCAGGCCCAGTTCATAGCCGCAGTCCTTGGTGTATTCATATTCACTGCGCCCGATCGAGTGGCCGCCCCAGCACACCACCAGGTTGGGCTCGACCTCGGGCACCAGGGCCCCGGCGTTGCGCAGCAGTTCGAACACGGCGTTGGTGATCCCGGCGCTGCTGGAGAGATCGATGTGCGGGTGTCCGGAGATTTCGCTGTCGTAGTAGACCAGGTCGCGGATCACCGCGGACAGCAGTTCGCGAATGCCCTCGATGATACGGCCGTCGACGAAGGCCGATCCGGGCGCGTTGGTCAGCTCGATGCGCAGCCCGCGGTTGACCTGCTGCACGTCGATGGAAAAATCCCGGTGCTGCTCGATCAGTGCTTCGGCGTCGTCGCTCTCGTTGCCGCTGTTGAGCACGGCCAGCGCGCAGCGGCGCACCAGGCCGGCAAGATTGCCCCGGCTGGCGTCCTGCAGGCGCTCGACCTCGTTCCGGCTCAGCGTGTAGAGCATGCCGGCCGGGTAGATTCGTGTTGATACAGGCTCCGCGGCCAATTCGTTATCTCCAAAAAAAACGGGGCGGCAAAGCCGCCCCGTCGATTATCGCACAAACCCCGTTATCAGAACCGGTAGGTCACGCCCACGCGAACCTCCCACAGGGAGGGTTCGGACACGCGGCCCTGGCCCGGCGGATCGATGAACTCCTCGAAGATGTAGGCCGAACCATCCTCGCTGAGCTCCATGTCGACGATGGGCTGGCTGCCCGGGAAGCCGGCTTCGCGCAGCACGCACCACTCGTCGTTCAGCAAATTGCAGAAGTTCTTGATGATGATGAAGCCGGCGAACTTGTCACCGCCCATGAAGCCGGGGAATTCCTGCTCGACGCGCAGATCGAACCAGGTCCACCAGTCGCTGTTGAATGCGTTGCGCGGGGCGATGCCGTGTCCGTACTTGTTCAGGCCGCTGGCTTCGACGAAGTCGAAGAAAGCCTCGGTGTCGAAGGTGTCGGCGAAGATCACGCGCGGATCGGTCGGACCGTCCGGCACGAACAGCAGGTGCCGGTCGCTGATGAAATCGCCGAACGTGTCGCCGTCGTCATTAGCGAAGGTGTAGGAGAAGGGCCGTCCCTCGTTGTGCGCGCCGACCAGCGTGAAGTTGGTGCGGTTGTCGTCCCACCAGTAGGCCGAGTAGCCAATCCGGAAGGTGAAGCGCTGCGGAATGTTGTAGTTGGAGTTCGCCAGCGACGGGCCGTTCGGGTCGTCCACCGAGACGTTGGCGTAGTTGGAAAATGCCACTGAACTGGTCATCGGGTTGACGTCCTTGGAATCCGTGTAAGCGTAGCCGACCGACCAGTCGAAACCGTTGTCGTAATACTTCGACAGGGAAATGCTGGCCTGCCAGGACTCCGCATCGGGGCCCGTCACGTTGGTCAGTATGTAGTCCGTGTTGAAGGCCCGCGAGTCGGTATAGACCGGGCGTCCGTCCGGAGCCGTGGCGGTCTGCTCCATGGTGCTGCCGACAATGAGCGCCGAGTCGTCGGCGTCGGTGTACAGCAGGTCGGCGTTCATCGTGTAGCCGACGCCGAATTCCCACACGGTGCCGAGGTTGACCTTCCAGTTCTTCGGAATCTCGAAATCCGGGTCCAGCGCGTTCACGCCGAAATTCGGCTCGGCCTGCGTTGCGGCGTCGACCAGGCACTGCGGCACGTCACGCAGCGGCTCGCCGTTGCCGGAGAGGGGAATGTCGAACAGCGAAAAGTCCACGCCGAGACCGCAATTGACCGCCGGCGGCGGGTTGCGCTCGATGATCGTCTCGCGCAGCCGGGCGATGCGGATGCCGTCGTTGCTGAAGTTGTTCGACAACCACACATTCGGGTTACCGCCGGAATACAGGCCCACGCCGCCGTGCACGCTGACGTCGGGCGTCAGGGTCCAGTTGAAACCCAAACGCGGCTGCAGCAGGTCCTCGCCGTCGAGCGTCTCGGTGTTGGCGAAGCCGTTGCGCTCTTCGAACTTGGCGTTGTAGGTGGGGCGGTCGCTGCTGCTGTACCACTCGTACCGCAGACCGGCCACCACGGTCAGATCGCCGCCCAGCGTCACCCACTCGTCCTGCAGATAGGCGGTGTGGATCTTGTAACTCCATTCCGCGGCGGCGTCGTTGGGGTTACCGGTGGTGGAGTTCTGGTAATAGATGTCATCCGGACGGCCTTCGCGGAACTCCTCGATGCACCCGTTCGGATTGGACGAGTTGCATTCTTCGTCGAAGCGGTACTCGCCGCGGGTTTCCTGGATGAACAGGTTGAACACATCCAGGTCATCTTGCTCATAACCCGCGGTCAGCAGGTGATCGCCCAGCGCATAGTTGCCGGCGAGCTTGAAATTCAGCGCCTCGTAATTCAGGTAGTTGGTGTGGCGCGAATCGTCGGTGCCCATGTAAACGGTGGCGGAGCTGAACTGTCCGTCGCCGTCGTCGTCGTTCAGGGTCCTGATCTGCACCTCGCCGATCTCGCCGCCGGCGCGGGAAATCTGGCGATTCTCCAGGTCGAGGGCGGACACGCGCACTTCGGTCGAGAACTGCTCGGTCCAGTTCGAGAACAGGGCGCCGGTATGGGATTTCAGCTCGGCGCCGCGCTCGTAGAAGTGGTCGGTAAACTCGTACTCGTTGTCGTCGCTGTCCGACTCGGCCCAATTGAAGCCGTCGTTATAGTTGTAGGTGTAGTTGGCGCGATGGTCCTCGTTGATGTCCCAGTCCAGCTTGATCGTGTATTTCTCGTCCTCGTTGGGCAGGGACCTGACCGCGGCGCCCGGCGTATAGCCGTACAGGTCGCGGGCGATGGCGTAGATCTCGTCGAGCTGATCCTGGCTCACCCCGCGGATGACGCGTCCGGAGGTCGCCGCGCCATCCGGCACGCGGTCGAACTGGTTGGCGCCGTCGAGCTTTTCGTAGGCGACGAAGAAGAACAGCTTGTCCTTCATGATCGGGCCGCCCAGCGTGACCCCGTAACGGGTTTCGTCGAAATCGCCGGTGTCGATGTCCTCGTCTTCCAGCTTGTCGCCCTTGAGCGCGTCGCTCGTGTAGTCATAGAACGCGGAACCGTGCCACTCGTTGCTGCCGGACTTGGTCACCGCGTTGATGTTGCAGGCCGTGAACTGGCCGTAGAACACGTCGAACGGCGCCAGCTCGACCGCAACCTGCTCGATGGAGTCGTAGGAAAAGGGCTGGCGCTCGGTCGGGTAACCGTTGCTGTTCAGGCCGAACTGGTCGTTCATGCGCACGCCGTCCACCGTCAGGCTGTTGAAGCGAGGGTTGGCGCCGGCGCAATGGATCGCGCCGCCGGCAAAGGCCGGGTCGATGTACAGGCGCGGGTCGTTGCGGACGATGTCACGCAGGTCGCGGTTGATGGCCGGCATGTCCTGCAGGTCTTCGAGGCCGAATACCGCTGCGGGCCCCAGGGCCATCTGCTGGCCGCGGATCTGGGCGGCCGTCACGACGACCTCTTCCATCGCCGCCGAGCCCAGCTGGAGCACCACCGTGTAGGTGTCGCCCAGCCGCAAATCGATTTCCGTCACGGTCTGGTCGGCGAAGTTCTCGGCGCTGGCCTTGACGGTGTAAGGTCCGCCTACCGCGAGCTGCCGCTCCAGCACCAGGCCCGAAGCGTTCGTCTGGCTGGTCCGCGAACCGCCGGTGCGGGTGTCGGTGGTGGTCACCGAGACTCCGGAGAGCGGGTTGCCGTCCGGCCCGTAAACGGTTACGCGGATTGCCGAGGTCGTTTCCTGCGCATACAGCGCAGCGGGAACCATCAGCGCGAGCAGGATTGCCAGTGCCGATATGCAAAGTCGGAATCTGTTTGTCATTGCTTGTCGCCTGTAGCTGTTGTTCGGAAAGTAAAACAGGCCTCGGGACGGGGGCGCAGGATCAACCGGATGAGCGTGCCTGGTTTCCGGATTGCCCTGCACTTTTGTGGCCCCCAGTCTTCTTGCCTCCCACCACCATTGGAAATGGTGCGCACATTCTAGCAGAAAAATTGTTACGAAAATTTAACAATCGATTTTTTTCCGAACCGGGCGCGGCGCTTCCAAAACCGGGAACCGTTCTATACAATACCTGCCCTTCGTCGGGCCCATATTGCGGGGTGTAGCTCAGCCTGGTAGAGCACTACGTTCGGGACGTAGGGGCCGGAGGTTCAAATCCTCTCACCCCGACCAGTCGCAGAAAAACGGCCCACGTGGCCGTTTTTTTGTCTCTGCCGCTTTTTGATGGTCATTTATATTCATTTCCCATAATATCGGCGGCGTGAATTCCGGCATCCGGTGAGTCGCTCGCTAGAAAAGTGATCATTTCCGCCACCAAGAAACTCGAACAGGCCCTGGAGAACGCGTCCAGCTACGAAGAATGGAAGGCGGCGGCGCAGGCCTGTGACGCCAGCGCCGGGCTGGACCGCTGGAAATTGATGGACCAGTCGCGGCGCTACGATTACGTGGCGATCCGGGTCCGGTTGGACCGGCTGCGCGCCCTGCGCGCCCGGCAGGACCACCGCGGCCTGCTGTTCAACCTGAACGAAGGAATCCACGGCAATATCGGCGGCATGGGGCGCGCCTCGCTGTATGAAAAGGCGAAGTTCGGCACCAAGCAACTCGTCGTCGATTACGTCGACGAAATCGTGTCGGCCCTGGAGCACCTGGCCGACCCGCGGGTGACCGACATCAGCCTCGAGGAGAAGCTGGACTTTTTCCACCGGGCCGACCACTGCTTCGGGCGCACCGCGTTCATGATGAGCGGTTCGGGCTCCCTGCTCTACTTCCACGTCGGTGTCGTCAAGGCCCTGCTCGAGCAGAGCCTGCTGCCGGACGTACTGTCCGGCTCCAGCGGAGGCGCATTCGTCGGCAGCCTGGTCAGTACCCGTGGCGAGACCGAGTTGCTGGAAAAAATGCAGCCCGCC
>Ga0105090_10000009_pt1 | contig 76184 bp, 70 predicted proteins | sample PPLLak3March2015_FD_79110 | JGI IMG/M metagenome (GOLD analysis project Ga0105090, IMG submission 79110) | Freshwater sediment microbial communities from Prairie Pothole Lake near Jamestown, North Dakota, USA - PPLs Lake P7 Core (1) Depth... | ecosystem: Environmental > Aquatic > Freshwater >...
CCGTGACCGCACCCCAGGTGCTGCCCACGCCTGGGGCACCAGGAGTTCGTCGACACCGGCCGCCTCGGTGTGGGCGAGCTGAACCGGCAGGTCATCGCCAACGCGGTCTCCACCTCGCACCTGATGTTTGCGCTGATCGGGCCCGCATTCGACGCACTGCGTCTGCACGAACCCACCAGCTGAAGATCAATGTCACCGTCTTGCGCATCTCGCGCACCGGCAAGGCTGGCGGCGCCGCGACAAGGGCTGCGCCGCAGTAACCGCACAGGCGGAACTTCGGTGGGTTTTCCTCGCCGCAACTCGGGCAGTTGATCATGGCGAGAAGTCTACCTTCGCGGGGTTGGGCGGACGTCGCGGAAAGTGCAGCCATCGAGGCCGGGCGCTGGCCCGCCTGGTGGCCAACAGGCCTGTGCAGACACGTTGCTTGTCCTCACTCGGTGCACCCCCTACAGGCTGGGCCCACGAGCGGCGGCAACTGCTGCCCTCGTCACGGCATGCCGACTTGGCCATCGTGAACTTCTTGCTCGGGGATTCGTGCGGTTGAAGGCGACAGGGCCGGGAATGCCGCTCGAATCCGATCGAGCGTGACACCTTGCACGTCGCGACGAGCGCAATCCTCGTACGCTCAAAGCGGTCCCTGCCCGGCCACTGGAGTACCCATGAGACTGACCTGCCTGCTTCTCGCGCTCTGCGCCGCCTTGCTCGGAGCCTGCAGCAGCACGGCGACGATGGGTCAGAACGAATGCAGTGCCGTCGACTGGCGCACGATCGGCTACGAGGACGGCGTCGTTGGCAGTTCAGGTGCGCAGATTGGCGTTCACCGGCGCGTCTGTGCCAAGTACGGCGTCACCCCGGACCTCGAGGCCTATCGGCTCGGCCGCACCGAGGGGCTGCGCGAGTTCTGTCAGCCGTACAACGGCTATCGGGCTGGAATCACCGGCGCGCCGTACTACGACGTCTGCCCCGCGGACCTCGCGGCCCGCTTCCTGGCGCAGTACCAGGCCGGCCACGAACTCTACGTCCACGAGCAGCGCGTCCGCGATGCCGACGCCCGGCTGAACGTCAAGCGAGCCGAGATCGCCAGACTGGAGGACGCCGCGGCCCGCAGCGGCCTGCGGGCAATCAAGGAGACCAGCACCGTGGAACAGCGCGTGCAGTCCGTGCTCGATGCCAGGCAGTACGCCGAGCGCATGGGACGATTGAAGGCCGAGGTCGCGCAGCTCGAAAGGGACCGGATGCTCTATGCGCAGGAACTCGCCTCCTATAGGGCCACCGTCGCTTCGACCCGCTGATCATCCATCGCCAGGGCCGACAAGCTCGCGGTCTTCGACCGATCGCCAATGCTCAGCCGCAGACGCCCACATAGCCGCAAGCGGTGCAGAAGTCGCAGCCGTCCTTGTGGATCAGCGTGTGGTTGCCGCATTCCGGGCAGGGTGCCCCGGCCATCGGCGCCATGGCCTCGCCAGCCGCGGCCTTGCGGCCCTTCGGCGCCTGCAGGATGCCCATCTCGCGCAGAGGGAAGCCCATCTCGTCGAGCACGCCCAGCATCGCGTAGCGGTGGATCATCAGCCGGGCCACGTAGGCCACGGTGGACGGCCAGACCTGCTGGCGGCGTTCGCCCGGCACGGGCGCCATGAAGTGGCCCAGCGGCTCGCCGACGTTGAGCAGCTTGCGCAGCTTCATGCCGATCCAGGCCGGGTCGATGACGCGCATGTCCAGGCTCAGCAGCCGCGCCAGGCCATCCAGCGCGCGCGGGTAGTTGCCCGAGAAGCCCAAGGCGCACGGCCGCGTGATCAGGCCACCGTCGCCGGAGGGCAGCTGCACCTCCTTCAGCGTGACGGTGAAGGCCTCGCCGGTGGCCGGGTTGGACACGTCCACCGCCCAGGCCAGCGTGCCCGAAGCGGTGGTGCGCGGCTCGTCGCGGCTGAACATGGCATCGAGCACGGGGGTGTGGCCGCCCTCCTGCAGTGCACCGAGCTGCTCGCAGCGCCAGCGGATCACTGCCGCCGTGGCCGCCACCACGCCTGGGAACAGGCGCTTCTCGCCATGCGGCGGGAAGGGCATCTCGAAGGCGCGCTCCTCGGCCACGGTGGCCAGCGCGTCGAGCTTGAGCTTGAGCCATTGCGGGTCATTCGCGCGCATGTCCATCGACAGCGTCTTGGCCATCGCCGCCAGGCCGCGCGGCTGCTCGGCGCCGTTGACCCAGACTTCGAAGGGCAGCGTCTTGCCAAACAGGCCCAGGTCGGGCCCGGCCTCGGCCGGCAGTTCGCCGACGAAGAGCGCGAACTCGCCGTGCGGGTGCTGGATCATGAAGCTCCAGGCCGGGTTGCCGGCCGCCAGGTCGGGGCGGCTGGGCCAGCGCAGCGAGGTCAGCACCGGCGCCGGCAGCCGCTCCAGCTTCAGGCGCTGGTTGGCGCCGTCGGTGGTCAGCGGCTCGGGCAGCGCGGCCTGGGGCGCATCGACGCTGAGCACCGAACCGAGCACCTTGTTCGGCCGGTAGGTGGCCAGACCCTTCAGCCCGGAGCGCCAGGCCGTCAGGTACAGGTCCTGGAAGTCGGCATAGGGGTAGTCCTCGGGCACGTTGACGGTCTTGCTGATCGAGGTGTCGATGTACGGCGCCACCGCAGCGACCATCGCCGCATGGGCGCGCGCCGACAGCTCCAGCGCCGAGACGAAGGACTGGGGCAACGGCGTGTCGGCGCCCTTCAGGTGGCGGTACAGCCGCCAGGCATGGTCCTCGACCGCGAATTCCTTGAAGCTGCCGTCGCCTTCGCGCTTCTTGCGCGTGTAGCTCCAGCTGAAGGCCGGCTCGATGCCGTTGCTGGCGTTGTCGGCAAAGGCCAGGCTGATGGTGCCGGTGGGCGCGATCGACAGCAGGTGCGAGTTGCGCAGCCCGTGCTGGCGGATGCGCTCCTTCAGCGGCTGGGGCAGGCGCGACGCGAAGGTGCCGGCGCTGAGGTAGAGGTCGGCGTTGAACAGCGGGAAGGCGCCGCGCTCGCGCGCCAGCTCCACCGACGCGCCGTAGGCCGCATCGCGCATGACCTCGGCGATGCGCCGCGCCCGGTCACGCGCCGCGTCGCTGTCGTAGTGCAGGTTGAGCATGGCCAGCGCGTCGCCCAGCCCGGTGAAGCCCAGGCCGATGCGGCGCTTGTGCATCGCTTCCTGCTGCTGCTGTGGCAAGGGCCAGACTGTGGCGTCGAGCACGTTGTCGAGCATGCGCGTGGCGACTGTCACCACGTCGACCAGCGCAGTCTCGTCGAAGGCAGCGTCGTCCTCGAAGGGCCGGGTGACGAAGTGCGTCAGGTCGATGCTGCCCAGGCAGCAGCAGCCGTAGCTTGGCAAGGGCTGCTCGCCGCATTGCCCGGTGACAAGTCCATTGAAAATGACGGTGTTGTGATCCGGCTGCGTGGTATCGAAGACCGGCTGCGAACCGATATTGACGATCGACGTCACGCGGGCCTCGAAGCGCTGTTGTTTCAGCAGCGCCTTGCCACTGACCCAGGCTTGGTACCCGGCGGTCTTGGCGGGCAATAGGAATCCTACTTCGCGCATGAAGACATCGCGCGATTCGCCTTCGATGATGAGTTCGTGCTGTGCCTGACAGAAGTACTCGCGGTCGCCGCCGCGCCAATCCGGGAGCGCGCGCCCGCCGGCATCGCGGCGAAGCTGGATGCGTGTGAACACACCGAAGTTGGACAACAGCATCTGCACGTCGCGCAGCAACGGCCGGTGCGACGAACTCAGCCGCACCGAGCAGGTGTCGCCATCGGAGGACAGGTTGACCGTGCCATCGGTCTGGAAGAGCGCGCGCAGGTAGGCCTTGACACACTGCTCGCTGCCGCGCCACACGAGCTCGGGAACGCGCAGCTTGGTCTGCCGGCTGAAGCCGAGGGATTCCAGCGCCCTGGCAAGCAGCACAGATCGAATGAACACCATGTTGCGCGAAGGCACCGACACCGGCTTGACTGCATAGTCGCGAGGAGCCAAGGACAGACCCGAGATCAGCCCGTTGATCGTCTGGCAGAGCGTCTCGGCCAGCACGCGCTCTTCGTTCCAGAGCGACACGATGGCCGCCTCCTGGCCCTTGCCCCGGTTCGTGAAGTGCCCGTCGCCAGTGATCAGCCCTAGGAGCAGGCCCAGCGCGTCGTTGCCCTGCGTGCCGAATTGCCCCTTCGCCGTTTGCACCCACAAGGTGTCACCGATACGGAGTTCGGACAACTTCAATTTGCCTCGGCCGGTGTAGAACTCATGCCATCCGGTCGCGTCGATCTCGTAGCCTTCGGCCGTCGTGACTCGAAACACTTCGGCCTGCATCGCCGACATGAAGGCGGGTCGGGCCGGACGCGCGCAAACTCCTCGGGGACCTTGGCCCAGGGCACGGTGGTCGACAGTGACTTGCAACGTCGCGCTGTTGGCCTGCAGTTCGCCAATGGGCACCAGGCCATGCTGCGTGGCCAAACGCGTATCGCCAGTCACGCACGGGTTGGTCGCGCTGATGGTCTCGCAGTAGCCCAGGTTGTTGTCCTGGTTGATGCGGTCCAGGAACAGCACGCCCGGCTCGGCATGGTCGTAGGTGCTGCGCATGATCTGGTCCCACAGCACGCGCGCGCGCACACGGCGGTAGACCCACAGGCCATCGTTGCGCTGAAAGGCGCCCGTTTCCTTCTGCGCCGGTCCGGGCTCGGCGCGGTGCACCAGTTCGACCTCGCCGTCGTCCTGCACCGCGCGCATGAAGACATCGGTGACGCCAACCGAGATGTTGAAGTTCTTCAGGTCGCCTTCGTCCTTGGCATGGATGAACAGCTCGATGTCCGGGTGGTCGCAGCGCAGCACGCCCATCTGCGCGCCGCGCCGGCTGCCGGCCGATTCCACCGTCTCGCAGCTGCGGTCGAAGACACGCATGTAGCTCAGCGGACCCGATGCGCTGCTGCGCGTGCTGCCGACCCAGGCACCCTTGGGCCGGATGCGCGAGAAGTCGTAGCCCACGCCGCCGCCGCGGCGCATGGTCTCGGCGGCTTCGGTCAGCGCGGTGTAGATGCCGGGGAAGCCGTCTTCCACCTGGGCGATGGAATCGCCCACCGGCTGCACGAAGCAGTTGATCAGCGTGGCCGTCAACTCGGTGCCGGCGGCGGAGTTGATGCGTCCGGCTGGCACGAAGCCGCGCGCTTGAGCCTGCAGGAAGCGCGCCTCCCACTGCGCGCGCTGCGCCGACGGCTCGACCGAGGCCAGCGCGCGCGCCACGCGCAGGCGCACTGCATCGATCGAGGTTTCGTCGCCCTTGGCGTACTTCTCGAGCAGCACCTCCTGGCTGATCGGCTGTTCAGGCAAGGTGGCGCGGCCGGGCACCAGCGAGGCATTGGGCTGGGTGGTCTTGGTGGGGCCCATGGGTGGGTGGTTGGCAGATCGTTGGTGCCCTTCGCCTGTGGCGCTCGGGCTGTGATTTCATCCAGTCTACTGTGCCGCAGTCCCGCTCGGTTGGCAACATCGGCGGCGAGATGGACAAACGGTCGTCGCCGGCTGGGCCGGGCACGGCACGACAATGCCGACTGCCGAGTCCACCCTGGAGAGCTGCCGATGAGCGTGGCCGACCGCGTGCGTGTGCACGACGTCAAACTGCTGTCCGACAACTGGTACGTGCTAAAGACCACGCGCTTCGATTTCCTGCGCCGCGACGGCCAGTGGCAGACACAGCAGCGCGAAACCTACGACCGCGGCAACGGCGCGGCCATCCTGCTCTACAACCTGCCGCGGCGCAGCGTGGTGCTGACGCGGCAGTTCCGCTACCCGGCTTTCGTCAACGGCCATGACGACCTGATGGTCGAGGTGCCGGCCGGCGTGCTCGCCGCGGCCACGCCCGAAGAGTGCATCCGTGCCGAAGCCGAGCAGGAGGCGGGCTACCGCGTGCGCGCGCCGCGCAAGGTGTTCGAGGCCTACATGAGCCCCGGGGCGGTGACCGAGCGGCTTTACTTCTTCATCGCCGAATACGACGCCGGCGACCGCGTCGGCGACGGTGGCGGCCTGCATGCCGAGGGCGAGGACATCGAGGTCTTCGAACTGCGCTTCGACGAGGCCCTGGCGATGGTCGCGCGCGGCGAGATCGTCGATGCGAAGACGATCATGCTGCTGCAGTACGCCGCGCTAAACCTGTTCGAGCCCGCAGCCTGACGCCGGCAGAGTAGGTCACATGCCGATGTGCGTGCGAAAGGCATGAGCCCAGCGACGGGTCCCGGCGCACAGCTGACGCACAGACGGCGTTCTAGAGTCATCCTGCCGATCGCGGCTTACGACCGAGGCTGTGTGAAAAGTCCTCGCGACGTACATCGCGCGAAACGCTGACCTCTCAGATCGGCCCAGGATCGACGATCGCGACATCGACAAGGGTTGAAGGTCCCCCGAAATTACGCTACGGCCGAGTTTCCACACAGCCTCGACCCGTTCCGGTCAGTCAGTCCTGCAAATCGACGTCTCGAAAGCTGCCACTCCAGTTCGTCAAGCCCCGTCTTCGCCGCCGAGTTGGGCAGGGAACGAAGTCATGACAATTCGTCGACCCACGGGTTCAACAGCGGGACCCGCGCGAGCTTGTAGTCACCGGTATCGCGGGTCACGACCGTCAGCCCGTGTTGCAGGGCGGTTGCCGCGATGATCAGGTCGGGCTGCGAAAACGTATGGCCGACCTTGCGACCATCTTCGACGAGGAGGCGCCACTTGAACATGACATCCTCGGAAACCTCTAGCACGCGCTGATCGAAAATGGGCCGTACTCTGTGCAGCAGCCAGTCATTCAGTTCAGCGCGGCGAATTGGATCGCCAATGGTCTCGATACCGTAACGGATTTCGGCGAACGTGACGGTGCTGACGAACAGGTCCTCAAGCCTTTGGCCTGCGATGAAGCTTCGCACCCGCGCACTGGGGCGCGGTCGACGCAACTCCGAAATCACATTGGTATCGAGCAACCAGCCACTCACAGCTTGACTGCCCGCACTGGCATCTCGGAACGGCGTGGTTCGATCTCGATCTGGCGATGCGGCGACGCTTGCAGAGCCTCGATCAGCAATTCGCCGGTTCGCGCGCCCTTCAGGCGATTGAATTCGTCCGCGTCGACAACCACTACCGCATCACGGCCGTGCAACGTGACGTGCTGCGGCCCAGCGCTATGTGCCATGCGCACGAGTTCGCTGAATCGCGCCTTGGCGTCTTGAAGGCGCCAGCGACTGCGCGGAGGCTGCGCGGTCGGTATTGCCAAGGTTGATGCTTTTCTAGTCACGCTGACCAGAATATCACGACCTCTCGCTGGAGGCAAGGCGATGACTTCACATGCCCAGCCACCGTCACGCTGTGCCGCGCCAGACTGACCGCCGCTTCGCCAAAGCGGCTGGCAAGTCTTGACCCAGCGGCAAGGTTCAGCTCGACAAGGGACTCGCCTGGAACTTGACATCCCCGCACGCGCGGGACACTGGCGATCGCGCCCTTCAGCCCCATCTGTTCAAACCATCGGGTTGCCATTCGCAGTTGAATCGGGGACCGGCTCCTTGACATCCCAATGAACGACCAGCTTCCCGTCTTGGATGCGGTAGACGTCGACCACTGCGGTGCCTCTATTGAGCGCATTCGCACTGAACAGGGAATGCGCGACCACGAGGTCGTCCTCGGCGACCAATCGAACCACCTTGAACTTTGCGTCGGGCAGCTGTTGGAAGAAGCCGGCCAGGAAGGCCAGCAAGGGCATTCGTCCGTTGGCGATGTTCGGGTTGTGCTGGATGTATTCGTCCGCCACGAAGCGTGTCGTGGCGTCGGCGTCACGCGCGTTCCAGACGGCGGCGTAGTACTCAGAGACAAGTTGTTTGTTGGCCTGAGCAATGGGATTGGCGGACGGCGTCGAGTTCAAAGCGTTCTCCTCGGAAACGAAGTTGGATGCATCGGCAAGCGCGCGGGTAAACGGCTCAGATGCTCGTTGCGTTGCGCGCCTGGGCGAGATTGGCCGACTGGGCAGTTGCCGATCGCTGCGATAGCCATTGCGCGATGCCCGCCAAGACGGTGATGGTCGCAGACAGCACGGCCAAGCTATCGAGACCCCATGCCCGGTAGGCCTGGGTTCCGGCGACCGTCCCGAGCGACATGCCGAGGTACAAGGCCGAAGCATTCATCGCCAGGACCAGGCCGCGCCATTGAGGCGCAAGACCGATCAGTCGCTTCTGTTGCGGCGCCTGGAACAGCATCGCCACTAGGGCCCAGATCACCATCACCGAGGTAGCGAGTGCTGTTGAGGCAGGCGCCGCCGCAAGAGCGACAAAAGCCAGGAACAGGCCCGCGATGGACGCCCACAGAAGCCGCTCTGTGCCGAGGCGGTCACCCAGCCGTGCAGCCAGCACATTGCCGGCAATGCCACCGACCCCGAAGAACAGAAGCGCAGGGGAGACCCATGAGGCGGGCGAGTGGAACCGCTCGGTGAGGACCACGGCGATCAGCGCGTAGGTGGCGAACTGAGCGGCCATCTGCAGCAGCGTCACGGCCACTCCCCGTCCCGTGGCGGCATGCGTGAGGACCTGCGCAAGGCTGCGGACCGCCACGCGCGGGCCCGCGCTGCGATCCGTGATGAAGCGTGCCGCGCCCATGCCGATGACAACTGCCAGGCCAGCCAGAACAGTGAACACTGCTTGCCATGACAGCGTGTGGCCGATCCATGTTGCAAGCGGCACCCCCAGCACCGTGGCGATCGTCATCCCGGCGAACACGGTGGCCAGCGCCTTGGCCTGCTCTGCGGGCGGCACTATGCCGGCCCCGAGCGCAGAGGCCGTCGGACCCACCGCCGCGGCGCCCAGTGCCATGACGACGCGTGCCGCGATGGCCCACCCGAACGACGGCGCCAGGGCGGTTCCGAGCGATCCCATGGCCAGGAGCGCAAGCCCGAGCAGCAGCAGACTGCGGCGAGGCATCGCGCCCAACACCACCTGCAGGGCGGGTGCGGCCAACGCGAATGTCAGCGCGAACACCCCCACCAGTTCGGCGATGTTGGCCTTCGACACTTGGAACTCGCCGGCCATCGGCTCCAGCAACCCGATCACGGCCAACGAACCGGTGCCCGGGATGAAATAGGCGGCGGACAGGCTGAGCAGGCCCAGGCGGACGGAAGGTCTTGAAGCCAGTGGCTGGGCCAAGGCGGACTTCGTGCGGCGGCGCATGGTTGCACTCTAGAAGTCCGATACGTATATGGGAAATCGATTGTTCGTATAGGACGTACCGCCGTGGTCGATCTAAGGAGCGTGGACCTGAACCTCTTGGTTTCGCTCGACGTTTTGCTCCACGAGCGCAACGTGACGCGAGCGGCCGGGAGGCTGCACCTGAGCCAATCCTCGCTGTCAGCCCAGCTTGCGCGGCTGCGGCTGGTGTTCGGGGACGCGCTGCTGATGCCCGCGGCGACCGGCCGCGGCATGACGCCTACCGCAAGGGCGCTCGCGCTGGCCGGTCCGCTTCACGCTGTCTTGAAGGACTTGGAAGGCGTCATCAAGCAGCAGCCGAGTTTCAACCCGAAGGTGGATCGCCGCAGCTTCCAGATCGCAGCAAGCGACAACGCTGCGGTGGTGCTCGGACTGCCGCTGATCGAGCGACTTCAGTCCGCCGCGGGTCCCAACATCCAGGTGGCCTTCCGCACTGCCGACGCGGCAAGGATCACCGAGCAGATGGAACGTGGCGAGATCGACATGTTGATCGGCTCTGAGCGCATGGTGCCGCCGCCGATGAAGACTCGAAAGCTGCTGGAAGAGCGGTTCGTCATGGCTCAGCGCAAGGGGCATCCCAGAGGAAAGCAGGCACTGGACCTGGAGTCCTATTGCCAACTCGACCACATCCTGGTGTCGACTTCGGGGGGCAGCTTCACGGGCTTCATGGACGAGCACCTTGCGGACTTGAGACGCGAGCGCCGGGTGATGCTGTCGGTTCAGCAGTTCACGCTCGTCCCAGAGATTCTGCGGACCACCGACTTTGTTTGCACACTGCCCGGCAGGCTGGCGCAGAGATTCGCAGCTTCGCTCGACATCTTCGAGCTGCCGTTTGAGGCCAAGGGCTTTGCCCTGTACGCGGCCTGGCATCCGCGAAACCAGACCGCGCCCGACGTGACCTGGCTGCGCGACCTGGCCTCGGCATCTGCGGGCGACGCGCTTGAGCGTCGCCCCCTGTCATCGGGCCGGCGACCGCCTCGCTGACCAACCTGGGTATGCAGTTCGCAGACGCGACCGCCGCAACGCCTTGATCGAGCCGCTGCGGGACGGCTGCGAGGTCGTGGAGTCGCCAGCCGGCGGGAAGGCTCTTGAGTGGCGATGCACTTATGGTTGGAACGAACTGCCTCCAAGCCGTCCTTGGCCAGCGGCAGTTCCTGGCCGCGAGGAGCCCCAAGATCTCCGTTTGTCGAGGGTCCGTCCAATGCCTGCTGTGCGCCGCCAGCCGAACTCGGCCTCTGTGAGTTTGGGCGAACTCGCGCCTCAGGCCACGCGCAGCGGCCGGACGAACAGCCCCAGCCGCTTGGCCCGCGCCAGCAGAAACAGCACGATGCCGACGTTGAGCAGGTTCCAGGCAATGCCGTTGACGAAGGCCGCGCGGTACGAGCCGCTGGCATCGAAGATCGCGCCGGACATCCAGCCACCCAGGGCCATGCCGAAGAGCGTGGCCATCAGCACCGCGCCGACGCGCGCGCCGGCCTCCTTGGGCGTGAAGTACTCGCGCACGATCAGCGCATAGCTGGGCACGATGCCGCCCTGGAACAGGCCGAACATCGCCGACACCAGGAACAGCGAGCTGACGCCGTCGGCCCACAGGAACATCAGCAGCGCCACGCCCTGCAGCAGCGAGCCGACGAGCAGCGTGTACAGGCCGCCGATGTGGTCGGACATCCAGCCCGACACCAGCCGGCTGACGATGCCCATGCCCAGCATCAGTGACAGCATCTGCGCGCCGCGCGCCGCGCCGAAACCCAGGTCGCCGCAGTAGGCCACGATGTGCACCTGCGGCATCGACATGGCCACGCAGCAGGCCACGCCGGCGACGCACAGCAGTAATTGCAGCGTGGCCGGGCTCAGGCCCAGCGGGCGCTCGGATTGCGGCGTGGCCACACGCGCCGCGACGGCGGCCGGCGTCACGGGCACCGGCACCGGCGCCAGGCCCGGCGGCTGGCGCCGGTACACCAGCGCCAGCGGCAGCATCGTCAGCAGGCAGAACACGCCGATGCCGATGTAGGCCGGACGCCAGCCGGCGGTTTCGATGAAGTGCTGGATCACCGGCGGCCAGACCGCGCCGGCGACATAGTTGCCGCTCATGCAGATGCCCAGCGCGATGCCTCGCCGCCGCGTGAACCACAGCGAGGTGTCGGCGACCAGCGGCGCAAAGGTGGCTGAGGTGCCGAGCAGCCCGAGCAGCAGGCCTTGCGACAGCGTGAACAGCCACAGGTTGCCGGCCATGCCGGCGCTGATGAAGCCCGAGCCCAGGCCGAGGGCACCGACCATCAGCGGCACCATTACGCCGTAGCGGTCGGCCAGTCGGCCCATCAGGATGCCGCCGAAGCCGAAGCCGATCATCGTCATCGTGTAGGGCAGCGAGGCCGCGGCGCGGTCGACCGCGAAGTCGGCCTGCACCCGCGGCAGCACCACCGTCACCGCATACATGCCGGCGCCGCCGATGGTCATCAGCAGCAGCGACACCATCAGCCGCCACCAGGCGTAGGCCGATTCGGGTTGGGGCGTCGCCGTCATCGCGCGCGGCCGCTACAGGTCGGCCGCATAGCGCGCCAACATCTGGGCGGGGTCTTCGGCCGGTGCGTCGATGCCCATCTGGTCGTTAATCATCTGGCCGATCGTCGGCAGCACCGAACGCTCGACCCGGGCCGCGTCGGACCACAGCTTCGAGCGCATCAGCGACTTGGCGCAGTGCAGGTAGGCCTCTTCCACGCCGACCTCGATAACCAGGCGCACACGCTTGTCGGCGGCAAAGGGGGCCAGGCTGTCCGCGTCATCGCACAGCCGTGCCGTGCCGTTGACACGCAGCGTCTCGTCCACCCCGGGCACCAGGAAGAGCAGACCGATGCGGCCGGTGACGAGGATGTTGCTCAATGAATCGAGCCGGTGGTTGCCCGGCGCGTCAGGGATGAGCAGCCGCTGCGCCCCATCGTGCCGGACGAAGCCGGGCACACCGCCGCGCGGCGACGCATCCTGGCGGCCCTGGGCATCGGCCGTGGACAGAACCACGAACGGCGAAAGCGCGATGAAGGCGATGCAGTGCCGGTCGAGCGCCGTCAGCTGCTTGCGCAGCGCCCTTTCGCCGGGCGCAGGAAAGAGCGCGCGCAGACTCTGCAGATCGGCAATCACCTTGTCTCCTTTACACGGCCTTCGGTCGATTGTCGGCGATGGCGGCGGCTCGGGAGTGCCGTGTTAGCCTTTCCCGATGGCCGATGCGCAACGCAGCTGCTGGATCGAGGAGCACGACGGCCAGGTGACGTTACACCTGGGCGGCGCGTGGCGCCTGGGCGCGCTGCGCGAGCTGTCGCAACAACTGGTCGGCCCGGGCGGCCTGCTGCAGGCGCTGCCGGCGCAGCGCGTACCGAGTGCCATCGACGGCACTGCCTTGCAGGACATCGACACGGCGGCCGCGCTGCTGCTGCTGGACAGCCTGGCGGCTGCTGGCAGCGACCCGGCGACACTCGCGCTGCGCCACTTCGACCCGCGCCACGGCCGCGTCTTCGAGGTGGTGCGCGGCCGCTTTGCCGAGACCGCCGTCCAGGCGCCGCGACACAAGCTGACTCCGATCGCCCGCGTCGGCCAGATCTCGGCTGGCGTCGGCACGCTGCTGCTCGGCCATGTCGAGTTCCTCGGCCGTACGCTGGTCGAGCTGTCGCGCGTGCTGCTGCGGCCGCACACGCTGCGTGTCCACGAGCTGTTCGCGCAGCTCAGCCAGGTGGGCGTGAACGCGATTCCCGTGGTGGCGCTGGTCACCTTCCTGATCGGCGTGGTCATGGCCTACATGCTGGGGCTGCAGGCCGAGAAGTACGGTGCCAACATCTTCGTCGTCGACGGTGTCGCGCTGGGCATCACGCGCGAGTTCTCACCGCTGATCGTGGCCACCATCATGGCCGGCCGCTCCGGTGCCGCCTTCACCGCGCAGCTGGGCACGATGAAGCTGACCGAGGAGATCGACGCCATCCGCACGCTCGGCCTGTCGGCGCCGCAGGTGCTGGTGGTGCCACGGGTGCTGGCGCTGGTGTTGACGCTGCCGCTGCTGGTCTTCGTCGGCAACGTGGCCGGCCTGGCCGGCGCGATGGTCATGTCGAACCTGACACTGGACATCACGCCGCAGACCTTCATGGAGCGGCTGCATGTCGCGCTGGCGCCGCGTCACTATGTCATCGGGCTGGGCAAGTCGCCGGTGTTCGCGCTGTTCATTGCCATCATCGGCTGCCGCATGGGCCTGTCGGTCAGCCGCGATACCCGCTCCATCGGCATCAACACCACCTCCACCGTGGTGCAGGGCATCGTCGCGGTGATCCTGCTGGATGCGATGTTCGCGGTCATCTTCCAGGAGCTGGACTTGTGAGCGGCGAAGGCGATGCCGTGATCGAGGTCGACGGCGTGGTCACGCGCTTCGGCACGCAGACCGTGCACGACGGGTTGAGCCTGCAGGTGCGGCGCGGCGAGCTGGTGGCACTGATCGGCGGCAGCGGCAGCGGCAAGTCGGTGCTGCTGCGCGAGATCCTCGGCCTGCAGCGCCCCAACGCCGGCTCGGTGCGGCTCCTTGGCACGGACATGTGGAACTCCAGCGACGAGGCGCTGGCGGCCACGCGCAAGCGCTTCGGCATGATGTTCCAGGAAGGCGCGCTATTCAGCTCGCTCGACGTGGCCGGCAACGTCGCCACGCCGCTGCTCGAGCACACCGACACGCCGCCCAAGCTGTTGCCGCGCTTGGTGAATCTGCGCCTGACGCTGGCCGGGCTGTCGGCCGACGTCGGCGCCAAGATGCCGGCGCAGCTGTCCGGTGGCATGAAGAAGCGCGCTGCGCTGGCCCGCGCGCTGGCGCTGGAACCCGAGGTTCTGTTCCTGGACGAGCCGACCTCGGGGCTGGACCCGATCACCGCGCGCGCCTTCGACCAGCTGCTCGCCTTCCTGAACCGCGACCTGGGATTGACGGTACTGCTGGTCACGCACGACCTGGACACGCTTCTGTCGATCGCGCGACGCATCGTGGTGCTGGGCCGGGGCACGGTCATCGCCGACGGCACAGCCGACGAAGTGATGGCCGTCGAGGACCCGTGGATACAATCGTATTTCTCTTCGCGCCACACCGTGACTCCCGCCACAGACCCTGGCCGAACAGCCCAAGCCGATGGAGCCTGACACCCGCTACACCGTCATCGGCGCGGTCGTCCTGGCGCTGGTGGCGGCTGCCACCTTCGGCTTCATTTGGCTCAGCAGCACCGGCCGTGGCTCGGACTTCCGCTTCTACACGATCTACTTCGAGCGCCAGTCGCTCGAAGGTCTGCAGGTCGGCGCCAACGTCAACATGCGCGGCGTCCCGGTCGGCCGGGTGGAGCAGTTTTCGATCCAGCCCGACAACATCAACCGCGTCAAGGTGCTGATCCGGGTGGCCCGCGAGACGCCGGTAAGCGAGAACACCAATGCCTCAGTCAGCCGCAATGTGCTCACCGGCATCGCGCGCATCAAGCTCGACACGCCGGGCGTGCCCGGTCCGGTGCTGGACAAGGTGGCCGCCGGCGAGCGCTACCCGGTCATTCCGGAAGGCATGTCAGGGATCGACCAGATCACCGATTCGGCTTCCCGCCTGGCCGAGTCCGCCGACGCCGCGCTGCTCAAGGTCAACGAGCTGATGGGGCCCGAGAACCAGCAGGTGTTCGCCGACCTGCTGGTCAACCTGCGCGACCTGTCCGACGGCCTGAACAAGCGCCTGGCGCTGCTCGACAAGTCAGCCTCGGGCCTGGACCAGGGTATCGCCACGGTGCGGCAGTCGGCCGACCTGATCGCCCGTTCGGCCAAACGGCTGGCCGACAGCGCCGAGCCGGTGGCCAAGGAGGCGGGCAGCACGCTGCAGGACGCGCAGGCCGCGCTGCGCGAGCTGACTCAGGCCACGCGCACGCTCGAACGCGACTTGTCGCGCAGCCTGCAGACGCTCGAGAAGGACGGCGCGGCCGTGCTGCGCCGCAGCGACGCCGCGCTGGATATCGGCACGCTGGAGCTGCGCGCCACGGCACAGGAACTGCGCAGCAGCGCCGAGCGAATCGCCCGCGCGCTCGACCGCCTGCAGGACCCGAAGGCCGCGCTGCTGGGCCCGGGCGAACAGCAACTCGGCCCGGGAGAGGCACGCTGATGAGCCGGCCCGTAGAACTCTCGCGACGCCGTTTGCTGGTCGGGCTCGGCCGCGCCGCGCCTGCGATGTTGCTGGCCAGCTGCGGCCTGGGCAATGCGCCGCGCAGGGACTTCCATCTGCTGCGCGATGCCGACAGCCAGGCGAGCGCGTCGGCGGGACCGGGCAGCGACAAGGTGCTGCTCGTCAGCTCGGGCGCGATGCCGGGCCTGTACGACAGCGATCGCATGGTCTTCAGCGCCGACGGCCGCAGCCGCTCGTACTTCCAGTTCGGCAACTGGAGTGAACGGCCGGCGCAGTCGCTGCTGCTGCTGGCCGAAACCCGGCTGGCGCGCTCGAAGCGCTTTCGCGAGGTCGCCTCCAGCACCTCGGGCGTGCGCGGCGACCTTCTGCTGTCCTTGCGGCTGGACGAGCTGTACCTCGACGCGTCGACCGAGCCGGGCCAAGTGAAGCTGATCGTCACGGCCGAGCTGATCGACTGGCGCAGCCGGCAGTTGCTGGCGCGGCGCGGCTTTGCGCAAGCCGAAGCGGTGGCCAATGCAGATGCCAGCGGCCTGGCCGATGCCGCCAGCCAGGCCCTGGGTGTCGTGCTGGGCGAGCTGGTCGCCTGGGCCGCGGCCAGCGCCATTGGCTGAACCGCGTTCAGCGGCGCTTCATCATCCCCAGCAGCGCTGCAAAGGGCAGCACCGAGCGCGGCAGGTAGGGCACGCGCCACAGGCCTCCGTGGTTGGCGCCTTCGCTCAGCAACTGCAGCGGGTGGGCCAGCGGCACCGCCGGATGGGCCATGCCCCGCGGGTTGCGCAGGTCGTGCACCCACAGCGCGGCCGTCAGTGCGTGGGTGGTGGCTGGCTCGAAGACCTCGATGCCGAAGGCACGGGCACCACGGAAACCCGCCGCCAACGCCGGGTTGCTGAGCACCGAGGCGGTGGTGGTGGACGGCGCGACGTTGATCGACGCCACCTGCCCGTCGGCGCGCGCGACGATGGCGCGCCACTGCTGCAGCCGCTTGGCCAGCGCGTAGTTCGGCCCCTGCTCGATGACCACACAGTCGACCACGCCCCAGCGTGAGCCGTCATCGGACTGCACCAGTGCCTCGATGTGCGGCAGGAAGCTGCGCCCGCCGCTGCCGGCGCGCAGGCCCGCCTGCGCCAGACGCTTGACCGTGCCGCGTTCGTCGTAGGCGCGCATCACCGCCTCGGCCAGCGGCTGCGGCACCGCGACCACGTCGGTCGGCGTGCCCATCCAGGCCAGCGTGCAGCGCGGCTCGGCCGCTACGCAGGCCACGGCAATGGCGTCCATGGCCATCGACACGCGCACATGCCTTTCGCCGTCGAGGTAGGCGATCGAAAAGATGTCCAGTGGCTGCCCGAGCTGCTTCAACCAGGCGGCGATCTCCGGCGTCTGCGTCAGCATGTCGCAGCCAGCCAGCTGCAGGTCCGACACGGCATCGCCGCCCAGCGAGGCGGATGCGGCCACTGGCGCGATCAGCTGGCCGTTGCCGGCGCGCACCCGCCGCGCGATCTTCGTCCACGTGGGACCGCGGGGCAGGTCGATGGCCACGATGTTGGCGCGCCACTGCACCAGCCAGTCCAGCGGCCCGGCCTCGCTGCCGGCGCCCAGCAGCACCAGGTGGCGGTCCGACAGGTCGAACCATTCGGGATGGGTGCGGGCCAGGTGCAGCGCTTGCGCGTTGGACGGCTCGATCACGCCGGCAGCGCCCCAGGCGTCGATGCGCCGCGCCAGCGCGTCGCCACTCAGCAGCTTGCCCTTGTACGGCACCTCCCAGCGCGCCGGCGCGCTGTCCTGCGCGCCGCGCAGGCGCAGCGTCTGCAGCGCCGCGCCGGCCGGCGTGGCCATGGCCTCGCGCAGCGCCAGCGGCTGGCCGTCGCGCAGGTAGACCAGCTCGTGCCAGGCGGCGTCGAGCCCGGCGCGGCACGCGGCCACGGTGGCCTGCGGCCTGGCCGCCTGCAGTTCGACCAAGTGGCGCAGGTGCAGCGGGTAGGCATGGCGCCAGTTGCGCTCGGCCAGGCAGCGCTCGGCGGCGTCGGCATCCAGCACGCGCAATGCCGCGGCCAGAACGCGGCGGCCGACCGGCGCGGTACTGCGCCTGCCGCTGTCGTCGAGCGGGAACTGGATGCCGCGGGCGTCGCTGCGGTCAGCGGCCATCGGGTGACGGTCGCTCAGAGCCGGTTGCGTGGCGTGCCCAGTACCCTCTGCACGCGCCGGTACAGGACGAAACCCTGCCAGGCAAAGCCGGCCCAGCGCAGCGCGCGGCCGGGCCGCAGCACGATGAGCAGCGCCACCACGCCGAGCGGCCATTCGGGGTGCTGCAGCAGCCAATGAGTGGCCGAGCGAGCCTTGTCGGCCACACCCAGCGGCCGGCGCAACACCTGCACCTGCTGGGACCAGGTCACTCGCAGCTGATCGCTGCGCTGGACCAGCCGCTCGCGGCGGCGCAGCACCTCGTCGCGATCCGGCGTGGCCATGTGGCGTCAGTCCCGCGGACGCAGCGCCGCGCGGTCGCGCTCGAACTCGGCGCGCGTGGCGGCGAACAACTCGTCACCCTCGCGAAGACGGCGCTTGGCAGCGTTCAGCAGCAGCAGGCCGCCGCCGATGCACAGCAGCGTCAGCACGCCCAGCGCCGGCAGGCGGTAGCCGTCCCACAGCAGCATCAGCAGGAAGCCGATCAGCAGCAGCAGGCCCAGGCCGAGCAGCAGCAGGCCGAGCAGTGCGCGCAGCGCCACCTCGACGAGCCGCAGCTTTTCCAGCTGCAGGTCGGTGACCAGCAACTCCAGCCGAACCTGCGCCAGCTCGAGTGCGGTGTGCAGCAGCTGGCGCAGCGATTCGAACAGCCCAGTGCGCAACTCGGGCATGGCCAAGCTGCTTGCTAGCGGCGGCTGATCAGCAGGCCGATGATCATGCCGATGCCGGCGGCAGCACCGATGGCCTTCCAGGGATGCTCGTGCACGTAGTCGTCGGCAGCGTGGCCGGCCGCCTTGGCGCGCGCCACGGTCGTTTCCTGCAGGTCATGCAGCCGGTGCTTGGCCTGCGTCAGCCGCTCCTGCATGCGCACGCGCAACTCGGCGGCGCCGGCGCTGGCCTGGTCGGCCGTGACCTTCAGCACGTCTTCGGCATCGGAGATGACGGTACGCAGGTCGGTCATCAGCTTTTCCTTGTGAGCGGCAGTCAGTTCACTCATGGAGATCCTCCGTCGGTTGAATAGTCTTTGAATACTAGCAGCAGGCTCAACCGCGCCCGACGAAGGGCATCTTGGTGGCCATCACGTTCATGAACAGCACGTTGGCCGATAGCGGCAGGTTGGCCATGTGCAGCACCGAGTCGGCCACGTGGCGCACGTCCATGCGGTCCTCGACCTTCATGCTGCCGTCGGCCTGCGGCACGCCCTGGGTCATGCGTTCGGTCATCTCGGTGGCGGCATTGCCGATGTCGATCTGGCCAACGGCGATGTCGTACTTGCGGCCGTCCAGCGAGGCCGCGCGCGTCAGCCCGCTGACCGCATGCTTGGTGGCGGTGTAGGGGGCGGAGTTGGGCCGCGGCGCATAGGCCGAGATCGAGCCGTTGTTGATGATGCGACCGCCCATCGGCGACTGCGCTTTCATGATGCGGAAGGCCTGCTGGATGCACAGGAACACGCCCGTCAGGTTGGTGTCGACCACGCTGCGCCACTGCTCGACCGTCAGGTCCTCCAGCAGCACCGGCGGCGCGCCGGTGCCGGCGTTGTTGAACACCAGGTCCAGCCGGCCGAATCGCGCGCGCACGACATCGAACAGCGCGGCCACCGAATCGGCCCGCGTCATGTCGGCCGGCACCGCCAGCGCGCGCCTGTCGATGTCGCCGAAGGGGTCGCCGGCCGAGGCGATGGCCTCGCGCAGCGCCTCCAGTCGACGGCCGGTGAAGACCACGCGCCAGCCGTCCTGCAGCAGCCTGATGGCCGAAGCCTTGCCGATGCCGCTGCCGGCGCCGGTGACGATTGCGATGCGGTTGTGCGGGTCTGCCATCTGGAGTCTCCTGGGTTTGCGAAGGCGCAGTCTGCCATCAATGGCCGAACAGCCCGGCCCATTGCCACAACGCAAAGCCGCCGAGCAGCAGCGCCGAGGCGCGGTTGACCCAGGCCTGGGCCCGCGCGTCGAAGCGCGAGCGCAACCGGGCCACCAGCGCGCTGAGCAGCAGCCACCACAGCGCCGAGCCCACCAGCACGCCGGCAATCATGGTCCAGGGTGAGCTGACCTGCAGCCGCGCACCGAGCGTGCCGAACACGGCGATGAACGAAAAGATGGTCGCCGGGTTCGACAGTGTGAGCACGAAGGTGCCGGAGAAGCACGACAGCAGCCCCGCGCCGCCGCCGACTTGCGCCGCCTTGTCGGCCGGCTTCGAATGCCAGATGCGCCAGGCCAGCCAGAGCAGAAAGGCGCCGCCGCCCAGGGCCAGCGGCACGCGCGCGCCGACCAGCGCATCGATGACTGAAGCCACGCCGAACGCACCGATCGCGCCGTACAGCGCGTCGGCCGCGGCCGCGCCGAGGCCGGTGGCCAGACCGACCAGCGCGCCGCGCTGCAGCGTGCGTTGAATGACCAGCAGGCCGATCGGGCCGACTGGCGCAGCGATCGATAGCCCGATCAGCAGCGACTGCGCGAACAGCGCAGTCTCAGCCACCCTTGGCGGCCGCCGCGCGCGCCAGGCCCTCGATGGCCAGCACGTAGCCGTCGATGCCGAAGCCGACGACGATGCCGGCCGCCGCCGGCGACAGGTAGGAATGATGGCGGAAGGGCTCGCGCGCGTGCACGTTGCTGATGTGCACCTCGATCATCGGCAGTCCGGCGCCCTTGACCGCGTCGTGCAGCGCCACGCTGGTGTGGGTGTAGGCACCGGCGTTGAAGACCAGGCCGAGCAGCGTGCCGGCGCGGTGCGCGACGCCGGCCGCGTGGATCCAGTCGATGAGCACGCCTTCGTGGTTGCTCTGCCGGAAATCGATCGCCAGGCCGAGGCGCTGGCCGGTGGCCTCGCACAGCGCACGCACATCGTCCAGCGTGGTGTGGCCGTACACCGCCGGCTCGCGCGTGCCCAGCAGGTTCAGGTTGGGGCCGTTGAGGACCAGGATCGAAGTCATCAGCTCTCCTTGCGCAACGCGGCGCAAGTATCGCCTGCGCCGCTGCGGCTGCTCAGCGGCGCAGCCGCAGCCGCCCGGGCAGCGGCACCGCGCGGCGCAGCACCTGCTCGCCGAGCCATTCGGCTGAAGCCCGCGCGCGCTGCGCCACCATTGGCAGCGGCAGCTGCTGGTAGTCGTCGTTGAAGACCTCGAAACTGTAGTCGCCGCGGTAGCCCATGGCGTCGAGTCGGGTCACCAGCTCGGCCACCTGCGCGCTGTGTACGCCTTCGCCGGGGAAGGCGCGGAAGGTGCGCGCGGTGCTGATGCGCTCTTCCACCGTGCGGATCTCCTGCCACATGAAGTCGGCCAGCTGCACCAAGAAGATCTTACGTGGGTCGACCAGGTCGAGGTCGTCGAGCGCAGTGTTCGTCGCCAGGGCGTGGTACGAGTCGAAGGCCAGGCCGAGGTTCGGCGCATCGGCGCGCTGCACCACGTCCCAGGCGGTGGTGAACTCGTTGATCGTGCGGCCCCAGGACAGGCCTTCGTAGGCCACCTTCAGCCGCAGCGGCACGGCCAGCATGGCCAGCTTGCGCAGGTCGCGGGCGATCGCCTCGATGTCGGCCGTCGCATGCTGGCTGGTCGACGAGCACACCAGCAACAGCGGCGCGCCGACGGCATGCGCCATCTCCAGCATGCCCTTGGCGATGTCCACCTTGTAGTCGTGCAGATGCCCGGACAGGCCCTCGAAGTCGCGCAGCACCTGAAAGCCCGTGACGCGCAGCCCGCTGGCGCGCACCACGGCCACCGCCGCGTCCACACCGCCGCGGTGACCGACGATGTCGTTGGCCTTGAGCATCACCTGGGTGAAGCCGGCGTCGCGCATCGCCGCCAGCTTGGCCGACAGCTCGCCGGCCAGCGAGATCGTGTCCATGCCGAAATCGTCGAAGAAGCCGGTGCGCTGCGTCATGGCATCAGCCTTGCTGGTCGTGCACCAGCTCGAACATCACGCCACCGAGCTGCGGCACGGTGAGTGCACCGCGCGAGCCGGTGTGCAGGTCGGGCGATTCGACGAAGACCACGCCGCGTGCGCGCAGTGCCGCCACCGCGGCCGGCACGTCGGGCGTGCCCAGGCCCATGCGCTGAAGCGATTCCTGACCCTCGATCTCGACGTTGCCGGGCTCGGGCTCGATCAGCTGCAGGTAGAAGTTGCCGCACGGGCTCTTGAGGATGCGGCCCTTGGGCAAGATGCCGAAGCGTTGCTCGTCGGGCAGTTCGTCGAAGCCGAACAGCTCTCGGTAGAACTCGCTCCAGTCGTCCATGCGGTCGGTGCCGATGTACTGCACGATGCCGAACCAGTGCAGCCCGGCGATGGCCGGCGGCTGCCTGTCGACGGTGGGGATGGGCACGAAGTCCACGTCCCAGATCGAGAAGGCCTCGGTGCGGTCGACGAAGTAGATCCGGCTCGAACCCACGCCGTGGATCGCCGGGATGTGCAGCTCCATCACCTCCACCTGCACCGGCACCGCCCAGGCGCCGCGGTCCAGCGCCCGCTTGTAGGCGGCCGCGGCGTCGCGCACCCGAAACGCCACCGCCGCGATCACCGGCGTCTCGGCCGGCACGATGCTGCCGAGGCGTGGTGCATCGTGCGCATTGATGACGATGTTCATCGAGCCTTGCCGGTACAGCAGCACCTCGCGCGAGCGGTGCCGCGCCACCGGCTTGAAGCCCAGCGTCTCCAGCACCTGGCCCAGCGCCTGCGGGCGCGTGGTGGCGTATTCGACGAACTCGATGCCCGCCAGCCCCAGCGGGTTGGGCAGTTCGCCGATGGCTTCGCGTTCGGCACCCATGGCTCGCTCCTGCTCGGTGTCAATGCGCCTGGCGTTCGCGCAGCAGGCGCCGGAAATGCGCTTCGACCCGCGCCGCGTCCGCACAGCGGCCGGTGAACAGCTCGAAGGCGCCTACCGCCTGGCCGACGGCCATCGTGCCGCCGTCCACGGTGGCACAGCCTCTCGCGCGCGCGGCATGCAGCAGCTCGGTGTCGAGCGGAAAGTAGACGATCTCGGCCACCCACAGTTCGGGGCGCAGCAGCTCGGCCGCAAGCGGCAGCCCCGGCAGCTTGTCCATGCCGGTGGGCGTGGCATGGATCAGCCCGGTGGCATCGCGCAGCGCCGCGGCCACATCGGCACTGGCAGCCACGCGGCCGGGCCCGTACAGGGTGTTCAACTGGGCCGCCGCGGCCTGCGCACGCTCGGCCTCTCGGTCGACGACCACCAGCTGTGCAGCGCCCAGGCGCAGCACTGCGTGGGCAATGGCCGAGCCGGCGCCTCCCGCACCGAGCAGCACCACCCGCCTCAGGTCGGCTTGCGGCAGGCTGCGGCGGAATCCCCAGGCCCAGCCGCTGCCGTCGGTGTTGTGGCCGACGGCGCGGCCGCCGCGGAAGATCACGGTGTTGACCGCGCCCATGGCCCGGGCCTCGTCGGACAGTTCGTCGAGCAGTGGAATCACTGCCTGCTTGCAGGGGTAGGTGATGTTCAGCCCGGCAAAGCCCATGATGCGCGCCGCCTCGATCAGTGTCGGCAGCGCCTCGACACCGACGCCAGCCGCGTCCAGATCGATCACCTGGTAATGCAGCGCCAGGCCTTGACGGCGCGCTTCCTCCTCGTGCATGGCCGGCGTCAGCGAGCGCTGGATGCCAGCGCCGATGAGACCGACCAGGGCCTTGCTGAGGCGGGCGCTCATGGTCGGCTCGTCAGCAGCACTGGGTTCACTTGCGCAGCGTCGCCAGCTCGGCCTGCAACTCGGCCACGGTGGCCGGGATGGCCGCGCCGTGCTTGTCGATCACCGGCTTGAGCTTGTCACGCAGTTTGGCCTGCTCGGCGGGCGAGAACTCGCTGACCTGCATGCCGGCCTTCTTCAGCGCATCCAGTTGGCCGGCCGCAGCTTCGCGGTTGACCTGGCGCTGGTACTTCGAGGCCTCGAGCGCGGCATCCTGCAGGATCTTCTGCTCGGCCGGCGACAGCGTGTCCCAGACCTTCTTGCTGAAGATCAGCGACTGCGGGTTGTACTGGTGGTTGGTCAGCGCCAGGTACTTCTGCACCTCGGCAAACTTGTTGGCCAGGATCACCGACAGCGGGTTTTCCTGCCCGTCGATGGCCTTCTGCTCCAACGCCGCATACACCTCGGGGAAGGCCAGCGGCGTCGGGTTCGCGCCTAGCGCCTTGACCCAGTCGACGTTGATCGCGTTGGGGATCACGCGCAGCTTCAAGCCGGCGATGTCGTCCACCGCGGCGATCGGCTTCTTGCTGTTGGTGATGTTGCGAAAGCCCAGCTCGGTGTAGGCCAGGCCGACGATGCCCTTGTCGGCCAGCTTGGCATGCATCTTCTGTCCGAAGGGGCCGTCGACCACGGCGTCGGCCTCCTTCGGGCTGGCGAACATGAACGGGAAGTCGTAGACCTCGAAGTCCTTCACCTGCGAGGCCAGGATGCCGGAGTTCAGCATCACGAACTCGATGGTGCCGCCTTGCAGCGCCGACACGTTGGCCGCATCGCCGCCGAGCGTGCCGCCGGGGAAGACGTTGACCTTGATCTTGCCGCCGCTCTTGGCGGCGACCAGCTCGGAGAACTTGGTCGCCCCCTGCTCCAGCGGGTGTCCCTTGGGGTTTTGCAGCGCGAACTTGAAGGTCCGCTCCTTGACGTCTTGCGCCAGAGCGGCGCTCAGCGGCAGCAGCGTGGCCAGGCCGATGGCCAGCGCACGGGTCAGCTTCTTCATGGGTTGGGTCTCCAGGTCAGGGGTGGTTGGGGAGGAAAGGGTCAGCCGATGAACCAGCGCATGGGCACCAGCACGAGCGAGGGGAAAAGGACCAGCAGGAACATCACCGCGAACTGCGCGAACATGAAGGGCAGCACGCCGCGCGTGACCTCGTCCATCTTCATGCGGCCGATGCCGGCGACGACGTTGAGCACCGTGCCGACTGGCGGAGTGATCAGGCCGATGGCGTTGTTCATGATGAACAGCACGCCGAAGTACACCGGGTCGATGCCCGCCGCCTTGACCACCGGCATCAGCACCGGCGTCATGATCAGGATGGTCGGCGTCATGTCCATTGCCGTGCCCACGGCGATGACCAGCAGCATGATGGCGATCAACAGCAGGGTCTGGTTGCCCATGAAGGGCTCGAGCAGCGAGATCATCTGCGCCGGGATCTGCGCCACCGTGATCAGCCAGGCCGAGACCATCGCCGCGGCCACCAGGAACATGATCACCGCGGTGGTCTTGGCGGCGCTGACGAACACCTCGTACAGCTGCGTGATGCGCATCTCGCGGTACACCACGGTGGCCACGAAGAGCGCATAGACCGCGGCCACCACCGCCGCCTCGGTGGGCGTGAAGACGCCGAACTTCAGGCCGATGAGCACGATCACCGGCAGGAACAGCGCCCACAGCGACGAGCGCAGCGCCGCCAGCTTCTCGGCCGTGCTGGCCTTCTTGGGCGGCGTGACGTTCTCGCGCTTGGCGACGAAGTACCAGGCCACGGCAATGGCCAGCCCCATCATCAGCCCCGGCACGATGCCGGCCATGAACAGCTTGCTGATCGACACGTTGGCGGCCACGCCGAAGATGACGAAGCCGATCGACGGCGGGATGATCGGCGCGATGATGCCAGCCGCGGCGATCAGCCCGCCGGAGCGAGCCTTGTCGTGGCCGGCCTTGACCATCATCGGAAGCAGCAGCGCGGCCAGCGCCGCGGTGTCGGCCACCGCCGAGCCCGACAGCGCGGCCAGCATGCAGGCCGCCAGGATGGCGACAAAGCCGAGTCCGCCGCGCACGTGGCCCACCAGCGTCAGCGCCAAGTCGACGATGCGACGGCTCAGGCCGCCGACGTTCATGATCTCGCCGGCCAGCATGAAGAAGGGCACCGACAGCAGCGGGAAGCTGTCGGCCCCGTTGATCACGTTCTGCGCCAGGATCTGCGCATCGAACAGATCCAGATGCCACATCAGCGCCACGCCCGACAGCAGCAGCGAGAAGGCGATCGGGATGCCCAGCGCCATGGCGCCGAGCAGCGAGCCGAGGAAGATGAAGATGGTCATGGCGGTTCTCCGGCTCAGCGCTTGCCGGCGCCCGGCGGCTCGTCGAGGTGCAGGTCGTGCACCTGGGCCAGGTCTTCCGATTCCTGCACGCCGATCAGCTCGGCCTCGGTGACATGGCCGTTCACGGTGCGCCACAGTTCGCGCAGCAGCAGCAGCGCGGCCGCGACGGCGAAGAACACGCCCGAGGCATAGAAGATGGCCATCGACGCGCCGCTGACCGGCGCTTCCACGTCCCAGTTGATGCGTGCCTGCGCCAGGCTGCCGGTGTACAGCAGCCAACAAACGTAGAGCATCAGCAGGTGGCCAACGACGAAGCACAGTTTCTTGCCCCACACCGGCAGGTGGGCGACCAACATATCGGTCCCCAGGTGCGCGTGCTCCTTGATGGCCACGACGGCGCCCAGGAAGGTGAGCCAGACAAAGAGCCAGCGCGACATCTCCTCGCTCACCGTGATGCCGGAGTTGAAGGCATAGCGCAGCACCACGTTGCCGAACACCAGCACCACCATGAGCGCCAGCAGCAGCGCCGTCAGGGCATCGATGGCACGACAGAAGCGATCCAGCAGCGTGTTCAAGGCTTGTCTCCTGCTCCCCCGTGGGGCGCGCGGGCCTGGGCGTCGGGGCACGGCATCGATGCCGCAGCTGCAGTATGTACGAACTAGTTAGTTTTTAACTAAGTACAAACCCGCATCGCCCCCAACCCCGGCGCGATGGGCTTCGAATTGGATGGCGCGCCGCGCCGGTGGTTACTTGCGCACGAAGCGCACGACCATCTCGATGATGCTGTCGCGCCGCGCCACGATGGCCACGGGCGAATCCATGTCGCGCTTGAAGATCAGCGCGAAGGTGTGGCGGTTGGCGGTGTTGAAGAAGCTCAACGCGCTGATCGACATGTGCAGGTCCACCGGGTCGATGCCGGCGCGGAACACCCCCGCGGCCACACCGCGCTGGTAGACCTCGCGCACGGCGTCGATGGCCGGTACGTTGAGCTTCTGGATGGCCTTACTCTGCGCGAGGAACTCGCCACGGTGGATGTTCTCGGTCATCACCAGGCGGATGAAGTCCGGGTTGGCCAGCTGGTAGTCGACCGTGAAACCGACCAGCTTGCGCAGCGCGTCCTCGGGCGCCAGGTCTTCCAGGTGCAGGCCGGTTTCGATCGCGCGGATGCGCCGGTAGGCCTCCTCCAGCACGCGGATGTACAGGCCCTCCTTGCTGCCGAAGTAGTAGTAGATCATGCGCTTGCTGGTGCGCATGGCCTCGGCAATGACGTCGATGCGCGCGCCGGCCAGGCCCTTCTCCGAGAACTCGTGCGTGGCCACCTCGATGATGTCGGCCATCGTGCGCTCGGGGTCGTTGGTGCGCGGCGCTGCCGCCTTGGATCGCGGTCCTCTCTGGGGCTTTTGTACTGTCTGGTTCATTGCGGCCGAAGCTTAACCGAAGCCCGGCGCATCAACTGCCGCTGTCAGCCCCTGTTGGTTTCGCGTCAAGGTCGGGTCAGGGCCCGGGCCGAACATTCGCCCCAACCGCGCAAGGCCGCGGGCGTGTTCATCAAATCCAGGAGACGACATGGAAACTGATCTGGCGAGAAAGATCTCGGCATTGCCGAAATACCAGGAGCTCAAGCGCAAGCGCAGCAGCTTCGGCTGGTGGCTGACGCTGGCGATGATGGTCGTGTACTACGGCTTCATCCTGCTGGTGGCCTTCAACAAGAGCTTCTTGTCGCAGCGCCTCGGCGACGGCGTGATGACGGTGGGCATCCCCATCGGCTTCGGCGTGATCGTGTTCACCATCGTGATCACGGCCATCTACGTCAAGCGCGCCAACGGCGAGTTCGACGACCTGAACGACGCCGTGTCGAAGGCGGTGCTGAAATGAGCCGCGCCAAGACCTCCATGGGCAACACCACGCGCCGCGTGCTGACCCTGGCCACGCTGTTCGGCGTGTCCCTCGCGGCCTGGTCCGCCGGTGCCGACCTCGGCCAGGCGGTCAAGCAATCCACCAACTGGACGGCGATCAGCATGTTCGCCATCTTCGTCGTGGCCACGCTGTTCATCACCAAGTGGGCGGCGGCCAAGACCAAGTCGGCAGCCGACTTCTACACCGCCGGCGGCGGCATCACCGGCTTCCAGAACGGCCTGGCGATCGCCGGCGACTACATGTCGGCGGCCTCGTTCCTGGGTATCTCGGCCGCGGTGATGGCCAGCGGCTTCGACGGCCTGATCTACTCGATCGGCTTCCTGGTCGGCTGGCCGGTGATCACCTTCCTGATGGCCGAACGGCTGCGCAACCTGGGCAAGTTCACCTTCGCCGACGTCGCCGCTTTCCGCTTCAAGCAGGCCCCGGTGCGCATCTTCGCGGCCAGCGGCACGCTGGTCGTGGTGGCCTTCTACCTGATCGCGCAGATGGTCGGCGCGGGCCAGTTGATCAAGCTGCTGTTCGGGCTGGAGTACTGGATGGCGGTTGTCATCGTCGGCGCGCTGATGATGGTCTACGTGCTGTTCGGCGGCATGACCGCCACCACCTGGGTGCAGATCATCAAGGCCTGCCTGCTGCTCGGCGGCGCGTCGTTCATGGCCTTCATGGTGCTGCTGCACTTCGGCTTCAGTCCGGAAGCGATGTTTGCCGGCGCGGTGAAGATCAAGTCCGACCTGGCGCTGAAGGACGGCAAGACGGCGGAGGTGGCCTCGCAGATCGGCCAGTCGATCATGGGCCCGGGCAACTTCGTCAAGGACCCGATCTCGGCCATCAGCTTCGGCATGGCGCTGATGTTCGGCACGGCCGGCCTGCCGCACATCCTGATGCGCTTCTTCACCGTGCCCAGCGCCAAGGCGGCGCGCACCTCGGTGATGTGGGCCACCGGCTGGATCGGCTACTTCTACCTGCTGACCTTCATCATCGGCTTCGGCGCCATCACCTTCGTGCTGACCAACCCGCAGTTCCTGGACGCCAAGGGCGCGCTGCTGGGCGGCGGCAACATGGCGGCCATCCACTTGGCCAATGCGGTCGGCGGCAACGTCTTCCTCGGCTTCATCTCGGCGGTGGCCTTCGCCACCATCCTGGCGGTGGTCGCGGGCCTGACGCTGTCGGGCGCCTCGGCGGTGTCGCACGACATCTACGCCACGGTGGTCAAGAAGGGCACGGCCGACAGCGCCTCGGAACTGCGCGTGTCGAAGATCACCACGATCTGCCTGGGCGTGATCGCCGTGGTGCTGGGCATCGCCTTCGAGAAGCAGAACATCGCCTTCATGGTGTCCCTGGCCTTCGCCATCGCTGCATCGGCCAACTTCCCGGTGCTGTTCATGAGCGTGCTGTGGAAGGACTGCACCACGCGCGGCGCGGTGATCGGCGGCTTCCTCGGGCTGATCAGCTCGGTGGTTCTGACCGTCGTCTCGCCGTCGGTGTGGGAAGCCACGCTCGGCAACCCGAAGGGCTCGGCGCTGTTCCCATACACCAGCCCGGCGCTGTTCTCGATGACGATCGGCTTCGTCGGCATCTGGCTGTTCTCGATCCTCGACAAGAGCGAGCGCGCCCGTGTCGACCGCGCCGGCTTCCTGGCCCAACAGGTGCGGTCCGAGACCGGCATCGGCGCGGCGGGTGCATCGGGTCACTAAGAAGAAACGGCAGTGGCGTTCCTGCGCGCCACTGCGGCAACATCCCCGGGACTGCGGGCTTCGGCATCGCAGTCCCTTTTTGCTTGCGATCCGCCCATGACGGCTGCCTTCGACTTCGATGTTCCGCCCTTCGACACGCTGAACGCCGCGCAGCAGGCGCTGGTACGCGCCACCGCCAGCCTGGTGCACTTCGCCGCCGACGACCCGGTGCTGACGCCGGAGATGGAGCCGACGCACGCCTTCCTGCTGGTCGAAGGCCACGTGCGCCGCGCGGCCGGCATCCTGCCCGAGGCCACCTACGGCGCCGGCACGCTGTTCGGCGCGCGCGCACTGCTGTCGGCACGCGCCACCAGCACCTCGGTGGCAATGGGCGAGGTGCGCGCCTGGCAGATCCCCAAGGCGACGCTGCAGTCGCTACTGTCGGCCAACCCGGCCTTCTGCGCTGCGGTGTTCGCCGAGATCGCGCGCCGCCTGTCCAGGCAGGAGGCGCGCGTCGAGCAACGCGAGTTCCTGTCACTGATGATGGCCCGCGTGCGCGATGCCTTCGTGCGCAAGCCCTTCTACGTCGATGGCGGGCTCGACCTGGTGAGCGTGTGCGCGCTGATGGCCGAGTCCGGGCAGAGCAACGCACTGGTGCGCGACGGCGAGCGCGTCGGCATGTTCACCACCACCGACCTGCGCGACGCGCTGCTGCGCCGCTCCGACGGCCAGGGCGGCTACCTGCCGCCGCAGCAAGTGGCGGTGCGCGACGTGGCCCGTTTCGAGCTGATCTCGGTCAATGCCGACGGCGAGTTGTTCGAGGCGCTGCTGCTGATGATCCGCCACCGCGTGCACCGCGTGCTGGTGCGCGACGGCGCCGGCATCGTCGGCGTGCTCAGCCAGCTCGATCTGATGAGCTTCGTCTCCAACCATTCGCACCTGATCGCGCTGCAGGTCGAGCAGGCCGAGAGCATCGCCGACCTGAAGGCGGCGGCGCTGCAGCTGGACGGGCTGGTCGAGCTGCTGCACGGCGGCGGCGTCAAGATCGAGGTCATCAGCAGCATGGTGCGCGTGCTCAACGCGCAGGTCTTCGCGCGGCTGTGGAGCTTTGTCGCGCCGGCCGACCTGGTGGCCAACAGCTGCCTGCTGGTGATGGGCAGCGAAGGCCGCGGCGAGCAGATCCTGAAAACCGACCAGGACAACGCGCTGCTGCTGCGCGACGGCTACGAATGCCCCACGCTGCCGCAGGTGGCCGAGGCCTTCAACCGCGCGCTGATCGAGTTCGGCTGGCCGCGCTGCCCGGGAAACATCATGCTGACCAACCCGCTGTGGCGGGCGCCGCTGGCCACGTTCCGCGAGCACCTGCGCAACTGGGTCTATGGCCATGAGGCCGATGCGCCGATGCACCTGGCAATCTTCATGGACGCGGCCGCGGTCGCCGGCGATGCCGGCCTGCTGCACAAGGCGCGGCAGTTCGCCTTCGAGATCCTGCCCGGCAACGATGCCTTCCTGGCCCGCTTCGCGGCGGCGGCGGACCAGTTCGACGAACCCTCGGTCGGCTGGTGGGCACGGTGGACCTCGCCGCGCGCCCGCGACGAGCTGCCCTTCGACCTGAAGAAGCTGGGCACCTTCCCGATCGTGCATGGCGTGCGTGCGCTGGCGCTGCAGGCCCAGGCCACGCCGCTGAGCACCGCCGAGCGCCTGCGCGTGCTGGTCGAGCGCCGGCGCATCGACGCCGACCTGGCGCGCGACCTGACCGAGGCGCTGCATTTCATGATGGGCCTGAAGCTGAAGAACAACCTGGCGCAGCGCCAGGCCGGCCAGCCGGTGGACAACCTGGTGCGCATGTCCGGCCTGAGCACGCTGGAGCGCGACCGGCTGCAGGACGCGCTGGGCATCATCAAACGCTTCCGCCAGCACCTGCAGCAGCACTTCAAGCTGGGCGTGTTGTAACACGCCGCGGTGCCGCGTCAGACCCCGGTCAGCCCCGCGGTCAGAATGACCGCTGCAGGGCCCGGCGCATGCCCGGCCCGACGACCGGGGGACAACCATGCTCGAAGGCCTGCGATCGCAGCGGCTGCTCGCGCTGTTCTGCGCCGCTCTGGCGCTGTTCAACTTCCCGCTGCTGGCGCTGTGGGACCGTGAGCTGACGGTCTTCGGCCTGCCGCTGTTCCCGGCCGCGCTGTTTGCGCTGTGGGCGCTGCTGATCGCTGCACTGGCATGGATCCTCGAAGGCCGGGACGACTGATGGTCGATGCCGCGTGGGTCATCGGCGTGGCCTTTGCCTACCTGTCGCTGTTGTTCGCGGTGGCGACCTACGGCGACCGGCGCGCGCGCCAAGGCCGCTCGGTCATCGGCAATGCCTGGGTCTATGCGCTGTCGATGGCGGTGTACTGCAGCGCCTGGACCTACTTCGGCAGCGTCGGCCGCGCCGCGTCGGGCGGCGTGTGGTTCCTGCCGATCTACCTGGGGCCGATGCTGGCGATGATCCTGGCCTGGATGCTGTTGCGCAAGATGATCCGCATCGCGCGCGCCTACCGCATCACCTCGATCGCCGACTTCATCGCCAGCCGCTACGGCAAGAGCCAGGCCCTGGCCGGGCTGGTGACGCTGATCACGGTGGTCGGCCTGGTGCCCTACATCGCGCTGCAGCTCAAGGGCATCGCCGTGGCCTATGCGCTGATGACGCAGATGCCCGGCTCGGCCACGGGCGGCGCCGCGCCGTGGTGGGCCGACAGCACGCTGTACGTGGCGCTGGCGCTGGCCGGCTTCACCATCGTCTTCGGCGCGCGCCACCTGGACAGCGCCGAGCGCCACGAGGGCATGGTCGCGGCCATCGCCTTCGAGTCGGTGGTCAAGCTGCTGGCATTCCTGGCGGTGGGCGGCTTCGTGGTCTGGGGCCTGTTCGACGGCCTGGGCGACCTGTTCGCCAAGGCGCAGGCCGTACCCGAACTGGCGCGGCTGCTCAGCTTGAGCCAGGGCAAGGCCTTCGCCTACGAGCAGTGGTTCGCGCTGACCATGCTGTCCGGCCTGAGCGTGCTGTTCCTGCCGCGGCAGTTCCAGGTGATGGTGGTCGAGAACGTCGACGAGCGGCACCTGAAGCGTGCCGCCTGGGTCTTCCCGCTGTACCTGCTGCTGATCAACCTGTTCGTGCTGCCGATCGCGCTGGCCGGGCTGCTGCGCTTGGGCGCCGGCGCCAATGCCGAAGGCTTCGTGCTGACGCTGCCGCTGGCCGCCGGCCACACCGGCTTGGCGCTGCTGGCTTTCGTCGGCGGGCTGTCGGCGGCCACCGGCATGGTCATCGTCGAGGCCATCGCCGTGTCGACGATGGTCTGCAACGACCTGGTGATGCCGATGCTGCTGCGCACGCGGCGCTTCCAGGCCGCCGCCGGCAGCGACCTGACCGGCTTCCTGCTGGCCATCCGCCGCGCCGCCATCGTCGCCATCCTGCTGCTCGGCTACCTGTACTACCGGCTGGCCGGCGAGGCCTATGCGCTGGTGGGCATCGGGCTGATCAGCTTTGCCGCGGTGGCGCAGTTCGCGCCGGCCATGCTCGGCGGCATGTACTGGAAGGGCGGCACGCGCGCCGGCGCGCTGGCGGGCCTGGGCAGCGGCTTTGCCGTCTGGCTGTACACGCTGCTGCTGCCGTCCTTCGCCAAGTCGGGCTGGCTGGGCCGCGACTTCCTGGCCCATGGCGCCTTCGGCTGGGAGCTGCTACGGCCCGAGGCACTGTTCGGCCTGAAGGGGCTGGACTACCTGACGCATTCGCTGTTCTGGAGCCTGCTGTGCAACGGCGCAGCCTATGTCGTGGTCTCGCTGTGGCGCGCGCCGGCGGCGCGCGAAACCAGCCAGGCGCTGCTCTTCGTCGATGTCTTCAAGCGCACCGCGGTGGCGGGGCCGGTGTTCTGGCGCGGCCGCGCCCAGGTGGCCGACCTGCTGCCGCTGCTCGGCCGCTTCCTCGGCTTGAGCCGGGCGCAGGCGCTGTTCGACGAGCATGCGCGCCGCCGCGGCCTGGCCCACCGCGACGCGCTGCAACCCGACGCGCAGCTGGTGCAGTTTGTCGAGACGCAGCTGGCCGGCGCCATCGGCAGCGCCTCGGCGCGAGTGATGGTGGCCTCGGTGGTGGAGGAGGAATCGCTGGGCCTGGACGACGTGATGCGCATCCTCGACGAGGCCTCGCAGCTGCGCGCCTACTCGCACCAGCTGGAGCAGGTGACCGACGAACTGAAGCGCGCCAACGAGCAGCTGAAGAGCCTGGACCGGCTGAAAGACGATTTCATGTCCTCGGTGACACACGAGCTGCGAACGCCGCTGACCTCGATCCGCGCACTGGCCGAGGTGATGCGTGACGACGCCGAGATGCCGGCCGAGCAGCGCCAGGAATTCCTGGGCATCGTCGTCGCCGAGACCGAGCGCCTGAGCCGGCTGGTCAATCAGGTGCTGGACATGGCAAAGATCGAGTCCGGCCATGCCGAATGGCACAACAGCGACGTCGACCTGCGCGCGCTGCTGACGCAGGCCGTTCACACCACCGAGGCCATGTTCCGCGAGCGCGGCGCCAGCCTGTCGCTGCAGCTGCCGGATGCGCTGCCGACCTTGCGCGCCGACGCCGACCGGCTGATGCAGGTGCTGCTCAACCTGCTTTCCAACGCGGCCAAGTTCGTGCCGACTGGCAGCGGCCGCGTCGAGCTGCGGCTGGACGCCGACGCCGCCGGCGTGACCGTGTCGGTGCAGGACAACGGCGCCGGCGTGCCAGCGGACCAGCGCGCGCTGATCTTCGAGAGGTTTCGCCAGGGCGGCGATGCGCTGAACCGGCCCCAGGGCACCGGCCTGGGGTTGCCGATCAGCCGCCAGATCGTGGAACATTTCGGCGGGCGCATGTGGCTGCAGGCTGATGCGGCGCAAGGCGCCTGCTTCTGCTTCACCCTACCCTGGCAGACAGCCGCGCAGCCCGACGAGACGCCGCAAGGAGACACGAAATGAGCCATAAGGTCCTGATCGCCGACGACGAGCCGAACATCGTCATCTCGCTCGAATACCTGATGAAGCGGGCCGGCTACCAGGTCAGCATCGCGCGCGATGGCCAGGAGGCGCTGGACACGATCCGCCGCGAGCGCCCCCGGCTGGTGCTGCTGGACGTGATGATGCCCAGGAAGAGCGGTTTCGACGTGTGCCAGGAACTGCGTGCCGACGAGCAGATCAAGGACACGCTGGTGCTGATGCTCACCGCCAAGGGCCGCGACACCGACGTCAACAAGGGCCTGGGCGTGGGTGCCGACGCCTACATGACCAAGCCCTTCGCCACCAAGGAGCTGGTGGCCAAGGTCGCCGAGATGCTGGGCGCAGCACCTTGAAGCGCGTCGATGCCCGGCAGGTCGCGGCGCTGCTGGCGCCCGGGCTGCTGCTCGTGCTGTTTGCACTGGGCGGCGGCGCCGCCTTCTGGGCCACGCTGGACGAGCCGCAGCGCCAGATGCTGGGCGCAGCACTGAACCACAGCGGCATGGTGCTGATGCTGGTCGGCCTGGGCTTGTGGGCCCTGGGCGCCTGGGGCGCCCAGCTGCTGTACCAGCGGCATGTGGCCGCGGCGCCGCGGCTGCTGGAACAGGCGCGGGTGCGGGTCGACGGCGACCTGCCGCACGAGATCGTGCCGGTCGGAAGTGCGCCGCTGCAAGGGCTGGCACACAGCATCAACCAGCTGGTGCGCCAGCGCACGCAACTGCGCGAGGACATGGCGCTGAAGGTGGCCGAGGCCAGCCAGCGCATCGACCAGGAACGCGGCCGGCTGGCCGCGCTGATGTCGGAGCTGACGCAAAGCGTGGTGGTGTGCAACCTGGACGGGCGCATCCTGCTCTACAACCAGCGCGCACGGGTGCAGTTCCGCGCGCTTTCGTCGGCGCCTTCGCTGGCCGGCGGCGCCGAGCTGATCGGCCTGGGCCGCTCGATCTATGCCGTGTTCGAGCGCAAGCTGGTGGCGCATGCGCTGGAGAAGATCGAAGCGCGGCTGCAGCGCGGCGCGGCGCAGCCGACGGCGCAGTTCGTCACCACGACGGCGGCCGGGCAGTTGCTGCGCGCGATGATGACGCCGGTGCGCGGCACGGCGCCGGACGATGCCGCGGTGCACGGATTCGTGCTGATGCTCGACAACATCACCCGCGAGTTCGAGGACGAGTCGGCACGCGACCAGTTGCTGCATGCCTTCACCGAAGGCAGCCGGGCGTCGCTGGGCAACCTGCAGGCGGCGGTGGAGATGCTCGACGACGCGGAGATGGACACGGCGATGCGCGAGCGCTTCCAGACCGTGATCCGCGACGAGGCACGGGCGATGAGCCAGCGCATCCAGGACCTGGCCGCGCGCAGCACGCAGGACCTGCGCACCCGCTGGCCGCTGGAGGACATGCTCGGCGCCGACTTCGTGTCGGCCGCGCTGCGCCGCATCGAGCTGCTGCCCGGGCTGCGCGCAGGCAGTGGCGAGGTCGACGGCGCACTGTGGCTCAAGGTGGACAGCTTCTCGCTGCTGCTGGCGCTGGCCAGCCTGGCGGCCCGCCTGGCCGATGAGTACGACATCCAGCGCGTCGAGCTGCGTCTGTCCCCGGTCGGCCAGCGCGCTCACCTCGACCTGGTCTGGACCGGCCCGTCAATGAGCAGCGAGACCGTGCTCAACTGGGAGGCCGAGCCGATGAAGGTCGGCACGGAGTCCAGCCCGCTGAGCGTGCGCGACGTGGTGCAGCGCCACGGCGGCGAGTTCTGGTTCGAGCGCGAGCGCGTGCGGCAACAGACCTTCTTCCGCTTCCTGCTGCCGCTGGCCAGTGCGCAGGAGCCGCTGGATGCGGCCGCCTTCGTGCACGGGGACAGCCGCCCCGAGTACTACGACTTCGACCTGTTCCAGGCCACGGAATCGACACATGCGCTGGACGAACGGCCCCTGGCCGACCTGGCCTTCACCGTGTTCGACACCGAGACCACAGGCCTGAACCCGTCGCAGGGCGACGAGATCATCCAGATCGGCGCCACGCGCATCGTCGGCGGCAAGCTGCGCCGGCAGGAATGCTTCGAACAGCTGGTCGACCCGCAGCGCGACATTCCGGCTGCGGGCATCCCGATCCACGGTATCCAGCCGGAGATGGTGCAGGGCCAGCCGACCATCGACACCGTGCTGCCGGCCTTCCACAGCTTTGCGCAGGACACGGTGCTGGTGGCCCACAACGCCGCCTTCGACATGCGCTTCCTGCAACTCAAGGAAGCGCACACCGGCGTGCGCTTCGAGCAACCGGTGCTGGACACGCTGCTGCTGTCGGCCGCCGTGCATCCGAACCAGGAGTCGCATGGCCTGGAGGCCATCGCCGGGCGCCTGGGCGTCACCGTGCTCGGCCGCCATACCGCGCTGGGCGACGCCATGGTCACGGCCGAGGTCTTCCTGAAACTGCTGCCGCTGCTGCAGGCTGCCGGCATCCACACGCTGGGCCAGGCGCGCGAGGCCGCGCAGAAGACGCTGTATGCGCGCTTGGAGTACTGACGACCGGCGTCGGCGCGAAGTCATCGAGATTCATTCACCGCGGAGGAACGGAAGACGCGGAGTTGGCGCGGAGGAACGCAAGTCCTCTTGAAGCACCTTCTCTTCACTCTGCGGACCTCTGCGTACTCCGCTGCTCTGCGGTAAAGGCTGTTTGCATTCGGCTGCTTCGCGCCGGCAGCGGCGGACGTTCTTGCATGCTCGAACGCCTGCGCAGGGCTACATCTCGCCCAGACGCGCCAGCGCGGCCACCAGTTGCGACTGGCTATGCACGCCCAGCTTCTGGAACAGCGTCTTCAGGTACACGCGCGCCGAGCCGTAGGTCAGCCCCTGCGCGGCCGCGGCGGCGTTGAGCGCCTGGCCCTGCCCCAGTTGCACCGCCAGCGCGGCTTCCGAGCGTGTGCAGCCGTAGCGCTCGCGCAGCAGCCCCAGCATCTCGTAGGCCGTCAGCGCACCCCGCCGCGCGGCCAGCATCACCAGCCGCTGCGCCGGCAGGTAGCCGCCGCGCTGCGGCGCCAGCGGCGTGGCATCGAGCAGCAGTACGCCGCGCGGCGTCGGCAGCCACACAGGCGCGGACGGGGCGTCGGCCGCGCCACGCACGGCCGTCGCGAGCCGGGCCTGCGCGGCAGGGTCGGCGGCGACGAGGCGGCCGCCGCGACGCGCCAGCGTGTCGCCGGCGCGAAGCAGCGTTTCCATCGGCGCATTGGCGAACGCCAGCTTGCATCCGGCATCGACCAGAGCCACCGCGCCCGGCAGCGCCGCCAGCGCCGCCCAGCGGTCGGCCCCGGCTCGCCGCGCCTCGAGCGCGAAGCCGGTCTGCAGCGCGCGCCGCATGTGCTCGCTCAACTGCTCGAAGCGACGCACCTCGGCAGCGTCGAAGGTGGGCATACCGCGCGGCCGCATCAGCGTGATGTTGGCCACCAGGTCGCCCTCGGCCACCAGCGTGTTGCCGATCATGTAGTGCAGGCCCTGCGGCTTCATCCACTCGTGGTAATACGCCGAGCGGTACAGATCGCCCTCGCGCCGCAGGAAGGCTTCCATGCGCTCGTTGGTGCGCACGACGCCCGGTCGGTGCAGGTGCTTCGAAACCCACATGCAGGGGTTGTCGGGGGCGAAAAACAACTCGTCAAAATGCGGCACCAGCTTGAGGTCGATTCCCGTCAGCGTCAGCGGCCGGATGTGTCCGGTGTCGCGCTGCAGGAAGTAGAAGGTCTGCGCGGTCGACGGGAACGACGCACGCATCTGCACCATCACGTCGGACCACGCATCGGGCTCGAGCACGCAGCGGTAGACGGCCTCGATCAGTGCCGGATCGGCGTTCTCGCACGCATGGGTCATTGCTGGACTCCCGGCTTCTCGTCACCCGTCACACGGGCAGAAAGCATGCCACCGCATGCCCGGCGACAGTCTCCCTTCAACTTGGGGGGGTCGGCACTTCCCATTTGAGAATGTCCTGCGCGGATGGCCGGTCCTAAGGTCGCATGCCAGGAGGAACCCGCCATGTGCCACCAAATCCCGAGGACCCGCCTTTCCCGAATGGCCGTCGCCGCCGTCGCCGCGTTTGGCTCCGGCGCCTTGCAGGCGGCAAACGTCGGCTGGGTCGGCGGCGGTGCCGACTCTTTCTGGGACCTGGTGACCAACTGGAACCCCACCGCACTGCCGGGTGCGGCAGACGACGTCTTTCTGGGCGCCTTCGACACCACCTTGCGCAGCGGCAACTTCAGCGTCCAGTCGTTCAGCGGCACCGGCAAGCTGAGCATCACCGGCGGATCTCTGTCCAACGCGCTGGCGTCCGGCGTGGGCAGTCTGAGCTTCTCGGCCGGAACGATCGGTGGCGCTGGAAACTTCAGCATCGTAGGGCCGACCACCTGGACCGGCGGCACCATGGCCGGCACCGGCACCACCATCGCCAACGGAATGACGATCAGCGGTGCGAGCACCAAAGTACTGGTGGGTGGGCGCACGCTGGAGCTTAACGGCAGCACCAGTTGGAGCGGCAACACCGCCGACAACAACAACGCCATCCGCTTCTGGAACGGCGCCACCCTCAACAACAAAGGCACCTTCAACGACGCCAACGCCTTCGCCTCCTTCATCGAGCACAACGTCGGCGGGCCGCACGCCTTCAACAACGCCGGCACCTACAACAAGCAGTCGAACACACTGACCACCATCGACTCGGGCGTGGCCTTCAACAACACGGGCACGGTCAACGTGAATGCCGGCACGCTGCTGCCCAACGGCGGCGGCACGAGCAGCGGCAGCTTCAACATCGCCTCGGGCGCCAAGCTTGAGCTACGCAACGGCAATCACACGCTGAACAACGTCACGACCAGCGGCGCCGGCGTCTTCGAGATCAGCACTGAGAACGTTGGCGCCGACGCCTTCGTCGCCCTCAACGGCGGCAGCCACACCACCCGCTTCGTGCTCAGCGGCAGCACGCTGGCCGGCAGCAGCCACACGCTGCAGGGCGCGGCCACCTGGAGCGGCGGCACGATCAGCGGTACCAGCGGGCAGTCCACCACCTTCTCCAACACGCTGGACATCAGCGGCGCCAACGGCAAGACGCTGTCCGGCGGGCGCACGGTCAACGCCGGCATCACCACATGGTCAGGCAATACGGCAACCGGCAACAACGCCATCGCCATCGCGGGCAGCAGCGCCTTCAACAGCAACGGCATCTTCACCGACGCCAACGCCTTCAACAGCGTGATCAGCCGCGGCAATGGCGGCGGCGCCTTCAACAACCTCGGCGTCTTCGACAAGCTGTCGGCCACCACCACCACCGTCGGCACTGCCTTCAACAACGACGGCACGGTCAACGTCAAGGCCGGCACGCTGCTGCTGTCGAGCATCGACGCCAGCACCAGTAGCGGCGTGTTCAACATCGCCGCGGGCGCCAAGCTCGAGTACCGCAACGGCAGCCACACGCTGAACAACGTCACCACCCGGGGCGCGGGGGTCTTCGAGATCAGCACCGAGAATGTCGGCGCAGACGCCTTCGTCGCCCTCAACGGCGGTACGCACACCAGCAGGTTCGTGCTCAGCGGCAGCACCATGAGCGGCGGTAGCCACAACTTCCAGGGCCCGGTCACCTGGAGCGGCGGCACGATCTCGGGCGCCGGCACCACAACCTTCGCCAACGACGTGGCCATCACCGGCCCGAACACGAAAGTGCTGGTCGGCGGGCGCACGCTCAACCTCGAAGGCACCACCAGCTGGAGCGGCAACACCGATAACAACAACAACGCCATCCGCTTCTGGAATGGCGCCACCCTCAACAACAACGGCACGTTCAACGACGCCAACGCCTTCGCCTCGTTCATCGAGCACAACGTCGGCGGCCCGCACGCCTTCAACAATGCGGGCACTTACAACAAGCTGGCCAACACCTTGACGACGGTCGAGCAGTTCGTCGCCTTCAACAACAGCGGCCGCGTCAACATCGACGCCGGCACGATGCGCTTCGCCAACGGCACCCAGGGCCCGACTGGCACGGTGCGCGTGGCCGGCGGCGCGACCTTCCAGCAGGACGTGGCCAGCACCGTCGGCCAGATGATCACCGCCGGAAACCTGGTGCTGGGCGGCACCACGCTGACGGTGCATGGCGACTATGACAACGCCAACTTCGGCGTCGGCAATGCCTTCAACCGGCGGGCCAACGTCAGCACCACCGGCAGCGGCAACCGCCTGATCGCCGCCGGCGACGTCAACCAGGGCCTGAGCGGCACCAGCGTCAACGCCGGCAACACCGCCGCGCCGACGATCACCATCGGCAATGTGCACGTCGGCGCCAACACCTTCACCTACAACATCAACAACACCGGCAGCTCCGGCCCTGCACTGCGCGGCGCGATCCAAGACGCCGTCAACGGGGGCAGCATCACCGACGCGCGGCTGTCGGGCAGCGGCGTTACGGCCGGCAGCTGGGGGCCCGTCGCAGCGGGCTCGTCGCTGTCGCGCGACGTCGTGGTCACCGTCGGCACGGCCGGCCTGTTCGCGCCGCTCGCCGGCCAAGCCGTGAGCATCGTCAACAATTTCGACAACACCCGCAGCCAGTTGCTGACTTTCGCTTCGGCCTCTGGCGCGGCCGCGTACCACTTGGCCGCGGCCGGCGTGTCGCCCGACCCGGTGCTGCTGGCCAACCAGCGCGTCGGCGGCAGCGGCAGCGCAGCGCTGACGATCACCAACGCCGCGCCGGCAGGCACCTTCACCGAAGGCCTGAACGCCAGCTTCGGCAGCCTGAGCGGTGCGGCCACGGCCAACGGCGGCGCGGTCAACCTGCTGGCCGGCGGCGTTTCGAATTCGACCGCGATGCGCGTCGGGCTGGACACCGCCAGCGCCGGCGCCAAATCGGGCACCGTACAGCTGAACTTCGCCTCCGACGGTAGCGGCAGCAGCGGGCTCGGTATCGCGACCCTGGCGCCGCAGACTCTGGCCATCTCAGGCAACGTCTACCAGGCGGCCATCGGCGCGCTGCAGACGCCCGCGCTGAACTTCGGCACGGTGCAGGTCGGCCAGTCGGTCAGCCAGAACCTGGTGGTGCGCAACGTGGCGGGCGGCCCGGCCGGCTTCGTCGAGGACCTGAACGCCAGTTTTGGCATCGCCAGTGGCACCGGCGCCGGGTTGATCAATGGCAGCGGCAGCTTTGGCGGTATCGCGGCCGGCAGCAACAGCGGAGCGGCCAACGGCGCAATGACGGTGGCTGTCAACACCGCGGCGGCTGCGCTGGTCAACGGCAGCATCGCAATCAACTACTTCACCGCCGGCACCGTCAACGGCGTCAGCAACGGGCTGGGCGTTGCCACGGCCAACAGCGACTTGTTCGGGGTGTCCGGCACTATCCAGGCGTCGGCCAACATCGTCAACCAGGCCAATCCTGTGGTCAATACGCCGACCATCAACCTGGGTGCGGTGCGCATCGGCGCGGCATCGCCCAGCGCGGCGGTCAGCGTCAGCAATCTCGCCGGCGCGCCGCCGCAGGCGGCGCTGAACGGGTCGATTGCGGCATCTGGCGCGCCGGTCACTGCGAGCGGGAGTTTCGGACGGCTCAACCCGGGCGCTACCGACAGCAGCAGCCTGCGCGTTGGCCTGAACACCGCAACGGCCGGCAACTACACCGGCGCCAACGCCGGCAGCGCGACGATCAGCCTGGTTTCCGACGCCAGCAACATAGGCAACTGTGCACCGAACTGCCAGCTGAACCTGGCCTCGCAGTCCGTCAGCGTGCAGGGAAAGGTCTACGCACCGGCCGTCGGCCAGTTGGCGACGACGACCGTGGACTTCGGCATCGTGCGCGTGGGCGACAACGTGGCGGCGCGCAACGTCGTCGTCAACAACACCGCTGCAACCACCGCGCTGAACGACACGCTGCGCGCCGACCTGTCCGGCATCGTCGGGCCCTTCAGCAGCAGCCAGAGCGTCGCGCAGATTGGCGCGCAATCGGCCGGCAACATCGTGGTGGGCCTCGGCACTTCGCAGGCCGGCGTTTTCAACCAGACCGGCGCGGTCAGCTTCCTGAGCCAGAACGCGGACATGGCCGATGTCTCGGCAGGCGCCAACGCCAGCGTGCAGCTGATGGCGCAGGTGAACAGCCTCGCCAATGCAGCCTTCGACCTGGACGCCGGCATCGGCGTGCTCGAACAGTTCGGCACGCAGTACGTGATCGACCTCGGCAACATCGTCGTCGGCACCTTGATCAACGAACTGCTGCGGCTGGAGAACCGCGTCGGCGGCCCTGCGGACGACCTGCGAGGCCTGTTCGATTTGCGGGCTGCAGACGACTTTTCCTACTTCGGCTGGGATCCGTTCAGCGGACTGGCCTCCGGGCAGTCGGTCAGCGGCCTGCGCATCGGCTTCACTGCCAGCACGCGTGGCCAGGTGCAGGACATCATCGGCTTCGAAGGCTTGAGCTACAACGCGTCCGATCCGACGGGACTCGCGCAGCAGCGCAGCCTGCTGATTCGCGCCAACGTCATCGACGTCGCCGAAGTCCCTGAGCCCCGCACGCCTGCGCTAGTCAGCATCGCCTGCCTGGCGCTGTGGCTGGTGCGTCGCCGCCGGCTGCAGCTGGGGGCAAGCCCAGGCGCAGCATCACCAAGATACGGTCCGCAGACTGCTGGCGGCGGACGAGCCGTTGATCGCCGTCAGAACGGCAGGCCGACGTAGTTCTCCGCCAGCGAGCGCTGTGCCGCTTCCGACGAGAACAGGTAGTCCAGCTCGGTCTGCTGCAGCTTCTGGTCGTATTCGATGCTGCCGGGGAAGGTGTGCAGCATGGTCGTCATCCACCAGGAGAAGCGCTGCGCCTTCCACACCCGCGCCAGCGCCTTGGCCGAGTAGCCCTCGAGCCCGCTGTCGTCGCCGCGCTGGTAATGCCCGACCATCGCGTGGTACAGGTAGTAGATGTCCGAGGCGGCGCTGTTCAGCCCGCGCGCGCCGGTCGGAGGCACGATGTGCGCGGCATCGCCGGCCAGGAACAGATTGCCCCAGCGCATCGGTTCGGCAACGAAGCTGCGCAGCGGCGCGATGCTCTTCTCGATCGACGGCCCGGTGACCATGCGCGCCGCCACCTCGGCCGGCAGCCGGCGCTTCAGCTCGGCCCAGAACGCATCGTCGCTCCAGTCCTCGACCGAATCGCTCAGCGGCACCTGGATGTAGTAGCGGCTGAGCACCTGCGAGCGCAGCGAGCACAGCGCGAAGCCGCGCTCGTGCCGTGCGTAGATCAGCTCCGGCGACACCGGCTTGGTGCGCGACAGCACGCCCAGCCAGCCGAACGGGTAGACCTTCTCGTACTCACGCAGCACATCCTTCGGGATCGACTTGCGGCTGACGCCGTGGAAGCCGTCGGCGCCGATCACGTAGTCGCAGTCGATGCGCACGATCTCGTCGCCGCTGCGGTAGGTGACGTAGGGCGCCTGGCTCGTCAGCTCGTGCGGCTGCACGTCCTCGGCGTTGTGGATGACCACGCCCTTCATCCGGTCGCGCGCCTCGTACAGGTCGCGTGTCAGCTCGGTCTGTCCGTAGACCACCACCGAACTGCCGCCGCTGTATTTGTGCAGGTCCACGCGCTGCATCGCGCCGTGGTTGGAGATGAAGAAGCCTTCGTGGATCTCGCCCTCGCGGTCCATGCGCTCGCCGCACTGCGCCTCGCGCATCAACGCGGCGAAGCCGTGCTCGAGCACGCCGGCACGGATGCGCGCCAGCACGTATTCGCGGCTTTGCCGCTCGAGCACGATGGTGGCGATGCCTTTCAGATGCAACAGTTGCGACAGCATCAGCCCCGACGGGCCGCCGCCGATGATGCAGACCTGGGTCTTCATGGTTGTCTCCTGGTGGTGGTTTGCGACGGTGCGCATCTTCGGCCGGCCGAGCCCTCGGCGGAATGGCCGCATCCTTCGACGACTTGTACATTTCGAACATGCGCGAGCCCACGATACGCAGCTACGGCCTGTTCGGCGAGACGGCCAACCTGCCGGATCCACTGCACATCGAGACCATCGCCGCGCGCTCCGCGCTGCACGACTGGGAGCTCGCGCCGCACCGCCACGTGCGGCTGCACCAGCTGCTGCTGCTGCACCGCGGCGGCGGCACGTTGCACCTGGAAGGGCGGGTGTTGCCGCTGACGGAGCGCTCGCTGGTCAACGTGCCGCCGGGCGCGGTGCATGCCTTCGCCTTCGAGCGCGGCACACAGGGCTGGGTGGCGACGCTGGCCGATGACCTGGTCGAGCAGTTGCTGCCGCGCGACGGCGAGGAGCGACAGGCGCTGGCCGAAGGCGGCGTGTTCGCTGCGGACGCGGCGTTGGCCGCGCTGCTGGCCCAGATCGCCGCCGAGTTCGAAGACAGCGCCGCCTCGCGTGCGCTGGTGCTGCAGGGCCTGTGCGCGGTGCTGCTGGGCCTGGCAGCGCGCGCCGCCGCCCGCGCCGCACCGCGCCCGCGTGATGCCCCGGGCTCGGCGCTGCGGCGCCGCTTCGAACGGCTGCTCGACGCGCGGCTGCTGGAGCAGCCCACGGTGGCCGACTGCGCGCGCGCGCTGGCGGTCACGCCCACCCACCTGAGCCGGGTGCTGCGCGAGGCCACCGGCCAGCCGGCTTCGCGGCTGATCGAGGCGCGGCTGATGCGCGAGGCGCGGCGCCAGCTGGCCTACACCAACCTGCAGGTGTCGAGCATCGCCTATGCGCTGGGCTATGCCGACCCAGCGTACTTCAGCCGGGTGTTCAGCCGCGTCGAAGGGCTGTCGCCACGGGCCTTCCGCGAGCGGCTGGTGGCCGGCGACCGGCGCTGAGGTATTGCGCCGGGGCCGGACGGCCGCTGGCCTGCTAGGCTCGCGGCGCCCCAACCCGCACCTGGAACCCGCAATGACCGACAAGCTCTTCACGCCACTGCGCCTGGGCGCGCACACGCTACAGCACCGTGTGGTGCTGGCGCCGCTGACGCGCATGCGCGCCGATCCGCACGGCAACATCCCCACCGCGCTCAATGTCGAGTACTACCTGCAGCGCACCACCCCGGGAGGGCTGCTGATCACCGAGGCCACGCCAGTGTCGTGGCAGGCGCACGGCCACCCCAACGTACCCGGCATCCACACGCCCGAACAGGTGGCCGGCTGGCGCAGCGTCGTCGCTGCGGTGCACGCCCGCGGCGGCGTCATCTTCATGCAGCTGTGGCACACCGGGCGCGTGTCGCACTCCAGCCACCAGCCGGACGGCGCCGCGCCGGTGGGGCCGTCGGCCATTGCCGCACAGGGCACGACGATCGACGCGCAGTGGCGACCCGTGCCCTACGAGGTGCCGCGTGCGCTGCGCGAGGACGAGATCGCCCCGCTGGTGCAGACCTGGCGGCAGGCCGCGCTGAACGCGATGGAAGCCGGTTTCGACGGCATCGAGATCCACGGTGCCAATGGCTACCTGCTCGAGCAGTTCCTGCAGTCGCGCAGCAACCAGCGAAGCGACGCCTACGGCGGCAGCATCGCCAACCGCTGCCGGCTGCACCTGGAGATCACCGACGCCGTCGTCGCCGCGGTGGGCGCCGAACGCACCGGCATCCGGCTTTCACCCTGGGGCATTGCCAACGACAGCGGCGAGGACGAGCCGCTGCCGCTGTACACGCACCTGGTGCGCGAGCTGGCGCAGCGGCGGCTGGTGTACCTGCACCTGATCGAGCCACGCGCCAGCGGCACCGGCAAGGCCGACATCTTCCGCGAAGGGCAGCCCAGCGCCGCCGCCACCTTCCGCCCGTTGTGGCCGGGCGTGCTGATCGATGCCGGCGGCTTCGACCGTGCGAACGCATTGCAGACGGTGCAGGACGGGCTGGCCGATGCGGTGGCCTTCGGACGCAGCTTCATCGCCAACCCGGACCTGCCGCGCCGGCTGAGGATCGATGCGCCGCTGAACCCCTACCACCGGCCCACCTTCTACGGCGGCGGCGCGGTGGGCTATACCGATTACCCGGCGCTGGATGGCGCCGCAGGAGGCCGCTGATGGTCTCTGTCTGTTGCTGGTGGTGGCAGGCTTGTTCAAGGTGGCCTGGGCCATCGGGCTGAAGTACACCGAGGGCTTCACGCGGCCGCGGCCGACGCTGGGCACGGTGGGCGCAGCCCTCCTGGGCATCGTGATGCTCGGCGAGCCGGCCAGTGCCGGCCGGCTGGTCAGCCCGGGGCTGATCGTCGCCGGCAGCGTCGGGTTGGAGCTCTCGTCCGCGCATTGACGTGGGCTGCGGTACGCTTGCCCCATGAGCACACCGAACTCTTCCGACCCCGGCAGCATCACCGCACGCGGCTGGACGCCGACCCCCGGCGCCGCGGTGCGCCAGGCCGCCACCGTGGTGGTGCTGCGCCGCAGCGATGCCGGCATGCAGGTGCTGCTGATGCGCCGCGCGCCGCGCGAAGGCGATATCCACAGCGGCGCCTGCGTCTTCCCCGGCGGACTGCTTGATGCCGCCGATGTCGAAGGCAGTGCGCTGTGCAGCGGCCTCGACGACGCGCAGGCCAGCGCACGGCTGGGACTGCCGTCGGGCGGGCTGGCCTACTGGTTCGCGGCGCTGCGCGAGTGTTTCGAGGAAGCCGGGCTGCTGTACGCGTCGGCGCAGGACCGCTCGCATCTCGACGCCGCGCAGCTGGCGCAGATCGCCACGCAGCGCGACGCGCTGAACCGGCGCGAGCTGACGATGGCCTCGATTTGCCAGCGCTTCGGCATCCACCTGGCGGCCGACCGCATCGCCTACCTGGACCACTGGCTGACGCCGCCGGGCGTGCCGAAGCGCTACGACACACGCTTCTTCGTCACCGAGGCACCCGACCTGCAGGTGGCCAGCCAGGATGACCACGAGACCGACGCGCAGTTGTGGCTGACCCCCGCCGAGGGCCTGGAGCGGCGCAAGGAGCTGAAGCTCGCACCGCCCACCTGGAAGATCCTGGAACTTCTGCAGCGCCTCGGTGATGTCGATGCCGTGCTGGCCCATGCCCGCGCGCTGAAGACCGTGCCCTGCACCATGCCGCGGCTGGCCACCGGGTCCAAAGGGCTGCGCCCGGTGATGCCGGACGAGCCGCCCTATGCCGAGATCGGCCGCATCGACCCCGAAGGTCGCGGCCATGCCAGCTACGACCTGGCGCCGGCGAGAGCGCTGCGGCTGTCGCCGCGGCTGATCCGAATCACGGCCGACAACGGCAGCATCATGACCGGCCCGGGCACCAACTGCTACCTGATCGGCGGCGGCGCGTCCAACGAATGGGCCGCGCTCGATCCCGGACCCGCCAGCGACGCGCATGTGCAGGCCATCGTCGATGCCGCGCCCGGGCCGATCCGCTGGATCTTCGTCACGCACACGCACAAGGACCATTCGCCCGCGGCCCAGGCCCTGAAGGCGCGCACCGGCGCGCAGCTGCTGGGCATGGCTGCCCTGCATGCCGAATGGCAGGACACCGACTTCCAGCCCGATGTGCCGCTGTCCGGTGGCGAGCGTTTCGACCTGCCCGGCGACAGCACGCTGCGCGTGATCCACACCCCCGGCCATGCCGGCAACCACCTGTGCTACCTGCTTGACGGGGAGCGCATGCTCTTCACCGGCGACCATGTGATGCAGGGCTCCACCGTGGTCATCAACCCGCCGGACGGCGACATGGGCGCCTACCTGCAGTCGCTGCGCGAGCTGATGGAACTCGACCTCGACTGGCTGGCCCCCGGCCACGGCTTCCTGATGCCGCAGCCGCGGCGCGCGATGCAGCAGATCGTCGACCACCGCCTGAAGCGCGAGGCCAAGGTGCTGAAGGCCTTGGGTGGCCGCGATCCGCACGCGATGGATCAGCTGCTGGCGACCGTATACGACGACGTGCCTCCGCAGCTGCACGCCATGGCGCGGCGTTCGCTGACTGCGCACCTTTGGAAGCTGCGTGACGACGGGCGTGTCGTCGAATCACTGCCCGGGCACTGGGCCCTGGCTGGAGCCTGACGCCAGCCAGCCGCGCCGGCACGCGGCGCCAAATGCACGGCCCGGCCGGAGCTTCTAGCCCCAGGCCTTCAGCGCGCGCAGCAGGCTTCTCTTCTTCGACTGGTGATCCTGCATGCGTCGCAGGATGTCGTCGAGCATGTGCATGGCTTCCAGGATATGGGGGCCCTTGTTCAGCATCACGCAGTCGGCGCGCACGCCCATGGCGGCGTCGGTGATCTCGGCGCGCGACGGGCGGCCCGTCTTGGCCAGGTTCTCCAGCACCTGCGTGGCCCAGACCACCGGCGTGTGCGCCGCCTCGCAGACCCAGAGGATCTCTTCCTGCAGTTCGGCCAGCCGTTCGAAACCGCATTCCACGGCCAGGTCGCCCCGGGCGATCATCACGCCGGCCGGCCCGCCGTTCATCGCGGCGAACAGCAGCTCGGGCAGGTTCTCGAAGCCGCGGCGGGTTTCGATCTTGAGCACGACACCCAGCCGGTTGGCGCACAGCGCCGCCAGGCGCCGGTGCAGCGCCTGCACGTCGGCCGCGGACTGCACGAAGGACAGGCCGACCATGTCGGCATGGCGCGCCACCACGGCCAGGTCTTCGATGTCCTTGTCGGTCAGCGCCGGCAATTCGATCCGACTGTCGGGCAGGTTGATACCCTTGTCGGCGGCCAGGACCTCCCCATCCGGACCCGCCTCGGTGATCTCGATGTCGGCGCGGTGGTTCGAGACGCGGCGGATGACACCACCGATGCGCCCGTCATCGAACCAGATGCGTTCGCCCTCGCGCAGCTGCGTCAGCACCTCGGGCAGGGTGCAGGCGATCGTGGCCGGCGTCTTGCGGCCCTCGGTCCCGCCAGCCTGGGCGTCCTGGCCGATCCCCTGGGCCGTCAGACGCAGCGTCTGGCCCCGTTGCAGGTGCAGGTGTCCCGGTCGGGTCGGCAGGTCGCGCACCTCGGTCGCCGAGGGCGAACCATGGGCAGGGTGGACTACCAGGCGTGTGCCCGGCCGGATATAGGCGGTGCGTTCGCAGTGCACCACGGCGCCCAGCGCCTGCAACTCGACCACCTGCAGTCGGCGCTTGCGCCCACGGGCATCGATCAGCCGGATGCTGTCGCCTTGCCGCAACTGCGACAGCCAGCGTGCGTCCAGTTCCAGTGTGCTGCCGACGAAGGTGTCGTTGGCAATGCTGCAACGCGGGCGCAGCAGCAGCCGCGCCGGCGACGTGACAACGCCGTAGGCATCGCGCGTCGGCTTCAGCTTCAGCACCTGCGGACCGGGTGCGACCGGCCCGGTGCGCAGCTTCGGCCCCGCCAGGTCCATCAGGATCCGCACCGGCCGGCCGCACGCCTGAGCCGCGCTGCGCACGCGCGTGGCCATGGCGATCCAGGCTTCGGCGTCGTCGTGGGCACAGTTGATTCGCGCCAAGTCCATGCCGGAGCGAACCAGCGACGGAATCAAGGCCGGATCGGTCGCCGCCTCGCCCGGCAGGGTGACCATGATGTAGCTGCGACGGCCCGTCGGCGCTGGCCCGAAGAGCGCCTCGGTGTGCTGCAGCTGCAGCGCCTGGCCGCGACGGTAGCCCGTGCGGGCCGGCAGCGGCGGCGCAAGATCCGCGCTGGCACGCGCGCCGCCCAGCCGTTGCATCACCTGGTCCACATTGGCCAGCACATGGGTCTCGGCTCGTCCCAGCGACGACAAGCCCATCTCGGACAGCCGTTCCTGCAGATCGCGGTGGTCATGGCGGCGGAAGGCCAGGTAGTGCGCCAGGTTGCGCTCGCTGGGACCGGCGCGTGGATTTCGCGCTACGCGTTTCGCCTCGGCGGCAAGCATCGACTTGCGAACGGCCTGCAGATCGCGCACCAGCGCGCAGCGCAGGGCTTCGCTCGCGGTCGGAGCAAGCGCCTCGGGCTCGGCGATATCGACTGCAGTCTCCACTGGCGCGGCAGTGTGGACGACGTGCATGTCAATTCCATGACAGGGGCGTAGAAACCTCGGAGTGCAGGAGCCGCATCCACCGCACTGGTCTGCGCTGCGCTCAGGTCGGTCCCCAACGTGCCAGCAGTGACGTGGCCGGTCCCAGGCTGCGGTGCGCGATCAGTGCCGAAATGAAGACGGTTTCGACCTGGCGCAGGATGCCGTCCCAGTCCAGGTCCAGCGCACTGCGCCGTGCTGCCTGGCCTGCGCGCCGGGCGGCCGACGGTTCGCAGGCCAGATGCTGCGCCCATTTCACGAAGGCCGCGCCGTCGCCATGGGGAGCCAGCCAACCGCTTTGCCCATGTTCGATCAGCTGCCCTGCGGCCGCATGGTCGAAGGCCAGCACCGGCAGGCCGCTGGCCATGGCTTCGGGCGTGACGTTGCCGAAGGTCTCGGTCAGGCTGGGAAACACGAACAGGTCGGCCGACGCATAGTGCGCCGCCAGATCGACGCCGCTGCGCTGGCCGGCAAACACGGCCGTGGGACAACGCTCGCCCAGCGCCGTACGCAGCGGTCCGTCGCCGACCAGCAGCAGCTGCAGGCGCGGGTTGACCCGCTGCATCGCCGCGAAGGCCTGCAGCAGAAGGTCGAGGTTCTTCTCCGCCGCCAGGCGGCCGACATAGAGCACGACCCCGTCGCCATCCGCCGCGCCCCAATGCCGGCGCAGCGCCTCGCTGCGCCGGGCCGGGTTGAACAGCTGCGTGTCGACACCGCGCGCGACGACCACCGTGCGCTCGAATCCGGCCGCCTGCAGCTCGGCGCGCAGCGCCTCGGTCGGCACCATCGTGCAGCCGGCGAGGTTGTGGAAGCGGCGCAGGTAGGCCGATATCACGCCGCGCAGCCAGCCCATCCGGTAGTGGCCACTGTAGGCCTGGAAGTTGGTGCGGAAGTCCGAAGTCACCACGATGCCCAGCTCGCGCGCGGCGCGCAACGCCGACCAGCCCAGCGGCCCCTCGGTCGCGATATGCACCAGGTCGGGCCGCCGGCTGCGCCACAGCATGCGCAACTCGCGTCCCGCCGGCAGCCCCATGCGCAGGTGCGAATAGCAAGGGATCGGCGCCCCAGCCACCAGCACTTCGCGCAGGCGGCTGCCGCCCTGCGCCGTGCTGCCGTCGGCGGCCTGGCGCGGCCGCACCAGCTGCAGCTCATGGCCGCGCTGGCGCAGGCCTTCGGCGATGCGGGCCACGGTCAGGGACACGCCATTGACCTCGGGCGGATAGGTCTCGGTGACCAGTGCGATGCGCAGCGTCCTGCGCGTCTGTATCAAGGGCTCGTCCAGCATGACGATGGGCAGGCGCGCATTCATGGGCTGCATGCTGCCGCGCCGATGCGTCAATTCCGTGACGCCTGCACACCGGCATCAAAGCGACACGCCGGCGTCATCGCACTTTCATGCACGGGCGCGAGCATGCCGGCCGAGACCACCCACGGGAGATGCGATGAAGGAGCTTCTGCAGGAACTGTCCCGGCAGCGCTGGGACGATCACCGCTACTACCACCATTGCCGCATCAACCAGAGCCTGCACCTGCTCAGCGCACTGAGTTTCGTCGCGGCCTATGTGCTGCTCTTCATCGACCCGGCGCTGGCGGCGATCCTGGCCTGGTGCGTGTCGATGACCACTCGCCAGGCCGGCCACTTCTTCTTCGAGCCGCGGGGTTACGACCATGTCAACGCCGTCAGCAACGAGCACAAGGAAGCCATCAAGGTCGGCTACAACATCCGCCGCAAGATCGTGCTGATGGCCGTGTGGGTGGCGATACCGCTGCTGCTGTGGCTGGCACCTGCGCTGGGCGGGTTGATCGAGCCGGCGAGCACGCTGCGCGGGTATGTACACGACGTGGGCATCGCCTGGCTGGCGCTCGGCGTGGCCGGCCTGCTGGTGCGCGTGCTGCAGCTGGCGCTGACGCAGAACCTGCGCACCGCGCTGGCCTGGCTGCTGAAGATCCTAAGCGACCCCTTCCACGACATCTGGCTGTACCACCGTGCGCCGCTGGCGCTGCTGCGCGGTGAGCGCTACGACCCGATGAACCACGTGCAGCGGCCGCGCTGAAGCGCGCTTCAGAAGCGGTGGCGCAACAGCTCGCCGAGGATGCGCCGGCGGATGGCACCGTTGCTCAGACCTGGCGCGCTCCACCACCAGCCGTCGGATTGCATCTCGCGCGCGGCGGCGACGAACTTGTCCATCACGGCGGCAAAGTCCTCGTCGCCGTAGTTGAGGCTGAAGATCAGCCGGCCGGTGCCGACCCAGCTCAGCGCCAGGCCGTGCTTGCGCAGGTAGAACTGCAGCATCCAGTTGTGGCGCGCGGGCTGGGTGTAGGTCACGGTCCAGATGGTCGACAAGTTGGCCACGCGCACCGGCAACCCGGCTTCGAGCAGGCGCTGGTTCAGCGTCAGCGCGCGGCGGTTCCAGCGTTCGTCGAGCCCGTCGTACAGCGCCTGCATCTCCGGGCGCTGCAGGCGGTCGAGGAAGGCACTCATCGCGCCCATCACGTAGGGATGCGAGTTGAAGGTGCCGCGGGCAAAGCAGATGTCGGCCGGCCGCTCGTCGCGATAGCGCTTCATCAGTTCGCTTCGGCCGCAGACCACGCCGACGGGCAGGCCGCCGCCGAGCGTCTTGCCGTAGGTCACCAGGTCGGCACGCACGCCGAAGTACTGTTGCGCCCCACCCGGCGCGAGGCGGAAGCCGACGAAGACCTCGTCGAAGATCAGCACGATGCCGCGCTCGCTGCACACCTGGCGCAGCCGGCGCAGCCAGTCGGTGTAGGACTCGCGGTCGAAGTGTGCTCGGCGCGAGCTGTCGACCAGCGACGAATCGCCCGGTGCGCCGGCGTTCGGGTGCAGCGCCTGCAGCGGGTTGACCAGCACGCAGGCGATGTCGCGGCGCTTGCGCAGCACGCGCAAGGTGTCCTCGTGCATCTCGCGCAGCGTGTAGGTGTGCTGCGGCACCACCGGGTTGCCGGGTCCCGGCTGCACGTCGTCCCACCAGCCGTGGTAGGCGCCGCAGAAGCGCACCAGGTGCGTACGCCGCGTGTGGTAGCGCGCCAGGCGCACGGCCTGCATCACGGCTTCGGTGCCCGACATGTGGAAGGACACGGCATCCAGGCCGGAGATCGCCTTCAGCCGCTCGACGTTGCTCGCCACCACCGGGTGGTAGCTGCCGAGCACCGGGCCCAGCGATTGCACCCGCGCGCTGCCCTCGGCGATGCAGGCCTTGTAGAAGTCCACGCCGAACAGGTTGACGCCATAGGAGCCGGTCAGGTCATGGAAGACGTTGCCGTCCAGGTCGGTGAGCGTGACGCCACCGGCCGACTGCACGAAGCTGCCCACCTTCAGGTGGCGGCGCAGCAGCTCGGTGTACTGGAAGGGCACGCGGTAGCGGCCGGTGAACTGCAGGTCGGGCAGCGCCTCGGCCACCTCGGCACTGAGGGCCAGCGAATTGGCATAGCGCTCGCGGTAGTGCCCGGCCAGGCGCTCGAGCGCGGCGCGGCGCTGCGCCACCACCGGCAGCGGCGCCCCGTCGGAGGCGAAGAAGCGCTGCTCGTCGTAACCGTAGCCGGGCAGCCAGGAGGCCACACGGCGCGCCATTCGCGAATGGCCAGTCAGCGACGGGTGCTTGGCCCGCGACAGTTGCAGGCGGCGGTAAGCCAGCGGCCACGCCGCGGCGGCGGCGGCCAGGGCCACGGAGGAGTAGACGAATGTTTCGTTCATCGGGAGTAGCAGTGAGTGCGAGCGCAGATGTACCGCAGCGCCTTGACAGGCTGATGAAACCGCGCCGATTTCTGCAGCGCCTGCTGCAGAACGAGGACTTGAACTTCCTGCTGACCAACCGCATCCCGCGCATCGCGTTGACGCAGGCGATGGGCCGCTTCAGCCGCATCCGCAGCCGGTGGCTGACCCGGCTGTCGATTGCCGTGTGGAAGCAGTTCACCGAGCTCGACCTGAGTGACGCCCAGGCCACGCACTTCGACAGCCTGCACGACTGCTTCGTGCGCGAGCTGAAGTCCGGCGCGCGCCCCATCGATGCCGACCCCGCCGTGCTGGCCAGCCCCTGCGACGCCATCGTCGGCGAATGCGGCGCGATGCAGGGCACCACGGTGTTCCAGGCCAAGGGCTTTCCGTACCGGCTGGGCGACCTGTTCAGCGACGAGGCGGCGGCGCAGCGCTACCGCGACGGCTGCTACGTGACCTTGCGGCTGCGCTCCGACATGTACCACCGCTTCCACGCGCCGCACGACGGCCGCATCGAGCGGGTCACGCACCACAGCGGCGACACCTGGAACGTCAACCCGATCGCACTGAAACGCATCGAGCGGCTTTACTGCCGCAACGAACGCGCCACGATCCGCCTGCGCCTGGACGCCGGCGGTCATGTGCTGACGCTGGTACCGGTGGCGGCGATCCTGGTGGCCAGCCTGCGGCTGCACTGCATCGACCTGCGGCTGCACCTGGGCTACCGCGGGCCGCAGCACATCGATTGCGATGCGCGCGTGGCCAAGGGACAGGAGCTGGGCTGGTTCGAACACGGCTCGACGATCATCATGTTCGCGCCGCGCGGCTTCACGCTGTGCCAGGGCGTCGAGCCGGGCGTCCAGGTGCGCATGGGTCAGCGGCTGATGAGCTTGCCCGACACGAGCCTGTCACGCACGGCCCTCAGCATCGAACGGCATCCGCAGCCGAGCCCCCCATGCCGCACATCGACCTGATCTACTTCAATGCCGGCGGCGGCCACCGCGCCGCCGCCGAAGCCCTGCGCGAGGTCATGAGCGACGAGGGCTCGCCCTGGCAGGTGCGGCTGCTGAACCTGTTCGAGCTGCTCGATCCGCAGGACCTGTTCCAGCGCATCACGCGCATGCGGCCGGAGGACTACTACAACCGCCGGCTGGCGCGCGGCTGGACCTTCGGCATGGCGCAGGAGCTGAAGCTGCTGCAGGCGACCATCCGTCTGGCCCACCCGAAGCTGGTGCAGCGACTGCAGCAGCACTGGAGCCGGTCGTCGCCGGACCTGGCGGTGTCGCTGGTGCCGAACTTCAACCTGGCGCTGGCCCACAGCCTGCAGGCCGAGAGGCCAGGCACACCTTTCGTCACCGTGCTCACCGACCTGGCCGACCATCCGCCGCACTTCTGGATCGAACGCGGCGCCGGCCAGCATCTGGTCTGCGGCACCGATCGGGCACTGCAGCAAGCGCGCGAGGCGGGCGTGGACGAGCACCACCTGCACCGCAGCTCGGGAATGATCCTGCGGCCGGGCTTCTACCGCGCCGGCGACGAGCCGCGCGTGGACGCGCGGCGCGCACTGGGCCTGGACGAGCACACGCCGACGGGCGTGGTGCTGTTCGGAGGCCAGGGTTCGAGCGCGATGCTCGGCATCGCCGAGCGCCTGGCCGACGTGCCCCTGATCCTGATGTGCGGCCACAACCGCAGCCTGGCCGAGCGGCTGCGCGCGCTGCCGGCCACGGCGCCGCGGGTGATCGTCGGCTACACCCAGGACGTGCCGCAGTACCTGCGGCTGGGCGACTTCTTCATCGGCAAACCGGGGCCGGGCAGCCTGAGCGAGGCGCTGCATTGCGGCTTGCCGGTGATCGTCACGCGCAATGCCTGGACGATGCCGCAGGAACGCTTCAACACCGACTGGGTGCGCGAACAGGGCGTGGGCCTGGTGCTGCCCAGCTTTGCCGGCCTGCCCGAGGCGGTCGCCCGCTTGCGCACGCACTGGCCCGAATACGCCGAGCGCGTACGCCGCCTGGACAACCGTGCGTTGTTCGAGGTCCCGCAGATCCTGGCCGGCATCCTGCGCGACGCAAAGTGTGCAAGCGCAGGGGGTGCGCAGGCGCTGGATCGCGTCGAGCGCGCCACGCCGGCCGCCAACGACGCGGGCGAGGCGGTCATGCACGCCACGTAACAGCGCGCCGCGCGTCACACGGCCGTCGCCATCCTGTCACGCGGCCGTCGTGTGACTGCAGGAACATCCCGCGCATGCACAGGGATCTGCCTGCTGACCTCAACGAAACGTCGCCGGCAACGCCCCCGCGGCTGAATGTGCGCACAGTGTGGATCTCCGATCTGCACCTGGGCACGCCCGGTTGCCAGGCGCGTCGGCTGCTCGACTTCCTGCGCCATGTCGAATGCGACACGCTGTTCCTGGTGGGCGACATCATCGACGGCTGGCAGCTGAAGCGGCAGTGGTACTGGCCGCAGGCGCACAACGACGTGGTGCAGAAGCTGTTGCGCACCGCACGCAAGGGCACGAAGGTGATCTTCGTGCCCGGCAACCACGACGAGTTCGCGCGGCGCTATGTGCAGCACAACTTCGGCGGCGTGGACGTGGTCGACGACTGGATCCACGAGACCGCCGACGGACGCAAGCTGTGGGTGATCCACGGAGACCTGTTCGACGGCGTGATCCAGTGCGCGCGCTGGCTGGCCTACGTGGGCGACTGGGCCTACGAGCTGACGCTGAAGTTGAACCGGCACCAGAACTCGCTGCGCGCGCGGCTCGGCCTGCCGTACTGGAGCCTGTCGCGCTACCTGAAGCTGAAGGTCAAGCGCGCTGTCAGCTATGTCGGCGACTTCGAGCAGGCGGTCGCCCGCGAGGCACGCAAGCGCGGCGTGCACGGCGTGGTCTGCGGCCACATCCACCATGCCGAGATGCGCGACATCGACGGCATCCTGTATGCCAACGACGGCGACTGGGTCGAGAGCCTGACCGCGCTGGTCGAGCATGCCGACGGGCGGCTGGAAATCATCGACTGGGCCCGGCACGAGGCGGCGCTGAAGGCCGCTCTCGTCGAAACTCCAATGCCGCTGGCAGCCTGAGGACCGCGCTGAGACGGGTCAGCGGGAGCCGCCGCGGCGCCGCCGCGACAGCCACGCCGCACCGAGGCCAGCCAGCACCAGTGCGTAGGTCTGCGGCTCGGGAACCGCCGCCAAGGCGGCCACGCCGGTGTCCGGAAAATCAGTGAACACGCCGTCGACACCGAGCCTCATGTAGTAGGTCATCTCCATCTGCGGGTCAGCGAAGCCATAGCCGCTGGCATCGTTGCGGAAGGTCCATGTGTGGATCAGCAAGCCGGCCGCATGTGCCGCCTCGATGACGCCGGTGCTGCCGTCGATGCGCCGGTCGTTGATCGTCAGCGCACCGTCGCCGTTGCGGTCCACCCCGTCGGCCACCGTCTGCACCAGGTAGGGCTTCCATGGTCCGACGCCGTCGGCATAGGTCCTGACGAAGGCCAGGCCTTCGGGAGACACCAGGTCGGCGAAGGTCAGCGGATTCGAGCCAACTACGAAGTCATAGGGTTGTGCGTAAGGTGCGACCAGCGACATCGAGCCGTCCGGCTTGACGTCGTCGGCGTCCACCAGCTGCACCAGCCTGATGTCGGTCTTCGTGTTCAGGTACTGCAGGTTGTCGACTTCGAACGACTGGATGAACACCGGCGCGGCGCTGCTGTTGCCGTATTGCGCGTGCAGCTGCTCGACCAGCTTGTTCTCGAACGTGCGCGCACCGAAGATGCCGTCATGGAAGGTGGAGTGCTTGACCTCGGGATAGATGCCGATAGGCCGGCCCAGTTGCGCGCTCTGGCTCTTCGCCAGCGCGATGACTTCGTCCAGCGTCGGGATCTCGAACCGGCCGTTGAAGCTCTGGTCACGGCCGGCGCGCGACTGCACCGCGCGCAGCGTCTTGATCTCGGCCAGCGTGAAATCGCTGGCGAAGTAGTCTGTAGTCGACACGCCGTCGACCATGCGGGTGGACTTGCGGTCGGCGCCGAACTTGCTGGCCACGTCGGTGGTGCCGCCCAGCATCGGCTCGTGACGCGCAATGAGCACGCGGTCCTTGGTCATCACCAGGTCGGGCTCGATGTAGTTCGCGCCCTGCTCGATGGCCAGCCGGTAGCTTGCGAGCGTGTGTTCAGGCCGGTAGCCCGAGGCGCCACGGTGGCCAATGACCAGCGGTGCGCTGCCGTCCAGTGTGCTGTAGGCGGGGGCGGCCTGCGCGGCCATTGGAGCGGCCAGCCCGGCCGCAATCAGCGCGACCAATGATGTCCTGTACATGGGTGTGGGCTCCTCGTTTTGGGGTTCGGCGCAGGCTGGCGCCGACGAGGACAGTGTTCGCGAGCTTCGTGTCGGCAGCGTGACAATCGCTAGCGAGGACGCAACAAGCTCAACGCCGCCGCCAGAAGCTGGCAGGCCATGCAGGCCAGCAGGGGCACCGTGGAGCTGCCTTTCAAACCCAGCAGCAGCCCGGCGCCCATCGGCCCGAAGGCATACATCACCTGGCCGATCGACCAGATGCGGGTAATGACCGCGCCGTAGTGCTGAGCCGCAAATTCGCGCTGCGCAAACATCGCCGGCAACGTGATGACATTGCCCACCGACGCACCCACCAGGCAGCAGCCGGCGATGACCCACCCTGGCGCGTCGCTGGCCACCATCATCAGCATGCCCAGCGCCTGCAATCCGAAGCTGGCGGCCGTGGCGCGGCGATGATCGATGCGGTCCATGAAGCTGGCCAGCACCAGCCGGCCGAGCAGCGAGCTGGCCGTGGTCGCGGCAACCGCCAGCGTCGCCGCAGCGGCACCGACCTTCGGCACCAGCAGTGGCATCTGCTGCGCCAGGAAGGCCACTTGGGCCAGCCAGCCGATACCGAACAGCGCGCACACCAGCGCCAGGCGGCGGTCCAGCCGCAGCGCTCCGACGTCGGTCACCGCCTTGCCGGCCATGCCGCCGGACGGCGTCGCGTCGCGCGGCGACGGCTCGACCAGATTCAAGGCGATCAGCGCCAACAGCAACAGCGCCAGCGTGCCCGCGGTCAGTGCCACGCCCGGCCCCAGGCCGAATCGCGCGATGGCGGCCACCAGCAGCGGCACCACCACGAAGCCGGCTGCGCTGGCGCCGGTGAGCGCCAGGTTCAGCGCCAGGCCGCGCCGTGCGTCGAACCAGCGCCCGATGATCTGCGTGATGGCCGTGCCCGAGATCGCGGCCCAGCCGAAGGCCATGCCGGCATAGGCGGCAAACAGCCAGAAGGCGTTGGGCACGTAGGCCAGCGCACTGGCGCAGCCGGCCATCAGCAGCACGCCGGCCAGTACCACCGGCCGGCGACCGATGCGAGCCGCCACGTGCTCCACCGCGTACAGCGCCGCGGCACCGACCAGGAAGTGGAAGGTGGTGGCCGCCGACAGCAGCGCGGCCGGAAAACGCCCGCTCTGTGCCAGGTACTGCACATACACCGATAAGCTGTAGAAGCCCAGGCCCCAGGCCGACAGCGCCATGCAGAAGGCGGTGAGCAGCACGCGCCAGCCGGCCACCGGCCGCGGCGTGCGGAACTCGTCGATCGGTGGCGCGGCAGCCGCGGCCAAGCGATGCGCCGGCGCGCTCAATGCGGGCCCGGCCTATGCCGCGTCGGCGAGCTCAGCCAGACCAGCACGACCAGCGCCACGAACAGCATCGACGACAGCCAGAACAGGTCGGTTGCGGCCAAGGTGAAGGCCTGCTGGTCGATGATGCGGTTGACCGCTGCCAGCGCTTGTTCGCGACTGTGGCCGGCATGCTGCAGATCGGCTAACGCCTGCAGCGCCGCCGGACTGGACAGGTTGAATTGCTGCGCCAGGTTGGCATGGTGCAGGCTGGCCCGGCTTTCCCACAGCGTGGTGAAGACCGAGGTGCCCACCGCACCGGCCGTGATGCGCACGAAGTTGTTCAGACCGGCAGCCGCCGGCATGCGCTCCGGCGGCAGGCCCGAGAACGCGATCGATTGCAGCGGAATGAAGAACAAGGCCATGGCCGCACCCTGCAGCAGCGTGGGCAGCAGGATGGTGCCGAAGTCGGCTTGGGCGTTGAACATCGAGCGCATCCACAGGATGGCGGCAAAGCCCAGGAAGGCCGCACTGGCCAGCCAGCGCGGGTCGATGCGGTCGACGTTGCGGCCCACCCAGGGCGACAGCGCGATGGCCAGCACGCCCACCGGCGCCATCGCCAGGCCGGCCCAGGTGGCGGTGTAGCCCATGTACTGCTGCAGCCACAGCGGCAGCAGCACGATGTTGCCGAAGATCGTCCCATAGGCCACCGACAGCGCCACCGTGCCCATCAGGAAGTTGCGGCGCCCGAACAGCCGCAGGTCGACGATCGGGTGCGCTGCGCCCAGCTCCCACACCAGGAAGAACACGAAGCCCACCGCCGCCACCAGGGCCAGCAACACGATCTCACCGGACCCGAACCAGTCGAGCTCCTTGCCCTTGTCGACCATGATCTGCATCGCCCCCACCCACAGCACCAGCAGGCCCAGGCCGATGCGGTCCAGCGGCACGCGCTGCGGCGGGTGCGCGCGTTCGCGGAAGATCGACCAGGTGACGGCCGCGGCCACCAGCCCTACCGGGATGTTGATGTAGAAGATCCACGGCCAGGCGATGTTGTCGGTGATCCAGCCGCCGAGCACGGGCCCGACCACCGGCGCCACCAGCACCGTCATGCCCCACAGCGCCATGGCCGTGCCGGCCAGCGCGCGCGGGTAGCTGGCCAGCAGCAGCGTCTGCGACAGCGGGATCATCGGTCCGGCCACCAGGCCCTGCAGCACGCGGAAGAAGATCAGCGCCTCGATCGTCGGTGAAAGCCCGCACAGCCACGAGGCCAGCGTGAACAGCAGGATGCTGGCGGTGAACAGCCGCACCGCACCGAAGCGCCGCGTCAGCCAGCCGGTGAGCGGCATCGAGATGGCATTGGCCACCGCGAACGAGGTGATGACCCAGGTGCCCTGCGCCGGCCCCACGCCCATGTTGCCGGCGATGGCAGGGATTGAGACGTTGGCGATCGACGAATCGAGCACGTTCATGAAGGTCGCCAGCGACAGCGACACCGTGCCAAGCACGCGCTCAATGCCCTGCAGCGGCTCATGCGGAGCCGGTGCGGCCGGTGGGGCAGCGCTCGCCGCGGGGCGCGCGCCGTCAGCCAGCGCACTCATCGGCGGGCGCCGCGATGCAGGTTGGCGTCGATGATGCGACGCACCAGCTGGTCGGCCTCGGCCAGCTCGGCAGCCAGCGCATCGCCGGACGCGGCCGAGGCGGCCCGCGCAGGCGCGGCCACGGGCTCGTCGCCGTCCAGGTACACGGTGGCCTGCATCGACAGGCCGACCCGCAACGGATGCTCGGCCAACGGTCCGTCGCTCAGCTCGATGCGCACCGGCACACGCTGCACCACCTTGATCCAGTTGCCGGTGGCGTTCTGCGCCGGCAGCAGCGCAAAGGCCGCGCCGGTACCTGCGCCGATGCCAGCGATGCGGCCGCGGTATTCGATCCTGGAGCCGTAGGCATCGGAGCGCAGCGTCACCGGCTGGCCGATGCGCATGCGACGCAGCTGCGCTTCCTTGAAGTTGGCCTCGACCCAGACCTTGTCCAGCGGAATCAACGACATCAGCACCGCGCCGGCCGCCACATGCTGGCCCACCTGCACGGTGCGCCGCGCCACCTGGCCGGCCTGCGGCGCGCGCAGCTCGCTGCGGCGCAGCGCCAGCCAGGCCTCGCGCAGCGCAGCGGCGGCGCGCAGCACGCTGGGGTGGCCATCGATGCGTGTGCCTTCGCTCAGCGCCAGATTGCCGAGTGCCTGCTGTTCGGCCACCGACTGCGCCGACCGTGCCGCGGCCAGCGTGCTGCGCGCCGCGGCCAGCGTGGCATCGGCGTGTTTCATGTCCTCGTCGCTGACCGCGCCGCTGTCGACCAGCGCGCGGCGGCGGGCCACGTCGTCCTCGGCACGTGCCACCTCGGCACGGTGGCGCTCGACCTCAGCGCGCTTCAGCTTCGACTGCGCATCGAGGCTGCCGTCCTGGGCGCGCAGCACGCGCACCTCGCGCACCGCCTGGGCCAGTGTGGCCTGGCTGCGCTCCAGCGCCAGGCGCGCGTCGGTCGGGTCCAACCGCACCAGTGGCTGTCCTGCGGCGACGCGGTCGGTGTCATCGACCAGCACCTCGACCACGGTGCCGTCGACCAGCGGCGTGATCTGCACCAGCGGCGCCTGCACATAGGCGTTGTCGGTGGTCTCGATGAAGCGCAGCGTCGTCCACCAGTAGCCGGCCCAGCCCAGCGCAGCCGCCAGCACCAGCAGCGCCAGGACCCACAACGCGCGGCGCCGCGCGCTGCCGCTCAGCGGCGGCGTCTCGGCCGTGTCGCTCATGAGCCGGCTCCGCCGTTGCGCCTCGGCCGCCCGCTGTCGAGCATGCGGCGCAGCAGCTGCTTCAGCAGCTGCCATTCGTCGCGGCTGAAGCCATGCAGGTAGGCGTTGTTGACCTCGGCCAGCACCTTCGGGATGTGCGCGGCCACGGCCTCGCCCGCACGCGTGAGCGTGAGCACGACCACGCGCCGGTCGGTGGCCGAACGCAGCCGCTCGACCAGCCCCTTGGCGGCCAGCCGGTCGATCAGCCGCGTCATCGCGCCGGCGTCGATGTCCATGTCGCGCGCCAGCTCCTGCGCGGTGCCGGGGCCGTCGCGCTTGAGCTTCCACAGCGGGTACCACTGCGCGGCGGTCAGGTCGTGGGCGGTCATCGCCTGCTCGATCTGCCGGCGCATCGAGATCACCACCTGGTTGAGCAGGTAGCCGACGCTGTCGCCGGCGACGTAGTTGGAGCCTGCGTAGAAGGCCGCCGCGCGGCGGGGCTTGGCCGAGGTCACCATCGGCGCATTATCAGTTGCTCAGGCAACCATTGTCGAGGCAAGGGTCAGCGCTTGCGCCAGAAGCCGAACTCCTCGGCATGGCATTCGATGTCGAGCTCGGCCACGCGCATCTGCAGCCGTTGCTGCGCATCGGCGATGGCCTGGTTGTAGACGCTGGGCGCAATCTCGGCGACGAAGAAGTTCAGCAGCGCCGCCGCCTGGATGTTGCCTATCGGCTCGTCGGCGTTCTCCTTGAACCAGCGTTCGATCGAGGCAATGGCCTGGGCGCGCACTTCCTTGCTCAATTCGATCTTCATCGGACCGGGGCTCCTTCGATGTGAAGCGGCAGCCGCTGCCACTGCACCCATGGACCGCCCGCGTTGTGCATCAGGCACAGTTCGCGGCACGGCGCGTTGATCGGGCCTTGCGTCTGCAGCGCGGCGCGCAGCCGGGCTTCGGCCTGCTGCAGCATCGGTTCGTCCCCCTTCGCCACCGTCAGGTGCGGCACGATGCGGTCGTGTGCGCCGCCAAAGGGCGGGTACTGCGGAAGGGCGGGTACTGCGGAAGGGCACGTACCAGCGCTTCGGTCAGTGCGACGAAGGGCACAGCCGGCTCCGGGGCCAGTTACGCACACCGGGGAAACGCGCCACCCGCCCCAGCACGAAGTCGAAGGCCCGCATCCCGCGCAGGGCCGTGTCGGCACGCTCCAGCACCTCGAGTGTGACCTCTGCGGGTGGCATGAAGGGATGCAGCACGGCGAGGTGTGCCGGCACGCCCAGGGCCGTCGACGACGAAGGCCGTGGCCGGGGCTGGAGCTTCGCTCACTGGCCGCCTGCTTTCGGATACAGCACCATCTGCGTGCAGCGGAACAGCGCGAGCACGCGGCCACTTTCCACATGCGTGACCGTGGCATCCCAGACCTGCGTGGTCGTGCCCAGGTGCGTGGTGCGCGCGACGCATTCCACGTGGCCGTCGACCGTGGTGCCAAGGAAGTTGCTCTTCAGGTCCACGGTGGTGAAGCCTTTCGCGCCTTCGGGCAGGCTCGTCACGCAGCCATAGCCGCAGCAGGTTTCGGCCAAGATGACCATGCTGCCCGCATGCAGGAAGCCGTCGGGCGCCATCAGGTGCTCGGCCACCGGCAGTTGCGCCCGCATCTCGCCCGGCGCGGTGTACGTGACCACCATGCCCAGCTGGCCCGGCAGCTTGCCGGCACCGCGCCTGTTCCAGCTGTCCGGCATGTGAATCAGTTCCCCTGCGGCGGCACGCGCTTGCGGGCGGTGACCTCGATCTCGATGCGCATGCGCGGGTCGGCCAGTCCGGCGCTGAACATCGTCGCGGCCGGGCGCACATTGCCGAACCACTGCCGCAGTACCGGCCAGCACAGTTCGAACTCGGCCGCCACCGGCACGATGTAGTGCACGCGCGCGATGTCGGCCATCGTGGTGCCCGCCTGCTGCAACGCGTGCTCGATGTTGCTCAAGGCTTGTTCGCACTGCTCGACGATGCCGTCGGCAATGTCCATCGTCGCGTAGTCGAAGCCGGTGGTGCCGGAGACGAAGACCCAGTCGCCATCCACGACAGCGCGCGAATAGCCGATCTGCGCCTCGAAACTGGAGCCGGAACTGATGAGTGATCGTGTCATGGGATGTGGACCGGTTGTTCGGGAAGACGCGCGATCAGCAGCGGCGCCGGCGGCGGCGCGGCAGCGCCGATGTGGATGCATTGCTGCAGCCGCGCCAGCGCCGCCGCGGCGGCGGCGGCATCGGCCGCATGCACCCGCGCCAGCGGCTGGCCGCATTCGACGCGCTGGCCCAGCGAGACCACGTCACTGAAGCCGACGCGGTGGTCGATGCGGTCGCTGGCCTTGCGCCGGCCACCGCCGAGTTCGACCACGGCCAGGCCGATGTCGCGGGTGGCCTTGGATTGCACCCAGCCAGCCGCGGGCGCCGGCACCTCGCACTGCACCGGTGCGGCCGGCAGGTAGTGCGCTGGCCGATCGCAGAAGTCCGCCGGCCCGCCCAGCGCCGCGACCATGCGCGCGAAATGCTCGAGCGCCGATCCGTCGGCCAGCACTTCATCGACGCGCACCCGTGCCGCCGCTTCGTCGGCGGCCAGCCGGCCGATCTGCAGTGCCTCGGCGCACAGCAGCCGGGTCACCTGCAGCAGCCGCGGCGCCTGGTGCTCGCCGCGCAGGAAGGCCACGGCCTCCAGCACCTCGAGCGCGTTGCCGGCGGCATGGCCCAGCACCTGGTTCATGTCTGTGACCAGTGCGCGTGTCGGCAGCCCCGCGCCATTCGCCACCTCGACCAGCGACCGCGCCAGTGCCAGCGCCATCTCGGGCGTGTCGGCGAAGGCGCCGTTGCCGCACTTGACGTCCATCACCAGGCCCTGCAGCCCGGCGGCGAGCTTCTTCGACAGGATGCTGGCGGTGATCAGCGGGATCGACTCCACCGTCGCGGTGACGTCGCGGATGGCATACAGCCGCCGGTCGGCCGGCGCCAGTTCGGCGGTCTGGCCGATGATGGCGCAGCCGGCCGCGCGCAGCGCCGTGCGCAGGGTGTCCAGGGTCGGCGCGGTCTGGTAGCCGGGGATCGAATCGAACTTGTCCAGCGTGCCGCCGGTGTGCCCGAGGCCACGTCCGCTGATCATCGGCACGATGGCGCCGCAGGCGGCCAGGATCGGCGCCAGCATCAGGCTGACCTTGTCGCCCACGCCGCCGGTGGAATGTTTGTCCAGCACCGGGCCGTGCAACTGCATGCCGGTCCAGTCGAGCACCTCGCCGGATTGCTGCATCGCCCGTGTCAGGTCGATGGTCTCGTCGCGCGACAAGCCCCTCAGGAAGATGGCCATGGCCATCGCCGCCGCCTGACCCTCGCTCCACGAGCCGTCGACCAGGCCATCGACGAAGGCCTCGATGTGCGCGCGTGGCAGCACCGCGCCGTCGCGCTTGATGCGGATGATCTCCTGAGCCAGCATCGTCAGTATGCGTCTCGTGCCGTAGGCGCGGCGGTCCCGCCCAGCACCGCCTCGATGTCGTCGAGCAGGCTGCTCGCGCCGATGCGCAAGCGCTGCGGCTGCAATGCCGCCTCGCCCAGGTATTGGCGGCACAGCGCGAGGTAGGGCAGCGCATCGGCCACGCGGCGGATGCCGCCCGACACCTTCAGTCCGGCGCGATCGCGCGCCGCGGGATGGGTGACGATGGCGCGCAGCATCGCCTCGGCCGCCGCCAGCGTGGCGCCATTCGCCGTCTTGCCGCTGCTGGTCTTGAGGAAGTCGGCACCGGCATCAAGGGCCAGCCGCGAGGCGCGCTCGATCAGCGCCACCGCGCTCAATTCGCCGGATTCGAGGATCACCTTCAGCGTCAGCCCGGCGCAAGCGGCGCGCACGTCCTGCACCAACCTGGCCGCGCCGGCCTCGTCGCCGCCTTGCAGCGCGCGCCACGGCAGCACCACGTCGACCTCCTGCGCAGCGGCGTCGACGATTTGGCGTACCTCGCGCAGCGCCGCGTCGACGTCGGTGCCGCCGGCCGGGAAGTTGGCCACCGCCGCCACACGGATCGAGGTCGGCAGCTGCCGGCGTGCGAAGGCCGCGAACCGTGGCCAGACACACACCGCGGCCACAGGGCCGAAGCGGCCTTGGGCACGCGCGCACAGCCGCGCGACGGCGGCCTCGTCGTCGGCGTCGTTCAGACTGGTCAGGTCCAGGCAGCGCAGCGCGCTGGACGCTGCGGTCGTGAGGGGCGAGCCTGTCATCCCGGCACCACCACCTTCAAGCCTGCACTGCGGGCCGCAGCACATTGCCGCTGGTCGGCCGACACGAAGACATCGGCTTCACAGGCCAGCGCCGCGGCGACGTGGATCGCATCCATGCCGCGCAGCGGGTGCGTTTCCAGTGCGTCGACCGCGCGCTGCACGACTTGGGGCGTCAGCTCGCAGATCAATGCATCCGCCAGATCGCCCATCAGCTCGGCCTTCAGCCGCCGGTACTGCGCCGCGGTGATGCGCCTTTCGCGCAACAGCCGGCTGAAGGCCGAGATCAGCTCGGGCACCGCCGTCACCGCCAGGGCCAGCTCGGCGGCGCGGTCACACCACGCCAGCACCTCGGCCGTGCCGGCCTCGTCGACATAGCGCTTGGCCAGCGCCGACGGGTCGAAGAACACGCGCATGGCATTGCGGCCCGCGAACCGACGCCTTCAGCGGCCGCGTGCGGCAAGCACCAGCTCGCTGATCGCTGCGCCGCCGATCAACAGCGGCCGGGCCTGGCGGCGCTTCCACGACGGCAGGTCGCGCGCGATCGGGTGGATTTCGGCGATCGGTCGGCCGTTGCGCAGCACGCGCACGGTTTCGCCGCTTTCGACCAGGTCGAAGTAGTGCTTGGCCTGGGTGCGCAGTTCGGTGAAGCTGGCTTCTTTCATGGACGGTCCTTTCGATGTACATCCCAGTGTACAGAAAGTGCCCGCTGCGGCGGATCAGGCCTCCGATTCGCCGAGCGCCGGCACCACCGCCATCAGCAGTTTCGTCGCATCGGCGCTGGCGGCCTGCGCCTGGGCCAGCGTGTGCGCATGGCTCAGCTGCTCGTCCGACAGTCCGGCCGCCAAGTTGGTGACCAGCGACAGCGCCAGCACGCGCAGCCCCAGCCAACGCGCGAGGATCGTCTCCGGCACGGTGCTCATGCCGACGGCACGGGCGCCCAGCGTGCGCAGCATGCGGATCTCGGCCGGGGTCTCGAACTGCGGCCCCAACACCCAGGCGTAGACGCCTTCGTGCAGCGTGATGCAGCTGCGCGCGGCGGCCGCCAGCGCCGCCTGGCGCAGTTGCGGGTCGTAGGCCTTGACCATGTCGACGAAACGCTCGCTGCCGACCACGCCGACCAGCGGCGAGCGCTGCACCAGGTTCAGGTGGTCGCTGATCAGCATCAGGCTGCCGCTCGGCATCGCCGCATCCAGGCTGCCCGCGGCATTGGTCTGCACCAGCACCTCGATGCCCAGCGCGCGCAGCGTGCGCAGCGCGCCTTTCATGCCGTCGGCACTGCCGTCTTCGTAGGCATGGCGCCGGCCGCTGAGCACCGCCACCTCGCATTCGCCCAACCGGCCCAGCCACAGCTCGCCGGCATGGCCGGCCACGCCGGCACCGGGAAAGCCCGGCAGCTCGGCATAGGGCAGGCGCTGCGCATCGCTCAGCAGCCGCGTCAAGCCGCCCCAGCCCGAGCCCAGCAGCAAGGCGATGCGCGGCCGTGCTGCCGGCGCCACGGCGCGGATGCGGGCCAGAGCCAGGTCGGCACTCATGCTTGTTTCAGATGCTCGGGACCGAAGCTGTGCGGCAGCAGTTCCTCAAGCGTGAACCACAGCTGCACGCCCTGCCCGTCGGCCACCAGCACGGGCGTGTCGGGTGAGGCAAATTCGCGCAGCTTCTGTCGGCAGCCGCCACAGGGGGTGACCCAGGCAGGGCCCTCGCCGGCCACCAGCAGCGCGGTGGCACGGCGCCCGCCGGCCAGCACCATGGCGCTCAACGCCGTGGCCTCGGCGCAGACGCCCTGCGGGTAGGCGGCGTTCTCGACGTTGCAGCCGGCATGCACCTGGCCCTGTTCGTCGAGCACCGCCGCGCCGACCAGGAAGTTGGAATAGGGCGCATAGGCGTTGAGCCGTGCCGCGCGCGCCGCCTGCAGCAAGGCACGCTGCTGTTCGTCGCCCAGGGTGATGCGGGCCATCAGCGCTCCTTCACATAGGGCCGGCCGAGTTCGGCCGGCGCCATGCTGCGGCCGATGAAGCCGGCCAACAGCACCACCGTCAGCACATAGGGCAGCGCCTGGATGGCCGGCACCGGCACCTCGCCGATGCCGGGCAGGCGCACGCCCTGCAGCCGGATCGCCACCGCATCGAGAAAGCCGAACAGCAGACAGGCCCAGAACGCGCCCACTGGATGCCACTTGCCGAAGATCATCGCTGCCAATGCCATGAAGCCCCGCCCCGCCGTCATATGCGGCACGAACGAGGCATTCTGCGCCAGCACCAGGTAGCTGCCGGCCAGCGCGCAGAGCACGCCGTTCAGCGTCAGCGCGGCATAGCGCAGCCGCGGCACCGACACGCCCGCGGCATCGACCATCTGCGCCTTTTCGCCCACCGCGCGCAGACGCAGGCCGAAGCGGGTGCGGAACAGCAGCCACCACACGGCCGGCACCAGCGCCAGCGCCAGGTAGACCAGGGCGTTATGGCCGAGCAGGCCTTCGCCGAGGATCGGGCCGAGCGCACCGCCCGCGCCGGGCCACAGCGGCCCGAGCCGCACTTCGGGGCCGATCGGCGGCGTCTGACCGCCCTGCGCGAACCAGGCGATGCCCAGCACCACGGTCAGCCCGGCCGCGATCAGGTTGATGGCCACGCCGCAGACCACCTGGTCGCCGCGGTGGCTGACGCAGGCCAGGCCGTGCAGCCACGACAGCAGCACGGCCACGATCACGGCCGCCGCCAGCGCCAGCGGCGAGGAGCCGCCGACGGCGCCGGCCGCCGCCGCGGCAAAGGCGGCGAAGAGCATCTTGCCTTCCAGTCCGATGTCGATGACGCCGGCACGCTCGCTCAGCAGCCCGGCCAGCGCGCACAGCAGCAGCGGCGTGGCCACGCGCAGCGTCGACGCGAGCACAGTGCCGACCAGCACCTCATCCATGCGCCGCCCCCGCGCGCAGCAGCCGCGCCAGCCAGGGCGCGGCGACATAGGCCATGGCGCCGGAGAACAGCACGATGAAGCCCTGCAGCACCACCACCATGTCGCGGCTGAAGCCCGGCACCTCGAAAGCCACCTCGGCACCGCCCTGGTACAGCGCGCCGAAAAGCAGGCTGGCCAGCACGATGCCGGCCGGATGGTTGCGCCCCATCAGCGCCACCGCGATGCCGGTGAAACCGGCGCCGCCGACGAATTCGAGCACCAGCTTGTGCTGCACGCCGGCAATCTCGTTCATGCCCACCAGCCCGGCCAACGCGCCGGAAATCGCCATGGCCAGCAGCACCTGGCGCTTCGGGTCGATGCCGGCATAGGCCGCGGCACCGGGGCTGGAGCCGACGGCGCGCAGCCTGTAGCCGGCACGCAGCCGCCACAGCAGCAGGTACACGCCCGCGGCGGCGGCCAACGCCAGCAACAGGCTCAGGTTCAGCGGCGAAGCCGGCCATTCGATGCCCAGCCAGCCGAGTGCCTGGTGCAGGCCGGGCAGTTGCGCCGCAGCGCCGAAGGGTGCGCTTTCCGGCGCCATCGACCCGGCCGGCTTGAGATGTTCGACCAGCAGCCAGACCAGCAGCGTGCTGGCCAGGAAGTTGAACATGATCGTCGTGATGACCACGTGGCTGCCGCGCCAGGCCTGCAGCCAGCCCGGCACCGCCGCCCAGGCCATGCCGAAGAGCGCGCCGCCGCAGGCCATCAGCGGCAGCAGCAACCAGGCTGGCATGAAGCTCGCGCCCCACAGCGCGACCAGCGCCGTGCCCAGGCCGCCGAGCACCGCCTGGCCTTCGCCGCCGATGTTGAACAGCCCGCCGTGAAAGGCCACCGCCACCGCCAGGCCGGTGAAGATGAAGGTGGTGGCGTAGTACAGCGTGTAGCTGAAGCCGCGCGCCGAGCCGAAGGCGCCGTGCAGCAGCACCGCCAGCACCTGGCCCGGGTCCTGCCCCACGGCGGCCACCACCACACCGGCCGCCGCCAGTGCCAGCCCCAAGTTGAACAGCGGCAGCAGCCACAGGTCGGCCCAGCGGGGCAACGCCGCGGCGCCGCTCATGCCAGGGCCTCGCCCGCCATCATCAGGCCGAGCTGCGCTTCGGTGCATTCGTCGATGGGCCGCTCGCCGACGATGCGCCCGGCGTGCATCACCAGCACGCGGTCGGCCAGCGCCAGGATCTCGTCCAGCTCGCTGGACACCAGCAACAGCGCGCAGCCGGCGTCGCGCAACGCGCGCAGCTGGCCGTAGATGAACTCGATGGCGCCGATGTCGACGCCGCGCGTCGGCTGGCCGACCAGCAGCACGCGCGGGCCGCGGCTCAGCTCGCGCGCCAGCACCAGTTTTTGCTGGTTGCCGCCGGAGAAGCTGGCGCTGGGCAGCGTGGCGTCGCGCGGGCGCACGTCGAAGCGCTCCATCAACCGGGCGGTGGCCTCGCGCAGCGCGGTGTTGCGCATCCAGCCATAGCGGCTGGCCTGGGCGTCGTCCTCGTAGCCGAGCACCGCCGATTCCCAGGCGGCAAAGCCCATGACCAGTGCGCGCGAGTGCCGGTCCTCGGGCACATGGGCCAGACCCAGGGCGCGTGCGCCATGCGGGCCCAGCCAATGCGCGGCATCGAAGTGCGCATCGCCGACGCGCAGCGTGCCGGCATCGGGCCGGCGCATGCCACTGAGCAACTCGAGCAGTTCGCTCTGGCCGTTGCCGGACACACCGGCCAGGCCGACGATCTCGCCAGAGCGCAGTGTCAGGCCCACGTCGTGCAGCCGGGTCACGCCCAGCGCATCGCGACAGCGCAGCCCGGCGGCTTCGAGCCGCACTTCGCCGCCGATCGCGTGGGGCCGCGTCTCGCGGCCAATGGCCACCTTGCGGCCGATCATCGCCGCGGCCAGCGCGGCCACCGAGCTGTCGGCCACCGCGGTCTCGTGCACCACGCGGCCGGCGCGCATGACGGTGACCCGGTGGCACAGCTGCATCACTTCCTTCAGCTTGTGGGTGATCAGCAGGAGGGTCGTGCCTTGCGTCGCCAGCCGCGCCAGCACCTGGAACAGCGCCTGCGTCTCCTGCGGTGTCAGCACCGCGGTGGGTTCGTCCAGGATCAGGATCTTCGCGCCGCGCACCAGCGCCTTGAGGATCTCCAGCCGCTGGCGGTCACCCACCGGCAGGTCGGCCACCTTCGCGTCCAGCGCCACCTTCAGCCCGGTGGATTGCATCAGCGTGTCGAGCTGGCCGCGCATCGCCGCTTCGGCGCGGTGCAGCAGCGCATGCGACTCGGCGCCGAGCAGCACGTTCTCCAGCGCAGTGAGCGTGTCCACCAGCATGAAGTGCTGGTGCACCATGCCGATGCCCAGCGCGATGGCCTCGTGCGGGTTGCGGATCTGTACCGGTTTGCCGAAGACCTCGATGCGGCCGCTGTCCGCCGCATGGAAGCCGTACAGCACCGACATGAGCGTGCTCTTGCCGGCGCCGTTCTCGCCGACGATGCCATGCACCGTGCCGGCGGCGACCGTCAGGTTCACATCGTCGTTGGCCTGTACCGCGCCGAAGCGCTTGCACAGGCCAATCAGCCGAACCGCGGGCACGTCCATCAAGCGGCCGCCGCGGAACCCGCTCTGCCGGGCCGCCAGCGGCGCCCCCTGGGGGGCGGCCGTAGGCCGTGCGGGGAGGTCAAAATTTGCAGGCGTTGTCGGCCATGTAGTCGGCCACCTTGATCTTGCCGGCGATGATGTCGGCCCTTGCGGCATCGACCTTCTTCTTCATGTCGGCGCTAACCAGCTTGGCGTTGTTTTCGTCGAGCGCGACATCGACGCCGCCTTCCTTCAGCCCCAGCACGGTGATGCCCGGCTTGTGACCCATGGCCACGTTGTAGACCGCCACATCGACACGCTTGAGCATGGAGGTCAGCATCGTGCCGGGCTGCAGGTGGTTCTGGTTGCTGTCCACGCCGATGGCCAGCTTGCCGCCGTCCTTGGCAGCCTGGTACACGCCGATGCCGGTGCCGCCGGCGGCGGCGAAGACCACGTCGGCGCCCTTGGCGAACTGCGCCTTGGCCAGTTCACCGCCGCGGCCCGGGTCGCTCCAGGCCGCGCCGGTAGTGCCGGTCATGTTGGCGAAGACCTCGGCCTTGGGGTTGCTGTACTTGACGCCCTGCTCGTAGCCGCACTGGAACTTGCGGATCAGCGGGATGTCCATGCCGCCGACGAAACCCACCTTGCCGCTCTTGCTGGCCATCGCCGCCATCAGGCCGACCAGGAAGCTGCCCTCCTGCTCCTTGAACACCACCGACTGCACGTTCGGCTGGTTGACCACCATGTCGACGATGGCGAACTGCAGCTTCGGGAAGTCCTTGGCCACCTTCTCGATGCTCGACGCCTGGGAAAAGCCCACGCCGATGATCGGGCTGGCGCCGCGCTCGGCCATGCGGCGGATGGCCTGCTCGCGCTGCGATTCGTTGGCGATCTCGAACTCCAGGAAGTTCTTTCCGGTCTCCTTCTTCCAGCGCTCCATGCCGCGGAAGGCGGCCTCATTGAAGGACTTGTCGAACTTGCCGCCCATGTCGTAGACGATGGCGGGCTCGGCCCGGGCCGCCAGGGCAGCGGCAAAGGCGAGGGCGGCGACGCAGGCGCGAAGGAGCTGGTTCATGGCGTGGGCCCGGCGCTGGATCGCGGGCAAAGTGTGGGTGGCAGCGCTTTATAGTCCAAAGCCACTCCCGCGCCCAGACGACATGCCCGCAGCCGCCGCCGCACCGCCCACCGACTGGCGGGCGCTGCCCAAGGTGCTGCTGCACGAACACCTGGACGGGGGCTTGCGGCCACAGACGCTGCTGGAGCTTTGCCGGGCACGCGGCCTGGCCGCGCCGGCCGAGAACGCGGCGGCGCTGGCCGCCTGGGTGCAGGCCAATGCCAACTCCGGCAGCCTCGGCCGCTACCTGGCCGGCTTCAAGCTCACGGTCGAAGCGATGGCCTCGCTGGCGGCCTGCGAGCGCGTCGCTTTCGAGGCCGCCGAAGATGCACGCGCGGACGGCTGCGTGCTGGCCGAGTTCCGCATCGCACCGCTGCTGCTGGAACCCTTCGGCCTGGCCGGCGAGGCTGTCGTCGAGGCGCTGCTGGCCGGCCTGCGGCGCAGCGCCCTGCCCTGCGGGCTGATCGTCTGCGCGATGCGTCACGAACCGCCAGGGCACACGCTGCGCAGTGCGCAGCTCGCGGCGCGTTACGCCGGCTGCGGCGTGATCGGCTTCGACCTGGCCGGTGCCGAGCTCGGCCACCCTGCCAACGTCCATGCCGCGGCCTTTGCCGCGGCGCGCGAGGCCGGCCTGGGACTGACCTGCCATGCCGGCGAGGCCGACATCGGCGCGCGCGTGCTGGAAGCCGCGGCACTGGGCGCGACGCGCATCGGCCACGGCATCCACATCGTCGACGACGCGGCGAACCTTGAGCGCGCGCGCGAACTCAGCCTGCACTTCGAGGTCTGCCCCAGCAGCAACGTGCACACCGGCGCCGCGGCGTCGCTGGCCGCGCACCCGCTGCGGCAGATGCTCAACGCCGGTCTGTCGGTGTCGCTGTCCACCGACAACCGGCTGATGTCCGGCGTGAGCCTTAGCGACGAGTGGCGGCATGCCGCGCAGGCCATGGGCCTCGACGCAGCCACGCTGCTCGCGACGAACCGAGCCGCGGCCCAGGCCAGCTTCATGCCGGCAGCAGTACGCACCGCGACGCTGGCAGCCATTGACCCGCTGGCATGACGGCACGATTGGCTGCCACGGTGGAAAATGCCGGTGCGTATTGCAAGCCCGGCGAAGGAAGGATCGCCCGGATGAAGAAGCATGACAAGCATGTCGCCACGCTGTTGTTCGCCGGCCTGCTGTCCGGCGCCACGCTGGCCGCCCCACCCGAGGCGCCGAAGGCGCAGGACATCCGCTTCGCGCCCGGCACCAGCGCCGCCGAGCTGAAGGGTACGGTCAAGGGCTACGCCAGTGCCGACTACCGCCTCGTGGCCGGTGCCGGCCAGGCCTTGAGCGTGGAAATGAAGCGCACGAACGGCGCGCAGTATTTCAACATCGTCTCGCCGGGCTCGAACGAGGCGATGTTCATCGGCGAGACCACGGGAGCGCAGGCGAAAGTGGTGCTGCCCACCGACGGCGCCTACCTGATCCGGACCTACCTGATGCGCAGCGCGGCACGGCGCAACGAGTCTTCGCGCTACACGATGAACGTGGCGGTCACCGGCCAGGCGCTTGCGGCCTTGCCCGCCAGTCAGGACGCCAAGGTGGCCGGCACACGTTTGCATGCGACCACCGAGCTGCCTTGCAAGCCGCCCTATGGCGCGGCGCCCACCGGCTGCGAGGCCGGCGTCGTGCGCCGCGGGCGCGACGGCACCGCGACGGTCGAGATCCGTGGGCCGAACCAGTTGCTGCGCCAGATCCTGTTCGTCAAGGGCGAGCCGGTAGCCAGCAACTCGGCGCGGGCGCTGACATCGCGCCGCAGCGGCGACACCACCACCGTCGAGATCGGCGGCGACGAGCGCTTCGACGTCCCCGACGCGCTGCTGAGCGGCGGCTGAGCTATCGGGATGCGGTGGCCTTGCCGGGCTTCGTCGCGCCTTCGGGCAGCACGAAACCGGGAATCGCGGCTCGCGTGCGCAGGTCAGGGACAACGCGCCCTTTGGGTCGCGCACGAAGGCCCGCATGATCTTGCCTGCGCACAGGTTGACGGCGCCCACCTGCACCTGGGTGCTGTCAGCGAAGACGCGATCAAGTCGGTGCGCGCCGACCCAGGCCACGGCAGGCCAGCCAGATGATCAGCAGGTTCAGCAGCGGCGCCGCGGCGGCCAGCCAAGGACGCAGCGCATCGGGCGTGTTTTCCAAGAAGAGATTCCAAGGCAGGCCCAGCGGCACCAGGAACACCCCGGACAGCGGATCGCGCTCAGCGCCGAAGAGCCCGAAGGTACCGATCGCAAGCAGGCCCAGGGCGCAGCCATAGAGCACCGCGAAACCCGCGGTGACGATCCCGCAGATACGGGCCATGCGGCCCGTGCGCGGCGTCATGACGCGCACGGCCTCGGGTTCGCCGCAGCCTGGCCGGCCAGGCCTGCCACCTGCCGATTCATGCTGCTCTCCCTCGCCGTACGACCCGCGCCAACCTCCCGCGGCCCGGCCGGTACCGATGCCAAGCAGTCTGGCAAGGCCCTTGTCATGGGTTTCGATCAAGCCTGGAGGGTCCTAGACCTTTGGATGACTGGTGTGACGGAGTGGACTCAAGCCAGCGCGCGCCCGATGAGGATCTTCTGCACCTCGGACGTGCCTTCGTAGATCTGGCACACGCGCACGTCGCGGTAGATGCGCTCGACCGGGAAGTCGCTGACGTAGCCGTAGCCGCCGAAGACCTGGATCGCCGCCGAGCACACCCGCTCGGCCATCTCGGACGCGAAGAGCTTGGCCATCGCCGCCTCCTTCAGGCAGGGCTGGCCAGCGTCCTTCAAGGCAGCGGCATGGTGGATCAGCTGGCGCGCGGCCTCCATCTGCGTGGCGCAATCGACCAGCTTGAACTGCACCGCCTGGTGCTCGAAGATGCGCTGGCCGAAACTCTGCCGCTCCTTGCTGTAGGCCAGCGCGGCGTCGAAGGCCGCGCGCGCCATGCCCAGGCTCTGGCTGGCAATGCCGATGCGCCCGCCTTCCAGCCCGGACAGCGCGATCTTCAGGCCCACGCCCTCGTCGACCAGCAGGTTCTCCGCCGGCACGCGGCAGTGATCGAACAGGATCTGGGCGGTATCGCTGGCGTGCTGGCCCATCTTGTCCTCGATGCGCGCCACGGTGTAG